>Ga0209456_10000392_pt1 | contig 23733 bp, 22 predicted proteins | sample COG_11_FD_184755 | JGI IMG/M metagenome (GOLD analysis project Ga0209456, IMG submission 184755) | Pelagic marine sediment microbial communities from the LTER site Helgoland, North Sea, for post-phytoplankton bloom and carbon turnover... | ecosystem: Environmental > Aquatic > Marine > Neritic...
AATCGATGACCTGACCAATCCGGACGTCGCGGCTCTGTTCGACACCGACGGTGATGGCAAGGGTGAAGTCTGGATCGGTGCTCCCGGCTGGGCTTCCACTAATGTCGAGAAAATCCGCGCCAAGTCTTACGGCTACGACCAGACCTTCGAATTGACCGAAAGCGACGAGACGCTCGCCTACGCGAACCTCGACAACGCCATCAAGGGCAGCAAGCCCTGGGTCGGATTCTGCTATACACCACATTACGTTTTCGTTTTGCACGAGATGCAGGTACTCGAAGAACCGGCTTATGACGCCTCGCAGTGGAAAGTGGTACAACCCACCGACGATCCAAACTGGCTGGCAGTCTCCAAGGCTGGTACCGCGTGGGATACCGCATACCTCCACCTGCATTTTGCCAAGTCAGTGGAAAAGAAGCATCCCGAAGTGGCGAAGCTGTTCAGAAATATGAAGCTCAGCACTGATGAAGTCTCGGAGATGACTTATGCGCTCGTGATCGACAAGGAAGATCCTGCTGCATACGCCACTGCCTGGGTCAAGAAACACGAGGATCAGGTACTAGGCTGGCTGACCAACTAGGTCGCACTAAAAACACCAACGAGCCGCCGGCGACGTACCGGCGGCCGCTTTCAATTCAGGGGAGGACAGTCATCATGTCGGAAACGGTTGTCAAGGCAGAGGGTGTCTGGAAGGTCTTTGGTGACCAGTCCGACGCCGCCATCAAGGCGATACGCGAGGAAGGCATCGGCAAGCCCGAGGTGCTCGAACGCTTCGGCTGCGTGGTCGGTGTGCAAGATGCCACCTTCGAAGTATCACGCGGCGAAATCTTTTGCATCATGGGCCTGTCCGGGTCCGGCAAGTCCACGCTGGTGCGTCACATCAATCGCCTGATCGAGCCGACCGCTGGTTCGATTGAGCTGCTCGGGCGCGACGTGTCGAGCCTGAACCAGGCCGACCTGCGCGCGCTACGCGCGAACCATATCGGCATGGTTTTCCAGCATATGGCGCTGTTGCCGCACCGCTCGGTGCGCGACAACGTCGCCTATCCGCTCGAAATCCGCGGCGTCGCCAAGTCCAAGCGTTGGGCCGTGTCCGACCATGCGCTCACGCTGGTCGACCTGGTGGGTTACGAGGATCGCCTGCCCAAGGAACTCTCTGGCGGTATGCAGCAGCGCGTCGGCATCGCCCGTGCGCTTGCCTCCGATCCTGAGGTGTTGTTGATGGACGAGCCATTCTCCGCGCTCGATCCGCTGATTCGCATGCAACTGCAGGACCAGTTCAAGGCGCTGGTCGCGGAATTGCAGAAGACCACGCTGTTCATCACGCACGATCTCGACGAGGCGATCCGCATCGGTCACCGCATCGCCATCATGAAGGATGGCGTGATCGTGCAGATCGGCACGCCTGAAGAAATCGTCATGAATCCGGCCGACGATTACGTGCGCGAATTCGTGCAGGGTATATCCAAGCTAAAACTGGTCAAAGCGCACTCAATTCTCGAACCGCTGGAAAGTTATGACGGTAATCTCGACGGAGCACCGCGAGCCGATGAACTAGCCGATCTGGACCAGTTGATCGACCACGCGGTCGGCACTGACCTGCCGGTCGTGATCACGTCGAACGGCCAGGACGTCGGTGTCGTTACCAAACCGCGACTGCTGCGCGGCATCCAGGGGGGTAAAGAGCAATGAGCGACAACGAGAGTAACGCAAGCGTCATCGCCGCGTCGGATATCGAGGTCGACCACGCGAGCCTCGATGCGTCGATTGCCGAATTCGCCGGCCAGAACGGCGACTATTATGCCGAACAGTTTCACCGCATTCATTCATCTACCGGCCTGTTGCCGAATACCTTCAACTTAATGGCCGCGGTCCTGGGCCCGGTATGGGCCGCCGCTCGCGGCGTCTGGGGCATGTTCTGGGGATTCCTGATCCTCGAAATGATCGCCTGGGTACAGATCGGCAGGGGCTGGTGGGGTGATCCCGGCGCCAACTTCTTCGAGCGCGCCGAGAAGCAGCGCGAACGCGCCGATGGTTTTCTCGAGCGCGCGGAAGCCGCGCGCGCGGCCGGGGAAGATCCCAGCCGTTTCGAAAAGCTCGCGGAAAACATCGGTAATGCCGCGGAAAAGAGCGAAGCCCTGGGGCAGGCTGCGAGTTCCGAGGCGCTGAGCATCCTGCTCGCCGGTCTCTTCCTGCTACTACTGTTCAAGATACTGCAGGGTTTTTACGCCAACTCGATTTACGAAAAACAGTTCAGCCGCTGGCGAATCGATCAGAAAGCGACCGAAAACGGCGTCAAGGCGAAGAATATCCTGCTCGGCATCGTGCTGCTAGTTTTGATCGGGCCGTTGACGATTTACAAGTTTACCGTCGACAGCCCGCTCGAAGTGCTCAATGAATTTCCTGAAAAACAGGTTTCCAGTATTTTTATCGACTCGGACAAGGCCACGCTGTTCACTGAACTCGCGGGTTGGCTGGAGCAGAAGATCGACAATGCCGCGATTGCGGGTGCCGGCGCCTTCGATGGCATCACCGCGGGTGTGCGATGGGTGCTCGACGCACTGGGCCTGGCCTTGATCGGTACGCCCTGGCCGGTGGTAATGCTGGTCATTTGCGTGGTCGCCTGGCGGGCCGCGGGACCTCGTGTGGCGATTTTCACCGCGGCTTCGTTGGCCTACATCGCGCTACTTGGTTACTGGGCAATTGCGATGGAAACTGTTGCCCTGGTCGGCGCCGCGGTGTTCATCTGCGTTATCATCGGTATTCCACTCGGCATCTGGTTTGGCAAATCGAGGCGCGCATATAACGCAGCGGAGCCGGTACTCGACTTGATGCAGACGCTTCCAGCATTCGTTTACCTGATCCCGATCATTGCTTTCTTCGGTACCGGTAATCCGCCGGGAATTCTGGCGACCATCATCTTTGGCATGCCGCCGGTGATCCGCCTGACCTCGCTCGGCGTGCGCGGTGTGCCCGACTCGATCAAGGAGGCAGCGGTCGCGTTTGGCGCCTCGCGCTTTCAGTTACTGAAAGACGTGGAGGTGCCGCTCGCCCTGCCATCGATCATGACCGGCGTCAACCAGACTATCCTGATGTGCCTGTCGATGGTTGTTATCATTTCGCTGATCGGCGGTGGCGGTCTCGGTAAGGTCATCCTCGAGGCGTTGCAATATGCGGCCAAGGGGCCGGGCCTGCTCGGTGGATTCGCGATCCTGTTCGTCGCCATGGTAATCGACCGCATTGTGCAGGGTGCATTCCGCCGTAAGGATCAGGAATTATAGCGAGGCGGCTTCAGTCCAGCGTCTTGCTAAAGTAAACGCGATCGAAGCCGTCCTCGACCCGGCGATCAAACTGCTCATAACCGAGTCTGGGGTAAAGCCCCAGGTTTTCGGTCATCTTCGCATTGGTGTATAACTCAATGGAGACATACCCGCCGTCGCGCGCCTGCTGCTCAACAAAATCGATCAGCTGCATGCCGAGACCAAGTCCCTGGAAACAGGGATCGACAGCAACGTTTTCCAGATGAAGGTAATCCTGACAGGCATAGAAAACCACGAAACCGCAGATTTGCGCGCCGGCCTCGATCACATACAGCGTTTCGGATTCGATGGCAGCGGCGAAATCAGCCACCATCGGTGCCGGCTTTTTACCGATGCGTTCGATGTACCGGGTGTAGGCCGCTACCGCGCAGGCCTCGACCTGATCCAGATCGGCATCGGTGGCCTTGCGAATTACATGCATTCAGGTATTGCCAGCTGGTTTAAATTCCAGTCGATCGCGCGGCTTCATGGTGATAGCAACTATCCTGGAACTAATAGCATGAGAGCGATGGAGTAAGATTGACTCGATAATGAGTATTCTAACTGATTTCTGATTGGTTTCAGGTCGATTAAGGTAACGAAGTGGAACTCGAGGGTTTAGCATTGAAAATTCGACTAATTGTCCCGCTTTCCATCATTGTCCTTTTTACTAATGCATCTGCAGCCAAAGGCGCGGAGCAAGAGTGGGTTGAAACCGGCGCCAGGCTTGGTTTCTCAGAAGATGTCCATGGGGAGAATTTCAACCAGTTCGAAATTGCCGCCGCCTATCGGCTACCGTGGACCTGGATACTGGACAGCGGCTGGATACTCGATAGCAGAATTAATGCCTCTGTCGGGGTTCTTCACGGCGGTGGTGACACCGCTGCGATTGCGACCATTGGACCAGGCCTTGCGTGGGTCAGCCCGAGCCAACAGTTTACCGTCGAGGCAGGCATTAGCCCGACCCTGATGAGCCAGCATGAATTTGGCGATGCAGACTTTGGCGGCATCTTTCAGTTTACCAGTTTCATTGGATTGAACTCCCTTATTGGCAAACAAACCACGGTCTCGTTTCGGGTCCAGCACATGTCAAATGCCAGCATCTATGATAGCAATCCGGGATTGAACCAGGTAATGCTGGGAATCAATTATCGATTTTGAGGCGTGATAAAAAATTCCCTGTTATTCGCTACCGCACGTGCTCCGTGCACCCGGCATATCGATCATGAACCGGATGACTGATTCCGCTTAATGCGTTCGTTGATCTGCCTGAACTCTTCTATCAGTTGGTCACAATACTCTTTCTCGGAATGGCATAGCGCATCCATCCTGATATTTACCTGGCCATTTTTCCTGGCAATTTCCCGGCGCACCACGCTTGGATTAGCCGGATGAAATTCAGGGGTGAAGGACCAAAGTATATATACACCATTCACTTTCTGACTGAACATCGTCCAACCCTCGTATTCCTGCATGCCTGCTGCTGGATCCGCTTGCAGAGCCTGGAAAGCCTGTTCAACGGTTTCATAGCCGATCGGGAACGGCTCGGTTGAATCCTGTGCATTCACCATCGGCAGGTAGAAAATAATGGCGAAAAGAATTTTGTAGGTTTGCATGGTTTCCTCGTTCCACCCTTGGGTTGTAATCCCTGTAACGGGCATCAAGCTGCGTATATTACAAGGACTTGCTCCCGAGCTCGAGTTGTGTGCAAATCTGACCGTAAACTGCAGGTAAAACGAGTACCGGGGTTGCAGGGCATTTCACAATCTTACCAACCAGTTCCCTCGCCGATCACATCCTCAAGCATCGCAATTTCACGCGCCAGCTCGCGTGACAGGTTAATCATTAGCAAACCAAAATCCGCGGGGAAGTTTACATGCAGTTTATAGAACTGTTCGCTACTTATATCGAGAAGCAGGCTCTCCTCGACGGCAACATCGATACCATTGTGGGAAATGAGACCGATCATAAGATCGAATCCCATCTGCTCGCCTGCGCAAAAAAAACGGGTCAGGACATCGCAATCTTCGCCGTGTTTATAAAATGCGAACCTGCCCTCCAGTACCACCTCGAATTCCGAGGCGACCTGGTCCAGGCGGGAAATATACTCACCCCTGGCATAGCGTTTGATCACGCCATTAGTCATCAGATTGGAGATAACTTCATCGGAGAGAGCACCGAAAGTGGACAACTCGCGTAAGCGGGGAAATCCAATTTTTTCGATCGTCTCGTCAGAACCTATTATTTTCATCACATCATCTCTAGCCAGAATTATGTATCATATATCGTAAATAGGGCGTTTCTTTTTAGTTAGACAATTAAAAACAAAACCAGTTTTACCAATGGATTACGGACTTTTCGATTTTCTGACCTTACTAGGTTCTCTAGGACTGTTTCTCTACGGTATGAAAGTCATGAGCGATGCGTTAATGGAACTAGCGGGCGATCGCATGCGGAATATCCTGGCCAGGGCAACGTCTAATCGTCTATTTGCGGTTCTCACCGGGTTCACCATCACAGCCATCATCCAGTCTTCATCCGCAACCACTTTAATGGTGGTCAGCTTTGCCAATGCCTCCCTGCTGACGCTAGCAGAATCGATTGGTGTCATCATGGGGGCAAACATCGGTACCACGGTTACCGCCTGGCTGATTTCCCTGCTCGGTTTCAAGGTCAACATGGCAGCTATCGCGATTCCGCTGGTCGGCCTCGGATTTTTTTTCAGCTTTAGCAAGCAGAAAAACCTGAGGCACTGGGGTTATTTTATTGTCGGCTTTGCAATTCTTTTTATCGGCCTGCAGTATCTGAAAAATTCGGTACCCGATATCAAGTCCAGCCCCGAAGCGCTTGCCTTTCTCGGTACCTATACCAGCAAGGGTTATCTTTCTATCCTCCTGTTTACGTTTATTGGCACCTTGTTAACCATGGTCATCCAGTCTTCGAGTGCGGCCATGGCAATTACTATCATCATGTGTTTCGAGGGCTGGATACCGTTCGATATGGCTGCCGCGATGGTGCTGGGCCAAAATATCGGTACCACCATCACTGCCAACCTGGCGGCTATCGTCGCCAACTACCGGGCCAAGCGAACCGCCCGGGCTCATTTTATTTTTAATACCTTCGGTGTAGTCCTTGCGCTGGTTTTATTCGTGCCATTTATAAACGGTATTGGTTACACTGTGGGGTACCTCGAAGGGGCTTCACCCTTTACCCAGGTAGCGGCTACCCCGGTTGCGCTGTCACTATTTCACACCATCTTTAATGTTCTGAATACAATCTTGCTGTTTCGGTTTGTTCCTTTGATGAGCCGGATTGCTGAAAATATGGTACCTGAAGTCGTCGAAAAAATAGCTCTCATTGAACAACCCCATTTTCTCGACGAGTCGTCTCTTAAGTACCCGCAAACAGGTTTAAAAGCCCTGCTTGATGAGTCTTTGCGCCTGCTCGAGAAGACAACCTATAAGGTTATTACCCATGGGCTACACGTGCACCGAGAAGAGATCGAATCGGATAAAAAGCTAAAAAAGATTCTCGAGAATATTCATCAATTTGACCTGGATGTGGACGAGATTTATTACCATAAATTTAAAAATATCTACGGCAAAATCGTCGAGTATGCGACCCGGTTACAGGGTCAGTTCGATCTGGATAAAGACAAGATTATTGCCATCAGGAGTATTTTACGCGCTGACCGCCTGATGGTCGAAATAGTGAAGGATATTAAGCCGTTACACACCAACATGAATCGGTATTTAAATTCCGACAACGAATACATTCGTGGCGAATACAATAACTTACGAAAGCTGATACTCAAGATTTTGCGTTTATCGCGCAAAGCAAGGTTAGCCAAGCTGGATGAAAAATACGCGGCAAAAGCCACCGATTTAAGAGATCACGTGGATCAGTATGATGTATTGATGAATGGTACAATCGACAAACTGGTCCGTGACCACCTGGTCAGCGCCGAAATGGCAACATCTCTAATGAATGATAATGCTATTGCTATCCAGATCGCGCGCGACCTTGTCGATGTTTCGTCACTTTTATATTTGCAGCGCGACAGCTTCCTGGATATCGAGGAAGACGCGGATCTGGCGATGGCAAGCTAAGCCCCCTGTTGCCCGGAATTTCCACGGATACCATAACCAAGGTTAAATAAAAATGAATTGCCTGGACAGATATCGCAGTAAGCTCGTTAGCCAGATCAACAGGGATCTCAGAATAATTCTTGTCAGTCCAGATGAAGAAGCGATTCATAATTTCAGAGTCGGTATGAAGCGGCTTACAGCGCTTTACTTCTTTCTCAATGAGGTGGATCCCGGGTTAAAAACCAGAAAAATACTCAAGCCCTACCGCAGGCTGGCAAAATCTATCGGCGTGATTCGCGATGGGCATATTGCCGTACACTTAATCCAGGAACTGGATGAGGTTTGTCTCGCCGATAAAAAAGTCCTGGTTAATGCAATAAAGTCCAAATCAAGAAATGATTATCGCTTGTTTAAAAAATCCATCGAGGCCATCACGCATACCCGGGTAAGCGTCCCTACCATCAGATCGATGGGTTTATCCGAAAGAGCCATCCTGCGTGAAAAACCGCTCGCGCTGAAGGGGCTTTTATCCCAGATCATGATCACCGGGCCGCGGATGACGGCTGAACAGTGGCATAAGAAACGGATACTGCTAAAGCGATATCATCACAAGCTGGACGCATTTTGTTTTTGCCCTGGTCATAGCTCGGATGAAAGTGAATTAAAGCAGATAAAAATTCTCGAGCAACTGCTCGGGGACTGGCATGACCGCGTCATCGCTGCAGAGATCCTGCCGTTACTTAACGGTGTCGAAGCAGAAGCTAATCGGGCGATTGTGGTAATGCGGAAACAGGACAGAATGTTGCTGGGATCAGCAAAGGTTTATCTGAACAAGTTTACTAAATGGCACCAGGATATTTAATCCGGGCAGATACAGACAAAGCACGAGAGTATAGGCTATACCAAAATAGTGAATCATGAGCGGTAAAAACGGCAGTTTGAGCGCACGGCTGTTGAGAAAAACAGCAGCCAGTGATGCGCGCATGCCTTTCTCCCGTAGCTCCCGCAATAACGCGTACCAGGCGCAGAAAGGCCCGGTGGCCAAACCTCCACCAACAGCGGCTAGTCATAATCCTGTATCAGTAACTGCAAACGGAATGGCGAGTATGTCGATGTTTCGACAATGACGAAAATTCGTTCTATAAAAACCCACCTGATATCCTGAGTTACAATAGGAATCCATCAAGCAAACAACCATCGACAACGCCATGGCCAACAAGTCTACGCAAACGGGAGGCACAGAAGAAAACCTTGATCCCATTGCCATCAGCGAAGAGCAGTTCAACCGCGCGGCGGAACACGTCAAGGGCCTCAAAAAAGGCCTGGTGGAGTTCCTGAAAAAACCCAGGCGTGTGAACATCGTGAATTTCCCGGTCGAGATGGACGACGATAGCGTACAGAGTTTTCAGGGCTTTCGCGTGCAGCATAACCGTGTATTCGGGCCTGGCAAGGGCGGTATCCGATACCATCCGGAAGTCACCATGGAAGAGGTCATTTCATTGGCCAAGCTCATGACCTGGAAGTGCGCCCTGGTCAACGTGCCCTTCGGTGGCGCCAAGGGCGGCGTCACCTGCGACCCCAAGAACCTGAATGACAGAGAATTGCGTCGCATTACAAGGCGTTATACCTCCGAACTGTACGACGAGCTTGGGCCATACCAGGACATCCCCGCACCCGACCTCTACACCAATGAACAGACCATGGCCTGGATTTTCGACACCTATGATGTTTTGCATCCGGGTTTCAACAATCGTCCGGTGGTGACCGGCAAACCCATCGAAATGGGCGGCTCCTATGGCCGCTACGAAGCGACGGGTAACGGTTGCCTGTTCGTCACACAGCGCTTTCTATCCAAGGCGCTGATTCCCAGCCATCAGGATGTTACCGGCATGCGCATCGTCATCCAGGGTTTCGGTGATGTGGGCGCGGTCGCAGCTAGCGCGTTTCATCGTCAGGGCGCGAAGATCGTCGCAGTTAGTGACAGCAGGGGCGGTATTTACAGCGCAGCAGGGCTGGATCCATCCGAGGTCGAGCAGTTCAAGACCAGGCAAGGTACCGTAGTCGGGATGGCGGATACAATGACCATCACCAACGAGGAGTTACTGGAACTGGACTGCGACATCCTGCTGCCAGCTGCGCTCGGCAACCAGATTCACGCGGGCAACGCGGCAAACGTCAAGGCCAGGCTGGTCGTCGAAGGTGCGAATAATCCAACCACGCCGGGTGCGGACAGGATTCTGCAGGAGCGTGGGATTTATGTGCTACCCGACATACTGGTGAACGCGGGCGGCGTGACCGTCAGTTATTACGAATGGGTGCAGAACCAGGTGAACGAGCAGTGGGACTACGATACTATCACCGAAAAGATGCGCGCCAAGCTCTACGCGGCCCTGGACTCGGTGTTTAGCCGCTGGCAGGCGTTTGTTGTCGGTGAAGAATCAACGCAGAATAGCATGCCGGATTTTCGCACCATTGCCCTGGCGATCGCCATCGAGCGCGTGGTGCACGCGACCCTGCTACGCGGCATCTGGCCATGAATCGAGACTCTTCCAGAACCTGGCCAGCACAGCGCCTGCCCACCTACTGAACTCAATGCCCGGTCAATTCAAGTGCTCCAATAAACAAGGGCAAGCCCGGATACCAGACTCAGGCCCTTGCTTAAAGGTTAAATTCGCTCTGCAAAAACGATCTTGTCGAATTGCAGTATGGCGCTTGAAACCCCGCGGTCGTTGCCAACCCGGAACTAACTCTGAATCAAAGAGCTGCTGATGCTCCATAGAAAGAATACGACTGATTCTCTGGATCCTCACCACAGGTATAAATGGTTGGCTCTGCTTGCCTCATTTATCTGCTTCATAACTACTTTCTGGATATGGCCTGAACCAGACTCCGATCAAGCACTGGTCGCGGCTACTATGACAGCGGTTATCGTCCTTTGGGTATCGGAGGCCATTCCGTTGTATGTCTCGGCCCTCACTGGATCCTTTTTACTCCTCTCGCTGGGTAACTTTTCTGCCAAAGACATATTTCATCCTTATTTTGACCCAGTGATCGTTTTATTTCTCGGTGGATTTATTCTCGCGCAGGGCTTGCAAAAACATGAGCTCGACCATCGCATGGCACATGAAATTTTAGACCGCATGGGTGATAGACCACTAATTTTTGTGCTTGGACTCATGCTTGTGACTGCCTTCTTATCCATGTGGATGTCTAATACCGCTGCTGCAGCCATCATGATTCCTATTTCCATAATTGTTCTCAGGGAAAATAATTTATTTCATGAACACTCCCGGTTCGCCAAAGGCGCCGTTCTTGCTGTCGCTTACGCTGCCACAATCGGTGGCATCGGCTCCCTGGTAGGTAGCCCACCCAACGCCATTGCCGCCAGATATCTGGGTGAAAAAAATATCTCTTTAGATTTTGTTGAATGGATGTTTAAAGCGCTTCCTTTTGTGATGCTCGCACTTTTTTTCACCTGGTTTCTGTTATTTTTATTTAACAAACCCGAGATTGAAAAAATTCAATTTACTTACCAAGCCAGGAAGCTCAATCGGTCGCAGAAGATGATATTTATTGTTTTTCTGATAACTGTAGCTGGTTGGCTGACGACGAAATTTACCGGTCTTTCCTCCTCCACGGTGGCCCTCATACCAGTGATTAGTTTGTTTTCTCTGGGCTTACTCGATGAAACTGATCTCGCTAAAATTTCCTGGTCCACGCTGTTGTTATTTGGCGGGGGCTTGAGTTTGGGATCAGCTGTCAACCAGGTCGGCATTGACCTTTGGCTAACCACTTTACTGCAAGACTGGATTACTGACATTCCGCTGTTCGTAACTTTATTGATTTTGGTTTTTTTTGGCATCCTCGTGACTATGGTGGCCAGCAATACTGCCTCAGCGGCGATACTGATTCCATTGATGCTACCTCTTTCCAGCAGCCTGGGGATTGACATGAAGTCTATGGCCTTGCTCATTGCCATAGGTGTATCCCTCGACTTCATGATGCCGGTGGGAACACCGCCAAGCGCTATTGCCTATTCCACGGGAGTCGTCAATGTCCGCGAAATGATCAAGAATGGATTTATGGTCAATATCGGAACCGGATTGATTTTGGTGATTTTGTATTATTTCTTTTATTTATAGTTTCTTCCAGAAACTGGTAGTGGTGGTTTATCGAATGTTAAAACCTTACGCCCTGCATCCGAATATTCACAATAATCAGCTCTATCTACCAGACACTAAAAAAGCCCCACTGGCTTTGTTTGTTAACGAAGTAACCTGGAAACTGGATAGGATCAAAACGCGATTGTTTTTGGTGGTGGCAGCAACCTCCTGCTAACTCGTCTCTGGTAAAAATTCCCTGAAGCACGGAAAAATACAGGAAATTATCAGAGACCAGGTATTATGAACAAATGATCACGACGGTTCTCGTATTAACGGTGGGTTTCATTTGTTCTCATCTTCTGTAGCGGTTTCTGAGAATTCCATTAAGAGATATTGAATAAAAAACACTTTTGGATCGCCTCAAAATACATACATATTAATAAATCGAAAGCGAACACCTCGATTTCAGGAATCAGGGGCGGCTAACAACGCTGGGTTTAACCGCTACTGGAAATCCAACAAGCTTTATTTTGTTGATTCTGCTTAATCCAGTATCTTGAAGTTCGCCTGCATTCTCGCAAATCATGGATAAATCATGGGATAGACATATACTCAGTTGAGGTTCGGATCTATGGTAATGCCCTGAATATTATGCGTAAAACTTCAGATCTCGTTTATTTCCAGCCATCGAATCAAGAATTGTTCGACGAAAACGCATACCTGCGTAAAAAATTGGCTGCAATGGAAGATGCTGCGAAATCTAAGCAAGAACTGCTTCAAACCCTGTCAGCTGCAATTAGCATCGGATATTGGGAATGGGATGAAACAACAAAACGACCCTCTTATTTCTCCAAAGAAATGGCCGATATTTTGGGGATTAGCCTGGATTCACTGCATGAAATGTACCAGTGTGAGGAAGATTATTTTCCTTTTGTTCACCCTGACGACCTGGAGCACTATATCAATAACTTGTCTGTGATCCTGAATCCTGCACATCCGCGTGGCCTTGCCCACATATTTGAATATCGCATCATCAGGCCTAATGCCGAAGTGCGGTATGTGCGCGAGTTGGAATATGGAATACAGGTAGAAGACGGTGTTATCACCCGTTCATTTGGTGCAATCCAGGATATTACCGAGCTCAAGGAACACCAGCAGGATCTGGATAATCACAATGTTTTGACCCATCAGTTTGAGTTGATTCCCGAAATTGGGCATTACATCTGGAATTTAGACACGGAAAAGTATAAGTATGTCAGCCCGGGATTAGCGAAGATATTCGGTATTTCCCCGAATGTCTTGCACAAAATAAATTCGCTCGCGGATGCTATAGCCATTGTTCACGAGGATGACCAAGATCGCCTGATAAAATTATTTCAGAATCGAAAAACAGCCAAAAGTGAAGTCGATGTGGAATACCGAGTTCGACAACCTGATGGCGAAATACGATGGATACGCGAACAAAGTATCACCATATGGGATTCAACCAGTAACAACAATCAATCGATCGGCGTCTTGCAAGACATATCCGAACAGAAATTCTCTGAGCAATACATGCTGGAATCGCGGAAATCACTGGAATCAGAAGTGGAGGAACGGACACAACAACTGGCTGATACGGTAAACCGGCTTAAACAGGAAATAAAAGAACGCGAAATAATCTCATCCGAACTGGAAACCAAGAACGCGGAACTAGAGCGCTTTGCATACACAGTGTCGCATGATTTAAGAACCCCACTGGTTACAATAAAAGGTTTCCTGGGATTTCTTGGCAAAGATATCGAGGTAAATGATAAGGATCGGATAGAAGCCGATTTCGAAAAATTAAATAGTGCGGCCGATACAATGGGCACCCTGTTAAACGATTTACTGGAGCTTAGCCGAGTCGGTCGAGTCATGGGTAATCCGGTAACTTGCAATCTCACTGCGATAGCGAATAAGGCAATTGAACTGGTTCGGGTGAATATCGATGCGCTTGGGATCAAAATCAAGATCGAAGATATGCCGAACGTAAATGCTGACGAACTAAGACTCGTAGAGGTTTACCTGAATCTGATTGAAAATGCCATTAAATTCATGGGCGACCAGATATCACCAAGAATACATATCGGGTATGTCGAAAAAGATGGAATGATATGTTGCTTCGTACGAGATAACGGCGTGGGTATAGATGCGAAATACCATGACCATATTTTCGGTTTGTTTGAGAGGTTGAACGCTGATATGGGGGGTACTGGAGTAGGATTAGCGCTGGTGAAACGAATAATCGAGGTACACGGTGGGAATATTTGGGTTGAGTCTGATGGATTAGGCTTCGGCAGTAAAGTGGCGTTTACCCTGCCGAAAACCTTTTAAAAGGTTTCCGACCAGTAGACGATTAAGACTTTCAGCCTGGGGGCCGGATTGAGTTTCAGAGACGGAGTAGGCGTATCCGAAAGGAAAATCGGTGTTGAGCTCTCGGCTCCCAAAAGCAAACCGGCATTAATCACAGCTTTGCAATAAGAAAACGCATTCCGTGCTAAAGGCTTCATTGATTGAAGCCTCAAGGTGTTTTCAGAAAATCCTGTAGAATTTGATTTTGCACCTAATGTTGACGACGAATGTCAGATTACGGTCTTCCATGTGGCTTGAATTCGACTTTCCGTTAGATAATCGTGAATTTTGCGTAAGTATTCGGGATCGTCCTTCCCAACTGATTTGTCGTGCCCGAAAATAATGACCAGAAATTCAAAATGAGTGCTGGATATGAAACCAACAGACAAGGGTACAAAACAGGAAAAATCTTCAAATATCACCGAGACCATTCCCGCTAAATCTGCAATCGACTTACCGCCATATGAAGAGATGGTCAGTCAGCTGCTGAAAAATGGGGCTCTGACCAAGGAAGAGATCAGGGCACTGGACTAGGTGGATGCATTCGATTGAACCATGAGCATGTGGTTGATGAAATAACAGTGGGCCGTGAGTGTGCCGCCTGCGTGACCACAGCGATTCGCTAGCAAGCAAGGCTCTCGTCGAGCCACTTTTGTCTAAGGTCGCGGCCAATGTAATTGCATCGCTTGTAAATGATGTCACAACGGAATGGGAAGCTCCTTTATAACAGTGCAATGGTCGGACCAGGCGATTAGTCAATTGAATCGACTAACGGTTATAGAGAACAAAATGAGTTCAGTTTCAGACAACAAGGACTATTACGAAAATTACGATTGGTCAACGGCTGGTGAAGAATGGTCGGCACCCTGGGGCGGAACCCGTTCGATGTGGCTGACTTCTATTTTTCCGCGAATCGGCCAATTCCTGCCAACCGATCGCATCGTCGAAATCGGTTGTGGTCACGGCAGAATCGCCAAGGTGTTACATGCGTTTGCCGCAAGCGAACTTGTGCTATTCGATATCGTCGATGATTGCGTCGAAAAATGCGCGCAGGTATTCGAAGGGTCTTCCAAGACGCGCTGCCTGAAAACCGACGGACGCAGCCTGCAAGGCGTTGCGAACAATAGCGTTGACCTGGTTTTCAGCTTTTACTCGCTGGCCGGTGCCGATGCGGATACGATCGAAGCCTACCTTCAGGAATGTGGGCGTGTATTGCGCGAAAATGGCGCCGCCTTCCTGCATCATTCCAACGCGGGCATGTACTACCAGGATGAAAATACCCAGATCGACAAGCGTATGCGCCTGCTCGCTGCCTATCGGGATGTTTCGATCGATGCCACCAGGGTACAGGATATGGCAGGCGAAAATAACCTGCTCTGCATCAAACAGGAATGCATTAACTGGGATATCGAGGAAGTATTGAGCGATTGTTTCTCGACCCTTGTGCGGCCCGACTCAAAATGGGCGCAGGAGCCCCTGTTGGTTCACAATCCGGAGTTTTACAATGAGCGTAAACTTGCAGCCAAACGAATCCACGAAATGAGAACTCGGACCGACGAGTCGTGGGGAATACTCTGAAAACTAAAAGGGGACGCATTAATTAATTGAGATATGGCTACAATCTATACTTTTCATCCCAGGGAAAAAAATGTAAATAGTCACGTTTCTAACACTATCCTGTTGTCAAAATATCACTGCGCCGCAGCCTTCATCGTCGATGTGTAGATACCACTAACGGCAATAATTCCAACTCCTATCCAGACATTGAGTGTTGGTATCTCAGAAAAGACAACTACCCCTAACAATACAGCCCAAATAAAAATCGAGTATTCCAGCGCGGCAACCAGGGACACTTCGGACAAGCGAAGCGCGATGACAAATAGTAAATTCGCTATTCCTCCCGCCAGCCCCATTATCAAAAATACAAGCAGATCATTCGCACTGGGTGTAAACCAGTCGGTTAACATAACGCCCGCCCCACCGATCGTCATTAATATCGTATTAGTCCAGAAGGCAATGGTTTCAGAAGAATCATGAGACGATAACTTTCTTGTCCAGATAGCAACAAGGGCGAAACTTAATGCCGACAGAAGTGCCAGCAGCTTGGCAAACACTGGACCGCCCCCGCCTGGCTGAAAGATTAAAAATACGCCGGCAAGACCAATTGCGATAGCCAGCCATTTCTGAAACCCAATATTCTCCTTCAGTAAAATCCCACCAAACAAAATCATAAAAATCGGGCCAACCAAAGAAATCCCGGTGGCTTCCGCCAGTGGCAGCCATTTCAAGCTCCAGACAAATGACCCGAAGGTAATTGTGAACAGGCAACCTCGAACGATATGAGAAACGATACGGCCGCGTGAGATCAGAAAGGTTACCTGCCTTTTCTGATTCCATATCGCCAGGCCTAAAATTGGTAGGAATGAGAAAAAAGAACGAATCAGTGCAATTTGAAAAACACTGTATCCATCACTTAACCATTTGGCCGACGCATCCATGATTGCCAGCATCACTACAGCAAGCATGTAAAGCAAAGTTCCTTTATTCAAAACATGTAACACTTCCAGCAACTCCCGGTAGATTGGACATGGGGAAATCTATACATTGCTTTTTTGGCGGCGAATCTTCTTGGCGTAAAAACCCTTTTCTCGCTCATACCCTCTCCCCGGTTTAGTAATGGTTTCACGATAATTTTCCCAGTCATCCTGCGTAAACTGTGCAATACCATCTACTCTATCAACCGATTCGAGAACTTCTTCACTGTAAGTAGATTGTTGCAGTGGCTGTACTTGCATCAACGGATAGCCCACATTAAAGGCAATTGGTATGTCCGTTTTCGTTAACCTTATGTTTGTGAACAATGGACCAAACCATTTGTCCGTTTCGATAACACCTTCGTAATGTTCGTAGTTGTTACTCTTCGGCAAGTTAGCAGGCGCACGTACAAGCAAACTCCATCCAGGTTCGGTTTTCGCAAACAATCCGCTCCAAATCTGCACCATTCCCGGTTCGGCACCAGCGGTCAAGAACGGTGGTACCGCATCCGCTAAGTCGATGGGGCATTCATGGTTGAATGTTTGTATAAAATCAGGATATTGGACGCTATCCAGAACGGTCCACTCATCTTCGTAACTGAACTTCCAAATCGTGTCGACACCATCCCAGGCCAGATCAAAGTCAGCAGGCGGAAAAACATACCAGCCAAATGCAGAAGCAGTACGAATGGCTTCACAGTATCTGTAAGCTCTGACTGGTAATGTACCACCTGCTGACTTATCAGCTCGTTGTGGAAAACTGCTACCTGGTAATATGCGGTAAAATTTAACCATAGTGTCAGTCTCCCCCTGGCTTATTGCCTCAATGGAGCGCGGCCTCCACCGATTCTTACCTGCTTTTTATCGGCCGTGCTTTTGGATTGATCCAGTTTTACGTTGAGTGGTTTTTTGGCTCCGCCCAGGCTTACCTGCTTCGTATCCGCCGTGCTTTTGGATTGACCCAATTTTATATTGAGCGGCTTTTTGGCTCCGCCCAGGCTTACCTGCTTCGTATCCGCCGTGCTTTTGGATTGACCCAACTTTACATTGAGCGGCTTTTTGGCTCCACCCAGGCTTACCTGCTTCGTATCCGCCGTGCTTTTAGATTGACCCAATTTTACATTGAGCGGCTTTTTGGCCCCACCCAGGCTTATATTTTTTCCATCAACAACACTGGAATCAACTTTCATTTTAATTGCAAAGTCACCTTTTTTCTTTGTTACGATTGTCATAGTTATATGCCTCATTGTTTGTAGATTCGTATCTACGGGATATTTATGAAGATCGGGATGATCTTCCCCTGGCGTTTCTCGATTACCTGTACGAAAAACTCCAATTTCGATATATTGGTAGCTGCTATCTCCTGGTTCATGTAGCGCATGGAACATAGATTCACTCAAAGACACCAGCAATTCATCGGTTATATCCTGGGAGCTTGAAGAAAATGCCTTGGCCAGACCAAAGTAAGCGTCCCTGCTCTCCTTTTCCATGTTAGCGTTATCGTATGAACCTGGTCGGTTCGAGTACCTGTCCTGCGCTAATCCTTGATTCCATTCGGCATTCCTGGCACCGCCTTTGATGTATTCTGTGCCACCTGTTCTGGGACGCTGTGCAGGCCCGGACAATTCGTAATCGCTGAACACTGCATTCTTTGAACCCTCCGTTTTTAGCCTGGCCAATACCATCCAGGCACTTTTACTAGCCAAAATAGTATCCTTGGATCGTAATAAAACGCCCTTTGTTCCGTAAACGAATCGTAAAAAACCGCCTGATCCACGGGTCCTACAGGCTTTTTCAATGTTTACTCGATATGCCAGGTATGGTATTTACAAAGGATAGGTTTATAGTCGTAGTAATCAAATCTTCGACGCAGCGTTCTTAAGCCCGCTCAGCCGCTTGTCGCGACAAGCCGGCGACGTCAGGCGGGTTGTCAAGGGGATTGAAGCAGTTGTCAGCGTCGGGATTTCAGCAAACGGAATAGAAATGAGGAAAAGTACAATCGACAAGGTCTCGTTGCTGGGCGATTTTCGTCTGCACACGACCAATGATGAGGATGTTGTCATCAGGGGGAAAAAGAATGCGGCACTACTCGCCAGCATTCTGTTAGAACCCGCAAAGCGCATCAACCGGGGCGATGCGGAAGCGTTACTTTGGAGTCAAAGATCGCCAGATCAAGCCAAGGCCAGCTTGCGCCAATGCTTGAGCGAGTTACGCGAGCAGCTTGGCAGCTTTTCCAATGTTGAACTCATTACCAACCGGCTCGATATTTCCCTCGCACTGGATGCGATAATACTCGATGTTGAGGAAATTATTGGTGTTGCCGCAAGTGACAATGTTTCGGAAAAAATCCGTTTCGCCGATCACTGCGAAGGCGAATTTTTAAAAGGTTTGAAAATCCTCGATCCAGCCTTCGAGGATTGGGTTTATTCACGCCGGCTACACTACAGTGATATCTATCAGGGCATATTGAAAGATTTGCTTAGTGAGCTTGATCCTAGAGACAATGCGCCCGAAATAAAACACATTGCATACAAACTGCTCGAATCCGATATTTGCTCGGAAACCGGGCATATGGGTCTAATGAGATGCTACTTCAATGAAGAGGGAGGCAAGGCAAAAGCCATTCGACAATACCGCTTGTGCTGTGATCTGTTGCAAAAGGAAATCGATGCACCCCCATCACAGGAATTAAGGGACCTGTACGAACGCATTCGGACAACTGAGCCAGGCAGGCAGCCCCTGACCAATAAAAGCCACCTTGAAATCAATAACCCACCCCGAACTTATGGCTTGTCTGTAGCTGTGTTTCCATTTGGTGAAATCGGAAATCCCTATAGCGATAACGGCCCAGGATATAAAATCGCGCACGAAATTCGTAAGGGCCTGTCACGGTTCAGCTGGCTTTCGGTGGCATCACGTTATGTGAGCACAAACGAGGCGGACACGATGGGGGGATATCAAAAAATATCGCGCGAAATTGACGTCAGATACGTCGTCGATGGTTATATCGAACACAATAGCAGTTCCGTCAGCCTGTCTATCGAATTAATCGATATTATTGACGATGATAAATCGACCATCAGTTGGAACCAGGACTTTGATGTCGATTTCGATAACGCCGAATCGCTCAAAAATACGATTGCCAGGATCATTTGTCAGCTGGATGTTAAATTGCGTCAAAAGGAAATCGAGCGCGTCGTCAGCCTCACCCCGAATGAATACAGCGCCTATGATTGCGTTATCCGCGCCGTGTCCACGATTCCCGAAATGACACCCGAGTCTTTCCAACACGCCAAGAAAATGTTTGAGCGCGCGATAGAATTGGATCCTGAATTTGCGGCAATCTACACCTGGAGAATTTACTGGGAAATTTTCTGGTTCGGCCAGAGTTGGGTCGAAGATCCGACCGAGGAAGTTAAAACAGCAAACCAGATAGCCAGAGACGCCCTCAAACGTGACCCGGACGACGCACTGGCGCTTGCGATGAAAGGGCATTTTCAAGCATTTATAGAGCACGATTTCGATTCGGCTCTGGATCTACATCAAAAGGCTTATCATTTGAATCCGTATTCATCGATGGTGCTGCTGTTAAACTCCTGTACCTTTTCATATTGTGGTGAGCCCGTAAGGGCAATTAACCGCCTGGAGGAGCTAAACGAACTAGTTGAATTTGAAGAACGGCACAAGTTCTTGTACTACGTCGCCAATTCGGTTGCGCATACTTTTAACAGGGAATACGAGCTCGGGATCGAATGGGGTAAAAAATGCATTAGCAACACCCCTGGCTTTACCAATGGTTACAAGCCGATCATTAGTTGTCTCGGTCATCTTGGCAAAACCAGGGAGGCGGCATTTTATATCAGCGAGTTGTCGAGGCTAGACCCCGAATTCAGTGTCGAACAAATGGCAAAAGTATACCCCTTCAAACGAGATGTAGATCGTAATCACTATATTGACGGCCTACTAAAAGCGGGGGTAGACCACTAAGCACATAGTCCCGCCTTTGCCACCTGCATCCTCTTCACCCCATGGTGCCATTAAAAGAGTATCGATCGCGAAGTTCTCGAATATCGTTAACCTATAATTTGCTTTTTTCCGCAGTTGCCTGCTGTCACAAAGCCCAGCGGGACCTATAGTGAGTTTCGAGTAGTCCGCAAGAGGGATAGACTCAAAACGCGATTGCGGCTCGTGTTTTGACCCCTGCGGGGCGCCTGCGGCGGTCCAAGTTGCTGGCACAACTTGTCGAACAGGGTTCTCACCAAGGCCTCTCTCTCCGCCAGACAAGGCCTTAACTATTTGATAGTTAAGACCTCTTTATGGGAAATCCGCAAAACACTCCACTTTCATGCACTTTCGAGAGGTTTTTGCGGAAACATCTTCAACTATCGATCCCGATACCCCGCCATTTCATCAACAGCAAGCGCAATTCGCGCTTCGAAGCATGCAACAATTTCGGCTACTACATGCCAGACATGGGGTTTATACTTCCTACCCTCTGATTGCCGGTCCCAACTCGATGCAACTGGTGCCGGTCCCGTCCTAAACCCGGTTTAGCTGTCCTCGCTGTTATCTTTTTTTTCGTCTTTTTGTCCTTATTTGTCCTTTTTGTCCTTTTTGTCTTTATCCTTCTTGCCGGCGGCTTTGTCTTCCTTCTTGTCGCCATTTTCGACGTCTTCGGCCGCGGATGGCGGCACCATCGTGATGGTACTGAATTCACCCTCTTTACCGGCATCCGAGGTACACCTGCCGCGGTAAACACCGTTGTCGAGCTCGAGTTTGCAATCCTTGGTTTCGAATTTGCGTTTAATCTTGAAGCGCAGCCTTTTATCGTCAATTTCGATCTCGGACAGCCTATCGGTAAACTTCGAAGCCCCCAGCTTGAGGTTGATCATCTTGATACTGATTCTATCCGAATCTCCCTTATAGCTGACCCGGTACTCCATGTTGTAGAGCACTTCATCGTAGGTAACAAACTCCCCCGACCACTTGCCCGGCGACAACTTTTCGTCGGCTGACACAAACTGGTAGCCCGAGACCGACAGCAGCACGATCAAGATCGATACCCTGTTCCCGGCAAAATTACGCGGCAGTGGAAAATGGTGTTTATTTCGCAGTGGGTTCATGATCCTGTAACGCGGACTCGAGCAACTGTCGCGCCTCCTCCATACCCGGTCGGTCGCGCAAACTTGCGTATTCCGACGGAAATACGACGGCCGAGAGTTTGATATGGGGCTCTTCGCCGAGATCAAACTCCTCGATCACGATCGCGAGCCGGTGATTGTTTTGCAACCGGGTATTGTCGACTATCGGAAAATTGAAAAAATCGAGCCTAAAATTCGGATCCACCTCGGGGTCGCCACTATCCTTTCTGTGCACTAAGATTTGCACGGTCATCGAGTTGTTACAATGATCGACTTCCTTGACGTACACCTCGAGAAAACGTTCGACACCCTGAAACTCGATGCGCGCCGTTTGTGAAAACGAATCCTTGTAGATAGCCTGCAGCGCCGGATCGGCGATGCCCTTGTTTTTATATTCCTCGCTCGGTATTCCCAGCTGCGGCAGCACCAAGTCTTGCGGCCACGAGTATTCCTGGTCTTTGAATAACAGTACGCTACAGGGCAATCCCTCGCTAAGTTGCTCGGCATAGACATTGAGTGGAATGCGCACGCTTTTCTCTTGACCGCGCTGCAGTAACGACGACAGCTGCGCACTGGCAACCCGCTTCGCGAGCGAGTTGAGGCGACGCAACAGCATTTCCTGGCGCTCTTCGAAGCCACGTTTTTCATCGTCACGCGGTTGCGCATGGTTCAGGTCGCGGCGCAACTCGGTAAATAGCGGAGACAGACTCAGGGAATCGCCGAAGTTTAACGCCAGCAATTCGAGGCGCAGCAACTGTTTTGACATTTCGCGCAGCGACAGCTCGCGCAGGTCGCCCTCGGCAGTGGCTCTGCCCTTCAACAGGAAAGCTTCCAGGGCCTGCGCAAATATGTCCTTGCGTAACGCGCTCTCGTCCTGTTCGCGTTTTATTTGCAGTTCAGTGATGAGGCGCGCGCTTTCCTGCTTGTTCGATATCGCGGTCATGGTTCGTTCGCCGTAAAGCCCCACCAGGGCTAGCGCGATGCCGACTAAAAGCGGCGTGGTCGCTTTCAGACAGATATCGATCCAGTCACGTTTTTGCGGTTCGTTGTCGGACATGGGGTGGCGTCGGGTTCTCCTACTGGCGGATAACCACGATTCGATTTCCGTACACGGTCAGGCTGCCCGAATAAACGGTTATGCTTTGCACCGTGCTGAAGGCAATCGACACCGACGACGCGCCGTCCTTCGAGACGACGAAGTTACAATTGCGACTGGCGGGCAGTCCGCGCACTGTGTAATCCCCGGCATTGTTTATGCTGGCGGCTCCGCCGCCACCCCCGGAACAGTTGACCTGAACGGTCGCACCCGAACCGTATGCGAACCGGCCGCGCAACTCCGCGGCATTGATACCAGAAAACAACACCAAAGACACCAGCATCAGAACAACGCATCCACTGCGTTTGATCGACATGTCGTCAATCCCCCTGTAAACGTTCGCCTGCCCGAATAAGGGCTTGAACATTTCAAAGCTAAACCCAAAAGAATTTCGTGTCAATATTAATCAACTACTTAGCGAAATAAGAAGAAGTTTAACTTTAACTTCTGAAGTTGCAGATGTGACAGGTGTATGAATACGCTGCCAACCTGTCACACGATTTTCATGCAACCGCCGCGTCGTTTCAGGCGAAGTGTTTGAGCCTGTTGAGATTGGTTTCGACCAGCTGTTCGCGGGTCAGGCCAACGTCGTAGGCAGGCGACGTAATCAGCTCGATGTGAGGGACGTCTATCGAGACAAATTCCTGCATGTTTTCGAGATTCGACGTCCAGTGATTTTCGAAGTGCGGCATCAACACGCGGCCGCATAATTGCGGATGATTTGTCGCATCGCGGCGGTCAGTTTGTTCATGTCTTACATGGGGGCACAGATCGACGAAGGTTTCGTTGTAACAGGCGCCATCGAGGAAATCGGTTTTGAGCCTACAGAGCAAGCTCCTTAATCGAAGCAAAGGTTACGGCTTTTCGTGATTGGATCACCGGCCAACTGCCTTAGAGATCGATGTCCGCTGCGGGTCGCTAATCGCCGCTGACTCTTCGAGTCTGAGCGTCGGCATTCTCCAAAGGAGACACTGAAAACCTCTACCCAGGCTTCTGAGTTCGGCCAGTTCCAGACGCCCACATATAAAGTGATAATATGTTATAAGGTCACAAACCTTATAATTCAGCTGTGTGTTTTATCTAAATTTCTAGAACTTAA
>Ga0209456_10000394_pt1 | contig 23662 bp, 19 predicted proteins | sample COG_11_FD_184755 | JGI IMG/M metagenome (GOLD analysis project Ga0209456, IMG submission 184755) | Pelagic marine sediment microbial communities from the LTER site Helgoland, North Sea, for post-phytoplankton bloom and carbon turnover... | ecosystem: Environmental > Aquatic > Marine > Neritic...
ATCCGGATCAGGTCCTTGTCCAGTGATACCGCGCTGATCTCCGGCGGCACCTGCAGGTCGAATTGAAGATCCATGCCATCGGCACTGCGGGTGATGTTGTCGAAAACATCCCTGACCAGTTCGTGCAGCTTGACGCGCTTGCGCTCCAGCGACATCGTTCCCATCTCTATCTTGGTCATGCTCAGCAGATTGCTGATCAGACTGGAAAGGCGTCCCATTTCGTCGTGAATGACATTGGCCGCTTCTATGGTCAGTTCGCGTGTCGCACCGGCGTCGTCCTGCAGCGTTTCACTGTACATGTGCAGGACATTCAGCGGCGTCTTCAGTTCATGTGCGACATGGGCAACAAACTCGCTGCGCGCCCGTTTGGCGGCCGACTCATCGCTCACGTCGCGGAACACGAACAGCGTGCCCAGCATCAGGCTGGTTTGCCTGGGTGAAAATAACGGGTAGGCACTGACAGACACCCGTTTTTCCGGCGCACTGTCAGGCGCAAATTCCACCGCATCGGCGCGGTAGGTACGTGCACTGTTATTGTGACAGGAAGTCAGGTAAGCGAGCACTGCGGGATCGCTGCACCACTGGTCCGGCCTGGCGCCGACCACCTGCTCCAGATCAACGCCCAGCAGGCTGTGCAGCTTGGCGTTTGCATAGGTGGTCATGCCACTTTCATCCATAACAATCACGGCATCGGGTAGCGACTGCAACGCCGACTCGATTCTCGACTTCTGGTAGGAGATGACCTTGCGGGACATGTCCACATCGGTCTGCTGTGCCTCGAGCGACTGAATGCGCTGTTGAGCCGCCTCGATGAAATGACCGAAATCCTGCATAAAGTCCTTCAGTTCACCCGATGGATGCAGCTCCGCTTCCCCAATCTGCCCGGATTCCAGCATAGCCTGCATCCGCCGATTGACCTGGGTCAGCGGTTTGATCTCACGCCTGACCAGGAAATAAAACATCGGCGTCAACAGAAACACCGCCAGCGCCAGTGTGGCAAAGAACGGCAACTGTGCCGGTGCCGGCCCGTAGGCCGGCTGAACATAGCCGACACGCAAGTACGCAGCCAGATCCCCCTGCTCGATGACAGGGCCGTGGAATTCCATCAGGGTGGATCCATCCGGGCTGTTCAATATGCGCTCACCTAACCAGGCACTGGGTTCCTGTGGCAGCGCTTCTACCGGCACGATGACTCCGGGTGTCGCCACTTGCAGCAGTGGATTGCCACGGGTATCAACCAGCACGGCATAGGCAAAATTCGGATGAGTATGGGTTTGCCTGATCAGCTGCAACGGCCCATGGCGTCCGTCAACGGGCGCCAGTTGGGCCATCGGCATACTCCCCAGCAGGCGCACCAGGCCCACGCCCTGGCTGCGAATCTGACTGAGCTGGGAGTTGCGCTGGTAGTTAAACAGATAGGCCGTAATAAACACAATAACCAGCAGAGAGGCGGCTATCATGGCCAGCCCCAGATTCTGGTTTTTCAACGTATCGGTGCTTGATAAAAACGATTTCATATTCTAATACAACAAGTTAACCTGGCGACCCTGTTATTGTCCTGTGTCAGCATGTTAGCGGTATAAGCGCATGAATCTTTATATATATGTATACAAGCGCCGCTGTCTGAGCGGCTCTGGCCGACCCGGTGAAGAAAGTCCCCTCTCTCCCCCCCGGGGTGTACCTGACAGTTGCATAACTTTCGGTCTGCATATCAATTTCACCTTGTGAAAACAGGAACGTACTACGCAATTCAATAGTTCTCTGGAATTCACCAATAGTGAGGTCCTGCAATAAGCTGTAGGAGGAGCGCCGTTTCCCGGCGCGAATCGCGGCCAGGTGGCCGCTCCACAGAAAGATTATTGCAATGATTGGGTCTATAGACCGGGGACAAGGGGAACGGAACAGCAGTAATTCACTATCGATAGCGTTACCCAGAGTCGGCTGCTACTCACCCCTACCCCGGTTAAACAGCGTGCTATATTGGTAGTGAACTCCAGAGACTTATACAGGCTCAGTCGCGTCTGTTTAGATATGGTCTAAGTCAGTTCGAATCCACCATAAATGGCAATACGGAAGCCAATAAAGTGACCGGACAAACAGAAAAGGCATCGTCTCAACAGACCTTGTTCCCGATAGTCGGAATCGGCGCCTCTGCGGGGGGCCTGGATGCGTTCAAAAGGTTTTTTACCAGCATGCCTGCGGATAGCGGTATGGCCTTTGTGCTCGTTCAGCACCTGGATCCCAACCATGAGAGCCTGACTGCAGACCTGCTGGCCCGGCACACCAGCATGCGAGTCGTCGAGGCCCGGGACCAGATGCCGGTCGAGATGAATCATGTCTACATGATTCCGCCGAACAAGTATCTGACTATCCGCGAGAGTGTGTTACAACTGAGCGAACCTGTCCTGCGCAGAGGTCTGCGGATGCCGATCGACAATTTCTTCCGCTCGCTGGCCGAGGCTCACGAGGAAAGGGCATTCGGGATCATCCTTTCGGGTACCGGATCCGACGGGACGCTGGGAGTCAAGGCAATAAAAGGAGCTGGGGGCGTAACGCTGGCTCAAATTCCGGAGTCCGCACAATACGATGGTATGCCGCGAAGCGCCATCGCGACCGGGCTGGTGGATTTTGTCGTTCGAATCGAGGGAATGCCTGAGATTCTTATTCGCTACGCCAAGCACGCCGTAGTAGGAAAAAACGGCGATTCGACCCTGCTGAATCAGGGCGAGCCTGATATTCTGCGTTCAATACTCGCCATCCTGCGTACCCGCACTAAATACGACTTTAACTGTTACAAGGAGGGCACTCTCATGCGCCGTATCGGCCGACGCATGGGTCTCAACCACCTCGAGATACTCGGTGACTATCTCAACTATATGCGGGAGCATCCGGATGAAGCGATGCAGCTGTTCAGGGACCTGTTGATTGGGGTGACGGGATTTTTCCGCGAGCCCGAAGCATTCAATACCCTTGAGGAAATTATCGCGAAGCTTGTGCAGGAAAAAGCCCCGGATACACCGATACGCGTCTGGGTACCGGGCTGTGCGACTGGCGAAGAGGCCTACAGCATAGCAATGCTGGTCGCCGAGCAGCTCCGGATTGCGCAAAAGAAATGCCCGGTTCAAATCTTTGCCACGGACATCGATGAAGAGGCATTGAGCATAGCGCGTGCCGGGATCTATCCGGAAAACATTGCTGCCGATATTTCGCCGGACCGTCTGCAGGTCTTCTTTGAGAAGGAGGGCGATACCTACCAAGTCAGGGGGCATGTGCGGGATTCCATCGTGTTCGCCGTCCAGAATCTGATCGCTGACCCCCCTTTCTCCAAACTCGACCTGGTGAGCTGCCGTAATCTTTTGATTTATTTGAAACCTGATGTTCAAAAAAAGATCATTGAGTTGTTTCACTTCGCACTCAATGAAGTCGGCTACCTGTTTCTGGGCAGTGCTGAATCTATTGGCCAGCATGAGGATCTGTTCAACACCATTGTCAAAAAGTCCCGGCTGTACCAGCGAATCGGTGCGGTTCGGCGAAATGTTGTCGAGTTCCCAATCTTTCCGACCAGGCATATCGAGAAACAGCCCGGCTGCAAAGAGCCTCCGTCGTTTGACGACCCTGTGCACCTGGGTGAATTCGTCAGAGGACTCCTGTTAGACCACTATGCACCCGCCTCGGTACTGGTTAACCGCAAATTTCAGATCACTTACTACTTTGGCCCGATCGAGCGCTACCTGAAACAACCGGCCGGTACACCCACAGACGATTTGATGGTTAGAGCCCGGGATGGACTGGGCGTCAAGCTTCGTACCGTGATCCAGAATGCCTTTGAGGTCGGCAGTGACAGCCCGACCGGCGTTACCCAGATTCTGGATGAAGGTGTCACCCGCCGGATCAGGATAACGGTCAATCCTGTCATGTCGCCAAAGGGGGTACCGAGTCTGCTGCTGGTCAGCTTTGTAGATGAAAGGGAGCGGGCGCCATCAGCGGATGTGAGCGTTGGCGAAGCGCCATCCTCCACAGATGATTCGAGCTCGATTGTTCAGCAACTCGAGAGTGAGCTGCAGGCGACGCGGGAGGACCTGCAAAGCACCGTCGAAGAGATGGAATCCTCCAACGAGGAACTCAAGGCCGCGAATGAAGAGGTTATGTCGGTTAATGAGGAACTCCAGTCAACCAACGAGGAACTGGAGACCTCGAAAGAAGAACTCCAATCCCTGAACGAGGAGCTGATCACGGTCAACAGCCAGCTTGAGGAGAAAGTCTCGGAACTGGTAGAAACCACAGACGTCCTGAACAATCTCCTGAGCAGCACCGGTATAGCCACGCTCTTTCTCGACGCTGAGTTGCGTATCAAACGCTTTACGCCGGCGACGGACCGTCTTTTCAACCTTATCCCGACCGATATCGGGCGGCCGATCAGCGACATTTCGCGCAAGTTCCATGATCCGGACCTGCTGACGGACGCGAAAACCGTATTGGACCGGCTGGCGCCTATTGAAACGGAGGTGTTCACCGAAGAAGCGAAGCGGATCTGCTATGTCCGATGCATCCTGCCCTTCCGGACGAACGACAACCGCATCGACGGCGTCGTTATCACATTCGTGGATATCACCGAACGCAAGGAGAAAGAAATACTGGTCCAGCGCGCCCGCTCTTTTGCCGAGGCCATTGTGAATACCATCCATGAGCCACTACTGATTCTCGACAAAAGGCTGCGGGTGATATCCGCCAATCGATCCTTCTACAACACCTTCAGAACCGATGCCAAGACAACAGAGGGACTATCGGTCTTTGACATCGCCAACGGCCAATGGAATATCCCCACACTGCGAACACTGTTGGAGGAAATCATTCCCGAGCAAGGCCAATTCAATGACTACGAAGTAACGCACGATTTCCAAAGCATCGGGCATAAGACAATGCTGTTAAACGCGCGCAAGCTCGAAGGATTGCCTGATCAACCAAGGTTGACCCTGCTTGCCATCGAGGATATCAGCAAACGAAAAGACGCAGAGCGGGCCTTCATTGAGGAAAAGAACAAGTCTGAAGAAGCCAACCAGGCGAAATCCAGGTTTCTCAGCGCGGCAAGCCACGATCTTCGCCAACCACTCCAGGCACTCAGTCTACTCAATAGAGTCCTGGAGAATACGGTCATGGATCCGGGAACCCTTGCGATCATAGAAAAACAGACCGAATCAATATCGTCAATGGGCGAGCTGTTGAACTCATTTCTGAATCTGAGCAAGATCCAGGCCGGTGCAATCGAGCCTGTAATAAGGGAATTATCCATTGCAGGCCTACTGGAACGCTTAAAAAGGGAATTCGCGCTACAGACACAGGAGAAAGGCCTGGGATTACACGTTGTAGCTTGTTCCGCAACGATTCGCAGTGACCCGAATTTACTCGATCGCATCCTCCATAATTTCATTGCCAACGCCATTGCCTATACGAACACGGGCAAGGTACTCATCGGTTGTCGACGCCAAGGTTCCAACTTGCGAATAGAGGTGTGGGACACCGGTGCAGGCATCCCTGCCAATCGACTTGAAACCGTCTTCGTGGAATTTCATCAACTGGATAATCCGGCTCGTGAAAAGAGTAAAGGTATGGGACTGGGTCTGGCCGTTGCAAAATACACGGCGCTTCTCCTGGGACATCCAATCGATGTGCGGTCAACACCTGGCAAGGGTTCCATGTTTGCAGTCGAGGTGCCGATGCAGGAAAACGGCAGCCCGGTACAGACCGGATTGACTGACTCGGAAACCGTAACATTCACAGCCCCACCCGGCACGACTGTGTTGTTGATTGAAGATGATGCGGCAGTATTGGATGCAACAAGTTTGTTATTGGAATCTCTGGGTTTTCAAGTCGTCACTGCGACAACCGGGGTTGAAGCATTGGCACTGCTGGCGAACGGTGCAATGCAACCGCATTGTGTGATCTCTGACTACAGGTTACCGGAGGGTTTGACGGGGACGGAGCTTATACAGCGTATTCGAGCGCTGTTAAAGCAAGACATACCAGCGGCCGTCCTCACCGGTGATATCTCGCCGGAAGCGATTCAGAGTCTGCAGGAAAGCGGCTGCAAGGTTCTCTACAAACCAGTCCGAACCGATGAATTGTTCCTGGCTGTCAAGCAGATGATTGGCAAACAGGATCAGTCTGAAACCGGATTAGAGAAGCAAACCAGCGGGTAGCACCTGATTCCCTGCTGCACTCGGCGTCGAGGTCAGCAGCAGAAATCATTGTAGAACAACCTGATCATGAAGCGCGGTTGCGCAGGGTTACCGTGGCGGTGAATTCCCGGCGCAGATAGCGGTCGCTGGTCGCTAAGGAGGCACCCGCCACCGTCGCGCCGTTAAAGATGTAATCCAGCGGGGCGTCGCTGAGATTGTTAGCGTTGGTGCGCAGCAGCAGATGGATACGTGCACTTACCACCGCGGACCAGTCGAAAACCGCATCGGCATCACGGTAGGCGTCGGCGGTTCGGTCTCCGTCGGTGTCTTCGCCGTAGGTAATCTGCATGTCTTCGACGCCTTCGACCAGTTCGAACACCTGGCCACCGTCATAACGGTTCAGCACCGGCATGGTCGCACCGTTGACGACCTTGTTACTGATGAAGTAGGCGTAGGTGCCGATGCGGACAATCTCCGCGTCGTCACTGAATTGTTCTTCTGCCGGCGCACTGGCGCCGCCCCACGACGAGACGGCGTTACCGGGAGTGCCGCTGGCGGGATGGGTGATGTTGAGCTCGGGCGGCGTACCGGTGACCTGCAGGTTACCGGCCTGAAAAACGCGTGATTTCATGCAGTCGGAGACCATGAGGATGTCGTTTGCACACAGGCCGCTGACCTTGTCGGAGCCATCCTTACAGCCCCCCGGCACCTGCGACAGGGTTTCCACAAACAGTTGCGCCGAACTGTTGTTCTTGACGACACGAATCGGTTCATCGCTGTTGCGGCGTATGACAATGACATCGCTACCGGCGGCCGGAACAACGCCGGCACCCGACAGCATGGCCGGCGGACTGGCACCGACATCATTGAATCCGGTCAGTCCGATGGTAAAATCGTATTGCAGGCTCGCAGCGTTGTTGAGGGTATTGGTGATCGGCCCGAAATTGGTGCAGCCGTGATAGCCGGCCATGCGCACGTCGCGGGTCAGAAAACTGAGGGCGAAACGCCCGTTCTCCTGCAGGCGTGCCAGGTTGTCCTGCATCCGGTAGGTGGCCTTGGTACTGGCATAGATCTGGATCACGCCGGTCAGCAGGACCACGCCCACCGCAAGGGCGACCATGATTTCGACCAGAGACAAGCCTCTCTGCCGGTGCACTGTGCGAATTTGTTCGGATGTACGATTCATCGTGCCTTCTCCAGGGTCGTTATTCGTAAATTCCGTCTGTACGGCAAATGTTTCTGTATTGCCGCCTTGGGCCCGGCTGTCGTCCCACTGCACAACAACGGTGACCGTGCCCTATACATCGCAACGGGCATGCCAGAGTGGCTATCAGGCACTGCCCTGACGCCCGACCGGCGGCGCGGAACGGCGAAAATATTTTCTTATAAACAGACAGTAAGCGACTATGTATTGGCGTACGGCAGGGAATTTCAGCCGGGGCTGGACGGCTCTGAGGCATGGTGAAGCAATAATTCCGGTGTATTTTTTCGGTGGATCCGCCGAAATTATGGATGGCTTCATAAAATTGTGACGTGCCTCACGATAATATCGGCGCGGGGCTTACGCATCCCCTATCGACATCTAAAGATGTTTTTCGATCGGAAGCAGTCCCATGAACCAGGTGCTGAAACGACGCCAGAGGCCAACCTTCGGCTCCGAGTAGTAGCGGACCTCCTCGCCATCGATTTCGGTAATCCACACCAGGCGTTCGCTGCCTGTTTCCGCGTCGGTCTCGAGCATCACCCGGTAGCTGTTTTCCGGCTGAACCCCCTCGTCCATGTATGCCAGAACCTGTGCCGCCAGTTCCGGGCTTTCCACCAGGATAACGATTTCCGTGTTGAGTGCTATGGAACGGGGATCCACGTTGAACGAACCAATAGCGACTAATTCCCTGTCCACCACGAAGGCCTTGGTATGCAGGCTCGCCTTCGATCTGCCAGCCAGCAGTGACCAGTTATTCTTGACAGAGCTCGCCTCGGGCCGGAGCTCATAGATTTCCAGTCCATTCCTGATCAGGTCCCGGCGATATTTCGCATAGCCGGCATGCGCCGCAGCGACATCGTTGGTCGCCAGCGAGTTGGTGAGCAAGCGTTGCGGTATGCCCCTCTCCTGGTTTAAACGGGCCCTTTCCACGCCTTCGGGCCCGGGTATCACATAGGCAGCCTCGATCATGACTTCATGATCCTTTTCCTTCCCCAGCAGGATCAGATGATCCGCTACATCCTCCTCTTTGGTCTCGAGCTTGCCGGGTTCGTCATACAGGGCCTTGGCGGGCGCCCAGATGAAGTCGCCGCGGAACTCTTCCAGCTTGCCCATAACGACATCGCTGGTGGTATCGATGGGATAGGGATAGTCCTTTACCTCTTCCACCCGGCGGTAGAACTTCGCTTTCCGTGCCTGAAATTCCCCTTCAGATAACCGCTCTTCGATGATGGCACTGATGGGTACAGCGAACTCACTGTTCCAGTATTTATCAAAACTTCGGGAAACATCCTGCACCACAGGCCCGACCACCGCCAGGTCCAGGTCTCGGAAATTGGCCGCACTATCGACCCCGAAATAGTTATCCCCGATATTGCGCCCGCCGACGATGGCAATCGCATTGTCGACGATGAAGGCCTTGTTGTGCATGCGATGATTGAGCCGTTCGAGGCTGAACAGAAATTCGAGGCCATGGAACCCGCGATTCGCAAAGGGATTGAAAAGCCGAATCTCGATATTGGGATGCTGGTCAACCCGCGCGAACTTGAAACCCGTGTCCTTGGTCGTGACATGGTCGAGCAGCATGCGCACCCGCACACCGCGGTCGGCGGCCCGGAGGATCCGCTCCGCGAGTATGCTCCCGGCAGTATCCGTCTCCCAGATATAGTACTGAAGGTCTATGGTCTGCTCGGCCTGATTCGAAAGACCGGTGCGGGTACGGAATCCCCATTCGCCGGTGTCTACCAGGACAACCCCGGATTTGCCCGGATGTGTCTTCATCTCGGACTGGAAAAACCGACCGAGTTCGGTCGCTTCCGGATTGGCAAATGCACTGGACACGGTCCGATCCTGAACTTTCGGGATCGTTGTTGCGCATCCCGCCAGCAACAGGCAGGTGGAGAGCAACAGTGTCAGGCGGACTGGCATTTTCACAATTGGTCCCGCAGTAGTTCTTTAGATCCCTTACCAAAACCTTCAAAATGCCCTATTATCGAAGTCACGGGCAGATCGAGTGTTTTTATGCTGTCTTCGGGCATTATACAGACAAACCCGGATGCTCCCGGTAATCTTCCAGCCTCGACTCTCGAGTGCGTCCCGGCTCATTTGATACGCCTCCGCAGCGAGCGCGGACGGTTCAGCCCCCCTCATTCGAAGAAGGCCTCGTGGATCTCCGCGACGAAGGCAAGCGCTGCAAGCCGTTCCAGCACCGCTCGGTAACCGGGTTGATGGCTGATACCGAGGCAGAGCAACTCGCCCGCGCCGCAGCCCGTCGGGTGGGCCCTGGAGCCCATCCGCATCGAGTCGGTCGAGGTCAAACCGGATCTTTGACTCGGCGTCGGGACCGGATGTGGGCACCGCGGTTGAGTCGAGCACGAGAATCACCGCCATTGCGCCGTCGGTTATGCGCAGAGCCAGTCTCTCTCCCTCGCGCCTGAACGTCGTCGCAGAGCGCAGCGCCTCCAGGAGGCGTACCTCCTGCTCCATGCCCCCCTGGGTGAGAGATTCGCCGGTCGCACCATTGGCGCTGCCACCACCGGTGCCCGATGCACTTGCAGCAAACGCAATGAAGCAAGTCATCACGAAAAATCCCGCCGAACGCCAATCGTGCATGTACCCGGTCCTCCGATTTCTGTATTTAATGTAAGGCTCGCCCGCAGCCCCTGAGTGTCTGCTCACCCCAGCTCACCACCACTGTCGACTCGAACGATTCGCCACTCATGGAATCACGGCAGGGGCGGCCGATGACCTCGACGATCAGGTCACCGGCATCCCAGCGCGTCGTGCCGGTGTCGCGGTCCACTGTTGGCTGCGGAAGTGGCAACTCGACCCGGGAGGCACCGTAATCGGCAACCAGCACGATGCGGCTGCCTGCCTGGACCTCCAGGTTCCACCCCGGCTCATTACCCACTGCCCGGAAGTCCGCACCATCGAGCTTCGCTTTCTCCCAGACCGCACGTCGCCGGTCGTTGCGGCACCGGTGAGCAGCAATACAGTTAAAAACCCCGTCGCCAGCCTCATGAAGCTCTCCACTAGCGGTTATAGTGCCCGTTGCGCACTCGCAGGCATCTGGCCCTTAACATTAGCGGGCATTCGTTACGCATTCAATGAATGGCAGCATACCCGAATGGCAGGAGCAGATTACAGCCACGAGATACGCCATCGATACGGAAGTTCGACGAGTTCAAGACCACGAACATTGTACGCATGGCGCGTGCCGTGGAATGTCAGTAATTAATACCGAAGGCCGAGTATAGCGACTCCTTCGGGGTGCCGTTTTCTTATGCGGTTTATGTCCGATGATGGCCGATACAGCCCTTTTCATTGTTCCAGCTATAATTCGGTTTAGACGCCAATTGTCTGACGCATGGAACGCCTGGCGCGCGGAACTGTACGCCTTGATCCGGCAGCGCTATTGCGCCATTGATCCGCTCACTGTTCGGTGGAGTCTTCAAATGAAACGGGTAGAACCCCGCGATTATGTAAATGAGTACCAGAAGCTGAGTGGCGAAAAAATATGCCTGCCGGTTTTTGCCCAAATATGCCATAAATTCCGCCGTCTCGCCGGGTTACCCGGGGTTTTGCTGTGTTCCTTCTCGGCGCATCCCGCCACCACGGAAAAGAGGTTACTCTGCGACTAATCGTAAAGTGGGTGGAGACGCGAACCATTTACCCGGAACCAGTACAAGGATCTTTCTAATGCCGGTCACTGCTGTCCCGTTAAGTTCCGTTGAATATTTTACTAAGGTCACGTACAAAAAGCTGAGTGCGGTATTTGTGGATTGCAGGACATGAGTTTTCAGTTGGATGAATAAAAGATCATCCCTTCTCCCTCCTCCGGGAGAAGGCCGATGTACACGGATGTACAAGTGTCGCGGTAGGCAGGAGAAGGTGAGACCGGGAACCGGTCGAGAGACTGGCCTGGGCCATGCCGTGAGCGACCTGGATGAGGGAGTCTGAAATCAAGCAGTTATCCTGTTTTATCCCCTCTCCTCAACCCTCTCGGCAACCGCTCCATGCGTCGCCTAATGCGCCTACTTTTGGTGCCCTGGCGCTTACATCCCTGTAAGCGTCCCGGTGGGAGAGGGAATTAACGGGACAGCAATGAATGCCGGTAGAACTGGTATTTATTTATCTATTTGGTGCATTAGCTCCGCAATTCGTTGGAACTCCGCCATGGCCGAATGGTGCAGAGCGCGGAACGCATCATGCTGCTTGCATTCACGGGCATGATGTTCCTCCTGTTGCTGATGCGCCTCGACCAGGTCGGCAATGCGTTCATTGTCTTGTTGCCCTCTAGTCAAGTAGTCGGACAACCGCTTTTCGTGCTCACACAGGCGCTTTTCATGTTCCGCAATGGAATTTGAATGTTTGGCCATTATCCGGATGTGGTCAGGTAGCGCGCGCTCCAGTTGATACAGCATGGCCTCGGCGAGCTGCTGTTCACGCTGCCAAGCCGCGATTTCATTCATCCATGCAGCATATTCGCTGTGCCATTCCCTGTGCTCCCGATGCATGGTTTCGATGTCTGGTAGCGGATCGGTTTCCTGGTTCACTGTCTGTATTCCTACATGTAGAGGTGTTTCTTAACGTAGGATTGTACCCGTGTGCTCAAAAACTCATCGGTATTGAGATATCAATATCTTAACAATATTTTACCCCGTTTCCACGAACTTGTTCCGCTGCCTATAGCAGCTTGAGTACGAACGGATTTTACCTCGGCTGGAGAGTGAAAACCCGCTTTGGGGAGAGCTGGCGATCCGGGTTGTCCGTCGAACTACCGGCTATCTCGGTCAGATTCGCTGCACCGAAGAACAAGTCAAAGCCAGTCGCAAAATCAATACCTGTCTTGTCCGAATCGACCCTTACCGCGGTCGGTTGATCAAGAGAGAGATAGGCGCCACACGCCTCACCGGGATCGCAGATGTCTTCGTCATTGTCGAAATTGCTGCCGGCATAAATCAGGTATTCACCAAAAGGCACATCAGATATCCTGTAGTCATAGCTACCGTTACCCGCCGTGGCCGTACCTGAGGCTACAGAGGTCAGGGTTTCAGCATCGAGGACTTCAATGTAGTGGGCGCCGGCATCATCTGTTGACATGGCAGTGAAGCGTTGCATCAGCACGGTAACGTCCGCTGCTCCAGCCGTGCTGGTGAAGGTAATGGTTGCGCTATAGGTGCCTTCAGCGACGGCACTGCGATCCACGCTGGCGCGGTAGGTGCCAACGCCATCGGTATCGACCGTCTGTGCTGACATCGTCAGCCAGCTCCGGGCGCTCACCGGCGTTACTGCGACAGTATCTACAGTGAGGCTGCCCCCGCCGACATTGCTGACCACCAGGTCACTGCTGGTGGCGCTGGCTCCGAAGTTCAGCGAAGAAGGCGTGATCGAAAGCTGCGGAGCGGAGGGTGTGCTGCCCTGTGCCGCCAATACTGCCCTGGCTGCATCAATCAATCCATATCCATAGAAATCGTCGCGCCCGGGTGCGCCCAGGTCTTCGGTCAGCTCCCCGCCGGCGAGCAGGGTATCGAATTCGGCCGGCGTTATGTCATCGCCAAGCGCGGCGGCGGCCGCCTCCATCAGGGCAATGACCCCCGCCACATGGGGTGAGGCCATCGAGGTGCCGGCCTGGAAGGCATACAGTGTTTCGATGCTGCCGCTGGAGTCGGTAGCGGCGGTACTCAGTACGAAGTCCGGGTAACCGTCGCCATTGGCATCGGTGCCGCTGTCACCGCCGGGGGCGGCGATATCAATCAGGTTGCCGAAGTTCGAGTAAACAGCGAGCTGCTTGTTGATATCAACAGCACTCACCGATATAGCGCCATCGCAGGCAGCCGGGTAGCTGGACGAGGGAGACGAGCTGTTACCGGCGGAGGCCACGATTATAGCGCCGGCGGTACGGGCCTCGCTCACAGCATTGCACAGGGTCTCTGAAAACGCATCACCACCCAGGCTCATGTTAATAACCGACGCGGCGATGGATGGAACGCTGTTGGCATCATTGGTGAGACCGGCGGCAAAACGGATTGCCTGGGCGACATCAAAGTCCGCACCGCCGAGTCTGCCCACGGCACGCAGGGGCATGACCCAGCGTTCCAGGTGTTTGAAGCGCATACTGATGTGCTCGAGCACCTGGGGTATGCGTAAATTGTGTGAGTCATGCAGGCGGGCCCCCAAGATTATTATATAGACCGGATTTAATAATTTTATAGCCATTGTGCGGCACGCATTTTTCGCGCGCCTTCCGGCGGATTGCCGGCGTCAATCCCCACAAGTTGGTGCCGATTTTGAGCTTCTCGTAACGTGGCCTGCATCGTATCCCAGGTTTTGCCACTGGACAATTCTTGCTGAAACCCCAGTGTTTATTCAGGGTAACGGCACGAATTGACAAGTGCTCGGCATTGTTGACAAAACCAGACTATACCCCTAAATTATTTAGGTGTAGCGACAATGTTTGTCAACTGCGTGGTGCTTATGAAGGTCCAGGACTTTTTCAATGAGAATCCGGTATTCCGGCATGAGGCCTTCGTGGCCTTTCTGGAATCATCCGGCTCGCACCGGACGAAGACGCGGGAGGCACTGCTTGCCTATCACGTCAAGGCAGGACACCTGCTACGGCTCCGACGCGGCCTGTATGCCGCCGTTCCTCGGGGATTCGATCCTAACGACTACCCGGTCGATCCCTATCTGCTGGCAGGGCATCTCACAGTGGATGCTGTCCTGGCTCATCACAGTGCATTGCAGTTCCACGGCAAGGCCTATTCGGTGCATCATCGGTTTACGTATCTCACCCACACTGCCCGACGGCCTTTCGTCTTTCGTGGGCAGGAATTCCTTGCTGTCCCATTCCCCAAGGTACTGCTGGCGCAACAGGCCGAATTATTCGGGGTCACGACTCAGCGCCATACCGGAGGGAAAGTCCGCGTGACCAGTCTGGAGCGTACCCTGGTCGATGTGCTGGTGCGCCCTGATCTGGGCGGTGGCTGGGAGGAAGTTTGGCGGTCACTCGAGTCCGTGGAGTATTTCGACCTGGAGCAGGTGACCGACTATACATTGAAGTTGCGCAGTGCCACCGCAGTGGCAAAGGTAGGTTTTTTTCTCGAGCAGCACCGTGATGCACTGATGGTGGAGGAGTCCCAGTTGGCGCGCTTGCGCAAGCACGTACCCAAACAGCCGTGTTACCTGGAACGCAGCCGCCGTGCGGCCGGCAAGCTGGTGCCATCCTGGAACCTCGTGGTGCCACCAGCTGTTCTTGATCACGCGTGGCAGGAGGCGGGATGAATCTCTCCCTCCAGGATCTTCAGGCCGAAGCGGCGGCAACCGGATTTCCATTGGAAACCCTGGACAAGGTGATCCGGCTGATCGAACTGCTGAATGCATTTCGCACTCACCCATTTCTCAAGGACCGCATGGTAAGGGGGCACGGCGCTGAATCTGTTTGTGTTCAATTTACCCCGGCTTTCCGTTGATATCGATCTGAACTATGTGGGGTCAGCAGACCGTGAAGTGATGCTTGCCGAAAGGGAAAAGGTTGCGCAGGCAATCACTGCGGTCTGCGGACGTGAAGGATTCACGCTCCGGCGCGTGCCGAATGCGCATGCCGGTGGCAAATGGCGATTGGGTTATACGAACGCACTTGACCGCAACGCGAATCTTGAGATCGATGTGGTCTTTACATTGCGTGTCCCGCTGTGGCTAATCCAGGCGCGAGATTCCCATCCCGTGGGATCATTTAGGGCACGGGATATACCCGTGCTCGATATCCATGAACTTGCGGCAGGCAAACTCAACGCACTCTTTACCCGGCATGCCAGCCGCGACCTTTTTGATGCGCATGCGCTACTTGGTCGGGACGATCTGGATCGTGACAAATTGAGATTGGGTTTTATCGTGTATGGCGCCTGTAGCCGGCGAGACTGGCAAACCGTGTCACCAGAAGATATTGGCTGTGACCATAAGGAGCTTCAGCGACAACTTGTGCCTGTTTTAAGTAGGGATGTTGTTCCTGCTGGGGATGATATGAATACATGGATTGACCAATTGGTCCAGGAGTGCCGTGAGCGTGTAGGGCTGGTATTGCCTTTCGAGGACCATGAGCGTGAATTTCTGGTACGAGTAAATGAACAAGGGGAAATTGCCCCGGAGCTTCTGACTGGAGACGATAATCTGGCAGCGCGCATCAGGCAACATCCCCAGTTACTATGGAAAGTGAAGCATGTCCGAGAGCATATAGGACTGCCTCTTGATTGATCATTGACGGGGTACACTTGAGTCTCGGGCGACGTCACGACCGGGACGCCCTTGACGCCTTTTTTACAAACCGGAGAGATAAACAATGGTTGAAAATGAGAAGTCACAAAAATTACCAGCCGCACCGCAAGCGGAAAACGTTCAGCAAGCAGCGGAGCAGGGTCTCGATTTACGCAGCCGTCAAGCCGGCAATCTCATCAGGAAGCACGTGACCGTCGTCATGGGTACCTCGCTGGTCCCCATTCCGCTATTCGATCTGGTGGCATTGAGCGGTGTGCAACTGAAGATGCTGTATAGCCTGACCAAGCTCTACGAGGTGCCTTTTTCGAAAAATCTTGGCAAGAGTTCCATCGCCTTCCAGCGGATCGCCGGCGTCACTCCACAGGTGTATCGCCAGGCATATTCGCATTAACTGCATGAAAACACTCGGGGGTCATCGCTCAAAAAGCTGGTCTTTATCTCCATCTGGCGCAGAACGAAAATGCACAATATCTACCGGTACAGCCTCTATTTCAACGATCACGGGTTCGCCGGCCTTTTCCTCCAGTTCACGGCGAAACAGCTCCAATCGCGCCGGATAACCTTCTAGCCCGTCACGTAGCATAGTACCTTCGCCAAGAACATGAAGCACATCATCCTCACGTCGTACGCGCAGTGTATCTAGCCGCAGCGAACTTTCGTAGGTGTCTGGATGTGTAACGGGTAGCGTCTTTACCAGGCGCAGGACCATGCTCTTGACACGTAGCTTATATAATTCTTCACTCAGCGGCTGCATCAAGACAATAGACACCGCAATCGCGCCCGCCAGACCAAAAATACCGCGTTTCCAGCGTGCATAACCCTGAATGGCCATCACGGTGCCGGCTACCACAACTATCGCCGCCAGGTTTGTCAGAAACAGTACCGATGCGCCCACGGCAATATCGGTTCCGCCGGAGAACAGACCTACCTCGCGAAATGAAAGCCCAACGTCTGCGGTAGCCTTGCGACCCAGGGCAAGCCCGATACCCGCCACGGCCAGCGGCGGTACCAGCGATACCGAAATCGCAACGCCGGCGATGGAGTTTCTGATGCTCTGGAAAAATCGCCTCCTACCAGCGCCGCAGAACGTTCCCAGTTGATTGAAACCAAGTGACAACCAGGATTGATAGATTATACACAGCAATATCTACAAGAAGCGCCGTATCGAGGGCTTTTGTATGGAACTGCCCCAAGCGCATCACCGATACAACATCACCTCTTCCTGCCCCGCTGTCCATGCAACCTCGTCCATCCCGGCAAGGGCTTCCAGGTCATCCGGAGTGGCCTCGGAATCGTCCACCCACTGGCGTAGCAGCTCACCGCCATTGATCAGGTCAATTGCCAGGCGGTCGGATTCGTACTCGTAAGGGAAGTCCCGCCAAAGCTCGTAATCCGGCCGTTGCCGGCGCAGGGCCTTGAAGGCCAGGGCTATCAGCCGCCAGGGACGGAATGCACCATGCTCGTAGGCCACGTCCTCCACGTGGATCTGCACCCCGGCGCACAGCTTTCCCGCGTGCTTATTGAAGGTGGGCTCGAACCAGCACTCCCGCAGCCGGCATCCCTGCAGCCAGTGGGGAGCGAGATGCTGCATCTCCGCCAGGAGCTTACGAGGTTCCAGGTCCGGTGCCCCAAACAGTTCCAGGGGCCGGGTGGTGCCACGCCCCTCGGACAGGGTTGTGCCCTCGAGCATGACCGTGCCGGCATAGCAGCGGGCCATCCAGAGATTGGGCGCATTGGGACTGGGGTTAACCCAGGTGCGTTCGCCCAGGGGCCAGCCGTGGCCCGGCCCGGTCCCGGGTTCCCAGCCCGCCATGGTCAACACTTCGCATTCCACATCCAGATTCAGGGTGCGCACAAACCACAGGGCCAGCTCGCCCATGGTGAGACCATGGCGCATGGGCAGAGGACCCGCGCCTACAAAACTCTCCCAGCCCGGGCGCAGGGTCAACCCCTCCACCGGACGTCCAGCCGGGTTGGGTCGGTCCAGCACCACCACCCGCTTGTTGAACTGCGCTGCCGCCTCCAGAACATAGCGCAGAGTGGTAATAAAGGTGTAGATGCGGCAGCCCAGGTCCTGCAGATCCACCAGCAGCACGTCGAAGCTGTCCAGCATGGCTGGCGTGGGCCGGCGCACCTTGCCGTACAGGCTGAACACCGGGATGTTCATCTCAGGGTCGTTGAAATCCGCCGACTCCATCATGTTGTCCTGCTTGTCCCCCCGCAGACCGTGCTGCGGACCGAAAGCAGCGGTGAGCCGAATTTCGGGCATTCGGGCAAGAGCGTCCAGGGAATGGGTAAGATCGTCCGTCACAGAGGCAGGATGGGCCAGCAGGGCGACACGACGCCCCTTCAGGGACTGGCGCAGCGCCGGCTGTTGCAGCAGACGGTCGATGCCAAACTTCATAGCCTCACTCCGCCGGCTGGATTGTTTAAGTCACGCATTCAGGACAGTACCAGTTGCATCGCAAAGGCGTCAATGTGATGGAAGTCGGGCTTGCCTGGAGGATGTCGCAACGCCCAGTAAGACAGCACGCCGTCCGCATCCTCCACGACCGCGGACAGCCCGAGCCGCAGCGAACGGCCGGCTGGCAGATAATCCGGATGGATCTCTGCCACCAGCTCCAGCCGTTCCCCGGTCCGGCGCACCACAAATCCCGGGGGCCGCTCAAGCTCCAGCTCCACGGCGTCCCGATAGCCGCGAAAAGCATAGACGGCCCACTCCCCCGAGGGCGAGAAGTGGAACTCCCGATAGCCTGGCCCCTCCTCCGCCATCACGAAGGCCTCGAAGCAGGTGTGCCGCCACAGGCCACCCGTCCGTCCAGGCGGCCGGGATTCAGGGATACGCAAACCGCAGAGTTCACCCGCCAGAACGAAGGCCAGGGTGAGGATGCCACCCGGCGCCCCGTCCACCACCACGTTAATAGCGCGTATTGCCTGACAGGGAGTTTGATGGTGGCAGGCCAGGGTAAGGGGCACTGAGCCGTTAATGGATTTCATGGTTGGCTAGGCTAACATTCAACCAAACAGGTCGCACGCGGGTTAATCCGGCTACTGTCAACTTAACGCAAAGTCGCCCGCTTTTCGGCTTCCGAGAGCTCTTCCTGCGACCAACGATCAAGTGCTTAGGCGCCAACCAACTGGTCGAAATTTGTACAGTTCGGCTTAAGTTGACAGTACCCTCCTCGCACATCTGTTTACCATCATTGCCAAATTGCCGGGACCCGGCCAGTCCGTACGCATTGTTTGGTAAAGATTTTCCAGTTTTTCCAGACGGGAGGTTTTATCCGGGCCGCAGACTCGCGATAATGCGCACCGATCCACTAGACGAAATACGAGTGTTACCATGGCAATGGAAGATGAAGGGACAATCAGGAAAGACACCGGGATCCCTCCACGTGCCAAGGCACTGATGGTTCTGGTCGCCGTCGTCACGATAGTTGCCGTATGGTTGGTGCCGAGCGAAAAGAAAGAAGCGCCGCCCGCCTTGCCGGAGATGGCGACTCCGCCACAGGCGGAGCAAGCTATGCCGTTGCCACCGCCCCCAACGGACGAAGGCGAAGGCACAACCATTGTCCGCGCAGGCGATCGGGCGCGGGCTATCATCGCCAAATTGCGTGCTGACAACACAGAGCCCGATCCAGGGGAGGTTTTCGCCCAGGCAGAACAATTGCAAAGCGAGAGTCAGTTGGATGACGCGTACCTGCTCTACCGATTCGCGGCGCGTCAAGGTCATGCGCAGGCCGCCCTGGTTCTGGGATCCCAGGCCGACCCGGCTTTCTACACATCCGAGTCCAGCCTGTTGCCAAAACCTGATCCCCAGCAGGCCTACAAGTGGTATCGTGTGGCGGCCGCTGCCGGCAACGAGGAGGCGGTGGCGCGTCTACAAAATCTGCGTGAACGCGTGGAGCAGTCCGCCGCTGACGGCAACGGGCCGGCCAGGCGCCTGATGCTCCAATGGCAGTAGAATCGGCCGAACTCCCACTGACCGGCAGCACTCCCTGAGGTGAAAGTTATGAAACACATCGTTCTTGCGGTCTTTATCGCCATGACACCACTGCTCGCGATGGCTACAGTGCCGGTGGAAGACCGCCACCAGCCCCTGTTGATGAAAGGCAAACGCAGTCTTTACCAGCGCGTGCTGGCAACACCCGATGCGCGACTTGCCACCGAGCCAGGTGGGCAAGAGCACGCCGCGGTGGTGCCGTTCACTTCTTTTTACGTCTATGCACGCCGTGAGCATGGCGGAACACAATGGATTGAGGTTGGTACGGACCGTCACGGCACCCGCGCCGGCTGGCTGCCCGCCGCAAGTACCCTCGAGTGGAACCACGGACTGACCGCGGCCTTTCGCAACCCGGCGGACCATGATCGGGTACTTCTTTTCAAGGACCGTGATTCTCTGCACCAGCTGGTTCAGGAACGCGACCTGACAGTCTATGAGAGTCTCTACGAGGAGGCGCAGCTGGAGGTGCTGTCCCCGGACTCACCGGTAGTCGCCATTCAACCGCCCGGCTTTATCGACATCCAGGAAGATTTTTATCTCATTCCCATCCGCCAACACGAGGACATTTATCTGCAAAGCGAGCAGGCTCGTCTGCTGCAGGTTTCGAGCGTCCCCTTGCCCCGCAAGGACGACAGTGACGGCAAGCCGGCGGTCACAACACAGGCCTACACCGCGGGTCTGGCGTTTGTTATTGACTCCACGCTGTCGATGGACCCCTATATCGAACGCACCCGCGAAGCGGTGCAGAAAATCTATGACACCCTCGGCAATGCCCAGCTGCTCGGCGATGTGAGCTTCGGCCTGGTCGCGTATCGCGACAACCTGGCCACGGCCCCGGGGCTGGACTATCTTGCACGCACCTTTGTCGACCTGGACCAGGGCCGCGATGCAGCAAGTTTTCTATCCCGGGTGAACGCACTGCAGGCCGCCAGGATTTCGAGCCAGGATTTCGTCGAAGACGCCTATACCGGCGTCGAGCAAGCGATCGAGACGGTGGGCTGGTCGGAGTACGCGGCCCGTTATATCGTGCTGGTAACGGATGCCGGTGCACGGGATGCCGATGATCCGCTGTCCGGCACCGGTATGGGAGCCGAAAGCCTGCGGAAACTGGCCCAGGACAAGGGCATCGCTATCTTCGTGCTGCATTTGCTGACACCGGCCACCATGGCGAACCATGCAACGGCCGCCACGCAATATCGCGCACTTGCCGACTTTCCCGGCATCGGCAGCCTCTACTACGGTGTACCCACCGGCGATGTCGAGAAATTTGGCGAGGCACTGGATGCGCTGGCGGGCCAGATCACCGAGCAGGTCCACCTGGCGGCCACAGACAAGGCACCTGCGGCACCTGTCCCGACCAGCGCTGACGCGCAGCTGGCCGAGCTCCAGGCAAAGGTGGCTAAACTCGGTTATGCCCTGCGCATGAAATACCTGCAAAAGACCGAGGGTGGTCAGGTCCCGGCGGTGTTCGATGCCTGGCTGCTCGATCGCGATTTTCGTGACCCTGAGCGTGCGGCCGTGGATGTGCGGGTGCTGCTCACCCGGGACCAGCTCTCGGACCTGCACGACGTCCTCGCGGCGGTGCTCGAAAGGGCCGAGGAGGGCATGCTGTCGCCGCAGACTTTTCTCGACGAACTGCAGAGTCTCGCCGCGACTATGGCGAGGGATCCAGCTCAGTTAGGCACCACCACCGCCACCACCGCCGGGGAAGGCAACAGTCTGGCGGATCTTGGTTTTATGCGGGAGTACATCGAAGACCTTCCCTACACCGCCGAGGTGATGGGGTTATCGCTGGATGACTGGCAGAGCTGGTCGACGAAACAACAAGTCGCTTTTGTCACCAGCCTGGAGGACAAGATCGACTATTACCGTGCGCTGCATGACCACACCGATCTCTGGGTGAGCCTGGATCATGGACCGGTCAGCGGTGATTCTGTCTTCCCGGTGCCGTTGGAGGTGCTGCCGTAACCCCCCGGACACTGGACAACGTGAATACCGATTTCTCCTCGCTGCCGCAATCAAGTGGTGCTCTGGTGTATCACCTGCGCGATGTGGTCAAGACGCGTGAGGCCGAGGGCGTGGCCTTCCGCCTCAGGGTGCCCAGTCTGCAGATCGCCATGGGCGAGAAAATTGCCCTGATAGGTGAATCCGGTTGTGGCAAGTCGACCCTGCTGGACATGCTCGCGTTCATTCTGAAACCATCCGCCGTCGGTGCCTTCCGCTTTCGGCCCGAACGCGACGGGGAACCTCTGGACGTGGATGCCTACTGGAAAGCGGGCAAGCTCAACGAGCTGGGCGATCTGCGCAAGCGGCATCTCGGTTACGTGATACAGACCGGTGGTCTGCTGCCCTACCTGACGGTACGGGACAACATGAACCTCTGCCGCAATGTGCTCGGCCTTAAACATGACGGCACAGTCGACCATCTGGCCGAGGAACTCGGCATTGCCAACCACCTGAACAAGCTGCCGGATGCCCTGTCGACGGGTGAACGCCAGCGGGTAGCCATCGGCCGTGCGCTCGCCCATCGGCCCTCCATTGTCATTGCCGACGAGCCCACGGCGTCACTCGATCCCTACGCGGCACAGAAGATCATGTCCCACTTTATCGGTCTGGTGGAAGAGCTTAACATCACGGTGATTCTGGCCAGCCACGCCTGGCGCCATATCAAGGAGCTTGGCCTGCGGCGGCTTAATCACAGAACCGTGCGTTCTGAAGACAAAAACCTGACCGAGACCATAGTAAGCGGCTGATTCATGGGCGTACCCTTAAGCAAGGCCTTTCTTCTCGCCAGCCGCGACTACATCCACGAATGGCAGATGTCATTTTGTTTCGTGCTCTCCCTGGCGGCGGTACTGGGACCGATGATGGTACTGTTCGGGCTCAAGTTCGGCATCGTGGGCGCCATGGTCGATCAGTTGATCGAGGATCCCCGCAACCGTGAGATTCGTCCTGTCAGCAGCGGGCGTTACAACCATGTCTGGTTGGAGAATGTTCGCACGCGATCGGATGTGTCCTTTCTGGTGCCGCGCACCCGCAGTATCGCTGCGACCATTGAGCTCGGCAGCGAGGGCTCATCACGTAATGTGCGCGCCGAGCTGATTCCTTCAGACCAGGGTGACCCACTGCTCTCGCCACAAGGCGAGCTGCCCGAAGGCGTCACACGGGTCGTGCTGTCGCGCTCTACCGCGAAAAAGCTGCAGGTTGAGGCCGGAGATACACTGAATGGGAGTCTCGCCCGGCAATTCCGCGGCCACAAGGAACGCGTCCACTTGCCCTTGACCGTGGCAGCAGTCGCGCCGGCACGGGCATTTTCGCGCGACGGTGCCTTCGTCTCGGTAGCCTTGCTCGAAGCGCTGGAGGATTACCGTGACGGTCGTGCAGTACCCCGTATGGGCTGGGCGGGTGATCGCGGAAACAGCGCCCGCACCTACCCGGGTTTTCGACTCTACGCGCGTTCAATCTATGATGTGGCGGGACTGCGCGACGCGTTCGCCGACCTCGGTGTGGACGTGCATACACATGCGGCCGATATCGAACTCGTACAGCGCATGAATCGGAATCTGACCGCCATCTACTGGGTGATTGCATTAATCGGCTTGTTCGGTTTCTCGCTGTCGCTGGGGGCCAGTCTATGGGCCAATGTCGATCGCAAGCGAAAAGAGCTGTCGGTATTGCGCCTGGTGGGATTTCGTACCATGGACATCGCCTGGTTTCCCATGGTGCAGGCACTGTACACCGCCATCCTCGGCTGGGCACTGGCGGTGGGCCTCTACCAGGCGGTTGCCCGGGTCATCAATGGCATGATGGCGTCACAACTGGACGAGGGACAGCAGGTCTGTCGGCTGCTGCCGCACCATTACGGGATAGCCCTGGCTCTGACGTGCGGCGCTGCCGTGATTGCAGCGGGACTGGCAGGACTGCGCTCGGCACATGTCGAGCCCTCCGAAAGCTTGCGCGACCTGTGATCCTTAATGAAATTCTGATCTTTCTCGGGGCGTACGTATG
>Ga0209456_10000397_pt1 | contig 23644 bp, 23 predicted proteins | sample COG_11_FD_184755 | JGI IMG/M metagenome (GOLD analysis project Ga0209456, IMG submission 184755) | Pelagic marine sediment microbial communities from the LTER site Helgoland, North Sea, for post-phytoplankton bloom and carbon turnover... | ecosystem: Environmental > Aquatic > Marine > Neritic...
CGGTTGGTGCTCTGGGCGAGACTCGAACTCGCACGGCTTGCGCCACTGCCCCCTCAAGACAGCGTGTCTACCAATTCCACCACCAGAGCGTGTCCCGTATCTTACTCCTGGTCTGGCGTTGCCGGCTCTTCAAGCGACGGCAAATCGCCGGTTTCTTCTGTCGGCTCGAGCGATGGCAGGTCCGATACCGGCATGTCCTCGTTGAGTTCCGGCGCCTCCTCGACCTCGGCCTCCACGGCAGGCGCATCTTCGAGCAAGCTCGATGGCGCGGACGTCGCCTGGCTGCTCAGGTAGGCCAGCGTCAGGCTACTGACGAAGAATGCCGTTGCACAAACGGCGGTCGCACGCGAGAAGAAGCTGCTCGAACCGCGCGCACCGAACACGGTTCCGGACGCGCCGGCACCGAATGCAGCGCCTGCATCGGCACCTTTACCACGTTGCAGCAATACGAGCACGATAATCAACAGCGCGATTAGTGTGTGCGCGATCAATACTGACTTTTGAATTGTATCCATTAAATCCTCAACCTTGCGCTGCCGCAGCGGCAATCGCCAGAAAATCATTCGCTTGCAACGATGCGCCGCCGATCAGGCCGCCATCGATATCCGGCATCGCCAGCAGGCCAGCCGCATTTTCCCCTTTCATACTGCCGCCGTACAGTATTTGCACGTCCGCGGCGATTCCGGCGTCGAGAGCCGCCAGCCGGCCACGGATGTGCCTGTGCACGTCCTGTGCCTGCTCCGGCGTCGCCGTCTTGCCCGTGCCGATGGCCCAGACAGGCTCATAGGCGATCACGGCCGATGTGAACGCGCCGATGCCCGCCGCATCGAAGACAGCATTCAGTTGGAAATCAACGACACTTTCCGTCGAGCCGTCTTCCCGCTCCTCGAGCGTCTCGCCCACACACAGGATAGGCGTCAGTCCTGCAGCCTGGGCCGCCTGGAACTTCGCGGCCACCTGGAAGCTGGACTCCCCGTACATGGCCCGCCGCTCCGAGTGCCCAACGATCACGTATTCGCAACCGAGGTCCCTGAGCATGGCCGGCGCGACTTCACCCGTGTATGCGCCCGATTCGTGCTCGGACACGTTCTGGGCCCCGAGCTTGACCGGGCTCCCTTCGAGCACCGATCCAACCGCGGCCAGGTACGGGTACGGCGGGCAGACCAGCAGGCTAAACCCGCTGCCAGCAGGAACACCGGCCGCAATACCGGACACCAAGTCATGGTTGGCGGCGTTGCTACCGTTCATTTTCCAGTTTCCGGCGACCAGGAATTCTCTCATTTTCAGTCTTCCCGCAGGTTTAAAAGGCGCGCAAGGATACCGTTGCTTCCACGGCAAATCAACGCGTAAAAATCAGGTTGCGGCTTCGGCCACGACAGAGGCCAGACGCTTGGCCAGCGACACGACCTGGTTCTCGTCCTCACCCTCCACCATCACGCGGATAACGGGCTCCGTGCCCGACGCGCGCAGCACGACACGCCCGTGCTCAGCCAGTTCGTCCTCGGCGACGGCCACGGCGTCCTGGATTGCCTCGGATTTGGCCGGGTCCATGCGCTTTTCGGTACGGACATTGACCATCGTCTGTGGATACTTGGGCATTCCGGCTACGAGTTCCGACAGCGATTTACCAGTCTGTTTCATGACGGCCAGGACCTGCAGGGCGCAGATCAGCCCGTCGCCCGTGGTTGTCTTGTCGAGCACGAGCATGTGCCCCGAGGTCTCTCCACCTATGATCCCGCCCGTGTCCCTGAGCGTCTCGAGGACGTAGCGGTCGCCGACGCTGGCGCGCCGGAACTCGATCTCCTGCGCCTTGAGCGCGTGCTCGAGCCCGAGATTGCTCATGACCGTGCCTACGACAGGTCCCTTGAGCGTGCCCTGCTCGTGCCGAGCCGTGGCCAGTACATACAGGAGCTGGTCGCCGTCGATCAGCGTACCGTTCTCGTCAATCATGACGAGCCGGTCGCCGTCGCCATCGAGCGCAATGCCAACATCGGCGCGCACAGCCGGAACCGTGAGCTGCAATAGTTCGGGCTCCATCGACCCACACCCGTCGTTGATGTTCTTGCCATTGGGCGAACAGCCGATCGGGATGACCTCGGCGCCAAGACTGGCCAGCGCACGCGGCCCGACCTTGTAACCCGCGCCGTTGGCGCCGTCGAAGACGATCTTGAGGTCCTCGAGGCTCAATCCGTCCGGCATGCTCGCTGCACAGAACTCCTGGTAACGAATACGCGCCGTGTCGATGCGTTTTGCCTTGCCCAGCGACTGCGACTCCAGCGTGATCGCACGATGCTTGAGCTGCTCCTCGATCTCGCTTTCGATCTCATCGGTCAGCTTGGACCCCGTGCGATCGAAGAACTTGATGCCATTGTCGAAATAGGGATTGTGGGACGCACTGATGACGACGCCGAGGTCGGCATCGAATTGCTGGGTAAGGTGGGCGATGCCAGGTGTCGGGAGAGGCCCAAGCAGCAGCACATCCGCGCCGGCGGCCACGAATCCCGCCTCGAGCGCCGATTCGAACATATAGCCCGACAGGCGGGTGTCTTTACCTATGACAACCGTGCCCCCTGCCGGCACGAGCACCTGCGCCGCAGCGCTCGCGAGGCGCATCGTGAAATCCGCCGTCATAGGGTCAGCGCCGACCCGCCCGCGGACGCCATCCGTACCGAAATATTCTCTGCTCATCGATTTTTACTCACTTTTGCTACCGCCCGCGCGACTCTCAGCGCATCGACCGTCGCCCCGACATCGTGCGCGCGAAGGATCTGTGCGCCATTAATGGTTGCGATCACGGCCGCCGCGACGCTGGCCGGAATCCGCTCGTCAATGGCCCTGCCGGTCAGCTCACCAAGCGTCGACTTACGCGACACACCAACCAGCACCGGCCTGCCGATGGACTGCAATTGTCGCAGATTTGCGAGCAACTCGACATTATGCGCGTGCGTCTTCCCGAATCCGAAGCCGGGATCGATAACGATCTGATCCTCGCCGATTCCCGCCGCGACACAGCGATCGATCCGATCGCGCAGGAAGTCCGCAACCTCCGTCACCACATTATCGTAGCTGGGCGACTGCTGCATGGTCCGCGGCCGGCCTTGCATATGCATCAGGCACACAGCGACGCCGAGGTCAGCGGCGGCGTGCAGCGCCCCGTCCGCCTGCAGCGCACATACGTCGTTGATCATGGATGCGCCCGCAGCAACCGCCTCCCGCATGACGACGGGTTTGCTCGTGTCGATGGATATGGGGATGTCGGTGACGTGCCTGACGGACTCGATGACGGGAATTACGCGATCGAGCTCTTCCTGCTCGCTAACGCTGCCAGCGCCTGGACGCGTCGACTCGCCTCCGATATCAATGATCGCCGCGCCCTCTTCGGCCATCGTCTTCGCCTGCCGCAGCGCGACATGGGCGTTATCAAACTGGCCGCCGTCCGAGAATGAATCGGGCGTAACGTTGAGTATCCCCATGACCGCCGGGTCCGGGAGATCGAGTCCGCCTGCGCGCAACATGAAGAAGCCGCTTAGTGTTCGCTGGCGGGACCACCGATTGTGCCGGTTGCATCGGACTCCGCGGTGGCAGAACCATCGTCCGGCGAATTCGGTTCGATCGTGTCGTCCCAGTCCTCGGGAGGTTGCGGCTCCCTGCCTTCCATGATGTCCTTGATCTGGTTTTCGCCGATCGTCTCGTACTTGATGAGGGCCTTGGCCATGGCGTGCAGCTTGTCGACGTTCTCTTTGAGCAGGCGATCCGCACGCTCGTAATTGCTGTCGATGATCCGGCGGACCTCCTCGTCGATCGCGTGCGCCGTATCGTCAGAGACCTGCTTGTGCTGCGTCACGGAACGGCCGAGGAATACTTCGCCGTCGTCTTCGCTGTAGGTAAGCGGTCCCAGGCGATCCGACAGCCCCCACTTGGTTACCATGTTGCGGGCGATCTCGGTGGCACGCTCGATATCGTTCGACGCGCCCGTCGTGACGCCGGAGGCACCGTTGATCATCTCCTCGGCGATGCGGCCGCCGAACAGGCTCGAGATACTGCTTTCGAGACGCTGCCGCGACATGCTGTAGCGGTCTTCTTCCGGCAAGTACATTGTGACACCCAGCGCACGGCCACGCGGGATGATCGTCACTTTATATACGGGATCGTGCTCGGGCACGAGGTAGCCGATGATGGCGTGTCCGGCCTCGTGATAGGCCGTGTTGAGCTTTTCTTCTTCGCTCATGACCATCGAGCGGCGCTCGGCACCCATCATGATCTTGTCCTTGGCCTTCTCGAATTCGTCCATGCTCACGACGCGCTTGTTCGCGCGAGCGGCGAACAAGGCAGCTTCATTAACCAGGTTTGCGAGATCGGCACCCGAAAAGCCTGGCGTGCCACGCGCGATCACGCCCGGTCGGACATCGTCCGACAGCGGGACCTTGCGCATGTGGACCTTGAGAATCAGCTCGCGGCCACGAACGTCGGGCAGCGGCACCACGACCTGGCGATCGAAGCGACCCGGCCTCAGCAAGGCGGGATCGAGAACGTCGGGGCGGTTGGTGGCCGCAATGACGATAATGCCCTCACTGCCTTCGAAGCCGTCCATCTCGACGAGCATCTGGTTGAGCGTCTGCTCGCGCTCATCGTGCCCGCCACCGAGGCCCGCGCCACGATGGCGCCCTACGGCATCGAGCTCATCGATGAAGATGATGCAGGGCGCCTGTTTCTTCGCCTGGTCGAACATGTCGCGCACACGGGATGCGCCCACGCCAACGAACATCTCGACGAAGTCAGAGCCCGAAATCGTGAAGAACGGCACATTGGCTTCGCCCGCGATCGCCTTGGCGAGCAGCGTCTTACCCGTGCCGGGCGGACCCACCATGAGCACACCCTTCGGGATCTTGCCGCCGAGTCGCTGGAATTTGCTCGGGTCCTTCAGAAAGTCGACGACTTCCGAGACTTCGGCCTTGGCCTCCTCGACCCCGGCAACGTCGGCGAACGTGACGCCGACCTGGTCCTCGCCGAGCAACCGCGCTTTGCTCTTGCCGAACGACATCGCGCCGCGGCCTCCGCCGCCACCCTGCATCTGGCGCATGAAATAGATCCAGACGCCGATCAGCAACAGTATCGGGAACGAACTGATCAGCAGCTGGCCGATCAGGCTTTGCTGTTTCGGCTCCGCGGCCGTGAACCGCACGCCGTTGGTGTCCAGCAGGCCAATCAATGTGTTGTTGTCCGTTTCCGGCGAGATCGTGTAGTACTGCAGCGGTTCGGCTTTGCCGAAGCGGATCTGTTCACCATCGATGACGGCGATCGTCACCTGCCCGGACCGCACCTGCGCCAGGAATTCGGAATAGTCTTTCTTTTGCGGCTGTCCGCCACTCACTCCGGAGAGCCCCTGCACCACCGACAGCAGCACCACGATGATGACAATAAATACCAGTATGTTTTTCGTTAAATCATTCACATTAGGTTTCCGCGCAGAGTGACGCTAAGACGTTGATTTCGGGCAATGCCACTGTCGTTTTGACACTACTACAATTGATAGTTCCTCGCTACCAAGTACACCTCACGGCTGCCTGCCCGCGAGGCCTTGGGCTTCATAACCCGAACCTTGCCGAAGGAGCGCCTCGCGTCGACGACGAACTCGTCGAAACCCTCGCCCTGGAAGACTTTGCAGACGAATGAGCCCTTCGGCTTCAGCACCTTGCGAGCCATGTCCAGCGCCAGCTCCGCCAGGTACATCGACCGGGGCTGGTCGACAGCCCGGGTTCCCGTAATATTGGGGGCCATATCACTCATTACAAGGTCGGCACCGTCCTCCCCGACCGCTGCGAGCAGCTTCTCGAAGATGGCATCATCCTGGAAGTCTCCCTGCACAAACTCGACTTCGGGCAACGAATCCATAGGGAGCAGGTCCACGGCCACGATCCGGGCGCGTCCCTTGAGTTTCTCGGTCACGTACTGGCTCCAGCTTCCCGGCGCCGACCCGAGGTCGACACAGACCATATCCGGTCTGAGCAGCCGCTCCTTCTGGTCGATCTGTTCCAGCTTGTAGACGGCGCGCGACCGCCACCCGTCACGCCGCGCCTGCTGAACGTAGGGATCGCGTTCCTGGCGCTCGCGCCAGCTGCCGCTCGTTCGCCGCGGCTTGCTCACGCTGCTTTCCCCATGCTGTTACACTCCGCGCCCATGACATTGAGCGAATCCCAAAAGAAGTACCTGCGTGGCCTGGGCCACTCGTTGAAGCCGTTAATCATGGTCGGTGATGCCGGCGTCAGCGAGGCCTTGCTCGCGGAGTTCGATTCCACGCTGCAGCACCATGAACTCATCAAGGTTCGGGTCAGGGCCGGTGACCGGGAGGCGCGTGATGCCATGATCGAAAAATTGTGCGAAGTCAGTTCAGCGACGCTCGTGCAGCGAATTGGCAACGTCGCGCTCGTGTATCGGGCCAACCCCGACAAGAAGCCGGAAAAACGGCTGCGTATTCCATCGAACTAGCGGTCTATTCGTAGCTTACTTCCAGGATATCGAAAGTCTTGAGGCCATCGGGCGCCTGGAATTCGATCGCGTCGCCCTCGTCTTTTCCGATCAGCGCACGCGCTATCGGCGACGTGTACGAGATCATCCCGTTCTTGATGTCGGCCTCGTCTTCGCCAACGATCTTGTAGGTAATCTGTTTTTCGTTGTTCTCGTCCAGAATCAGGACCGTCGAACCGAAGATTACCTTGCCGCGTGCGTCCACGGCGGCCACATCGATCACCTGCTTGTGTGACAGCTTGCCTTCGATGTCCTTGATGCGACCCTCGATAAAGCCCTGTTGCTCCTTGGCGGCGTGATACTCGGCATTTTCCTTGAGGTCACCATGCGCCCTGGCCTCGGCGATTGCCTTGATAATCGCAGGCCGATCACCGCTCTTGAGACGCTTGAGTTCTTCCTGCAGCAGCTCGTGGCCGCGAACCGTCATTGGCACCTTGCTCATGCGACCACCTCATTGTGCAGATCCTGCAGTCGATTGACGTCGCTGTTATCGAGATGCTCGATCGCCTTGCAAGTGGCGATAGCGGCACCCAGCGTCGTGTAATACGTGACGCCCTTGCGAACGGCCTCGGCACGAATCGACACGGATTCGGTAATTGCCTGCTTGCCCTCGGTCGTATTGACGATCAGGTTCACCTCATTGTTTTTGATCATGTCCACGATATGCGGCCGCCCCTCGCGAACCTTGTTCGCACGGCGGCATGATACACCAGCCTCGGCAAGGCTCTGCGCCGTGCCGTGGGTCGCGACAATGTCGAAACCCATGTCGGCGAGGAGCTTGCCGAGTTCCACGGCCCCTTCCTTGTCCCTGTCACGAACGCTCAGAAGCGCAGCCCCCTGGCGCGGCAGGATGACCCCCGACGCAAGCTGCGCCTTGGCATAGGCCTCGCCGAAGGTCCTGCCGACGCCCATGACCTCACCGGTCGACTTCATCTCCGGCCCGAGGATCGGATCACTGCCCGGGAACTTGATGAACGGGAATACGGCCTCCTTCACCGAGAAGTAATCCGGAACGCGCTGATTCACGAAACCCTGCTTGGAGAGCGACTCACCCACCATGACTTTGGCTGCGATCTTCGCCAACGGGATGCCGATGGACTTTGAGACGAACGGCGCCGTCCTCGACGCACGTGGATTGACTTCCAGCAGGTAGACAACATCGCCCTGGATCGCGAACTGCGTGTTCATGAGCCCGACGACATGCAGCCCCTTGGCCAGCTTGACGACCTGCGCCTCGAGCTCCTTCTGGATCTCGGGCGTGAGGCTGAACGGCGGCAGTGAGCAGCCGGAATCGCCGGAATGCACACCTGCCTGCTCGATGTGTTCCATCACGCCACCGATCAGGACCCGCTCGCCATCCGCAATGCAGTCGACATCGACTTCGGTTGCGAGGTCGAGGAAACGGTCCAGCAGCACGGGACTGTCATTCGATACATTGATCGCGGCGTCCATGTATGCCGCGAGGTCTTCATCGCTGTGCACGATTTCCATGGCCCGGCCGCCGAGCACGTACGAAGGACGAACCACCAGCGGATAACCCACCACGGCGCCCAGCCTCAATGCCTCTTCCTTGCTCCGCGCGGTGCTATTGGGCGGCTGCTTGAGATCGAGTCCTTCGACGAATTTCTGGAACCTTTCGCGGTCCTCGGCCAGGTCGATCGAATCAGGGGTCGTGCCGATGATCGGGGCGCCGGCCGCCTCGAGATCCCGTGCCAGCTTTAGCGGCGTCTGACCTCCGTACTGCACGATCACGCCCTTGGGACCCTCCTTGTCGATGATCTCCATGACGTCTTCGAAGGTCAGTGACTCGAAGTAAAGGCGATCCGACGTGTCGTAATCTGTGGAGACGGTCTCGGGATTGCAATTGACCATGATGGTCTCGTAGCCCGATTCCTTGAGCGCCAGCGCCGCGTGTACGCAGCAATAGTCGAACTCGATTCCCTGGCCGATCCGGTTCGGCCCGCCGCCCAGGATCATGATCTTGGCCCTGTCGCTCGGCGCTGCCTCGCACTCCTCATCGTAGGTTGAATAGAGATAGGCCGTGGTCGTTGCAAACTCGGCGGCACAGGTGTCCACGCGCTTGTAGACGGGCCGGACGTCGAGCTCGAGGCGTCGATTGCGCACCGCATGTTCGTCAGTGCCCACGATCTCCGCGATGCGCGCATCAGAGAATCCCTTGCGCTTGATCGAGCGCAAGAACGGGGCGTCGAGCCCCTTCAGCCCTGCATCCCTGATCTGCAACTCGGTATTCACGAGATCGGCGATCTGCACGAGAAACCAGCGATCGATGCCCGTGACTTCAGCGACATCGTCATACGAGTAGCCGTGTCGCAATGCGTCGGCAACGTACAGCAGGCGGTCGGCGCCCGGCATGCGGAGTTCCTGTCGCAGGGCATCGCGCTCCTCATCGGTGGCGATCTTCCCGCAGATCTCGTTGAGGCCCGTGATCCCCGTTTCGAGTCCGCGCAGCGCTTTCTGCAACGATTCCTGGAAATTCCGCCCCATCGCCATGACCTCGCCGACCGACTTCATCTGCGTCGTGAGACGGTCGTTGCATCCCGGGAATTTCTCGAAAGTGAATCGCGGGATCTTGGTGACGACGTAGTCGATCGTCGGCTCGAACGACGCCGGCGTCGCCCCGCCCGTAATGTCGTTCTTGAGCTCGTCGAGCGTGTATCCAACGGCCAGTTTGGCCGCGACCTTGGCAATCGGGAAGCCCGTGGCCTTGGAGGCGAGCGCGGACGAACGCGATACCCTGGGGTTCATTTCGATGATAAGCACGCGGCCGTCGTAAGGACTCACCGCGAATTGCACGTTGGAGCCTCCCGTTTCAACGCCGATCTTGCGCAGCACGTCGATGGATGCATTGCGCAGCCGCTGATATTCCTTGTCGGTCAGTGTCTGCGCCGGCGCCACGGTAATTGAATCTCCGGTGTGCACGCCCATTGGGTCGAGGTTCTCGATAGAGCAGACGATAATGCAGTTGTCGTTGCGATCACGAACGACCTCCATCTCGAATTCCTTCCAGCCGATAACCGACTCTTCGAGCAGCACCTCCGTGGTCGGCGACATCTCGAGGCCGTGCGCGACGATGCGCTCAAACTCCTCGCGGTTGTAAGCGATGCCACCACCGCTGCCACCCATTGTGAACGATGGTCGGATGATCGTCGGGAAACCAACGCTTTGCTGCTTTTCGAGGGCTTCTTCGAGCGAATGCGCGATCTCGGCGCGCGGCACCTCGAGCCCGATGTCGGTCATGGCCTGCCGAAACAGGTCGCGATCCTCGGCCATGTCGATGGCCTCGCGCGACGCGGCGATCAACTCGACGTTGTACTCCTCGAGAACCCCTTCGCGGACGAGGTCGAGGGCGCAGTTGAGGCCCGTCTGTCCCCCCATCGTGGGCAGCAGTGCGTCAGGACGCTCCTTGGCGATGATGTGCTGCACGGCTTCCCACTTGACGGGTTCGATGTAGATCGCATCCGCCATCTCGGGGTCGGTCATGATCGTGGCCGGGTTCGAGTTCACGAGGATGACCCGGTAGCCCTCTTCCCGCAGTGCCTTGCAGGCCTGGGCCCCCGAATAGTCGAATTCGCAGGCCTGGCCAATAACGATCGGGCCGGCGCCGATGATCAAGATACTGTCGATGTCAGTACGTTTCGGCATCTTGGCGGAACCCGGTAAGTATAAATCGGTTTAATAAACAGCGATAAGAAATTGTTATTAAATGCTTTTTCATGACGACAGCATCGCCTTCAGGCCACGGCGTTTGCGCGCGTCCATGTAGCCGATGAAACGCTCGAACAGCGGTACGAGGTCGTGCGGTCCGGGACTCGCCTCGGGATGTCCCTGGAAGCCGAACGCGGGCTTGTCCTTGAATGCGATGCCCTGCAGCGTGCGATCGAACAGCGAGCGATGCGTCGTTTCGATGTTGTCGGGCAACGTCGACTCATCGACGGCAAAGCCATGGTTCTGGCTCGTGATCATGACCTGGCCGGTCGCAAGGTCCTGCACCGGGTGATTAGCGCCGTGATGCCCGAATTTCATCTTCTCAGTCTTCGCTCCGCCGGCCAGTGCCAACAGCTGGTGGCCCAGGCAGATACCGAATACGGGAATCTCCTCCTCGAGAAAAGTCTGGATGGCCTTGATCGCGTAGTCGCAGGGCTCGGGATCGCCGGGCCCATTCGACAGGAAGATGCCCGTTGGCGCCAGCGCCAGTACCTCCTCGGCCGGCGTCGTAGCCGGGACCACGGTCATGCGACAGTCGAGATCGGAAAGCAGGCGCAGGATATTGCGCTTGACACCAAAATCGTAAGCAACGACGTGGTACGGCGCTATTCGACGGCTAAGGACGAGCGGCTTGCGGCCGAAAGTCGTGCCATGACACCACTGGTAGGGGCTCTCCGTGGTAACGAACTTCGCAAGGTCCATCCCGGCAATGCCGGGGAACTTGCGAGCGTGCTCGACCGCGGTCTTGACCTTCTGGTCGCCGGTCATGATGCAGCCCGATTGGGCGCCTTTCTCACGGATGATGCGCGTCAGCTTCCGCGTATCGATATCCGCAATCGCCACGGTATCGCCCTGCCTCAGGAACTCGCTGAACGATCGCTCCGAGCGCCAGCTGCTCGTGAGCATGGTGCTGTCCCGGACGATCAGGCCCGAAGCATGGATCTTCGACGATTCCATATCGTCACTGTTGGTGCCCGTGTTGCCGATATGCGGATAGGTCAGGGTGACGATCTGGCGGCAGTAGGAAGGGTCCGTCAGGATCTCCTGGTAGCCAGTCATCGCAGTGTTGAACACTACTTCGCCGATTGTCTGGCCATCGGCGCCGATCGACGTACCGCGGAAGACGGTACCGTCCTGTAGTGCAAGTATCGCAGGCGTGCTCAAGAACGACCCTCAAAAGGAAGAACGACAACTCGACCTACCGAGGATCAGCGCCCCATTAACTAGCGGGATTGTCGCGTCCTGTGCCTGATTCAGATGCACAAAAGCGGAAGGACGTGGCCTCCCGCTCGCGACTTCGCTGACCGCCCAGCGATCCGGCGTAGTTTACTGAAGAGCTTCTCGGCACGCCAGACTCAGAACGCGTTTTTTTGGCTCCGCCGGCCCGAAATTTTCGCTTAGTCGAGCAACACGTCGCGCATCAGGTACAAACCCGGCTTGCGATTGACCAGCCAGCGGGCGCCTGCCAGGGCACCGTCCGCAAATACCTGGCGTGTGGTGACGCTGTGCGCAAAGCGAAGCTCCTCGGTGGGCGAACGCAAGACGACGTCGTGATCGCCGGGCACTTCGCCGCGGCGTTTGACCTCGTAGCTGATCGCCGACGTATCACTGTCACCGCGGGCTTCTGCAATGGCTTCGCCGAGTTTCAGCGCGGTTCCCGAAGGTGCGTCCTTCTTGTGCACGTGGTGAGTCTCGGAAATAACCACGTCGAAGTCACTGCCCAGGGTTGCGGCCGCCTCGCGAACGGCCCGCTCGAGGACGGCGACGCCGAGGCTCATATTCCTGTCGTAAAGGACCGGCACCACCCTTGAGGCTTCTTCGAGTGCGACACGTTGAGCGTCACCCAGGCCACTGACACCACAGACAAGTGGCTTCCTGTAGCTGGTCACGGCAGCAAGTACCTGCTCCGTGGCCTCCGGGAGGCTGAAGTCGATCACCACGTCGGCCAGCGCCACAACCTCGTCGAGATTGCCGTCGCGCGACCAGATGCCCGCCAGATCGAGGTCCGGCTGTCGTTCGACCCCAGCAGCAACCGCCTGCCCCATGCGGCCGGCACCCGCGATTGCTATGTTGATGGAGCTGATGTCGACGCCCTCAACTGATTCGATCGAAGAAGCGCTTCACGCTGTCCAGCCAGCCGCCTGCCCGCGGACTGTGCTTTTCGCCGCCCGACTGCACCAGCGCGTCAAACTTCTCGAGTGCCTCGCGCTGCTCGGCCGTCAGGTTGACCGGCGTTTCCACGGCGACCTGTGCAAACAGGTCCCCTACGCGCGGGTCCCTGACCGTCGTGACCCCCTTGCCGCGCAGCCGGAATACCTTGCCGGACTGGGTGCCGGCGGGAATCTTGAGCGATACGTTGCCATCCAGTGTCGGCAGTTCGACCTCGCCGCCCAGGGTCGCGGCGGCAATGCTGACCGGCACCTCGCACGACAGGTTTGAGCCATCGCGCTCGAAAATCTTGTGCGGCCGTACGCGAATCTCGACGTACAGGTCGCCCGCGGGTCCGCCATTACGACCGGCCTCGCCCTCACCCGACAAACGAATTCGATCACCGTCATCGACGCCCGCCGGCACCTTCACCGAGAGCGTGCGGGTCTTGCGGACACGCCCGCGCCCGTGGCAGTCCGAACAGGGATCCGCGATCGTCGTGCCGGCGCCCTTGCAGGCGGGACAGGTCTGCTGGATCGAGAAGAAACCCTGCTGCATGCGCACCTGGCCGACGCCTGAGCAGGTCGAGCACTTGACGGGCTCGCTGCCCTTCTTTGCGCCGCTGCCTTTGCAGGTGTCGCAGGTGATCTGGGTCGGTACGTCGATCGTGACATTGTCGCCCGCGACGGCTTTTTCGAGGTCCAGCTTGAGCTCATAGCCCAGGTCCGCACCACGGAATACCTGCGGGCCACCGCCGGCGCGGCGCCCACCGCCACCGAAAATGTCGCCGAAGACGTCGCCGAATATGTCGCTGAAGCCTTCTGCGCCGAAGCCTCCCGGACCTCCGGGACCGCCACGCAATCCGTCGTGGCCGAACTGGTCGAAGGTGCGACGCTTGTCGTCGTCCTTGAGGACCTCGTAGGCCTCCTGGGCTTCCTTGAACTTGGCTTCCGCGCCGTCGTCATCACCCTTGTTGCGATCGGGGTGATACTTCATGGCGAGGCGACGGTACGCCTTCTTGATCTCGTCAGCCGTCGCCGACTTCGAGACCCCCAGAACTTCGTAGTAGTCGCGTTTCGCCATGATTACCTGTAGCTCGGGCGCCCCGTAGAGCGCCCGTCTCGCCTTACGCCCTTGTCCCTGTAATTACGACTTCGACTCGTCGTCTTTGTCCACTTCCTCGAACTCGGCATCCACCACACCATCGTCGGCGGGCGCGCCCTCTTCGGCAGCGCCCTCGGCCGCCTGTTCGGCATAGAGTTTTTGCGCGAGGCTGCCTGATGCTTCGCCGAGCGCAGCCGTCTTCGTTTCGATCACTTCCTTGTCATCACCCTCGAGAGCCTTCTTGAGGTCCGAGACAGCGTTTTCGACCGCCATGCGCTCATCGGCCGTGGCCTTTTCGCCGAGCTCACTCAGCGTCTTCTCGGCCGCGTGGATCAGGCCGTCCGCCTGGTTGCGCGCGTCGACGAGCTCGCGGAACTTGCGATCTTCCTCGGCGTGGCTCTCGGCGTCGGAGACCATCTGATCGATCTCGTCGTCCGACAGGCCGCTCGATGCCTTGATGACGATGTTCTGGCTCTTGCCCGTCGCCTTGTCCTTCGCGGAGACGTTGAGGATACCGTTCGCATCGATATCGAAGGTGACCTCGATCTGCGGCAATCCGCGCGGCGCCGGAGGAATATCCGCCAGGTCGAAGCGGCCCAGGGACTTGTTGTCCATCGCGCGTTCGCGCTCACCCTGCAGGACATGGATCGTAACCGCCGTCTGGTTGTCGTCGGCGGTAGAGAACACCTGCTCCGCATTCTTCGGGATCGTCGTGTTCTTCTCGATCAGCTTGGTCATGACGCCACCAAGGGTCTCGATGCCGAGCGACAAAGGCGTAACGTCGAGCAGCAGGACGTCCTTTACTTCGCCCGAGAGAACGCCGCCCTGGATAGCGGCACCGAGAGCAACGGCCTCATCGGGATTGACGTCCCTGCGTGGCTCCTTGCCGAAGAAGTTCTGCACTTCTTCCTGGACCTTCGGCATGCGGATCTGGCCGCCGACAAGGATGACATCGTCGATCTCGTTGACCTTCAGGCCGGCATCGTTCAGCGCAACCTTGCACGGACCGATCGTACGCTCGATGAGCGAGTCCACGAGCGACTCGAGCTTGGCGCGAGTCAGCTTGATGTTGAGGTGCTTCGGCCCACTGGCGTCGGCCGTGATGTAAGGCAGGTTGACCTCGGTCTGCTGCTGCGAACTGAGTTCGATCTTGGCTTTTTCAGCCGCTTCCTTGAGGCGTTGCATGGCACGCGGGTCCTTCGAAATATCGACCCCGCTCTCGCGCTCGAACTCCGCTGTCAGGTACTCGATGACGCGCATGTCGAAGTCCTCGCCACCGAGGAACGTGTCGCCGTTCGTCGAGAGCACTTCGAACTGGTGCTCGCCGTCAACTTCCGCGATCTCGATAATCGAGACGTCGAACGTACCGCCACCCAGGTCGAATACCGCGATCCTCTTGTCACCGCGCTTCTTGTCCATGCCGTAGGCAAGCGCCGCGGCCGTGGGCTCGTTGATGATGCGCTTGACATCGAGACCCGCGATCTTGCCCGCGTCCTTGGTCGCCTGGCGTTGCGAATCGTTGAAATACGCAGGTACCGTTACGACGGCTTCGGTGACGGTCTCGCCGAGATAATCTTCGGCCGTCTTCTTCATCTTCATGAGCACGCGCGCCGAAATCTCGGGCGGCGCCATTTTCTTGCCACCAGCCTCGACCCATGCGTCGCCGTTGTCGGCCTTGGCAATCGTGTAGGGCACCATCGCGATATCGCGCTGTACGACGTCGTCCTCGAAACGACGGCCGATGAGGCGCTTGATAGCGAACAGCGTGTTCTCGGGGTTGGTCACGGCCTGGCGCTTGGCCGACTGGCCGACCAGGACCTGCTCGTCCTTCGTAAAAGCGACGATCGACGGCGTCGTGCGGTCGCCCTCGCTGTTTTCGATGACCTTGGGCGTGTCACCTTCCATCACTGCCACGCAGGAGTTGGTGGTACCCAGGTCGATACCAATCACTTTACCCATGTTTCCGTACTCCAAAATTCGGTATGAAATTACAAAACTGGTTGATACGTGGGGCCTAGACCCCTTGTTTCAAGCGCTGTGACGCACTTTTTCTGCCAATACAGGCTGTCTCTACGCCGTTTCCTCGGCCACGATCACCATCGCGGGCCGCAACAGGCGGCCGTTGAGCCGATAGCCCTTTTGCACGACGATGACGACGGACCCCGGCTCGAGGTCCTCGGACGGCTGCATGCTGATCGCCTCATGGTATTCGGGATCGAACGGCTCGCCCGCCGGGTCCACGACCTCGACACCGAAATGCTCCATGGTCTTGCCAAGCAACTTGAGCGTTGCGGTGCTGCCCTCGAGCAGGCTCTCAACGCTCGCGTTCTCGGCGGCGAGGCCCATTTCGAGCGAATCCCGGACCGCGAGGAGTTCCTTGCTGAAGCGCTCGAGTGCAAACTTGTGCGCGTTCTCAACGTCCCGATTCGCCCGTTTGCGGGCGTTTTCGACCTCGGCCGCCGCCCTGAGATAGCGTTCCCAGTTCTCACTGGCCTTGGCCACGGCAGCGGCAAGCGCCGCTTCGGGGTCGTCGGTCGGGTTCTCTTGCCCGGCTGCAACGGCGTCAGTCGACTCGTCCTCGGGGACTTCGGCTAACTCCTGGTCCGGGCGATCCGCCTCTCCATTCATCGCTGTGCTCCAAAAAACAACGTTCGCAGTCTGGGGACCGACGGGAAAATATCAAGAGGACAGCGGGTTTTTTTCTTCAGATAGACCTAGTTGCCCTGGTTCAGGGCCGATTCGAGCAGCCTGGCCGTGACGTCGACGATGGGAACGACCCGATCGTAGGCCATGCGCGTGGGACCGATTACGCCCAGGACACCGATCGTATCGTCGTCGACGTGATAGGGCGCCGTGACCACGCTACAGTCATCGAAGATGCCGTAGCCGGATTCCTCGCCGATAAAAATCTTCACGCCATCCGCATTGATGCTGCGATCCAGGAGATCCAGGATCAGCCGCTTCCTCGAGAATGCTTCGAAAAGACGGCGCAACGTGTCGACGTCCGACAGCTCCGCAAAATCCATGAGTTTCGTCTCGCCCGCCACGACATACTCATCGCCCTGCTGTGCGGCCGTATCCATTGCCGTATGCGCAACCGCGATGATGTCGTGCATTGCCTGGTTCATCGAGTCCCGGGTGTCGTCCAGGTCGTCCAAGAGGCGCTTGCGGAGCGACTGCAGGTCAGTGCCTGCGTAATGTTCGTTGACATAGTTTTGCGCCTGCTGCAATTCAGTTGCGCTGTAGTCGCGGTCCGTGTGCAGAATCCTGTTCTGAACTTCATGGTCGTTGACCACGAGAATCGCCAGGATACGTTTCTCCGAAAGAGGCAGGAACTCTATTTGTCGTAGCGTAACCTTGGGGGCTCGAGGCACCGATACAACGCCGGCCATGCTCGTGAATTCGGACAGCATGCTCGACACGGTGCTGACGAGCGCCCCCGTGTCGTCGTACTCACCTTTTATCTTCTGCCGAATTCTCTGGATGTCGCCGTCCCCGGGCTGCCGGTAGCGAACCAGCGTATCGACGAACAGGCGGTACCCCATGGGCGTCGGAATGCGCCCCGCGGACGTGTGCGGCGCCGATACGAGCCCCATATCTTCGAGGTCCGACAGGACATTGCGGATCGTCGCCGGGCTAAGTGACAAGCCCGAGTCTTTGGACAAGGTGCGGGAGCCGACGGGCTGCCCGTCGCGGATATAGCGCTGGATCAGAACGCGCAGCAGATGCTGTCCGCGATCATTCGGAATCGATTTAGTTGCTTCTGCCGACATTCGCTAGAAACATGGGAAATTCCGGGGCCGCCTGCTGTGTTACGGTACTCGACAACACGCTAGCAACGGCTTGGCGGTCGGTCAAGGGTTTGCAACAATCCGCACATGAACACTCAATTTCCGAACATCGCGATCGTTGGGAGACATGAAGACCCGCGCGTCGGCGAGCCCATGCAGGTACTGGCCCGGCATTTGACAAAAGCCGGCATTCGGGTGCTCGCAGCGGAGTCGATGACTATCGACCTGCAGGCAACGCGAATGGACGAGTCGGATCTTTGCGATAACGCCGATCTCGTGATCGCGATCGGCGGCGACGGGACGATGCTGTATGCGAGCCGGCTCGCCAGGGAATCCGGAACAGCAATACTCGGCATCAACCGGGGACGGCTGGGTTTCCTCGCCGACGTCACGCCCGACGAGATGATTGCGAGTGTCGACCAGGTTCTTGATGGTCATTATTCTCGCGATTCGCGCCTGCTGCTCGAAGCACGCCTGGTCTCGCGATCGGGTGAGCAGAGTTCAGCCTTTGCGCTCAATGACGTTGTTCTCAAGCGACGCGAAACCGGGCGAATGGTCGACTTCCTGACACGCATCGATGGGGACTATGTCAATACCCACTCGGGCGATGGCCTGATCGTCGCGACACCGACGGGGTCAACCGCCTACGCGCTGAGTTGCGGTGGCCCGATCATCTCGCCGCAGCTCGATGCGGTTGTCGTCGTCCCGGTTTGCCCACACACGCTAACCGACAGGCCGCTCGTCATTCCTGCCGATAAGGCCATCGAAGTCACCCTGCTCGAACGCGACGAGACCAAGGCGTCGATAACCGTCGACGGGCATGCCGTAGGAGAAATCAGGCCGGATGACAAACTGACCATCTCGGCTGCCGAGAAACGCGTAACGCTCATTCATCCGCCCGGCTTCGATTTTTACGGCATACTGCGATCCAAACTTTTCTGGGGCCGCGACAACCGCCAGCGCGAAGTCTGACCAATGGAAGCACCGCCGTGTTGATGAATCTCAAGGTTCGCGACTTCGCGATCGTCGACCAGATCGACATCGAGTTCGAACCCGGTATGACTGTGCTCACCGGCGAAACCGGCGCCGGCAAATCGATACTCGTCGATGCGCTCGGACTGGTTCTCGGGGAACGAGGCAGCGCGCAACTCGTCAGGGAGGGAGCAAAGCGCGCGGAGTTTGCCGCAGAATTCGATGTTGGGGCGATCCCCGGAGCGCGCGCCTGGCTGGAGGGACAGGCACTCGATATGGACGACGATTGCCTGTTACGTCGCGTGATCAATGCCGATGGGCGTTCGCGTGCATTCGTCAACGGTAATCCCGTGCCCATGTCGCAGCTCAAGAGTCTTGGCGAAGTACTGCTCGACATACACGGCCAGCATTTCCACCAGTCCCTCGCCCGCCGACCCGTGCAGCGCGATCTGCTCGACCATTTCGGTGGACTGCTCGCCGATCGCACAAATACCGAGTCGAGCTTCGAAGCCTGGCAAGCTCTGCAACGACAGCTCGATGCACTGCGGGAGGCCGAAACCGATCGGGCCTCGCGCCTCGACCTGCTCCGATTTCAGCTGCAGGAACTCGAAGGCCTCGCTCTTGAACCGGACGAGGTTGCGGAACTGGGCACCGAAAGGCAGAGACTGCAGCACAGCGGGCGGCTCGCGGAAGGCGTCACTCGCGCAGTCAACGAGCTGTTCGAGGACGATACGGGCAACGCCAACGGCCTGATCGCCGATGCACTACGCTCGCTCGAATCCTTGCGTGAATTCGACGCCGCGCTCGCGCCTGTGATCGACATGCTTTCCAGCGCCAGTATCCAGGTCACCGAGGCTGCCGAGTCGCTGCGGCGTTATGGCGATTCACTGGATATGGATCCCGCGAGGCGCGACTGGGTCGAGGAGCGACTCGACTCGATCCAGACAATCGCCCGCAAACACCGCGTGGATGCCGAGGCGCTGCCGGCACTCGGTTTGAAGTTGCACGAGGAACATGAACAGCTCACTCACGCCGAGGAACGCGGACTGGAACTGGAGCAACAGCTCGATGCCTCCAGGGCCGTATTCCTGGAACGTGCACGAGCCTTGTCAAGAGCTCGCAAGGCGGCCGCCTCGAGTTTCGCCGCGGCCGTAACGGACGCGATGAGCGGACTTGGCATGCCGGGCGGCGTGTTCGAGGTCGCGATAACGCCGCTCGACGAAAATTCGGCCAAGCCCTGGGGCATCGATGAAATAGATTTCCTTATCAGCGCCAACCCGGGCCAGTCGCCGCAGCCGCTGGCGCGCATAGCGTCAGGCGGCGAACTGTCTCGTATGAGTCTTGCGATCCAGGTAATCGCCAGTGATGCCAGTGCCATCCCGACCATGGTCTTCGACGAGGTCGACAGCGGAGTTGGCGGCAGTGTTGCAGAGATGGTCGGTCGCCGCTTGCGCGAGCTCGGCAGTCAACGACAGGTGCTATGCGTGACGCACTTACCCCAGGTTGCGAGCCTCGCCGATCAACATTTCCGTATCAGCAAGGTGAGTGACGGCAAGACAACGAGGACAGGTGTTCGCTTGCTCGACAAGAACGAGCGCATCGACGAGCTCGCACGTATGCTGGGCGGTGTAGAGATCACGAAGAAGACCCGTGAACACGCGGCGGAGATGCTGGCAGGGGCGCCTAAGAAACGCGCCTGACTCAGTCCTCGTCCGGGTCTTCATCCTTCTGTTTGACGTACAACACGAGGCTGTGGTCGAGCAATTCATAGCCGTACTCTTCGGCAATGTGATGCTGGAGCCGCTCGATCTCCTCGTTGACAAACTCGATGACATCACCGGTTTCGACACAAACCATGTGGTCATGATGGTCGCCGTCGTCGAGTTCGAACACGGAGTGCCCTCCCTCGAAATTGTGCCTTGTGATCAGGCCGGCGGCCTCGAACTGGGTCAATACACGGTAGACCGTTGCCAACCCGATATCCTCGCCTGACTGCAGCAGCTCCTTGTAGATGTCTTCAGCGCTCAGGTGGCGCAGCTTGGCACCCTCCAAAATCTCGAGGATTTTCAGGCGCGGCAGCGTGATCTTGAGACCCGCTTTACGAAGTTCCTGTCGTTGCTGCATGAACAAACTCTTTCAAGGTATGATGCGCGCCTATTATGACCCAGTTGGCAGTCCGGCTCTATGCTATTCCGTAAATCTATCGTCCTGTTTCTTCTCTGTTTCGCCCTGGCAACGGCCAGCGGCTGCGTCTATCGGGCGACTATAGCGCAGGGCAACCTGATCAAGCAGGAGGATCTCGAACAGGCCGAGGTTGGAATGACCCGCAACCAGATCCGCTTCCTGCTCGGCACGCCGATGATCGATGATCCGTTCCACCAGGACCGCTGGGACTACATCTACTACCTGAAGATTGGCCGCAAGGACGCAGGTTTCAAGCGCTGGGTATCGATCTTCTTCGAAAACGACCGCGTCAGCGAAATCCGCAAGGAACAGGAACTGGACCCGGGCCTCTAGGGCTTGTCCGAACTCGCCATCGTCTCTCCGGCTGCGGCGAGCCTGCGGCGAGCCTCTCGCGGGTCCATTGCGAGCGGCCGGTAGATCTCGACCCTGTCTCCGTTCTCGAGCAAGTCGTCTCGGGTCGCGATGCGTCCCCAGACACCTACTTCGAGCGCATCGAGGTCATCATCCGGAAAATGCGTGGCAATGCCGCTTTTCTCGATCGCGTCTCGTACACGAGCGCCGCGCGACAGCATCAGGCCGACGAGCTGCTGTGTTTCCGTTCCGGCGTACACGACTTCGACCTTCATTTCGTCCGACACAGTACTCAGCCCTGCGCGTACATGCTTGCAGCACGCTCGGTGAAAGAATTGACGAGCGCATTGCAGGTCTTCTCGAAGAAGCGCCCGAAGATCAGATCGGTGGTGCGGCTGTCGAATTCGAACTCGAGCTCAAGCGTCACTTTGCACCCCATTTCGCCAAGCTGCTGAAACGACCAGGCGCCGGACATGTGGCGGAAAGGTCCGCCGACAAGCTCGATGCCGAGCGCCTCGTTCTCGCGCAACGGATTACGCGTCCTGAAGCGCTTGCTGATGCCACGATGGTGCAATTCGAGCGATGCCTCGATGAACTCAGGTTCGCTGATGTGAACTTCGGCATCATTGCACCAAGGCAGGAACGACGGATAGGACTCGACGTCCTTGACGAGCCGGTACATTTGCGCCGCGCTGTAAGGTACCAGGGCGCTTCGACTCACTTTACGCATCGATCGTGGCTACGGGGCTATCAGTCTCACCGCACCGCGTTGATCAACACCAGCAAGATACCGATCGGCGCGACTACCCTGGCGAGCACGCGCCAGGTCCTGAACCAGCTGCCCGAACTGCCAAGCTCGTCCGCGGTGGAATTGCGGCACATCACCCACCCCGCAAATATCACGATCAGGAGGCCGCCGAGCGGCAACATAATATTGCTCGTCAGGTAATCGATGTTGTCGTAAATAGTCCCCGCGAGAAATTTGAATTCGGACAGTACGTTGAATGAAAGCACGGAGCCCATTCCGACGAACCAGATCAATGCGCCTACAAAGACAGTCGCCTGCGCACGTGTCTTGTTGAAGCGCTCCACTATCCATGCGACTCCCGGTTCCATGAGACCAATCGCCGATGTCCAGGCGGCAAACGACAGCAGAATGAAGAAAATCGTCGAGAAAAACGTGCCGCCGGCCATCTGACCAAAAGCGAGCGGCAAGGTATCGAACACGAGCCCGGGGCCGTCGGCCGGGTCGAGGTTGTTGGCGAAGACCAGCGGAAATATAGCCAGGCCGGCGAGAATCGCGATCGACGTGTCCGCCGTAACGACGGCCGCCGAGGCGCCCGTAATCGAAGTCTCCTCCGGGAGATAGGCGCCGTATGCCATGATCGCGCCCATGCCGATACTCAGTGTAAAAAAGGCCTGCCCGAGTGCCGCGAGCACACTGCCCCAGGTCAGCCTTTCGAAATCGGGTGTAAACATGAATGCGACACCCTCGTCGAAATAGCCGGAATTGATCGAGTAGCCGAGCAGTACGAGCATCAGGATCAGCAGAGCAGGCACCATGAAGCGCACGGCCTGCTCAAGACCACGCTCAACTCCCCTGGCAACGACGAAGACGGACAGCGACATGAACAAGGTGTGACACAGGGCAACCTGGCGCCAATCGCCAGTAAAACTGGCGAACGCATCGCCTACCGCTGCCGCCGTCGCGCCGGCAAACGTACCGGTTGCGCTCTTCACGACATAGGCCAGGGTCCAGCCGGCGACGACGCTGTAATAGCTCAGGATAAGGATACCCGCGATGACGCCCATGGCGCCGACCCAGCGCCAACGGGTCGACCCGCCCTCTTCCTGCCCCAGAAGCGACATCGTTGCCACGGGATTGCGCCGCCCGCGTCTGCCAATCAGGATCTCCGACATCATCACGGGCAGACCGATGACAACGACGCAGATCAGATATACGAGCACAAAAGCACCGCCGCCATTCTGGCCCGCGATGTACGGAAACTTCCAGATATTGCCGAGCCCGACAGCCGATCCGGTGACAGCCAGGATGAACGCCATTCGCGAAGACCAGTGGCCGTGAAGGGACTTGCGCTTCGCATCGGCTGCCTGATTACTTAGCATTATTGTTCTCAAATCGGCACAGAAGTCGCGATTCTCGTACAAAACCGGGAGTCTGACAACGCTTGACCGTATAATCCGGTCGCCGCGAGGCCTGTTGGACCACGAATCGATGAGCAAGAAAAAAGCCAGGAAAACCCCGAGCAACGTCATAGCCGTGAACCGGCGGGCGCGTCACGACTATATGATCGAAGACACGTTCGAGGCCGGGCTGGCGCTCGAAGGCTGGGAAGCCAAGAGCCTGCGCGAAGGCCGGGGGCAGCTGAGCGAGGCTTATGTGAACCTGCGGAACGGCGAGGCATGGCTCGTTGGCGCCCATTTTTCCCCGCTGAAAACGACATCGAGTCACATCAAGGCCGACCCGACCCGCTCCAGGAAACTGCTGCTCCACCGCCACGAGCTCGATCGGCTGACCGGTGCTGTCGAGCGCAAGGGCTACGCGCTCGTGCCGCTGGATCTGCACTGGCACAAGGGCCGCGCAAAACTGACCGTGGGGCTCGCGAAGGGCAAGAAACAGCACGACAAGAGGGCCACCGACAAGGATCGCGACTGGAAACGGCAGAAGGAACGAATCCTCAAACATTGACCTGATGCATTGATTTCACGCGCAGAGCCCATACACTAGGGGTTACACGGGGGTGACATGGCTTCGACGTGGGTCGCGAAACTCCGAGTGCATGCCGAGGGACAGATGACCTCGTAAATCCAGCTGTAAAACC
>Ga0209456_10000398_pt1 | contig 23634 bp, 19 predicted proteins | sample COG_11_FD_184755 | JGI IMG/M metagenome (GOLD analysis project Ga0209456, IMG submission 184755) | Pelagic marine sediment microbial communities from the LTER site Helgoland, North Sea, for post-phytoplankton bloom and carbon turnover... | ecosystem: Environmental > Aquatic > Marine > Neritic...
CCGGAGTTGCTGCAACTTCTCCTTGCCCAATGGAATTGGAAATGATATATGATGAAGCCCAACGATTATCTCCATACCATTTATCATAATACTCCTTACTTGGAATTCTTCCAGGTCTTCCGGTAGGAAGATCATAGCCTAAAAAGTTTCCAAGGCCAAAACTATTCATATGCTTTTCCCAAACATCCTGACCTTCATCTGTAGTCGGAAAATTTTCATAGAATTTTCGAAATGTACCTGCGAAGTATGCATTACAAGATTTATATATTCCCCTGTTTAGATTTCTTATTCCGCCCCCGCAATGACACCCCCTCTTTGTGTTACCCACATAAAATCCATTATAGCACCGAAAAGTCGTACCAGGCTGGATCACGCCTTCTTGCAATGCCACTAGTGCATTTAATGTTTTAAATGGTGATCCCGGAGAACCTTCAGCCGAAATAGATCTATCAAACAGGGGTTTGGATATAGTATCATAATGTAGTTTGCTGTAGTTTTTTGAGCGTTCCCTGCCCACTAGTAATGCCGGATCATATGTTGGTCCTGAGATCATGGCTAATATTTCTCCTGAAGATGGTTCTATAGCAACGATTCCTCCCCTTTTACCATGCATTAGTAACTCACCGTATTCCTGAAGTTCCTTATCAAGAGTGAGGCTTATTTCCTTACCCTGTTCGGGAAGAGTGTCGAGAATACCAGCTTTATAGGGTCCTATATCTCTGTTGAATCTATCTTTCTGAATATATTGTACCCCTTTTCTACCTCTTAAAATTTCCTCATATTGCTGCTCTACACCTTTACCTCCCGTTAATTCTCCCTGCACGTAATAAGGATTTCTTTCCAGGTCACGTTCATTTACCTCTCTGATGTATCCCAGGACATTAGCAGCTGCTTTGGTATCGTAATATCTTAAAGATCTTTTTTGGATATAGAACCCCTCATATTTCCTCATTTTCTCCTGAAGCATGGCATAATCCTCTTTAGAAAGTTGAGGTACTAATACTGAAGGTAATCTTGGAGAATATATTCTGGCTTTCCGAAGTTTTTGTACAAATCTTTCTTTATCTATTCCTAAAAGACTACAAAACTCAAGGGTGTCCAGGGGTTTCACTTCCCTTGGAATCACCATCACATCATAGGCAGGATCATTTCCTACCAAAAGTTTCCCGTTTCTATCATATATATATCCCCGTTCTGGATAGTCGTATATCGCTTTAATAGCTGGGTCCTCCAAAACTTGATCTGGTGAAAAGCTAAATATTTGCAGATAGGACAGCCTGCCTATAAAGGAAATTCCGATTAGGACAATTATGGACGATAATAATATTTTTTTCATTGAAATTTAGATTTCAATATTTCGCTAGAATACAGCTTATTCTTTCTTTACACTAAAAAGAGAACCAAAAAGCAAACACAGTATTAGTGTGGCAATTCCGGTAAAAATAACTTTCTTCAAAATTAGCAGTAAATTTGATAAACTGAAAATTTCCAGAGTAAAGAAAATAATGTGATGCGCTACAATTAATAACGTCAAAAAAGTAATTTGTTGTACCCTGGTAGTATTAGATAATTTGAAACTTTGAAATTCGTAATTAACCCCAAAAACAAAACGCATAATAGTAGGTCGTAGATAAGCTATGGTGACCGTGGATGCCGCGTGTAAAGCCATAGTATCTGAAAAAAAATCGATAGACAAACCCAGTAAAAATCCTATAAATATAAAAACTGATCTATTTTCCTTTATTGGGTACCAATAAAGGAAAAGAATATAGACCATTGGATTTATAAAGCCAAAAAAGTTCAACCTGTTAAATACGAGTACCTGAACAAGGACCAGTAAGGCGAATCTAATTAAATTTATATAGTAATAACTACTGGTCATTGGCTATTTTAGCTTCGAGCTCTAAGATCTCAGGTCTGTTTTTGTTATAAATGATATAGACATTTTTAACATTGGACATATCGTTAAAAAGTTCTACATCTATGCTATAAAAACTTTTCGATACATTCAGGTCAAATTTTTTAATAGTCCCAATTGGAATATTCTCTGGAAAAATACTTGACATGGCCCCTGTAACTATGGTATCACCAACTAAGAGAGGCACTAGTCTGGGAATATCTTCCAGTTTTACCTGGTTATATCCCCGTCCGTCCCAAATTAAAGATCCAAAATAATTAGTATTCTTAATTTTGGCATTTATATTAGATTTAGTGTTTAATATACTTTGAACAGAGGCATAATTTTTTGTGGTATGTTCAACAATACCAAGAATACCCTTGGCTGTAATTACACCCATATCCTGTTTAATACCATGGTTTGTTCCCCTATTTATAGTTATATAATTATTTGGACTTGAATAACTGTTCTTAATAATTCTTCCGGTAGTTATGGCAAAATTAAATTTGGTGGTATCTAATTGAACAGTGTCTTCAATATTTGGATTGAAAAGTAAATTTTGCAGTTTTTCGTTTTCCTCGACCAGTTTTCTGTTTTCTTCAGTCAGGTTAAAATACTGTGTAATACCATCTGCAGTATTGTAGATAGTACCGGATATTTGGTTTGAAGAATTAAAGTATTTCGATCGATGATAAGAATGAGAATCAATTGTAAAGGCCAGGGAAATCAACAGCAATAATAAGTAAAGCAGCGAGGTTTTATACCGTATGATAAAATTGATTATCTGCTGCATTCACTTGTTATGTTAAGCGTTTAAAATGAGATGCCAAGTCTTAACTTAAATCCTCACCGAATTCAGGTTATTTTATAAGAATACTTTTGTAGCGTTCCAGGTTTTTTAGTGCTATGCCGGTTCCTCTAACTACAGCTCTCAAAGGGTCTTCTGCAATATAAACAGGCAGGTCTGTCTTTTGAGATAACCTTCTATCCAATCCACGAAGCATTGATCCGCCACCGGCAAGGTAAATACCCGTATTATAAATATCTGCTGCCAATTCCGGAGGAGTTTGTGATAAAGTTTCCATTACAGCATCTTCTACACGTAAAATGGACTTGTCTAATGCTTTGGCAATTTCTCTGAATGAAATAGAAACCTGTTTTGGTTTACCTGTAAGCAAATCCCGGCCTTGTACAGACATCTCATCTGGTGGAGATTGAAGGTCCTCGGTTGCTGAGCCTATTGTTATTTTAATATTCTCCGCGGTACTTTCTCCTACATATAGATTATGTTGCGTACGCATATAGTAGATGATGTCATTTGTAAATACATCGCCCGCTATTTTAACCGATTTGTCACAAACAATCCCACCTAAAGCAATTACCGCTATTTCTGTTGTTCCACCGCCTATATCCACAATCATATTACCCTTGGGTTGCATTATATCAAGGCCAATACCTATCGCAGCTGCCATAGGTTCATGTATGAGGTAAACTTCCTTGCCATTTACCCGCTCTGCAGATTCCTTTACTGCACGCATTTCTACCTCTGTAATTCCTGAAGGAATACATATTACCATCCTCAATGCAGGTGGGAACCATTTTTTCTTCAGTGCAGGAATGTTCTTAATGAACATATTGATCATTTTTTCAGAAGCATCAAAATCTGCAATCACCCCATCTTTGAGAGGTCGGATGGTTTTAATATTTTCGTGGGTTTTTCCCTGCATCATATTTGCTTCCTTGCCCACTGCAATTATTTTACCGGTTATCCTGTCTCTTGCAACAATAGACGGACTGTCCACAACCACCTTGTCTGCATGAATAATAAGAGTATTTGCAGTGCCTAGGTCGATAGCTATTTCTTCAGTTAAGAAATCAAAAAATCCCATTCGCGTTAATTTGGTTTCGGTTTATAAGGTGTATTTCATCGACAAAAGTAGTAAAATTAATGCTTAAAATGACGCGTGCCTGTCATTACCATAGACATTGCATTTTCGTTGCAATAATCGATGCTCAGTTGATCCTTAATTGACCCTCCTGGTTGGATAACGCTTTGAATCCCATTATTTTTTGAAATCTCAACGCAATCAGGAAATGGAAAAAATGCATCGCTGGCCATTACCGCCCCTTCCAAATCAAAATTGAAGGATTTTGCCTTGTGAATAGCCTGGTTTAAGGCATCCACCCTTGAAGTTTGCCCGGTACCACTGGCACATAATTGTTTGTTCTTTGCCAAAACAATGGTATTGGATTTTGTATGCTTACATAGCTTGGAAGCAAAGATGAGGTCATCCAATTCTTCCTGGCTCGGTTGCTTTGTGGTAACATATTTTAAATCCTCCAGCGTATCTGTTTTAAAGTCCTTATCCTGAACCAGAATACCATTTAAGCAAGTCCTGACTAGTGTATCAGGCAGAGGTGTTTCTTTTTGAATCAGCACAATTCTGTTCTTTTTACCCTTTAAAATAGTTAATGCCTCGTCATCATAACTAGGGGCAATAACTACCTCACAGAATAAATTATGAATTTCCTGAGCTGTGGGTACGTCAATTTTAACATTGCTTATCAGGATTCCTCCGAAAGCCGATACCGGGTCTCCTGCCAATGCATCAACATATGCCTGATGTATCGTAATTCTGGTAGCCAATCCACAGGCATTATTGTGTTTAAGTATGGCAAATGTAGGATCATCGTTTTTAAATTCATTCATGAGATTTAAAGCGGCATCCACATCCAATAAATTATTATATGATAATTCCTTTCCATGTAATTTGGTAAAAATGGCATCAAAATCTCCAAAAAAGAATCCTTTTTGGTGAGGGTTTTCTCCATACCGTAAAATTTTAGCGCTGGTTTCGCTAATCTTTAAAGCAGCCTCTTTATGATCCTTATTGAAGTAATTGAAAATAGCGGTATCGTAATGTGAGGAAACATTAAATGCTTTTACTGCAAAATGTTTTCTATCTTCCTGAGTGGTCTTTCCGTCATTGGCGTTAATTAATTCCAAGAATTCTTTGTAATCTTCCATTGAAGAAACACATAAAACATCCTTATAATTTTTTGCAGCCGCCCGTATCAGGGAGATTCCACCTATATCAATCTTTTCAATGATTTCCTGTTCTGTGGCACCACCGGCCACAGTTTTTTCAAAGGGGTATAGATCCACAATAATAACATCTAATTGGGGGATATCAAATTCTTCTAACTGGGCAACGTCACTTTCGTTATCCTGTCTGTTTAAAATACCTCCAAATACCTTTGGATGTAATGTTTTTACCCTTCCTCCCAAAATTGAGGGATAGCTGGTTACCTCTTCTACCGGAATTACATCAATTCCCAATTCTCTTATAAATTTTTCAGTACCTCCCGTAGAATAAATCGAAATACCGAGCTCGTCAAATTTTCTTACAATCGGTTCGAGTCCGTCTTTGTGAAATACAGAAATTAATACTGAGTTAATTTTTTTTGTTGTGTTCATTTTATGGTGCTTAAATAGAAGTCCTAAAGGACACAAATGTAATTTTTTTGAAGCTATAAAAGAGATTGTGTTATTAACAAAAGGGATAAAGTTTTAAAGAATTTTGGCAACTTCTTTATTGACAAATTCTAAAAAGGCCTCATCTTCCCTGTTAAAGGGGTCAGGGGTGTTGGAATCTATATCAATCTGTCCAATATTCTCTCCATTTACGAATAAGGGAACAACAATTTCTGCTTTGACATTGATGCTGCAGGCAATATAATTATCCTGTGCTTTTACGTCCGGCACAACAAAGTTTTCATTGCTAAGGGCAACCTGGCCGCAAATTCCTTTGCCAAAAGGAATTATAGTATGGTCTGTAGGAGCCCCTGAATACGGGCCTAGTTTTAATTCTTGTTTATCTCCATTTTTGAAATAAAAACCTACCCAGTCATAGTACGAAATTTTTTCTCGTAACAAACTACAGATTTGTTGAAGTCTCATATTTATTTCAACATCTTCGCTTTTTACAATAGATTCTATTTTTGGCCGTATTGCACTTAACATTTATGTATTTTTTGTAAAAGTATTCAAAAAGGAGATTTTAAATTTGCCTTTTTAAACAAATCTTATCCAATTTAGCTGCCTAATTAAAACAAGATAATTTTTAAACTTTTGTTAATCAATACAATAAAAGGCAAATTTTCGTAGTTTTGTACTATTAATGAAGGAAACTTTGCGTCAAATAGTATCTGTTACTATGGCACTTTTGGTGTTGTTCTCTACCATGTCTTTTACGGTAGATATGCATTATTGTGGTGACCATTTGGTAGATTTCAGCTTTTCTGAGAAAGTAGATACATGCATGATGAAAGCTGAAATGTCCAGATCATCCAACGAATGTGCTGTGATGGAAATGGAAATGGACTGCTGCACCGACTTGGAAATAGTACTGGAAGGGCAGGATGATTTAAAAATTTCTTTCGATCAGTTGACTCTCGAGCAGCAGAACTTTGTCTCGGCGTACTTATATTCTTATGTTAATTTATTTAAAGGGGATGATATAGGTATCATTTCTTTTAAAGAGTATTCTCCTCCCCTTCTGATCAGGGATATACAAATTCTCGATCAGACTTTTCTCATTTGATTTTTAAACATTGAAATTAAAGCCCGACAGTTCTTTCTGTATAATGGGCTGAAGTTGTTGATTAAATTTTTAATCAACTTCAGTTTCTAACTGTTTAATAATCAATACATATGCTAAACAAAGGCATTAAATATCTTATCGAGAATAAATTGGTGGCGATGCTGATGCTCCTTCTATTTATAGGATGGGGTACTGTAAATGCGCCCTTCGATTGGGACACGAGCTTTTTGCCCAGAGACCCCGTTGCGGTGGATGCCATTCCTGATATAGGAGAGAACCAACAAATTGTTTTTACCAAATGGCCGGGCAGATCACCACAGGATATCGAAGACCAGATTTCCTATCCGTTGACCACCTCGCTCTTAGGTATTCCGGGCGTCAGGACGATACGGAGTTCCTCAATGTTTGGATTTTCGAGCATTTATATCATCTTTGAAGAGGATGTGGAATTCTACTGGAGCCGCAGCCGGATCCTTGAAAAGCTGAACTCGCTCCCAAGCAACCTGTTGCCCGATGATGTAAAGCCCGCTTTGGGGCCAGATGCAACGGGATTAGGTCAAATATTCTGGTACACCTTGGAAGGCAGAGATGAGGAAGGAAACGTTACAGGTGGCTGGGACTTACAAGAATTAAGGAGTATACAAGATTATTATGTAAAATACGCCCTTTCCGCCGCAAGCGGCGTCTCCGAAGTTGCCTCAATCGGTGGCTATGTACAGGAATATCAAATCGATGTGGACCCCGAATTGATGAAGCAGTACAATATCGGTCTTCATCAGGTGGTTAATGCGGTAAAAAAGAGCAACCGGGATATTGGAGCACAGACCTTGGAAATCAATCAGGCTGAATACCTGGTAAGAGGTCTTGGCTATGTGGAATCTTTGGAGGACATCAAAAATGCAGTAGTCACTTCTGAGGATTATACTTCCATCCGAGTTATGGATATTGCCAATGTTTCGCTCGGACCCGCAGTAAGACGTGGTATTCTGGACAAGGAAGGAGCCGAGGTCGTGGGTGGTGTTGTTGTGGCCAGATATGGAGCCAATCCGTTGGAGGTCATCAACAATGTCAAGGATAAAATAAAGGAACTGAGTTCGGGTTTACCATCCAAAGAATTGGCAGATGGCAGCACATCTCAATTGACCATTGTACCTTTTTATGATCGTACAGAACTGATACAGGAAACCTTGGGAACGCTCAATGAAGCATTGACCTTAGAGATTCTGATAACCATTTTGGTCATCGTAATCATGGCATTCAACCTTCGGGCCTCAATCCTTATTTCAGGATTGTTGCCTGTGGCTGTTCTGATGGTCTTTATCGCCATGAAACTTTTTGGTGTGGATGCCAATATAGTGGCACTTTCTGGAATCGCAATTGCAATCGGCACCATGGTGGATGTGGGTGTCATCCTCTCCGAGAATATCATCCGACATCTCGACGAGAATGGAGAAAAACTACCCATAAACACGGTTGTCTATAAGGCTACAGCCGAAGTTTCCGGTGCTATCGTGACGGCAGTTATGACCACCATTATCAGTTTCATACCGGTATTTACGATGATAGGAGCCGAAGGAAAACTGTTCCGACCGTTGGCTTTTACGAAAACCTTTGCTTTGACCGCATCCATAATAGTTGCTTTGTTTCTTATACCACCTTTAGCCGCTTTTCTGTTTAGAAGGAAAAGAAGCAAGAACATTGTGGTTTATGTTTTTAGCGGAATACTTATTGTTCTGGGGCTTCTGGTACTGGTTTATGGTAATTGGTGGGGGTTGGTCCTGATGGCTTTTGGAACGATAAGACCTTTGAAAAACCCCGAATTGGCCTCGCGTTTATTTAACGGATTTTCCCTTTCAGAAAAACAGGCAAACCGCTTAAATGTCATTATTTCGGCTACCGCGATCGTATTTCTTTTAGCAACTTATTGGCGCCCTTTGGGCTTTGACCAGAACATATTTTGGAATTTGGTATTCGTCATGCTTATTTGTTTCGGCCTATTGTCCATATTCATAAGCTTTCGGAAATATTATACTAACATCTTACGATGGGCATTGCGAAACAAATTGCTGTTCCTGTCCATTCCAATGATCATAGTTGTTTTCGGTGTTCTTATAATGCAGAATACAGGCAAAGAATTTATGCCCGCGCTCAATGAGGGTTCGTTCTTGTTGATGCCTACTTCCCTGCCCCATGCCGGAGTGGAAGAAAACAAGCGCGTTCTCCAACAGTTAGACATGGCTGTGGCCAGCATCCCTGAAATAGAAACCGTGGTCGGTAAATCGGGGCGGACGGAATCCGCACTCGACCCTGCCCCCTTATCCATGTACGAAAACCTCATTCAGTACAAACCGGAGTATATGCTGAACGAAACAGGAAAACGACAACGCTTTAAGGTAAATGATGATGGACTATTCGTATTAAAAGATGGAAATTTCGTTTTAAATCCGAATACAGTACTTGATGAAAACGCTGGCGAATACAAGGAAATGGATATCGAAGATTTCTCGGAAATCGGTTTTGATAATTTAGTTCCAGATTCAGATGGGGATTACTTCCGTAACTGGAGACCTGAAATACAATCCCCTGATGACATTTGGAACGAAATCGTTCGGGTAACTAAATTGCCAGGGGTAACATCCGCACCCAAATTACAGCCTATCGAAACCCGATTGGTCATGCTCCAAACAGGAATGCGTGCACCGATGGGCATCAAGGTTAAGGGTCAGGATTTAAAGCAAATCGAAGCCTTTGGCATCCAATTGGAAAATATTCTGAAAGAAGTGGAAGGGGTCAAGGATGAAGCAGTATTTGCTGATAGGATTGTTGGCAAACCATACCTTCTTATTGATATTGACAGGGAGGCCCTGGTCAGATATGGTATCCAAATTGAAGATGTGCAACGGGTGTTGGAAGTAGCTGTTGGCGGCATGATTTTGACCCAGACGGTGGAGGGCAGGGAACGCTATGGGGTCAGGGTTCGTTACCCAAGGGAGCTCCGGGAAAATCCAGCGGACATTAAGAACATTTATGTTCCGGTGGCAAAGGGCAATCCTGTTCCTATGAGCGAACTGGTAAACATCCGATACGAAAAAGGGCCACAAGTTATCAAAAGCGAGGATACTTTTTTAGTGGGCTATGTGTTGTTCGATAAGTTAGACGGTTATGCTGAAGTCAATGTGGTAGAGAATGCGCAGGCCCTTATTCAACAAAAAATTGACAACGGAGAACTGGTAGTTCCCAATGGCATTAACTATCAATTTACGGGTACCTATGAAAATCAGCTACGGGCAGAAAAAACTTTATCTGTAGTGGTACCATTGGCTTTACTTATTATCTTTTTGATTCTGTATTTCCAGTTCCGTTCGGTATCCACTTCGCTTATGGTTTTCACGGGCATCGCTGTAGCTTTTGCCGGAGGTTTTATTATGATCTGGTTCTATGGACAGGATTGGTTCTTGAATTTCAATTTCTTTGGCGAGAATTTACGCGATATGTTCCAAATGCATACTATTAATTTAAGCGTGGCAGTTTGGGTAGGATTTATTGCCCTTTTTGGGATAGCCACAGATGATGGTGTGATCATGGCCACGTACCTGAACCAGACCTTTGACCGGAACGAACCCAACACCCTGGAAGCCGTTAGGGCATCGGTTGTGGAAGCCGGAGAAAAACGGATACGTCCTTGTTTGATGACCACGGCAACGACTATACTGGCTTTATTACCCGTTCTGACTTCCACAGGTAGGGGGAGCGATATCATGATTCCTATGGCAATACCTTCTTTCGGGGGCATGTTGATCGCTCTGATTACCCTTTTGGTGGTTCCTGTGTTGTATAGCTGGAAAAGCGAATGGCAACTTAAAAGAATAAATACATGAAAACTATTATAACCATAGTATCAGGATTATTGATGGTTACGGCTGTAAAAGCCCAAACCCTGGACTCCTATATTCAGGAAGCTGAAAGCAACAATCCCGAAGTGCAGGCATTTGAGCTCCGGTACAATATTTCTAAGGAAAAAGTGGAAGAAGCTAATGCCTTGCCAAATACGGAAATGAATGCGGGCGTTTTTGTCAGCGAACCTGAAACGAGAACGGGTGCACAAAAAGCGCGGTTTTCGGTCAAACAGATGCTTCCTTGGTTTGGAACCATTACATTACGTGAAAACTATGCTAGTTCACTGGCCGAAGTAGACTATTTGGATATTGTGATCACCAAAAGAAAATTGAGATTATCCGTATCTCAATCCTATTATGAATTATACGCCATTAAGGAAAAGCAATTGATTTTAGAGGAAAACATCCAACTCCTGAAAACATATGAAAAGTTGGCTTTGACCTCGGTTGAAGTTGGTGGAGCATCTGCAGTTGATGTACTTCGACTCCAAATAAGGCAGAATGAACTAATGGAAGATAAATTAGTTTTGGAGAAGAATTATCAGGCAGTCCAAACGCAATTCAATAATCTTTTGAATAAGGATGAAAATACCGCAGTGGCCGTTGTAAAAGCCTTACCGATATATGAGCCCATTCAAATTGGACAGGTTCAATTGGACGTGCATCCCGAATTAGAAAAATATGACAGATTGTATGAATCGGTAGCACATTCTGAGGTTTTGAATCAAAAGGAGGCAAATCCCAATATTGGTTTTGGATTGGATTATATACCCGTAGAGAAGAGAGCGGGTCTGGACTTTAGCGATAATGGGAAAGATATTCTCATGCCGATGGTTTCCTTGTCCATTCCCATTTTTAACAATAATTATAAATCGAGAACTGTACAGAATGAATTGCGACAAGAGGAAATCAACGCACAAAAAGCAAATCGAAGAAATCTTTTGGAAACTATTTTGAGCGATGCCTTTACTAATAAGGAAGCGTCCTATATTAAATACAAAACGCAGCTTAGGAATTTGGAACAGGCTAAAGATGCGGAGGAAATTCTTATAAAAAACTATGAAACAGGAACAATAGATTTCAATGATGTTCTGGACATCCAGGAACTTCAATTGCGTTTCCAGATAAACCTGATAGAGGCCGTCAAAAATTATTATGTTCAAACGGCCATTATCAATTATTTAACTAATCAATGAAAAATAGAATTACATAATTATCAATTTATACATTATAAAAATAAAAAGATGAATCGAAGAGTAACCTTAACAATCACAACTATCATTGTCATTTCTTTAGCCTCATGTGGGGATGCAAATAAAAAACAGGATACTAATATGGGTACCCCAGCTGAAATTGGAGCTAAAAAAGAAAGTTCTCCTGAAATCGCCGACGCCTCCTTTTCGGATGGAATGACCGGAAAGGTGTTCCAAAATTATCAGCAGATTAGAATGGCTTTGGTGAAGTCTGATGCCGAAGAAGTAAACCTGGCTGCCGGAAACCTTGCCGAAAGTTTTAACGGGGAAAGGGAAGAAATGAAGTCGATGGCCATGGCCATGGTAGATGCCAAGGACATTGAAAATCAACGCGAGCTATTTTCCCAGTTGGCAGAGAAGGTGGAACCATTGTTCAAAGAATCTATTTCTGAAGGCGCCATCTATAAACAGTTTTGCCCTATGGCCTTTGATGGAAAAGGCGGGTATTGGATTTCCGATGTAGAAGAAATCAGAAATCCGTATTACGGAGAGAAGATGCTGAAATGTGGAAAAGTTACTGAAACTATAAAAAAATAACATATGAAGCACACCTATCACATACACGGAATGACCTGTAAAGGTTGCAGAAACCATGTTCAGGAATCACTCGCTAAAGTGAAAGGTGTAATCATGGCTGCAGTGGATTTAGAAAAAGAGGAGGCGACCATTGAGATGGAAACCCATATTCCCTTAGACAAGTTTCAGGAGGCTTTGAAAAATGATGGTGGTGGGTATAATATCTATGAACATGGCGAACATCACCATACAGAAGCAAACAAAACGGAAACCCCCAAAGCAAATGGTACAGGTACATTCTATTGTCCAATGCATTGTGAAGGTGATAAGACCTATGATCAACCCGGGAATTGTCCTGTATGCGGAATGGATTTGGTAGAGGAACAAAACGTCGCATCCACATCATCAACACAATACACCTGCCCTATGCATCCTGAAATCGTCCGGGACGAACCGGGTAGTTGTCCCATCTGTGGGATGGATCTTGTGCCCATGCAACCAGATCTTTCGGCAGAGGAAAAGAACTATAAAAAGTTGCTCAAAAAGTTTTGGATTGCGGTGGCTTTTACATTACCCATCTTCTTGATTGCGATGTCCGAAATGTTGTCCAATAATCTGCTCTATGAAATTATGGAGCAGAAAAACTGGAACTGGATACAATTCGCACTTTCCATTCCTGTAGTGTTCTATGCCACATGGATGTTCTTTGAACGCGCTTATTACTCCATCAGGACTTGGAACCTCAATATGTTTACCCTGATTGGTATAGGAGCAGGTGTGGCCTGGCTGTTCAGTGTATTTGGATTGCTTTTTCCAGACTTTTTCCCGGACCAATTCAAAACGGAATCGGGAAGCGTTCATGTCTATTTTGAAGCTGCTACGGTCATTCTTACCTTAGTCCTGTTAGGGCAAGTACTTGAGGCAAGGGCACATAGTAAAACAAATTCCGCAGTAAAGGAATTGTTGAAGCTAGCACCTAACAAGGCCGTGCGGGTTGTCAATGGCCAGGAAGAGGAAGTTGCCATAGACCAAATACAATTAGGCGATATACTAAGGGTAAAACCAGGCGACAAGATTCCTGTGGATGGCGTAATTGCCGAAGGCGAGACTTCCATTGATGAATCTATGATTACGGGCGAACCCATTCCTGTAAGCAAAAGCCCTGGCGACAAAGTAAGTAGCGGAACTATCAACGGTAATCAGTCCTTTTTGATGAAGGCAGAAAAAGTTGGGTCGGATACCCTGCTCTCACAAATTATCCAAATGGTCAACGATGCCAGTCGTAGCCGTGCACCTATTCAAAAATTAGCGGATACGGTTTCGGGCTATTTTGTTCCGGTGGTGGTTATTATAGCGGTCATCACTTTTATAGTCTGGGGGCTTTGGGGTCCGGAACCTGTCTATGTCTATGCCCTGGTCAATGCGATTGCGGTATTGATAATCGCTTGCCCCTGTGCGTTGGGCTTGGCGACCCCAATGGCGGTTATGGTTGGTGTGGGTAAGGGTGCACAGAATGGGGTGCTTATTAAGAATGCCGAAGCCCTGGAAAAGATGAATAAAGTAGATACGCTGATTATAGATAAGACCGGAACCATTACGGAAGGAAAACCAACGGTTGAAATAGTAGGTGCATTCGGGGATGATTTTAGCGAAAACGATGTTTTACAATACATCGTATCCCTGAACAACCTGAGCGAACATCCCCTGGCGGCAGCTACCGTAGCATATGGTAAAGGACTACAGGTGGAAATCCTCAAAGCCGATGGTTTCAATGCGGTAACAGGCAAAGGTGTTGAAGGAAATGTGAAAGGAAAGAAGACGGCTCTGGGCAATGCTCAAATGATGGAAAAGGCAAATGCATCTCTTTTAGGAGAAATGGAAAACGAAGCCCAGACCTATCAAAAGCAAGGTAAAACTGTTTCTTATCTGGCCATTGATCAAAAAGCCGTTGGCTATGTTGTTATAGGCGATAAAATAAAAGGGACAAGTGCCAAGGCAATTGCGGAATTGCAACACAAAGGAATCGAAGTCATTATGCTCACAGGCGATAACCACGAAACCGCGCAGGCGGTTGCGGGCGAGCTTAATCTGGCTGATTTTAAAGCGGGAATGCTCCCTGAGGATAAGTTGAATGAAGTAGTGCGCCTTCAGGGAATTGGAAAAGTAGTTGCAATGGCAGGAGATGGTATAAACGATGCCCCGGCTCTGGCGAAAAGTGATGTGGGTATTGCCATGGGCACAGGAACGGACGTAGCTATTGAGAGTGCAACCATTACTTTAGTAAAGGGCGATTTGCATGGAATCGTCAAGGCAAGAAACCTGAGTGACAAGGTAATGAAGAACATCAAACAGAACCTGTTCTTCGCCCTGGGGTACAATACTCTTGGCGTACCCATTGCTGCCGGAGTGCTCTATCCTTTTTTTGGGATATTGCTTTCCCCGATGATAGCTGCTGCAGCCATGAGTTTTAGCTCTGTTTCTGTCATTGCCAATTCGCTCAGATTAAGAAATACAATGATAGATTAAACCAATGGTCAAAGGAAAAGATAAAAAAATAAATTTCAGCATTATGAAAAAAAATATTCTTTACATCGGATTGGCAGTTATCGGAGGCTTGTTGGCTGGATACCTGATTTTTGGAAATAACTCAAATGAAGGTTTAGCCATAGAGCATGACCATAGCCAGGAAATGGAATCGGGCGAAATGTGGACATGCTCGATGCATCCACAAGTCATGCAACCTGAACCAGGCGACTGCCCCATTTGTGGCATGGACTTGATACCCACTGAATCCGGAGCGGATGGTTTAGCCCTGGGTCAGTTCAAAATGACCAAGAATGCCATGGCGTTGGCCGATATTATAACCACAACTGTCGGTTCAGGTACTTCCGGCGCCAATACCTTAAAACTTTCGGGAACTATAGTGGAAAACGAAAAAGCTATTGCAACCCAAGCGGCTTACTTTGCAGGCCGTATAGAAAAGCTGTTCATTAATTTTGAGGGTGAGGAAGTCAGAAGCGGGCAGCAGCTGGCGACCATCTATTCCCCCGAACTAGTTTCCGCACAACAGGAATTGATAACAGCGGCAAGCCTAAAGGAGTCCCAACCCGCTTTGTACCAAGCTGTACGTAACAAGCTTAAACTTTGGAAACTATCCGAAAAACAAATCCAACAGATGGAGGAGTCAGGTCAGGTACTGGAATATTTCCCCATTTATGCCAATGTTTCAGGTACGGTTTCCATGATTATGGCAAAAGAGGGGGATTATATAAAACAAGGGCAGCCTTTGTTTAAACTAGCGAATCTAAACTCGGTATGGGCTGTTTTTGACGGCTATGAAAATCAGGTTTCCTTGTTGAAAAAGGGACAAAAAATAAATATTGTCACCAATGCATATCCTAACAAACTATTAGAAGCCAAAATAGTATTTATAGATCCTGTTTTGAACTCTACCCGACGCACTGTTGAAGTTAGAGCAGAACTTGAGAATAAAAATGGTCAACTAAAACCTGGGATGTTCGTACAGGGGACAGTCCAAATGATTTCAAGCCAAAAAGACACTACTGTCATTATTCCTGAAAGTGCGGTCTTATGGACAGGTGAACGATCCGTTGTTTATTTAAAATCAAATCCCGATGAACCCATTTTTGAGATGCGGGAAGTAACACTGGGTGATATGCTCAATGAAGGGTACATTGTTTTGAATGGGTTGCAAAATGGAGATGTGATTGTTACCAATGGAACGTTTACAGTGGATGCAGCAGCGCAACTAAAAGGGAAAAAATCTATGATGAACGAAGAAGCTGGAGAAGTAAAGACTTCTCATGCGAATTATAACTAGATATTACGGAAACCATGGTCTCATTTTTTATGCCTAATAGCATTTTAGAAGTCAGCAGCAATTAATTCCTATTTGATAGGTGTTGTTTGCTTTCAACATTTCTTCGCCCATTTATATCTTAAGTTTATAATTACCATAGAAAGAGAATTACACACGCTGTAAGGATTACTGCAATATACATACTAAACTAAAGGAGTTGAAGAAGTATGTATTTGCGAACCACAATTTATGCCTGTATTTTTCTATTCGGACACCAAGCCATTTCTCAAACCTGTTGTTCCGGCGGGGTACCTTTGTCTAATAATTTAGGATTACCTATAGAAGAAAGAGGTATATGGCAGTTTGGACTGAACTATGACTACAATAATTTAAATACACTTTATGCTGGTAATAATAAATTGAATGATGATTCCCGGCAAAGGATAACCAATTCTATTTTGTTAAGTATTGGTTACTCCATTACGGACAGGTTTGCTTTGGAAGCACTTTTTAGCTGGGTTAACCAGACCAGGACAATTACACAATTTGGTAATGAAAATATTACTGAAACTTCAGGTATTGGAGATGCAGTACTTTTGGCAAAGTATGCTTTCCCAGAGGTAATGGGAACAAAAAGCGCAATAAATTTGGGGCTTGGTGTGAAAGTTCCTTTAGGGAATTCTGATCTTACTAACGAGGATGGAATTCTTTTAACGGCAGACCTTCAACCGGGAAGCGGCGCCTGGGATGGACTTGGTTGGTTGTCTCTATCTAAGACATTTGACTTTAGACCATCCGCCACATTTTCAGGAAATATCACTTACAGGCTTACTGGTGTAAATAATTCATATTTAAATAATACTTCCACCTATGAGTTCGGAAACGTCTTTCAGGCTAATGTGGGATATACAGATCAGTTTTTACTTTTCAACACCATTTTCAACCCGGGACTTATTTTTAAATACAGAAATGCATCAATTGATAAAATAAACGATGTTAACCTTCCGAATACCGGTGGGGAATGGGTCTTTGTCAGGCCTGAGCTAAGTGTGCATATTATAACCAATTTATTGCTTACCCTGCGCCTGGAATTACCCATATACAGCTATGTTGATGGAACACAATTAACACCTACCGCAAGGTTTACCGCCGGAGTGTATTTTAAGCTCGATAATAAAAACAAAACAATAAATTTATAGCTATGAAAAAGATCGTATTATTTATAATTTGTACCGTGATGTTCCAATATTCGTGCAGTTCATCCAGTACACAGGATCAGAATACAGATCCTAATAATGAAAATCCAACTGAATCTTCTGTCTGGAGTATACCTTTCGCTGATGTTTTTGACGGAGGTCCTGGAAGAGATGGGATACCTGCACTGGAGAATCCGGGATTTGTTTCAGTCGAGGATGAGTTTGTACTTTTAGATGGGGATTTGATTTTAGGATACAAGAATGGAAATGATATAAGGGCATATCAACATATTATATTGGATTGGCATGAGATAATTAATGATAATGTTGGTGATGTTTCCCTGGCTGTGACTTACTGCCCATTGACAGGAACAGGGATTGGCTGGAATAGGGTAATAAACGGGAAAGAAACCACTTTTGGGGTGTCGGGACTACTTTATAATACTAACCTGATTCCCTTTGACAGGGAAACAAGAAGTAATTGGGCGCAAATTTTGAATGAATCTGTAAATGGACAGCTAATTGGTGAAAGAGCAGAATTAATTTCACTGGTAGAAACAGACTGGAAGACTTGGAGAACCATCTATCCTTCTACAAAAGTATTAAGTCTAAATACAGGGTTTTCAAGAACTTATGGGGTATACCCTTATGTGGACTATAAGACCAACAATAACTTCTTTTTATTCCCTGTTCCAAAAGATAATAGATTGCCCTTAAAAGAACGCGTATTGGCGGTAATAGATGGAACAGATGCCCGGGTTTATCGTTTTATGGATCTTGTTGCTGAAAATTTGGTAGCAGATACATTTAAGGGAAAAGAATACTTGGTTGTTGGGAATGAAGATTTTATGGTTTCGTTTCAACTGGATTCCAATTCTAATAGCTTGCAGTTTGAATATGTATTTAATGGTTCAGAGATTATTTTACGGGATAATGAAAATAACGAATGGAACATATTTGGTGAGGCAGTATCTGGTCCGCGCAGTGGAGATAAGTTAAAATCTTCAGCGGCATTTATGGGCTACTGGTTTTCTATACCGGCCTTTTACAATACTGAGATATATAATAATTAGGAGGTATCAGAAATAAAAAAACCGCTCTTTCTTAAGAGCGGTTTTTTAATTGAAATTTCAAATACTTACATCATGCCGGGCATTCCTCCTCCACCCATTGGTGGTCCGGCAGGTGGTGTATCTTCTTTAATATCGGTCAATGCACATTCTGTTGTCAGAATCATTCCAGCAACAGAAGCCGCGTTCTCTAATGCTATCCTGGTAACCTTTTTAGGATCTATGATTCCAGCTTCAAGCATATTAACATATTTCTCGGATTTAGCGTCAAAACCGTAATCACCTTTACCATCGTATACTTTAGCAGCCACAACTGAACCTTCACCACCGGCATTTTCAACAATAGTTCTTAAAGGAGATTCAATGGCCTTTGCAACAATTTGTAACCCTGTTTCTTCGTCTGTATTTTCCACAGACACTTTAGAAAGTACAGATTTTGCCCTGATAAATGCTACACCACCGCCGGCAACAATACCTTCTTCTACCGCCGCTCTTGTGGCATGAAGTGCATCGTCTACTCTGTCTTTCTTTTCCTTCATCTCTACTTCAGAGGCTGCACCTACATAAAGTACTGCAACTCCACCAGCCAACTTGGCTAAACGTTCCTGAAGCTTTTCTTTGTCATAATCAGAAGTAGTAGTCTCTATCTGAGATTTAATTTGATTAACTCTTGTTTTTATGGTCTTTGCTGCTCCGGCTCCGTTGACAATGGTTGTATTATCCTTGTCAATGGTAACTTTTTCGCAGCTGCCCAACATATCCAGGGAGGTATTTTCCAGAGAGAATCCTCTTTCTTCAGAAATTACAGTACCGCCAGTCAAAATAGCTACATCCTCTAACATGGCTTTTCTTCGATCGCCAAATCCGGGAGCTTTTACTGCTGCTATCTTTAAAGAACCTCTTAATTTGTTAACCACTAAAGTAGCCAATGCTTCTCCATCTACATCTTCAGAAATTATTAATAGTGGTTTCCCAGATTGTGCTACCGGCTCAAGAACAGGTAACAGGTCTTTCATTGTTGAGATCTTCTTATCAAACAACAATATATAAGGGTTTTCAAGATTTACAATCATCTTGTCTGAATCTGTGACAAAATAAGGAGAAAGATATCCCCTGTCGAATTGCATCCCTTCTACAACATCTACATAAGTATCTGTTCCTTTTGCTTCTTCAACTGTAATAACACCTTCTTTACCAACTTTTCCGAAAGCTTGTGCGATAAGTTCCCCAATGTTTTCATCATTATTAGATGAAATGGTTGCAACTTGTTTAATTTTTTCAGAGGAATCACCTACTTTCTTAGCTTGCTTGGATAAGTTTTCAACAATGGCCTCAACCGCTTTGTCAATTCCTCTTTTAAGATCCATCGGATTAGCACCTGCAGCAACATTTTTAAGGCCTTCCTTAACAATAGCCTGAGCTAGTACGGTAGCCGTAGTTGTTCCGTCACCTGCAAGATCATTGGTTTTAGAAGCAACTTCTTTTACCATTTGTGCCCCCATATCTTCTAAAGCATCTGCCAATTCTATTTCCTTAGCAACGGTAACTCCATCTTTCGTAACAATAGGAGCGCCAAACGATTTACTCACAATTACGTTTCTTCCTTTAGGTCCAAGGGTTACTTTTACCGCGTTAGTCAGAGCATCAACACCTCTTCTTAGACCGTCCCGTGCTTCAACATCAAATTTTATATCTTTTGCCATTTTCTATTAGTAATTTTGGTTATTAAATAATTGCTAAAATATCGCTTTCACGCATCATGAGATAATCTGAACCGTCAAGTTTAAGCTCAGTACCTGCATATTTTCCATAAAGTACCGTATCTCCAACTTTAACTGTCATTTTCTCATCTTTTGTGCCTGGACCAACTGCCACGACTTTGCCTTTTTGTGGTTTTTCCTTGGCAGTATCCGGGATATATATACCTGATGCCGTCTTGGTCTCAGCTGCCATAGGCTCAATAAGGACCCTATCTGCAAGTGGTTTAATGTTTACTTTAGCCATATTACTTAGTTTTTAGTTTATAAATTTCTCCTTTTATTCGGCAGAAATTATGCCATTGCTTAAAAACTGACATAATGTTAAAATAAAAATGCCAGCTTGTCATTTTTGCTGGCATTAGGATATCTCATTTCTGAATACTATTGAATTGTATCTGAAGGATTACTTCCTTCAGTTGCAGGTACTTGCTCAGGAACTTCCTCGGGAACAGTTTCGGGAACCGTATTTTCAATATCATCACCTTGCAGTAATTTAGATTCCGCTTCCCCAAAATTTCCTTTTAATGCTACATTGGATAATAGAATAAGAACTATTAATAATGTAGCTAAGGTCCAGGTACTTTTATCCAAGAAATCTCCTGTCTTTTTAACACCCCCAACAATTTGAGTTCCTCCTCCACCAAATGAAGAAGATAATCCGCCTCCTTTAGGGTTTTGGACCATAATAACCAATATCAATAGTAAACAAACCACTAAGATAAGGACCAAAAATATTGAAAATGTGCTCATTTATTTTGTATTTTCTTGCTGTAGCTTTCGTACTGCTTTTATTCGGTTTGCAAAGAAACTACTTTTTTCTGGATATTTCAAACTTAATATTTTGTATGCCTGAATGGCTTTTTTATACTTTTTTTGCTCCAGATATACTTTCGCCAGTGTTTCAGTCATCAACTCATTTTTATCAAGCGTAGTAGATGCTTTAATGTTAACATTTGAGATCAGATTTTCAGTTGGAACTATCTTAGGCTTGTTTTCGATAAACTTGTCTATTAACTCAAATTTTTCCTTTTTTAGGACGTCCTCCTGCAATGGAAAATGAATATCCTTCATTTCTGTTTCTTCAAAATTTTCTTTCTCCCTTTTTATTGATTTAAATGAAGTAAGCTGTAACCATTCCCCAAAAGAATGTTTTTCTCGTTTTGTGAAGGGTAGGGGTTTGCCAAGTTCTAATTCTTCCTCTGCCTTTTTTTTCGCTGCGATGTATTGATCCACTTCAGGATCCTTCGACTCAAAAAGTGAAGGGTCTAGGATCTTATCTGCATCCTTAGCTGTTTGAGGTAAAGGATTATCCTCTGAATCATCAATAAGATGAGTATCCGTATCCGGGTTGGGTTCTACTTCTTCAGATAAGATCTCCTTGTCAGCCAGGGGTAAGGTTTTACCAGAAATAGTATCCGCAATTGAATTTTGAAGAAATACTTCAGAGGTAATAAAATCAAAAAGTATATCCCTGTCGGCAGTATATGCTGCTGTCACCTTTAGTGCATTATTATACTTAAAGCTATTTAGATTCTTGAGTCCTTTTAAATGAAGTGCACGGGCAGCCTGGAAGTACGGATATTCCTTTAGGATATCTTCCAATTGATTCGTCTGAACAGGTTCTAAAACCTTATCCGGATTCTGCAATAAGAATGTAAAATCTGCTACGTTCATATCAATTATCTAGTAAACCTCTATTTTAAATATCGCCAATATCAAGCGACTCCTTATATCTTTAATTCTGTTTTATATTACCAGTCTGCCAACGACTGATTAAAAATATCCTGGGTTATCCTTTCAAAAATAGCCACTAGTGCTTCATCTCTAACCGATGAGAATTGTGAATTAGCATCATAATCATAAAAGAAAGAAAAACGTTGCTCAAAATCCACATCTTCTTTTGTCCGATTAAAAAAGCGAACGTTCACTCCCATGGTTAACCTATTCTGAGCCGCTCGTTGTTCTGCGGTCGCTGTCATTGGCGATATCCTGAATTCTACAATTTCGCCTTCGTATAATAAGTCTGCATCAGAATTTCGTAAATCCAGGTTTGTTTGGTTAAGTATAAGATCCTGCAAGGCCAAAGTGAAATCTCTATCCAAACCGGGTTCAAAAGTAGATCCGGGACTTTGGGAAGCGTAATTCTGGAAATAATTTACTTGAAATGAGGTTGCCGTACCTACGTCACCCCCGGTAAAGTTATAAGCTCCGCAACCAATTAAAAGCAACATCAGAGAGATGCTCAAAATACGATTAAATGTTTTTTTCAAAAGATATAGTTCAAAGAGTTATCAGAATAGTTCAATTCAAAGATTTTGGTTACAAATCATATTGTTTAATCTTTCTATATAGCGTTCTTTCAGAAATTCCCAATTCAGCTGCGGCGGCTTTTCGTTTCCCCCTATTTCGCTCTAGTGACTTTCGGATTAATTCAATTTCTTTTTCCTGTAAAGAAAGTGTTTCTTCCTCTTCTATTTCCTCTGCAAAATGATATTTGTCTTCCGGAAGTATTTCAGGCCTTGATTCTATTCTGGCTTCCGGAAGTGGTAAAACTTTTAAGGCTTTAGTCTTCTCTTCTTCAATATCTTCACCGTTCGTACCATATATCTTACGAATTAAATTTTCATTTTCCTCTTGGACTTTCGAGGAATCGTTGTTTTGAAGCATTTCCAAAGTAAGTTTTTTGAGATCATTCAGATCTGCTTTCATATCAAACAAGACCTTGTAAAGTATCTCTCTTTCATTACTAAAGTCATTTTCCTTTTTTCCCCTTCCAATTACCGCGGGAAGATTAGAATCATTGGCATTTGGCAAATAACCGTTTAAAGTTGATAAACTTATGTTTCTTTCCGTTTCTAAAACAGATATTTGTTCAGCTACATTTCTTAACTGCCGGATATTTCCCGGCCATCTATATTTTGTGAGTAATTGTATAGCATCATCCTGAAGCCTTATAGTGGGCATTTTGTATTTCTGGCCAAAATCCGACGCAAATTTTCTAAATAACAAATGTACATCCTCACTTCGTTCTCTCAGAGAAGGAATATGAATATCTACCGTACTTAATCTATAATATAAATCTTCCCTGAATTTGCCTTCTTTGATGGCCTCTATCATATTCATGTTAGTGGCAGCCACAATGCGAACATTGGTTTTCTGGACCTGGGAAGATCCCACTTTTAGGAATTCCCCATTTTCTAAAATTCTAAGTAATCTTACCTGAGTGGTAAGTGGTAGTTCCCCTACTTCATCTAAAAAGATAGTACCGCCATCTGCAACTTCAAAATAACCCCTTCTGGTTTGCGTTGCGCCGGTAAAAGACCCTTTTTCATGACCAAATAGCTCACTGTCTATAGTGCCTTCGGGGATGGCTCCACAATTTACAGCTATATATTTTGCGTGTTTTCTATGGGATAAAGAGTGAATAATTTTAGGTACGACCTCTTTTCCAACCCCACTTTCACCTGTAACCAAAACCGAAATATCTGTAGGGGCAACCTGAATAGCCTTTTCCAGCGCACGATTGAGCTTTGGATCATTTCCGATAATCTCAAAACGCTGTTTTATTGCCTGTACACTTTCCATACTTAATTGTTTTCAGAATAACCAACTGCTTTGCCTA
>Ga0209456_10000399_pt1 | contig 23628 bp, 21 predicted proteins | sample COG_11_FD_184755 | JGI IMG/M metagenome (GOLD analysis project Ga0209456, IMG submission 184755) | Pelagic marine sediment microbial communities from the LTER site Helgoland, North Sea, for post-phytoplankton bloom and carbon turnover... | ecosystem: Environmental > Aquatic > Marine > Neritic...
CCGCCCGTGGCGCGGCGGCGACTCGCGGCCTTCCTTGGTCGACGCGGCTTCCGGACCGGTGCGATTCGCGAGGTTGTGCGGGAACTCCTGCCGGACGAGCCGGACGGCGGTCGGGCTTGAGAGCGGGCTTTTTTCTCGGGGCTGGCTACCTTCCTCCCTCCACCAATTGTAAGCACGTCGGCCGTACGGCATATTACCGGGATATCTACGATCCCGATGCAAGCATCGGTACACGATCCACCGACACGACCGGTACGGTATGAAGGCCAGCGACATTCGCTCCAGTTTCATTCGGTACTTCCAGCGGCATGGGCACCTGCATCTGCCCAGCAGTTCACTGGTTCCGGAGGACGATCCGACCCTGCTGTTCGCGAACGCGGGGATGGTGCAGTTCAAACGGGTGTTCGTCGGCGAGGCCGAACGGCCGGCGCCAAGAGCCGCGACCTCGCAGAAGTGTCTGCGCGTCAGCGGAAAGCACAACGACCTTGAAGAAGTGGGGCGCACGGCAAGGCACCACACCTTCTTCGAAATGCTCGGCAATTTCTCGTTCGGCGATTACTTCAAGCGTGATGCCATCGCTTTCGCCTGGGAGTTCGTGACCTCGGAGCTCGGCCTCGAACCCGGTCGGCTATGGGCCACGGTGCACCGAACCGATGACGAGGCCGCCGACCTGTGGCCGAAACTCACGGGTATTCCGGCGGAGCGGGTCCTCCGCCTGGGCGACAAGGACAACTTCTGGCAGATGGGCGAGACGGGGCCGTGCGGTCCGTGTTCGGAGATCCACTACGACATGCGCCCATCCGGCGCGACCAAAGACCTCACGCCTGAAGCGTTCAACGCGCTCGGTGACGCCGACGAGTTCATGGAGATCTGGAACCTGGTCTTCATGCAATTCGAAAGGTCTGCCGACGGAGACACACCGCTTCCCGCGCCCTCGATCGACACCGGGGCGGGACTGGAGCGAATCGCGGCGATCATGCAGGGGACCTGGACGAACTATCACACGGACCTGTTCCTGCCGATCATCGCGGAGGCGGAAGACGTGGTCGGATGCCGCTACTCCCTCAATCCGGAGGACTGGGAGGCGGGGCTGCCCTTCCGGGTGCTGGCCGATCACGCTCGCGCCGTCGCGTTCATGCTCGCCGACGGCGTGTTCCCGTCGAACGAAGGAAGGGGATATGTGTTGCGGCGAGTGCTGCGGCGGGCGGGTCGGTACGCCTGGCTGCTGGGACGCCGGGAGCCCACGCTCGATCGTCTCGTGAGCGTGGTCGCGGACCTGATGTCCGACACGTACCCTGAGCTTGCCCACCGGCGGGATCACCTCGTTCGCACGACTCGGTCCGAAGAAGAGCGATTCCTGGCCACCATCGACGCCGGCATGGGCCGATTCGACGAGTTGGCTCCGCCAGCGGGCCGGGGCACGATTCCGGGCGCCGAGGTCTTCCGCCTCTACGACACGTATGGGTTTCCCCTGGATCTGACGCAGTTGATGGCGGCCGAGCGCGGATACGAGGTAGATGTCGGCGGGTTCGAGAGCGCTCTCGATGAACAGCGCCAGCGATCCCGCCAGGACCGGCTCGCGGGTGGGGCGGCCGACGAGTTGAGCGAAGAACTGGTGGCAGCCGCGAGAACCGTCGCAGCGGACAGACCACAGACGTTCGTGGGCTACGATCAAACGCGGGTCGAGACGGGCGTGCTGGCCAGTGAGCCGCTGGGGGAGGCACACGCGCTGGTCCTGGAGAGCAATCCGTTCTACTCGGAGGCCGGTGGCCAGGTGAGTGATCACGGGACCGTGAGTCAGGACGGTTGGAAGATGGTCGTGGATTCCGTGGTGACGAACGATCGCGGTCAGGCGGTGGTCGTTGGTCCAGTCGTGGAGGGTACGGGAGACGCCAGTCCCGATACAGTCGTGGCGGCACTCGACGAGCCCGCTCGGCGTAACACGGAGCGGAATCACACCGCGACGCACCTTCTGCACGCGGCTTTGCGGGTGGAGCTCGGGGACCACGTTCAGCAGGCCGGTTCGCTGGTGGCTCCCGATCGCTTGCGATTCGATTTCAGCCATACCGGTCCCCTGAGCGCGTCCGAAAAGCAGGCCATCGAGGAAGCCGTGAATCGTGCCGTGTGGGACAACGTCCCACTCGAAATCGGCGAACGTGACTACCGGGAAGCGCTGGATTCCGGCGCCATGGCCCTGTTTGGCGAGAAGTACGGCGATCGGGTCAGGGTGGTAGACGTACCGGGCGTCAGCCTGGAGCTGTGCGGAGGCTGCCACGTGCGGAGCACGGGGCAGATCGGGCTCTTCAGGATCACCTCGGAAACGGGAGTGGCGGCGGGCATTCGTCGAATCGAGGCGGTGACGGGACCGCGAGCGTACGACAAGGTCCGGGAAACAGAAGCTCTGGTGAGCGGTCTCGCCGATCTGTTGAGGGTCCCGCCGACCGAGTTGCCCCGGCGTCTCGAAGGTCTTCTCGACGAGAAGGCGGTTCTCGAGTCGCGCCTCGAGGAGCAGCACGGAAAGGACGCGGCCGACATCGTTGGAGCCGTGGTGGACGGAGCGGATGTCCTCGCCGGTGGATCGACATTGGCAAGTGGATCGGTTGATTTGGCGGCCGGGTCCGACGTGGGAGCATTCGGCGACCTTTTGCTCGAGAGGATCGACTCGGGAGCGGCGATCGTCCACGTGCGCGCCGGCGACGACGAGAAGGGCGCGTTCGTCGCGGTGGTCACGGGTGATTGGATCGGTCGCGGCCTGAAGGCGGGCGACCTGGTGAGCGCAGCCAGTAGAACCACGGGTTCGGGCGGCGGTGGCCGGCCACACCTGGCGCGCGGAGGAGTCGGCGACGTCTCCAGAATCGACGACGCAATCGCTGCAGCGGTTCAGCTGGCGCTGGATATCGTCGCTGCCGCGGAGAGTTCATGACCGAGAATCCGACGCGGAGATGGCTCCAATCGCGGATGTCGGACGCTCCACCTGAGTTGGCTGCCGACATCCTGAGACTCATCGAGACCACACCGGATTTGGATCTGTCGGATCCGGTAACTGCCCTGGCAACGGCCGCTCTTGCGGGCCTGGAGCGAGTGGCCGATGGGGCGGGGGAAAGAGGCGAGGCGCTCCGACTGCTCGCTGCGGATGCCGCACTGACCTACGCCTTCGAAGCGGCGGCCGATTCCGGCCGGACCGCGGAGTTAGCCGAGTGGGTGGGCCTGGACGGCGCGCTGGGTCTGCGATTGGCGCGGGAAGCGCAGACGAAGCAACGCTCGCGGCCGGCGGAGGCTTCTTGACCATACCGCCGCTCGTGGACCTACACTGTCACTTCGTGCCGGGCGTCGATGACGGGGCGAGGGACGTGGACGAAGCGATCGCCCAGCTTACGGAGTACGATCGCCAGAACATCCGGACCGTCGTGACCACGCCGCACCTGGCGGCGAGCGCGGCGCACGGACAATGGCGGGACGATATCGATACGGCGTTCGCCGAGTTGTCCGCGGTGGCCTCACGGGCCTGTCCGGGCATCGATCTCGGCCTGTCTTTCGAGTTCAGACTCGACGACCCTGACTCCGATTTGAGCGACCGTAGCATCGGATTGGGCGACGGAGGTCGATTGCTCGTGGAGTTTCCGATGCTCGCGATGCCGGCCTACCCGGACCGGATGCTCGAGATCGTGCTGGAAGCTGGCTGGGTACCGGCCCTCGCGCATCCCGAGCGCTATTCAGGCGTCGAGCGAGCGTACGGCTGGATAGCCAGGTGGCGGGAGATGGGCGCCCTGATGTGCATCAACGCGGGGAGCCTGTGGGGCGAACATGGTGGTGAGGCGCAGCGGGTGGCTCGCCGCATGCTCTCCGATAGTTCGGTGGACCTGATCGCCTCGGACAATCATGCCCGACCCCACCGGGCGGCGACGGTCCGCCAGGCGTGGGACTACCTGGCCGAATCGGATTGCGAGGAGCAGGCTACTCTGCTGACGGCGGTGAACCCGGCAGCGGTGCTCGCTGGAGAACGGCTGACAGCGGTGCCCCCGTGCGAGCCCCGTTCCGGTTGGATGGACAGACTACGACGCGTGTTTACCGGAGGTTGATGTGAGCGTGGATTCGGCGGACGCCATCCGGCGTCATCTTCAGGATCTGGCCAGGAACGCCGAATCGGCGGCGGAGCTCGTCGGCGAACAGGCGGCGCGGTACGCTGAGATGGTTCGCGAGACACTCGAGGGTGGGGGAAAGCTGCTGTACGCCGGCAACGGCGGGAGCGCGGCTGCGGCGGAACACATCGCCACCGAGTACGTGGTCCGCCTCAGGCGGGAGCGGCGAGCGCTCCCAGCAATCGCCCTGACGACGAGTACCTCCACCATGAGCGCAGCGGCGAACGACTTTGGATACGAGCGGGTGTTCGCCCGTCTCGTGGAAGCCCACGCGCGCCCGGGAGACCTCCTGGTGCTTCATTCGACCAGCGGGAATTCTCCCAACCTCCTCGAGGCCGCCGCCGTCGCCGCGGAGATGGGTGTGCAGACGGTGGCCCTGCTCGACCGGAGCGGCGGGCGATTGGCGCCCCTGGTAGACCTGGCGATCAGGGTGCCCGCGGACGGCTCGGCGCCCGTCCAGGAGCTGCAGCTGGCGATCGAACATGCGGTGGCTGACCTGGTCGATGAGTGGTTCACGCAGGAGCGGGAGGACGATTGAGCGACCGGCCGGTCTTCAGCCCGCCTGCCGCACTGCTCTGGATCGCCGAGCGGCTGGAAAGCACCGGGTGCCAGGCGTGGGCAGTAGGTGGTGCCATTCGCGATGCCGTCCTCGGGCTGCCCAGGGCGGACTGGGACCTCGCCACCGAAGCGCGCCCCGAAGAAGTGCGCCAGTTGTTTCCGAGAACGGTGCCACTCGGAATGGAGCATGGAACGGTCGGTGTTCTCGGGGACGACGACGCGATGTACGAGGTGACCACGTTTCGCCTGGACGTCGAAACGGATGGCCGCCACGCGGTGGTGGAGTTCGCGACGGATATCGAGGATGACCTGGCGCGCCGCGACTTCACGATCAACTCCATCGCGTGGCGACCAGCTACCGGTGAGTTGCGGGACCCCTACCGGGGTATCGAAGACCTGCGGGCCCGGGTGCTGCGTGCCGTCGGCGAGCCCGCCGGTCGGTTTGCCGAGGACTACCTGCGTGTGTTGCGTGCCTTCCGCTTTGCTGGGGTCTACGACCTGACCATCGAGGGTGAAACCCTGTCGGCGCTTCGGTCGGCGGCGGCCCATCTGGGCCGTCTCTCGGCTGAGCGAGTGCGCGAGGAGCTGTTGAAGGTGCTGGCTGCCGACGGCCCCTCCCGGTCGCTCCAGATGTACGCCGAGTACGGCGCTCTGGACGAGTGGTACCCGGAAATCACTCCGGGGGCCGCCGAGCCCGGTTGGCAAGAGGCGCTTGGGGCGATCGACACACTGCCTGTGCATCGGAGATTCCTTCGCGTCGTGCGGCTGTTTCTCGGCGCCGGTGGAGACGAGGAGGGACCGGCTGATAGATCGGACAGAGTCGAAGCCCTGCTGCGGCGGCTGAAGTTCTCGAACCTCGAGATCCGGCGTGGCGCCCATCTGGCATTGCACTACAGGCCGCTGGTCCACCCGGCGGACGGATCCGCCAGTATTCGCGAGTGGTTACACACCGTGGGAGCCGAGCATTCGCGAGACTTGTTTCGGCTTCACTTCGCGGCTGCCCGGGCCACCGGGTCAGTGGACAACCAGCGGGCGCTGGCCTACACGTGGCGGCGCGTCCACGAGGAGATCGTGGAGCACGCACCCGTTTCGGTCGCGCAGCTGGCGGTGGACGGTACGGATCTGCTTGCCATGGGGCTCCCTAAAGGACCCCTGGTTGGATTGATGCTGGATGAGCTCCTCGCCCAGGTGATCGAGTCGCCCGAGCGCAACGACCGCGATGTACTGCTCGAAAGCGTCCGGGAGCTCATCGAGTTGGGGGGTCTCGACAGCCAGGAAGGCGGCATGGAGGAATGAGAAGGGAGCTGGATCTGTTCGGCCCCGACGCGGGAAGGTCCGCCCGCGACACCCTCGCGGCCCGGAGCGGAGCTCCCCTGGCTGCCCGTATGCGCCCGCGGGCGATCGGAGAGTTCCTGGGGCAACCCGCGCTGGTGGGCGAGGGGGCCGCTCTGCGAGAGTTGATCGAACGGGACAGGGTTCCTAGTCTGATCCTGTGGGGCCCCCCGGGGTGCGGGAAGACCACCCTGGCCGGCATCATCGCACGTCGCACCGGCGCATGGTTCGAGCCATTTTCCGCCGTCACAGAGGGGATCGGGCGCGTTCGCGAGCTCATCGAGCAGGCGGCGGAGCGCCGCCAGGCCACGGAGCAGGACACCATCCTGTTCGTAGACGAAATCCACCGGTTCAACAAGTCGCAGCAGGACGCCTTTCTACCTCACGTCGAGGCGGGGACGATCACCCTCATAGGCGCTACGACTGAGAATCCGAGCTTCGAGGTCGTCGGACCCCTCCTCAGCCGAACCCGGGTGTTCGTGCTCGAGCCGCTGGGCTCCGACACGGTCGCGGACTTGTCTCGACGCGCGCTGGAGGATCGGGAGAGGGGCCTCGGAGAACGGGCGCTCCAGATCGAGGAAGAAGCGCTCGCCCGGCTGGCGCAGTCCGCAGACGGTGATGCCCGCCGCGCGCTCAACGCCCTGGAGACGGCGTCACACCTGGTCGAGGATGGAGAGACGATCGCCCTCCACCACATCGAGTCCGCGTTGCAGCGCCGGTTCGCCCGGTACGACAAGTCGGGCGAGGAGCACTACAACCTGATCTCAGCTCTCCACAAGGCGGTGCGTGGCTCGGACGCTGACGGCGCGCTCTACTGGCTGGCTCGCATGCTCGACGGTGGTGAGGATCCCATGTACATCGCGCGCCGCCTGGTGCGCATGGCGGTAGAGGACATAGGCCTTGCGGATCCCGCCGCGCTCCAGGTAGCGGTGGCGGCTCGCGACGCGTTTCACTTTCTCGGTTCGCCGGAAGGTGATCTCGCGTTGGCCGAGGCCTGCACGTATCTGGCAGCCGCGCCCAAGTCGAATCGTCTGTACCGCGGATTCGGAGCCGCGATGCGGGCCGCACGTGAGACCCCGGCTGAGGCCGTACCGCTACACATCCGAAACGCGCCGACCCGATTGATGCAGGATCTGGGCTACGGGGCTGGGTACCGATACGATCCCGAGTGGGAGGAGGGAGTCGCTCCACAGACCTACCTACCCGAGTCACTCAGCGGCCATCGCTTCTACGAGCCGGGAAAGACGGGTGTGGAGCCCGATCTTGCCGGTAGACTAGCGCGGGCGCGCGCGCTGCGCGCAGCCGCCGGTTCGCCAGGCGAGCAGGATCCGGGAGGCACCAACGGCTGACTTGATCGAGATCCAGCATCCGGTGGAGCGGGCGGTCCTCGTCGGGGCCCCGCTCGCCTCTGAAACCGAGGCGCTGGTCGACGAGCACCTGGAGGAACTCGAGCGCCTGGCCGACACGGCCGGTGCCGAGGTTGTCGGGACCCTGATCCAAAGGCTCGATTCGCCCAACCCCGCGCTCTACATCGGGCGTGGAAAGGCCGAGCAACTGCGTCTGCTGGCCGACCAGACCGACGCGAGCCTCGTGATCTTCGACGAGAACCTGAGCCCCGCCCAGGGGTCGGCGCTCGAGAAGGCGCTCGGACGGCGAGTGATGGATCGAACCGAGCTGATCCTGGACATCTTCGCCCTCCGCGCCCGAACGGCGGAGGCGCACCTCCAGGTCGAGCTGGCCCAGTTGCAGTACATGCGGTCGCGCCTGAAGCGAATGTGGACCCACCTGTCGCGAATTCAGGGCGGGATCGGCATGCGAGGCCCGGGTGAGACGCAGCTGGAGACGGATCGACGGATGATGGACCGTCGAATCACGCGCCTGAGGCAGGAACTCGAGCATATTGCACGCTCCCGGGACACGCGCCGTAGCGGGCGGAGCAGCGAGTTTCGTGTCGCACTCGTCGGCTACACGAATGCCGGGAAATCTTCGATTCTCAAGGCGCTCTCGGGGGCGGACCTGTTCGTGGAAGACCGGCTGTTCGCAACCCTGGACTCGGCGACACGGGCCGTGGATCTGGAGGCCGGCTACCGGGCGCTGGTGACCGACACCGTAGGCTTCATTCGGAAGTTGCCGCACCACCTGGTGGCCTCGTTCAGGGCGACGCTCGAAGAAGCTCGAGAGGCGGATCTGCTCGTGCACGTCGTGGACGCCTCTGCCGTTGGCTGGGATCACCAGGTCGAGGCAGTACAGGAGGTGCTGGTGGACCTCGAGATCCCGGATGCGGGCACGTTGATGGTGTTCAACAAGACGGACCAGCTTACCCACGCGGAGGAGGAATCTCTCCGAGGGCGGGTTGGTGTGGAGTGGCCGGAAAACGCGTTCACGTCTGTGGTTGAAGCAGACGGCCTGGAGCCCCTGAAGCGGGAGATCCTCAGCAGATTGAGGCAACTCAGGCCCATGGTACTGGTCGAGATCCCCGTGACCGACGGCAAGATGCTCGCCGAAGCCTACCAGGGCGCAGAGGTCATCGAGCGGAACGACCAGGACATGCTAGTGGTCCTCCGGGCCAGGGTGCCTTTGGCCATACTGGGCCGCTGGCAGGGAAAACCGGGCGTGACCGTCCGGCATCTCGAATCGGAGTGAGCGGCGCTCTCGACCGGCACATCTGCCCGCAGTATCGTATCGCGACGGGACCGGGTTCTCTTGCGACCTGCTGAGGTGAGTGTTCCATGCGGCTCTATATCAACATCGATCATGTGGCTACGGTGCGGCAGGCGCGACGGGCGGACGAGCCGGATCCGGTTCGTGCTGCGGTGCTTGCTGAGCTGGGTGGCGCTGACGGAATCACCGTGCACCTTCGTGAGGACAGAAGGCACATCCAGGACCGGGACGTAGATCTCCTGATGCGCACCGCCCGGACGCCGATCAACCTGGAACTGGCGGTCACGGAGGGGATCCTGGAGCTCGCGGAGGAATGGCGGCCGCACCAGGCGACGCTCGTGCCGGAGAAGCGGCAGGAGGTTACCACGGAAGGCGGGCTGGATGTGACGGGAACTGCAGCCGGCCACATCCAGGGCGCGCTGGAGCGGTTGCATGCCGCCGGGATCCGCACTTCGTTGTTCATCGACCCGGATCCCGAGTTCGTGCGGCGATCGGCGGATCTTGGTCCGACGGCCATCGAACTTCACACGGGGGAATACGCCAACGCGCGTGATGATCGGGGTCGTCTCGAACAGCTCAAGCGGCTCACAGCGGCCACCGAGTTGGGCCGTGAGTTGGGCCTGGCCGTACACGCCGGTCACGGGTTGACCTACGAGAACGTGACGCCGGTCGCCTCAATCGCCGCTTGCGAGGAACTGAACATCGGGCACTCGGTCGTCAGTCGCTCGGTGTTCGTGGGGATCGAGAGGGCCGTGCGAGAGATGAAGGAACTCATGTTACGGGCCGCGGGAGCCTGACCCGGTGCGCGGTCATACGGTGAAATCGGTCATCGGTCTGGCACTCACGGTTCTCCTGCTGTGGTGGGTTTTGAGGGACGTCTCGGTGGCGGAGGTCTGGGAGAGGGTTCGTGAGGCGGATCCCTGGCTCCTCACCGGCGCAGTGGTGGCGGCGACGTTCAGCTTCGTCCTGCGTGCCCTCCGGTGGCGGGTATTGCTTCGCCCTGCCTACCCGGACACGGCCTTCAATTCGCGGTTCGGAGCCACGTGCATCGGCTTCGCGGTCAACAACCTGCTCCCGGCGCGTCTCGGCGAGTTTGCCCGCGCGTATGCACTCTCGCGTACCGAGGCAGTAAACATAGGAGCGTCCGTCGCGTCGCTGGTGGCGGAGCGCATCTTCGACGGCCTGGTTCTCGCGTTCTTCCTGTTCACCACGATCTCGCTTCCGGGCTTTCCCCTGGGCGAGGGATCGACGGCCGTGCTCGTACGCCGTACGGCCAACGTCGGTGCGATCGTCTTCGTATTGGCGTTCTTCCTGCTGTGGTTGGCTGCGCGTCATCCCGATCGCTCCATCCGGCTGTTCGAGCGAACACTCGGTCGCCTGGTGAACTCCAGGCTCCGCATGCGAGCGAGCCGCGTGGTTGCGGGTTTCCTGGAAGGGTTGGGAGCGCTTCACGATACGGCCACGTTTGTCCAGGCTCTCGCGTGGTCCATCGTCGTATGGCTCAACCTGTCGGCGTCCATCTGGCTTGGACTGCTCGCGTTCGGCATCACCGCGCCCGGCTTCATCGGCGCCATCTTCCTGCAGAGCGTGATCGCCTTCGCCGTCGCGGCGCCCTCGAGTCCCGGGTTCTTCGGTGTGTTCGAAGCCGCGACCCGCCTGGGGCTCGGTGTGTATGACGTGCCTGCTACCGACATGGTGAGCTTCGCTACGAGCTACCACGTCCTCACGTTCATCCCGGTGACGATTCTCGGCCTTTGGTACATCCGCTACTTCGGCCTTTCGTGGTCTGAGATGGGCCACTCCGAGCAGATCGTCGAGGCGGCCGTGGATGACGACTGATTCGGTTGTGGGGGGCGTCCGACCGACGCTTCTCGCGCACGCCAAGCTGAACGTGTCCCTGCGTGTCCTGGCGCGGGAAGAGAGCGGATTCCATTCGATCGAGACGATTATGCTGCGTCTCGAGCTGGCGGATCGAATCGCACTTGAGACGACCGCCGAACCGGGGATCCAACTCGCAGTGACGGGAGATTCGAGCGTTCCGGGAGACGCGAGCAATCTCTGCTGGCAGGCGGCCGAGGCTCTTCAGGAGGAGGTGGCGCCCGAGGCCGGGGCGATCATCCGTCTCGAGAAGAAGATTCCGGCGGGGGCTGGACTCGGAGGTGGCAGTGCGGACGCGGCCGCTGTGCTCGGGGGCCTCAACGGGCTGTGGGGCGGTTCGCTGGACGACCGGACCCTTCTACAGCTGGCCGGTGAACTGGGAAGCGACGTGCCCTTCGGTCTGTGCGAAGCGCCGATGGCCCTGGCCTGGGAGCGGGGTCGGCGGCTGCTTCCACTCGAAGCCCCGCCATCCCGGCCCGTCCTCATCGTCGTTCCCGACTACCCCATAGCCGCGGGCCACGCCTACGGCTGGCTGGCAGCGGATCGCGAGGCCGGCCTGGTGTCTCCGCCCGGGCCCGGGGTGCATCCACGTCCCGCCGACCTGGTCCGACAATCGGTGCTCGACAGCCTGGCGATCAACGACCTCGCGGCGCCCGTGTTTCGTCGCCACCCCGACCTCGCCGAGATACGCGACTCGCTGGCGGATCGCGGGGCGGACATCGCCCTTCTGTGCGGCAGCGGGTCGTGCGTGGCAGGGGTGTTCCCGGACGAGTCATCTCTCGCTCAGGCCGAGCAGGCGTTCCACGGCGTTCCGGGTCTGTCGATGATACGGACGCGGACGCTCGCCTAGGAGGAAGGCTCCGGGTTGACGCTCCGCCGGGCCGGGTCGATTATCGGAGCGCCTCCAGCTCGCGGCTTGACGATCCGCGGCTGAGGACGATGGCCCTTCGTCTAATGGCAAGACCCCGGCCTTTGGAGCCGGTAATCCAGGTTCGAATCCTGGAGGGCCAATGTCGCCCCGGACTACGATTCCGTCTGCTCCTCGACGTATAGCACGGTCGATCCCTTCTCATCGCTGGTCCAACGCTTCCCATCCAGGCTGTCATCGAGTCCCAGGTCCGCCAGGTGAAGAGCCCACCATTGCACGGCCCGATCTCGATCCCAGGGGTCGGGAAGGGGGCATTCGGCCAGCCGTCGGTACAGGACCGCCGCGTCGGCCGGGCGATCGTCCGGGTCCTTGGCCAGGCAGTCGAGGACGAGCCTGTCCAGTCCCGCCGGGATCTCGGTTTCGGACACTTCCGATGGGGCCGGAGGCATGTCCTGCACGTGCTGCAGGAGCATGGCGACGGGTGTCGGTGCCTCGAACGGCGGCCGTCCGGTGAGCAGCCAATAGGCCACGCACCCCAGGGCGTAGAGATCCGCCCGGCCGTCGACCGGGCGATTCCCGAGCGCGACCTCGGGGGCCATGAACGCCGGAGTCCCCGTCGTCACGTTCGGTGACGTGAGGTTGGCCCCTTCGGCTCCGTCCTCGGACGCCATCTTGACGAGACCAAAGTCGAGAACCTTCACGAAGTCCACGGCCACCCCCATCCGGCAGGCGACCAGGTTGGACGGCTTGATGTCACGGTGTACGAGCCCGCGCTCGTGAGCCTCGCCGAGCGACAGGCAGGCCTGCTTCAGGAAGTGAACGACGCGGGCGGGCGGAACCGGGCCAAACCGGTCGACGAGCTCCTGGAGGTTCAATCCCTCGAGCAACTCCATCACGTAGTAGAGGCTTCCGTCGTCGCTCACCCCGAAATCGTACAGTTCGATGGTATGAGGTGACCTCAGGTTCGCGGCCGCGTGAGCCTCACGTCGGAAACGCTCCACGACGACGGAACTCGATACCGCGCTGTCGCCAAGTACTTCCGGCCGGATCAGCTTGATGGCTGCGGGCCGGGCCAGAAGACGATGCGTGGCCCGGTACACGTCGCCCATGCCCCCCTGTCCGAGGAGCTCACCCACCCGGTAGGCTCCGAGTTCGCGGGCGCGCGACACGCGTCGGCCCAATCCGCGTATCACCTTGGCCGGAACCACGGCCAGGAAAGCGCACACGTAGTTCGGAACGAACGCCCAGAGAAGCTCGTATTGGCTCACTCCGAATTCCACGCCGCGCAGTATCCCGATCCAGTACCACAGGGGGTCCATGCTGGCGGCCACCAGCGACGCGGCCAGGATCTTGCGCATACCGGCGGGAACGATCGCCGGATAGAAGATGATGATCACGCAGATCCACGAGACGCCCATGCCCTGAGGTACGGGGACCCACCAGTTGCCGGCTGCCACGAGCGCGGCAGTCACCACTTCAAAGCCCAGGCCCACGTCCAGTAGCTTCTCCGGCTCGTGGTGGAGTTTACCGGCGACGAACACCATGCCGAGCGAGATCACCAGGCCGATGACGGCGATAGTGTTTCCATGGCTGGACCACGCTTCCACCTGGGGCGGCACCGACCCGAAAACCCGCCAGGCGAGGTTGGTCATCACCAGCACCCACGCCCAGATCGCCGCGAAGACCAGAGCCGCGATCCCCACGCGTTTGCAGGTCTGCTCGAGTATGTCCGATGGCATGAAGCCCAGGCTTCCGCCGCTGGGCGTGGCGAGGGCCGGAGTGGACGCGTGTGGAGCGATGACTCTCTCTTCCATGCGACTTTCTATCTATGGGCGTGGCCAGTCCGAGCCGGAGCCTTCTGCCAGCCAGGCCTTAGCCAGTTGGTGAGCGATCGTGAGGGGCGGTGGAACGCGCAGCACCTCGTCCACGTCCCAACGCTCCACCGCTCGTCGGAGTTCCCTACGGGTGAACCACCGAACGCTCTCCAGCTCGGCGGGATCGACTCGAGCTTCTCCGGGCCGCGCTTCGGCGAGACAGCCGATCATCAAGGTGGACGGGAACGGCCAGGGCTGTGACGAATGATAATGCACGTGGCCTATTCTGAGCCCCGCCTCTTCCCACGTCTCCCGGCGCACCGCCTCCTCGATCGACTCCCCGGGCTCAACATAGCCGGCCAGGCAAGAATGCAGGCCGGGTGGATACCGCTGGGCCCGGATCGCACGGCCCAGCAAACACTGTCCGTCACGATGGATGAGCATGATCACGACCGGATCCGTGCGAGGAAACTGCACCGTGCCGCACAGGTCGTCCGTACAACGCCTGGCGTGCCCTGCCTCGGTCATCGACGCCGGGCTGCCGCAGCGGGAGCAGTGGCCGTGCGTCGCGTTCCAGGCCGCTAGCGATCGGCCCATGGCCACGACGGAGGCGTCCGGCACCCTGAGAAGAGGGGCGATTTCGCGGACACCCCGGAAGGCAGAACCCTCGGGTCCAGGGTCGCTCTCCTGATCGGTCTCCGGCAACGCGACGGCGAACCGGGCAGCGTCGTTCTCGATTCCCAGGAAGAGGGCCGGCAGCTCCACCTCTAACAGACCGTCGATTTCGCCGCGAGGCAGCCATCCGAGGCTGGGAGGCGATCCCTCCACGATGAGCGGGTCCAGCCCGCGAAACGGAAGGAACCGTGTGCTATCGGATTTGAGGAACCTCGCAATCCTCTCAGAGTCGCTTCGCACGTGCGCTGCCCGATCGAGAGACCCACCGGCGAAGGTGTGGACTGACTCCCGGTCGATGCGACCGGTCGTGAGGTCACCGGTCACGTGGCAGGAACTGCCCGGCCCCGGGCCCAACTGCGCAGTGCCTCGACTCTCTCGGCGAGAGTCACGGACAGAGGCACTGCAGAGTCTATCTCCGCCAGCAGCGTCTGCTGGTCGAGGTCCGCCTTCTCAGCGAAAGCCGTATACAGGCCCGCCACGATCGCCTGCTCCAGCTCGCTGCCGGAGAAGCCCTCGGATGCCCCGGCCAGCCGATCCAGATCGAAGCGGCCCGGGTCGCGACCTCTTCGCAGCAGGTGCAGTTGCAGAATATCGCTTCGCTCGGCGGGCCCCGGGAGATCGACGAAGAAAATCTCGTCGAACCGACCCTTCCGAAGCAGCTCCGGAGGCAGTCGCTCCACGTCGTTGGCCGTGGCGACCACGAACACGCGGCTCGCACGTTCCTGCAACCAGGTAAGGAATGTGCCCAGGAGTCGTCCGCTCACCCCGCCATCCGCCTCACCTCCATCGCGGGCGAACCCCTTCTCGATCTCGTCGATCCACAGCACGACGGGTGACATGGCGTCGGCGGTGTCGAGAGCCTGGCGCAGGTTGCGCTCGGTCTCTCCCACGTACTTGTCGTACAGGGCGCCCGGGTCCAGCCGAACCAACGGAAGCCCCCACTCGGTCGCTACGTTCCTTGCCATCAGGCTCTTTCCACAGCCCTGGACTCCCATCAGGAGAACTCCGCGCGGCGGCTCCAGGCCGAACTGGCGCGCCTCGTCCCCGAGTGCATCGCGCCTCTTGTCGAGCCAGGCCCGCAGAGCCTCCATGCCGCCGATCGATTCCACGTCTCCGGTCGGAATGAACTCCAGGAGACCGGTCTGTCCCAGGCTTTCCCGTTTGGCCTCGCGGATCAGTTCGATGTCCCCCAGGGTAAGCCGGCCGTCCGTGACCATGGCACGGCGCAGAATCCTGCGAATCTCGTCGCGGGTCAGTCCCTGGAGTTCCCGCGCCATCCCTTCGGCCTCATCTTCCCCGATCTCGATCCGCACCTTCTCCTCCAGGGCGGCCTTGCGTACCACCTGCCGCAGCTCGGCTCGGATGCCCTCGAGATCCGGCAGGGAGAGCCGATACGGCACCCCCTGCCTTCCGATCTCGGGAGGGAGCCGGACGCCATGTCCCGAGAGTACCAGGGCCCTCCTGTCGCTCGTGAACGCGGGCAACACCTCGCGGAGCTTTCGAACGAGACGCGGATCCTCGAGATAGGGGTGGAAGTCCGCGAGCAGGACCACACCCGGTGCGGCGGACGCCTCGAGGTGAGCCAGCATCTTGAACGGATCGGCGGTATCGTAGGTCGCCTGGTCCTTACCCTCCCGGACCAGGCCCTGCGTCCGACTCCATGTGTACAGGGGCACATCGAGTCGGAGCGCGACCCGGCCCAGGAGCTCCATTAGACGATCCTCTTCCAGCGTATCGACAGCCACGACCGGATACCGTGATCGGATCAGGATCTCCAGGTCTCGGGCTGAGTCGACACCCTGGCCCACGGGTCGAGCATGGGGGGCGACGCCCGCAGGGGAGGAAGCGGCTGAACTCGGTTCTTTCACAAGTGCATCCCTTTCGTTCGACACCTCACCAGGACGACAATAGACGGAAGCGCCCGAACCCTTCAAGACCTTCTTGATTTCGGTCCTTGCGGCTCGATTCGCAAAGGCGAGATTCCCGCTCTCGGGATCCGCCGGCTTGGTGCGGCTGACAAAGGGCAGGAAAGGGCATTTGAATGAGCTTCTTGAGTGAAGTCTTCTGGGGCAACTCGATCGGGACGCTATCCGACGCAGCTTCAGCACGAGCGTCGGCTCGACGACCCACGGCACGAGCTCGAGGCGCTTCGTTGAGGGTCCGAAGCGGTTGACGCTTCAGATCGCCGCATGTAAACTGCACGGCTGTTTTCGGAACGCGTGGACGACGCAGAGTACATAGCGAGGCAGACATGACGGAGCTGTCAGCCACCGGCACGCCGATGATGGTGCTTACTGGCACGGCGAACCCGGCTCTCGCCGCCAGGATCGCGGAAGAGCTGGATCAGCCGCTGTGCGAGGTGACCGTCAAGAGGTTCGCCGACGGAGAGATTTTCGTCCGGATCGATGAAAACGTCCGAGGAAGGGACGTCTTCGTGATCCAATCGACGAATCCGCCGGCGGAGAACATACTCGAGCTGTTGCTCCTGATCGATGCGGCGAAGAGGGCATCGGCGGCTCGGGTTACCGCGGTCGTTCCGTACTACGGATACGCTCGGCAGGACCGCAAGGACCAGCCGAGGGTGTCGATCGCCGGTAAGCTGATGGCGAATCTGATCGTGGCGGCGGGGGCCGATCGCCTCATCACGATTGATTTCCACCAGCACCAGTTGCAGGGGTTCTTCGACATACCGGTCGATCACCTGTACGCGGCGCCAGTGTTCATGCACCACTACGCGGCTATGAGCCACGACGACCTGGTCGTGGTGGCCACCGATGTGGGCGCGGCGAAGATGGCCCGGGGGTACGCGAAGCGTCTCGGAGCGGGACTGGCCATCATGGACAAGCGACGTCCGGAGCCGAACCAGGCCGAGGTGTTGAACGTGGTTGGAGACGTGGATGGCATGCGGTGCATCATCTCCGACGACATGGTGGACACAGCGGGCACCATGGCAAATGCCGCGGTCGCGCTGCGGGAGCGTGGGGCAAGGCAGGTCTACGCCATCGCCACGCATGCCCTTCTATCCGGACCTGCGGTGGAAAGACTGAACGGGGCGGGTTTCGTGGAGCTGGCGGTGACCGACACGATCGCCATCCCTGAGGAAAAGAGCTCGAATCTCAAGAACCTGGAGACGGTGTCGGTGGCCAGCCTCTTGGCCAGGGCCATCGAAAGCACCCATTACAATCGTTCTGTGAGCAAGCTGTTCACATAGCATAGACCAAGAAGCCGGACCGGGCGGTACGGCGCGTGAGGATCACAGATGAGCGAGCAGGCAGTACTACAGGTCGAAGCGAGAAGCGAAACCGGCAAGGGAGCGGCACGTCGCATCCGGGCCACGGGCAAGATCCCGGGCAACCTCTACGGTCACGGCTCTGAGCCGATGGCTGTCGAGGCGGACGAGCTTCAGTTCAGGGCCCTGATTAGCAAGATCTCGACGGAGAACACGCTGATCGATCTACATGTGGGCGGGGAAGAGCCGAAGGTGGTCCTGATTCGCGAGATCCAGCGACACCCGTACCGATCCGTAATCCTGCACGTCGATTTCTTCGAGATCACCGCGGGAGAGATAATCCGCGTCGCCGTGCCGGTGCGTCTCGAGGGGAACCCGATCGGCGTTCGGAACGGTGGAGTCTTGCAGGTCATCCGCTACGAGTTGGAGGTCGAGTGCCTTCCGCGAGATATCCCCTCCTCTTTTGAGGCGGACATCTCGGGCCTTGAGATCGGCGACTCGCTGCATATCGGCGAAATCGACACTGGCGATATCACGCCTCTCGAAGAGGGCAACCTGACGGTGTGCGCGGTCGTAGCGCCGAGAGTCATCGCCGTCGAAGAAGAAGAGGACGAGGATCTTATCTCGGATCTCGACGAAGAGGTCGAGCCCGAAGTGATCACGGCGCGCGGCGACGACGGGGACTCGGAGGACGCGTAGCCTCCGATCTGGCGGACGGATGAATCTGATCCTGGCCCTGGGGAATCCCGGGGACCGCTATCGCGATACCCGACACAACGCGGGCTGGTGGCTGGCCGACCACCTCACGAAGAGATGGTCCCTGGGTCCGTTCAAGCAGGTGGGCCCGGAGGCTTCCGTGGTTGGACCGGTGGACGGCCACGAAGTCCGGATCATCAAGCCGATGACATATATGAACCGGAGCGGCCGGGTGCTGTCGAAGTACCTGGCCGTTCAAGGTTTTCGCTTCGAGGAAGATCTCCTCGTGGTGGTGGACGACGCCGCACTGCCCCCGGGTCGTTTTCGGCTGAAGGGCAGGGGCTCCGCGGGCGGTCACAATGGCCTGCAGTCTATCGAGGAGGCTCTGGACAGCCGGGAGTATCCACGGCTGAGGATCGGCGTCGGCGCGCCGACGCACCCGGATTTGGACCTCGCCGATTGGGTATTGGCTGTTCCTCGGTCGAGGGACGAAGAGGCGATTCTAGAACAGTTCGGTAGGATGGCCCTCGCGATCGAGTCATGGTTGAGCGAGGGAATGGAGTCCGCCATGAACGCTTTCAACAGCGCTTGAGGGCGGGTAGCAACCGGTCACGGAAGACAAGAGAGGCTTTTCGTGGAGCATTGGATGACGTGGGCCTTGTGGTTCGGGCTTGGCGGCCTGGCGTTCTCGCTGCTGCTCTATTTCTACGTCAAGAGGCAGCCGGACGGTGACGAAGGAATGCGCGAGCTTGCCTTTGCCATTCAGTCGGGCGCCATGGCGTTCCTCAGGCGCGAATACTCGGTCCTGGTGCCGTTCGTACTGGTGGTCGCGGCCATGCTGTACTGGTTGATCGGACCGTCCTCCGCGGCAGCGTACGTGTTTGGAGCGGCCTGCTCAATTCTCGCTGGATTCCTGGGAATGCAGGCGGCTACTCGAGCGAACGTCAGGACAACCGAGGCCGCTCGCTCGTCCGGTCTGGCGAAGGCACTTCGAGTGGCGTTCAGCGGTGGTGCCGTCATGGGGCTCGCCGTGGGAAGCCTCGGCCTGGCCGGGCTGGGCGCGGTGGTCCTGATCTTCCCTCCCGAGGCCGTCGGGTTGCGAGACTTCGGGCAGATCGTTAGCGGGTTCGCCATGGGAGCCTCTTCGATCGCTCTGTTCGCCCGGATCGGCGGTGGGATCTTCACCAAGGCTGCTGACGTCGGAGCCGACCTGGTGGGCAAGGTGGAGGCGGGCATTCCAGAGGATGATCCCCGCAATCCTGCCACCATTGCCGACAACGTGGGAGACAACGTCGGAGATGTGGCGGGCATGGGCGCGGACATCTTCGAGTCGTACGTCGGATCGATCGTGGCCACGATCGTCCTCGGGGTCACAGTCAGTGTCATCTCGCCGGACCGGCGGGTCGCGGCGCTCGCCCTGCCGCTCCTGTACGCCATGATCGGACTGATCGCCTCGCTCATCGGCGTGTTCTCGATGCGGATTCTCGAGAAGATGAATCCGGCAGCTGCGCTGCGGAATACCACGTTCGTCGGTGCCATACTGTTCTGGATCGGGGCCTACTTCGTGACCGTCAACCTCGACGTGTTCGCTGGAACGTCAGGCCAGTTCTGGGTCTGGGGCAACGCTGCAGCGGGTCCGTTCTGGGCCATGCTGTTCGGTTCACTCGTCGGCATCCTGATCGGGCTGGTGACCGAGTACTACACGGCGTCGAAGCCGGTGCGGGCGATCGCGGCGGCGTCGGAGACTGGCGCGGCCACGAACATCATCACGGGCCTCGCGGTGGGCATGGAGTCCGTGGCGATCCCGCTGCTTCTGATCTGCGGTGCGATCTTCTTCGCATTCCAGTTCGCCGGCCTGTACGGCATCGGAATCGCTGCAGTCGGCATGCTTGCGACCGTGGGCGTAACCATGACGGTCGACGCGTACGGACCGATCGCCGACAACGCTGGCGGGATCTCCGAGATGTCCGGTCTCGGACCGGACGTTCGTGCGATCACGGACAAGCTGGATGCCCTGGGCAACACGACGGCCGCTATCGGAAAGGGCTTCGCAATCGGTTCGGCGGCGCTCACAGCGCTGGCACTGTTCTCGGCGTACGCGAATGCCGTTGGCCTGACGGAGTCGGGAATCAACATCGTGAACCCGCTCGTCGTGATCGGCTTGTTCATCGGTGGAATCACGCCCTTCTTCATCGCCTCGCTCACGATGACTGCCGTGGGCCGGGCTGCCGCCGGCATGGTCGCCGAGGTACGTCGACAGTTCCGCGAAATCCCGGGACTCATGGAGGGAACCGCCAAGCCCGACTCGGCCCGCTGCGTAGACATTTCAACGCGTGCCGCGCTCAGGGAGATGGTCATACCAGGTATCACCGCGATCATGGTTCCGGTCCTCGTCGGTCGATTCCTGGGCGTCGAGGCGCTGGGTGGGTTGCTGGCAGGCGCCACGTTGACCGGGGTACTCCTGGCCCTGTTCATGGCGAACGCCGGGGGCGCGTGGGACAACGCCAAGAAGTACATCGAGGGAGGGGCCCATGGAGGCAAGGGGTCGGATCCTCACAAGGCGGCGGTTGTCGGTGACACGGTCGGCGATCCCTTCAAGGACACCTCCGGGCCGTCGATGAACATCGTGATTAAGCTGATCAGCGTAGTGTCGCTCGTCCTGGCGCCGTGGTTTGTTCGGGTTCACGGACGGGCGGTCGGCGATGCCGGTGCGGTCGACACATTGCGCGAGCTGGTGGCCTGGCTGCCCTTCCTGGGCTGACGGTGACCGGGCTCCGGCTTGAACGACGGGGCCCGGCCTACTAGCTTGGCGCGCCGCACCAGGTAAGGCTGGCGCGGCATGTTGAAACGACGGACGACAGAATCTCCTGCCGCGGGAACGTGCCCGCGGCCACTCAGACCGAAGGAGCGAACGTAATGCGGGACTACGAAGTCGTTTACATCTTCAAGTCCTCCCTCACGACGGAAGAGATCGAGGGGCGGCTTGAAGGCCACCACGCCAAGATCCTCTCGGCGTCAGGGAGCGAGATCACGGCCGTGGAGCACTGGGGCAAGCGCCAGCTGGCCTATCCCATCGACCGCAATGACAATGGCTACTACGTCGTGACACAGTTCACGGCATCTCCAGCCGTCCTGCCGGATTTCGAACGAGCTCTAAAACTGGATGATGACCTCCTGCGCCACCTCGTGGTGCTCTCGGAGGGCGAGTTGCCTATGCCCGCTCTGGACGATCGCGGCGACGATGATCGCAACGGCGATCGCATTCGGCGCAAGGTCGACGCCGCAGCTGCTCCCGATGCCGCCGCAGCTGCTGGTGCCCCTGCCGATGAAGGCGACGACGCTGCCGATGAAGGCGACGACACCACTGATGACGCCGCCGCTGATGATGCCGCCACCGGCGGCGATGAATCCGACGAAGACGACGCGGATGACGTTGACGCCGAACGGGAGAACTGATCGATGGCCTTCAGAAAAGTATGTAAGTTCTGCGAGCGCAACGTCGAGCGACTTGACTACAAGGACGCTGACACGTTGGGCAGACTGATCACCGATCGAGGGAAGATCCTCCCCCGGCGGGCGACCGGGACCTGTGCCCGGCACCAGCGCCAGCTCGGAACTGCGATCAAGAGAGCGCGGTATCTAGCCCTGATTCCGTACATCCAGGGCTACCACTCCTGAGTACCGGCCGACCGGGTCGGTGAGGAGAATCGGGCAGTGAAGGAGCGTGGACGTACCCTGATACGGGCCTCGTTGCTCGTGCTGGTGACGGTCCTGCTGGCGCCGATGGGGCCGGTGTGGCTCGTATTCGTTCCATTCGCGCTCCTGCTGCTGGCCTTCCGGACCGAGGACTGGATGAGCGTGGCCGTCGGCACGGCCATTCTCGGACTCACGTTCGCGGGCAGCCGTCCCGGAGGGATGGAATGGTACGTTCCCCGGGCCTGGAGCCTGATTGCCGGCGGAGCCTTCGTGGCCGTCAGCCTGGTCCGGGGGAGGGACGGGCTGATAGACCGTTCGCTCAAGGCTATCGGCGTTGCGCTCTGTGTCGTGCTTCTCATAGGGGTAGCGCGTCCCGGGGTTCTGCAGGGAGTGAACTGGTGGATGGTGTCGGAGATCCGACAGGCGGCGTCGGTCGCCGGGGGGATCCTGGAGCAGCTGCAGGGAAGTGCCGACCCGGAGGTCCGCCGGCAGCTGGACCTGGCGGTCCAGCGATGGGTGGGCTTCCAGCAGGACGTGTATCCGGCGATGCTCTCGCTGGCTACCGTGGCAGCTCTTGGACTGGCCTGGTTCGGCTTCGAGAGGTTCTCGGGTAGCTTCCGCAGCCCCGGGCCGCTACGCGACTTCCGGTTCAGCGACCATCTGATATGGCTGTTGATCGGAGGACTGTGCCTGCTGGTGCTTCCGATGGGAGCGCTGGCGTTCCGGGTCGGCGAGAACGCCACGGTGTTCATGGGCGGACTGTATCTGCTCAGGGGAGTGGCGATCCTGTTGTGGATCGGCGCGATGGCTGCCACGACGGTGTGGAGTGCTGTTCTTCTGACATTGGCTGCGCTGTTTCTGTATCCCGTGGTCCTGGGGACGGCCCTGGTGCTGGGCCTGAGCGATACCTGGATCGACCTGAGGGAGAGACTGTCGCGGGCCCGGGTCGACAACGATCTTTGATGGTACCGTCCTCGGGTTGCCGAGGTGTCCGCGGACGAATCGATACGAAATGCAAGGGGTGCTGGACATGGTTCAGATAATTCTCAGACAGGCTGTAGATGACCTCGGAGACATCGGTGAGGTCGTTGACGTCAAACCGGGCTACGCCCGTAATTTTCTGATTCCGCAGGGAATCGCCTACGAGGCGACCGTTGCGAATCAAAAGAAGTTCGAGGAAGAGCGACGGCACATCCTCGATCGGTCGGAGAGAGAGCTCGATCGGGCGAGGGCGGCGGCGGAGCGAATCGAGGGCCAATCGGTTAGCTTTACGGTACGAGCAGGGGAGGAAGGAAAGCTGTTCGGCTCGGTCACTGCCTCGGATATCTCGGAAGCGTTGGCGGAGAAGGGACTGGAGGTGGACCGCCATCTGATTCGGCTCGAGGAGCCGATCAAACAGCTCGGGGTTTACCGAGTTTCCGTACGCCTTCACTCCGAAGTAAGGCCGGAAGTGACTGTGTGGGTCGTCGCGGAGGGCGATACCGAGAGCTGACCGGAAACGACGGTCTGAGGCGGGCGCGGAGGCGCCCGCCCTCGAGACAGGAGGAATCCGGGGATTGAGCGACTACTCAGAGGTCCAGGCACGCGAGTCGGGGTCTGCGCCCACGCCGGCTTCCCACACGCGGGTCCGGATCGCCTACCTCGATGGACACCGCCTTCGTCGGGGCTTCCTTGCCGGCGCCGCCCACGTTGGCCGTCAGCGCTCTGAGCTGGATCGGATCAACGTCTTCCCGGTTCCCGACGGCGACACCGGCACCAACCTGACGCTCACTCTTCGTTCCATTTCTGATGCGGTGCGCAGCGTGCGCAGCGACTCGTTCTCCGAGGTCGCAGGGGTCGCCGCCGAGGCAGGTGTCCTGGCTGCGCGGGGCAACTCGGGGATGCTGTTCTCGCGGTATCTCCTCGGTTTTTCCGAGAGCATCGGCCGACGGCTCCGGGTGGGCCCGCGGGAAATCGCCGAAGCCCTCTCAGCTGCAGCGACGTCTCTGCACGATGTATTGGAGGATCCCCGGGAGGGGACGATCATCACCGTGGCGCGAGACCTGGCGTCAGAAGCGCGGCGGCGGGCCCATTCGCGCCAGG
>Ga0209456_10000400_pt1 | contig 23621 bp, 21 predicted proteins | sample COG_11_FD_184755 | JGI IMG/M metagenome (GOLD analysis project Ga0209456, IMG submission 184755) | Pelagic marine sediment microbial communities from the LTER site Helgoland, North Sea, for post-phytoplankton bloom and carbon turnover... | ecosystem: Environmental > Aquatic > Marine > Neritic...
ATGGCGTTGCGGTTCCGCAAGGTCGTATGGTCGAATCCATACAGGATGCTGCAGCGGCGGCCAAGGTGCTGGGAGGCGAGCGCTGGGTGGTGAAGGCCCAGGTTCACGCCGGCGGGCGGGGTAAAGGCGGCGGCGTTAAGCTGGTTGAAGGCGTCGAGGCGGTTGAAAAAACGGCCAATGCCTTACTGGGATCGAATCTGCGTACCCGGCAGACCGGCAGCCAGGGTCTGCCGGTACACCGTCTGCTGATTGAAGGCACGGTTGAAATCGAACGCGAACTCTATCTGGGTATGCTGGTCGACAGGGCGCGGGAGCAGGTGATGGTCATGGCGTCTGCATCCGGTGGTATGGATATCGAAGAAGTCGCAGCGCAGGACCCGCGCGCTATTCTCACCGAAGCCGTCCATCCCGCCGTTGGCCTGCAGGCTTACCAATGCCGCAATCTGGCCTTCGGTGTGGGACTGGCAGGCGACCAGATCAAGGCTTTCACCCGTTTACTGGGTGGTCTGTACCGTCTGTTTGAGCAACAGGAGGCCAGCCTGGTGGAAATCAATCCGCTGGTTGTCACGGTGTCCGGCGATCTGCTGGCGCTGGATGCCAAGCTGGATATCGATGACAACGCCTTGTACCGGCACCCGGATATCAACGATTTGCGTGACCCCAGCCAGGAAGACGAAAAAGAACGCAGCGCCGGTGAACATGGGCTCAACTACATCACGCTGGACGGAGACATCGCCTGCATGGTGAATGGCGCAGGCCTGGCCATGGCAACCATGGACCTGATCAAGCTGCACGGCGGCGAACCTGCGAATTTTCTCGACGTCGGCGGTGGCGCTACCGCTGAACGGGTCGCCGAGGCCTTCAAGCTGATCCTGGCGGACACCAAGGTTCGCGCTATTCTGGTCAACATTTTCGGTGGCATCGTGCGCTGTGACCTGATCGCCGAGGGCATCATACAGGCGGTGCAGGACGTGGGTGTGGATCTCCCGGTGGTGGTGCGCCTGGAAGGCACCAACCGGGATAAAGGTAAAGCGCTGCTGGCGGCTTCCGGCTTGAGTATTGTTGCCGCCGAAGGCTTCACGGACGCCGCCCGGAAAGTCGTGCAGGCCAGCCGGGAGTCAGCCGCATGAGCATCCTGGTTGATCAGCACACCCGGGTGATTTGCCAGGGATTCACCGGCAAGCAGGGCACCTTCCATTCCGAGCAGGCACTGGCCTACGGCACACAACTGGTCGGCGGGGTCACGCCCGGCAAAGGCGGACAGAAACATCTGGATTTACCGGTATTCGATACCGTGCGCGACGCGGTGGATGGCACCGGCGCCCATGCCAGCATGATTTATGTCCCGGCGGCTTTTGCCGCGGACGCGATACTCGAAGCGGCGGACGCCGGCATCGAGCTCATTATCTGCATATCCGAAGGCATTCCGGTGATGGATATGCTGAAAGTGAAAGCCGCATTGTCCGGCAGCGGCGCCAGTCTGATTGGTCCCAACTGCCCGGGCATCATCACACCGGGCGCCTGCAAAATCGGTATTATGCCGGGCGCCATACACAAGCCGGGCACAATAGGTATTGTGTCGCGATCCGGTACGCTGACCTATGAAGCGGTCCATCAGACCACTCTGGCGGGCCTGGGGCAGAGTACCTGTGTCGGAATCGGCGGTGATCCGATTCACGGGTTGGATTTTATCGACTGTCTGCGGCAGTTCGAGAGCGACCCCGGCACCGAGGGTGTCATTATGGTGGGCGAGATCGGCGGCAGCGCTGAAGAGGAAGCAGCCGTATTTATACGGGATCACATGAACAAGCCGGTGGTCGCCTATATTGCCGGGGTTACCGCGCCAGCCGGTAAACGCATGGGACACGCGGGTGCCATTATCAGTGGTGGCAAGGGTACGGCCGAGGCAAAGTTTGCAGCGCTGGAGCAGGCCGGTGTCGCGGTTGTCCGTTCGCCGGCGGATATGGGTGTGCGCATGCACGAAGTGCTGGCGGCTTAATGAAGGGGCGCTGGCATGCCGGCTGATTCACGACCCGAGCGGGCTGTGTTGCGTCTGGTGATGGCGCAATGTAATTTGCTGGTCGGAGATATTCACGCCAATACCGAGCTGGTTATCGAATCCGCACACCGCGCACGCGATGCACTGGGTGCCGACCTGATCGTTTTTTCCGAACTGACACTGACCGGTTATCCGCCCGAGGATTTATTGTTACATCCGGGTCTGCAGGAACTGGTGGACGCCGGTTTAGCCAGGATTAGATCCGAGGTGACGGGTATTCACGTACTGGTCGGCCACCCGGAACAGACCGCTGAAGGCCGTTACAATGCGGCTTCGCTGATCCGCGATGCCCGGGTGGTTGCGCGCTGTCGCAAGCATCATCTGCCCAACTACAGTGTGTTTGACGAAAAACGCTACTTTGTTGCCGGTGACGGCTTCAGTGTCGCGGATGTGGCCGGTGTGCCGGTAGCTGTGACCATCTGTGAAGATATCTGGACGCCGGAGTCGGCCCGGGCCGCAGCTGACGCGGGCGCCAGGCTGCTGGTGAATCTGAATGCATCACCCTTCCATACCGGCAAGGGCAACGAGCGCGAAGCCGTGGTCGCCATGCGCGTGGAAGAAACGGCGTGCCCTGCTGTCTACGTCAATATGGTGGGTGGGCAGGATGAGCTGGTTTTCGATGGTGGATCCTTCGTGCTGGATCAATCCGCAACCACGGTCGTGCGTGCACCGGCCTACCAGCAGGGCCTCTATCCGGTCGATTTCGAAATTGCACAGGGAGAACTCCGACCCATAGCCGGTGAGGTAACGCCACAAGACGATGAACTGGCCAGTATCTATCAGGCTCTGGTACTCGGGGTGCGTGATTACATTGACAAGAATGGTTTCAACGGCGTGGTCATTGGTCTGTCCGGTGGTGTTGATTCCGCCCTGACTCTGGCCATTGCTGTCGATGCCATTGGCGCAGAGCGCGTGGAAGCGGTGATGATGCCATCGTGCTATACCGTCGATATGAGCCTGGAAGACGCCCGCGCTGAAGCGCAGGCGCTGGCGGTGGATTACCGCGAGATTTCCATCGAGCAACCGTTTGAGGCTTTCCTGGAGACCCTGTCCGATGTATTTGCCGGTACCGAACGGGATGTGACGGAAGAAAACATCCAGGCACGATGTCGGGGGGTGATTCTGATGGCGCTGTCCAACAAGCAGGGTCGAATGGTCCTGACCACCGGTAACAAGAGCGAAATGTCGGTGGGCTATGCCACTCTGTATGGGGACATGGCGGGCGGTTTTGCGCCTATCAAGGATGTGCCCAAACTGCTGGTTTATGGTTTGTGTCAGTACCGTAATTCGATAGCGCCGGTTATTCCGCAGCGTGTGCTGGAGCGACCGCCGTCTGCGGAACTGGCGCCGGATCAGAAAGACGAGGATTCCTTGCCGCCGTATTCGATTCTGGATCCGATCCTGCAGGGTTATATTGAGCAGGATCTGAGTATCGAAGAGCTGGTCAAAAGCGGTTTTGACGAAGTGACGGTGTGCCGTATTGCCACTCTCGTGGATCGCAATGAATACAAACGCCGTCAGGCGCCGCCCGGAATCCGCATTACCCAGCGCGCCTTCGGCCGCGATCGGCGCTACCCCATTACATCGGGGTTTTTAACGGCTCAGCTGCGCAGCCAGGGGCGTTGCCGGCGTTGACTATGCTCGATTCTTGCGCCGTGTTTTAGTATCGTTATTAACCTGGCAACAAATACCCGGCGTAGGAGCGCCGTCCTTCGGCGCGATATCGCGGCCAGGAGGCCGCTCCTGCGTTGTATATTTAATTGCCAGTTTAACAGTAACCGGCGCACGCCTGAGTAAGCGATAAAACAAACATCAACAAGGGAACGACCCATGAAAAAAGTCGAAGCCGTTATCAAGCCGTTTAAACTGGATGATGTGCGCGAAGCGCTGTCAGAGATTGGTATTACCGGCATGACTGCCATCGAGGTTAAAGGTTTCGGCCGGCAGAAGGGGCATACAGAGCTGTACCGCGGTGCGGAATATGTGGTGGATTTTCTGCCCAAGGTAAAGCTTGAAATTGTCGTCAAGGAGGATGACCTCGAACGTTGTATCGAAGCAATCACCAACGCGGCGCGGACCGGCAAAATCGGTGATGGCAAAATATTCGTTACCTCGGTAGAGAAGGTGGTTCGTATTCGAACCGGCGAAACCGATAATGATGCAATCTGAAGCACTGTCCCGGTTACCCGCAGAGGGTGCTGTAACAGCCTCCAACTGATTGATTATATATTAATATCTCGTTGCGCACCTGAGCGCCAGGCTGCGCAGAACTGACTGTTGAGCAGCGCTCCTGCGGTTTGTTTATCTGTCCGCATCCCTGATGGCGGGAGGATTCAAATCCAGCACCCGCTGTACATCATGGGCCAGATCCGTCATGCCCATTTCGGTATAAGCCTGCACCAGAACCTGCAAGGCATCCTTTGCCGCCGGTGTGCGCTGATAATTCTCTATAACATACTTGGCGCGATTGGCCGCAGCCACGTAGGCGCCGCGTTTTATGTAGTAATTGGCGACGTTGATTTCGTATCGGGCCAGCTGGTTGTGCAGAAAAACCAGCCGTTCCCTGGAGTCTTCGGCATAGCGGCTGTCGGGGAATTTTTTCACCAACTGGGTAAAATCATTGAAGGAGTCGCGCAGCGCCCGGGTGTCCCGCTCGGAAGGTTTGCGCGGCGCCACACGGTCAACCAGATTGGCGCCACGGGTATAGTTGACCAGCCCTTTCAGGTAGTAGGCATAGTCCAGGTGGGGGCTGCCCGGGTTGTTACGAATGAAACGGTCGGCAGTAGCGATGGAGGAGTCCGGCTCGTCGAATTTGTAGTAAGCATAGGCGATCTCAAGCTGGGCCTGCTGGGCATATTTGCCGAATGGGAAGCGAACTTCCAGTTTTTCGAAGGTATTGATCGCTGTTTCATAATCACCCGAGTCAAGTGCTGTCTTGGCACGGCGATAGAGTTCGTCGGCGGGTAAGGTATCCAGCTCATCCTCGGATGTGGTCGCACAACCGAGGGTGAACAAAATTGTCAATAAAGGTATAAGGCGTAACCAGCGCATCAGCCTGTGTATCCGATTTCTATCGAGAAAATGAAATTGTAAGGCGGCTTGTCCCTTAATACTATGTCTGAACAGATTCATCTAACCGGACAGATTCCGGAAACATCGGCCGGTCGCCGTCTCGATCAGGTGCTTGCGGAGCTGTTCCCGAGCTTTTCGCGCAGCCGTCTGCAGCAATGGATAAAGGCGGGCAAGGTGCTGTTGAACCAGCAGCCGGCTATAGCCAGGTACCGGGTGGCGGGTGGCGAGCAGGTCGAAATATGCGCGCAGTTGCAGCGGCAGACCGAGGTGCGGCCACAGGATATTCCGCTTGATATCCGCTTTCAGGACAAGCATCTGCTGGTTTTGAACAAGCCGGCCGGACTGGTGGTGCATCCCGCCGCCGGAAATCCGGATGGCACCCTGCAGAATGCCCTGCTGCACTATGATCCTGAGCTGGCTTCGTTGCCACGAGCCGGCATCGTGCACCGTCTCGATAAGGATACCAGCGGTCTGATGGTGGTGGCGCGCAGCCTGGGCGCGCACAAGTCGCTGGTCGAACAGCTGCAGGCGCGCAGTGTAAAGCGGGAATACCTGGCGCTGGTGCAGTCAGTACTGGCGGCTGGCGGAACGGTCGATGCGCCGATTGGCCGCCATCCGCGCGACCGCCTGCGTATGGCTGTGGTGGAATCCGGCAAACCGGCCGTCACCCATTATCGGGTCCTGGAACGGTTTGCCGCCCATACCCTGGTGCAGGCCCGCCTGGAGACCGGACGGACCCACCAGATCCGCGTGCATATGGCCCATATCCGCTGTCCACTGGTCGGTGACCCCCTGTATGGAGGACGTCTGCGGTTGCCGCGCGGCGCCTCAGCGGATTTGCGGGAGGCTATCAGCGCTTTTCGTCGCCAGGCCCTGCACGCCCAGCGCCTGCAACTGATTCATCCCGCGAGTGGCGAGGCTGTCGGCTGGGAGGCGGAAATCCCAAAAGATTACAGACAATTGCTTGCGGTATTGAGAAGCGGATGATTTATCCTGACTGGCCCGTAACGACGCATGTAAAAGCCGTGACGACAACCCGCAATGCGGGTGTCAGCGAAGGCCCTTACGACAGCTTGAATCTGGCGGATCATGTCGGTGATGATGCGGATGCCGTGCGGCGGAATCGTTTATCCATCCAGCACCAGCTGAACCTGCCGGGGCGGCCGGTCTGGTTGAACCAGGTACATGGCGACAGAGCGGTGGATGCTGCCGACGCTGGCGAACGCCCGTCTGCCGATGCCGGTTTTACCGATCAGACCCATGTGGTGTGTGCGGTGCTGACGGCGGATTGCCTGCCGGTACTGTTCTGTGATCGCAGCGGAACACGGGTTGCCGCGGCGCATGCCGGCTGGCGGGGTTTGGCCGGTGGCGTTCTGGAGAGCACTGTGCGGGCGCTCGATACAGAGCCCGGGCAACTGATGGCCTGGTTCGGCCCCGCCATCGGAGCGGGCGCCTTTGAGGTGGGCGGGGAGGTGCGCCAGGTCTTTGTCGAGCAGCACGCCGAGGCTGCCGGGGCTTTCCTGGCCCGGCCGGATGGACATTGGTTGGCGGACCTGTACCAGCTGGCACGGATTCGGCTGCTGGCAAGCGGTGTCACTGCGCTCTACGGTGGCGGTTACTGTACCTTTGCGGATCGCCAACGCTTTTATTCCTATCGGCGTGATGGTGTGACCGGGCGCATGGCATCGTTGATCTGGCTTGCTTGAATCTCGGCGGAGCCATTTCTGCGGCAGTTGCGCAGATGTCTGGTGCTTTCCCCCATTTCTTACCACGAAGGACACGAAGGTCACAAAGGAACAAATGCTTACGTCATGTCCGTAGAAGAGTTTTCAGGCAAACGCTGTTCATGGAGAGCGCGGAGCATAGGCAGGAAATACGTTATCCTTGAAAGCCTTTGTGACCTTCCTGACCTTAGTGGTTGAGATGGTGAGCAATCCAGGCCGACACCCTGGCCAGGATACAAAGCCGGGATTGCCGGCTGCACTGCGGTATACTTCGCTGTTTCATGCCATCGGAAAGTTTCGGGTATTAAATGTCGCTGCTGATCTGGATTCTGCTGTTTTGTCTGCTGGGCGGTGTGCTCAGCGTTGTCGCTGCGGCGGTGTTTTTACTGCTGCCGGAAGCCGTGCGTACCCGTTTGCTACCGCATGCGGTCAGTTTTGCCATCGGCGCGTTACTGGGGGCCGCCTTGCTGGGGTTGCTGCCGCATGCGCTGGAAGCTGTTGGCGGTAACGATTTTCACAGCATAACAGCCGCCGTGCTGCTGGGGTTGTTTGGCTTTTTCCTGTTGGAAAAACTGGTGCTATGGCGCCATTGCCACCAGGAGCACTGTGAAGTTCACGTTCCCGGGGATCAGGATCACCACCACCAGCCGGCAGCCGGTACGCTGATTCTGATTGGCGACGGCTTGCATAACTTTATCGACGGTGTGTTAATCGGTGCTGCGTTCCTGACCGATATCCATCTCGGTGTGGTCACCAGTCTGGCGGTTGCTGCTCACGAAATTCCACAGGAAGTGGGTGATTTCGCAGTCCTGCTGCACAGCGGTTTCAGTACCGGTCGGGCATTTTTGTTTAATGTGATAGCCAGCCTGACTACCGTGATCGGCGGTGTTCTGGCCTATTATGGTCTAATGAATCTGGAACCTGCATTGCCCTACGTACTGGCCGTTGCGGCCTCCAGTTTTATCTATATCGCGGTTGCTGATCTCATTCCGGGTCTGCACAAACGCGTTGAATTCAGCGCGACGCTTAAACAGATAGCGCTGATCGGACTCGGTGTGGGACTCATCTATATCACACATGCCACCCTGCATGCCTGATCGGTTTTCAAAGACCTGTGCAGCATCGCGGTCCCCTGACCGCGATAAATGACACGCTTGCACCACTGGCGATTCCCTGCCTATAGTGCAACCTGAGTGATAAAACGGGGGAACCCCATGTCGAACTGGTACATGTTGACGCTGGTGGGTCAGGATCAACCCGGTATTGTGGCCAAGGTCACTACTGCTTTGTTCGAGGCAGGCAGTAACCTGGGTGAAACTTCCATGATTCGCCTGGGCGAATATTTCACGGTCATGATGATGGTGCAAAGCGATGCCGGCGACGACGCGCTGCGCCGTGTGTTGCAGCCGGTGGTCGATACGCTGGGGCTGGTTCTTCATATCGACGCCATTGATGGGGGCCTGCATCATCGTTCGATCCCGGATGTCTGTATTCTGGTGCACGGTGCTGACCGTACCGGCATCGTCTCGCAGGTGACCAGTACAGCCGCACAGGCCGGATTGAATATTCTCGACCTGGCGTCGGATGTCGGTGGAACCGAGTCTGATCCGATTTACATTCTGCAGATCGAAGGTATGGCGACACAGGGTGTGGAGTCGATAGAAAAGGCGCTGGCACCGTTGCAGGCTGACGGTGTCAAGGTCGACGTGCGCCCGATCGAAACGCTTATCGGGTGACGCGTGGCCGTACTGGAAATCCTGACCTATCCTGACGATCGCCTGCGCCAGGTTTCCGAACCTGTCGAACATTTCGACGCTGCCTTACAGGCGCGTATCGACGATCTTGAGGAAACCCGCCTGGTGGGACCGGGCGCCGTGGGTATTGCCGCTCCACAGGTGGCCTGGTTTCAACGCGTTCTGATCGTTGATGTTTCGGGCCGCAAGAAGACCGGAAACCACGGTCGCCTGATTCTGGTGAACGCCGAGATTACCGAGTGGGACGGTTTTGCCGTCGGCCGCGAGGGTTGCCTTTCGGTCCCTGATTACACGGGTAACGTGGTGCGCGCCGAGCGTATCCAGCTTGACGCGTTGGACCGCGACGGCAATACGCTTTGTTTTGAGATGGATGGCTTTGAGGCGCGTGCTGTCCAGCACGAAATGGATCACCTCGACGGCCTGCTGTTCCTCGATCGCCTGGTCAGCCGGCGCCAGGACCTGTTCCAGCGCAAGGTGTACAAGTAGACAGAATTTTGTCGCCTTGCTTGAAATTCCCCACAGAACCACCCATATATTACCCAGCTAATACATTATTTGGGGAGACTCCTTGTTATGCGAATGGATAAACTGACTTCCAAGTTCCAGATGGCGCTGGCCGATGCGCAGAGTCTGGCGGTGGGCCGGGATCATAACTATATCGAGCCGGTTCATGTCATGGTGGCGTTACTGGACCAGGAGGGTGGCACTGCCCGTCATCTGTTGACCCAGGCCAACGTCAACACCAACCTGTTGCGTTCCCAGTTAGGCGAGCAGATGGATCGCATGCCGGTGGTGGAAGGTGCCTCTGGTGAGGTGCATATTTCCAATGATTTGACCCGTTTGTTGAACCTTACCGACAAGCTGGCACAGCAACGCAAGGACCAGTACATCTCGTCCGAATTGTTTGCCCTCGCGGCAGTCGAGGACAAGGGCGAGCTTGGCGATTTACTGCGCAGGGCGGGGGCCAGCAGGGGCCTGATCGAACAGGCGGTTGAAAAGATGCGCGGTGGCCAGAATGTCGATGACCCCAACGCCGAGGACCAGCGTCAGGCACTGGAAAAATATACCATTGACCTCACAGAACGCGCCGAACAGGGCAAACTGGACCCGGTGATTGGCCGCGATGACGAAATCCGTCGTACCATTCAGGTGCTTCAGCGCCGTACCAAAAACAACCCGGTACTGATCGGCGAACCCGGTGTGGGTAAGACGGCTATTGTTGAAGGTCTGGCGCAACGCATCGTTAACGGTGAAGTGCCGGAGGGGATCAAGGGTAAGCGCCTGCTGAGCCTCGATATGGGTGCGCTGATCGCCGGTGCAAAATACCGCGGTGAGTTCGAGGAACGTCTTAAAGCGGTGCTCAAGGATCTTTCCAAACAGGAAGGCCAGATCATCCTGTTCATCGATGAGTTGCATACCATGGTCGGCGCCGGCAAAGCCGAAGGCGCCATGGATGCGGGTAATATGCTGAAACCGGCACTGGCCCGCGGCGAACTGCACTGCGTGGGTGCAACCACTCTGGATGAATACCGCAAGTACCTCGAAAAGGATGCCGCACTGGAGCGTCGATTCCAGAAAGTGCTGGTTGGCGAACCCACGGTTGAAGATACCATCGCTATTCTGCGTGGCCTGAAAGAACGTTATGAAGTCCACCATGGCGTGGATATCACCGATCCGGCGATTGTAGCGGCGGCGACTCTTTCAACCCGTTATATCACTGACCGGCAGTTGCCGGACAAGGCCATTGACCTGATCGATGAGGCCGCCAGCCGGATTCGCATGGAAATCGATTCCAAGCCGGAACAGTTGGATCGTCTGGATCGGCGTCTGATCCAGTTGAAGATCGAACGCGAGGCCTTGCAGAAGGAAAGTGACGAGGCGTCGGTCAAACGCCTGGGTAATCTTCAGGAAGAAATCGACACCTTGGAGCGTGAATTCTCTGATCTGGAGGAAATCTGGAAATCCGAGAAAGCCGCAGTGCAGGGTGCCTCCCACGTCAAGGAAGAACTGGAACGTGCGCGCCTGGCGCTGGAAACGGCACAGCGCGCCGGTGATCTGGCACGCGCCGGTGAATTGCAGTACGGACGGATCCCGGAACTGGAAAAACAGCTGGATATGGCCGCCCAGGTTGAAATGCAGGAGATGAAACTGCTGCGCAACAAGGTGACCGATGAGGAAATTGCCGAGGTGGTGTCCAAGTGGACCGGCATCCCGGTATCCAAAATGCTGGAAGGCGAGCGCGACAAACTGCTGCGCATGGAACAGGAAATCGAAAAACGCGTCGTCGGCCAGGGCGAAGCGGTAAAGGCGGTGTCCGATGCCATTCGCCGTTCACGCGCCGGTTTGTCCGATCCCAACCGTCCCAATGGTTCGTTTCTGTTCCTGGGACCGACCGGTGTGGGTAAAACCGAGCTGACCAAGGCCCTGGCGGAGTTCCTGTTTGACACCGAAGAGGCCATGGTGCGCATCGATATGTCCGAATTCATGGAAAAACACTCGGTGGCGCGCCTGATCGGTGCGCCACCCGGTTATGTGGGCTATGAGGAAGGGGGGTATCTGACCGAGGCCGTCAGGCGCAAACCCTACTCGGTCATTCTCATGGACGAAGTCGAGAAAGCTCATCCGGATGTGTTCAACGTCTTGCTGCAGGTGCTGGACGATGGCCGCCTGACCGACGGCCAGGGACGCACAGTCGATTTCCGCAATTCGGTGATTGTGATGACGTCCAACCTGGGTAGCCAGCAGATCCAGGAGCTGGCCGGAGAAGAGAACTATGATCGTATGAAAGGCGCAGTGATGGAGGTTGTCGGTGTCCATTTCCGGCCTGAATTCATCAACCGAATTGACGAAGCGGTGGTATTCCACCCGCTGGGCCGCGAGCAGATTCGCTCCATCACCACCATCCAGATCGGTTATCTGCGCAAACGCCTGGCGGAGCGGGAACTCGGGCTGGAACTGTCGGAAGCGGCTCTGGATCGCCTGGGCGAAGCCGGTTTCGATCCGGTGTACGGTGCACGACCACTCAAACGGGCGATTCAGCAGCAGTTGGAGAATCCGCTGGCGCAGGAGATTCTGGCCGGGCGTTTCCACCCCGGGCAGGTCATCCAGGTCGATGTGGACGCCGGCCAATTGCTGTTCCGCGACCGGGGAGCTCAAGCCAGCGCGGCTTGAAAGGCGTTTTTTTTCAACGCGAAAGGGCGGGCGCTGGTCCGCCCATATTTACCTGTGCACAAACTTTCAACTTGAAGGGCGGATGGTGAATCCGTAGTATGGCCCGGTGTTTGGTCCTGGGAGCCTGCGTCCGACCGGTTGCTGGCCAAAACAAGAATATTCAGGAGGAGGAGTGATGATTTCAAAAAAAGCCCTCGGGGTTGTGCTGATCATTTCAAGTGCGCCGATCGCATCCCCGGTGATGGCAGCGAAAGGTTTCAGTTACAGCTTTGTCGATGCCGGCTATCAGTATTCGAGCGGCGATCCTGAGAATTTCAAGGTGGGTCTGTTAAACGCGTCATTTGGTATATTCGATTACTTTGCCCTGCGTGCCGGTTTCCAGCGTGGCACGATCGAGGATTACCCACCCGCTAAAGATGGCAGCGATCCGGATTTCACCGAGTTTCAGGCCGGTTTGAGAGGACATTATCCGCTGATGAAGAAGAAGCTTGACGTTTTCGGCACCGGTACCTGGTTTTACAACAGCATCAACGGTAACGATGTTTCTTCGATCAGTGAGGGCGGTGCCCTTGTCGACGCCGGCGTGCGCTTCCAGGCCACCAAGAAGTGGGAACTGGATGCCGCCGTCGAATACCGGACGGGCGATTACGACGGCACTTTCGGAGTGGTCGAGTCAGTTTACAAAATTACCAAGAAACTCTCGATCTCATTGAATACCAGGCAGAATAGCGATATTCAGAAGTATTTTGGCGGCTTTCGGCTCGACTTCTGAGCCTGATCAGCGCAAGGCCTTCAAACCCACCGTTATCGGTGGGTTTTTTTATGCCTAAGACTAATGTCTATTTCTGTTCATTGCGGGAAATGTGCAGCAGGATACGATCCAGCGACTGCGTACTCAGTACCCGTTTCAATGTCCCCAGCAGGTGGGTCGGGAAAGTGACGTAATAACGTGGGCGTGGTTTTCCGCTCGTCAGGGCTTTTATCACCTTATCCAGCACAGCTTCCGGCGGCAGGGTGAAAGGCACACTCGCAGCCGTGCCGGCCAGGCGCTTCGCGGTTGCCCGATAGGCTTCCCGATGCACGCTGTTTTCAATGTCGATATTGCGCTGGTAGGCGGCCAGGGCGTTGGCGCGGAAGCGGCTGCTAATGGGGCCCGGTTCGATAAGAACCGGATAGATGTTGGTTCCGCTGAGTTCCAGGCGCAGCGTGTCGTACAAGCCTTCGAGGGCATATTTGCTGGCGTTATAGGCGCCACGATAAGCCAGTGAAACAAATCCCAGCACCGAACTGTTCTGGATAATGCGGCCTTCACCGGCAGCCCGCATCCAGGGCAGAATCCGGCGAGTCAGTTCGATGGTGCCGAAGACATTGGTTTCAAACTGCGCCCTCAGCACCTCGCGGCGTAAATCCTCGACAGCACCGGGCTGGCCAAAGCCGGCGTTATTGAACAATCCATAGATTTTCCGGTCGGTCCTGCCGGCCAGTTCCTCAATCGCCCGTGCGATGGATTCCGGCCGGTCCAGGTCCAGTTCAATGCAGTCCAGACCTTCTTCACGCAACCGCTTCACGTCCCCGGTTTTTCGTGCACTGGCAATTACTGTAAATCCACGGTTTTTCAATCCATGCGCTACACAATAGCCGATGCCGGTCGAGCAGCCGGTTATGAACACCGTTCGGGTAGCGGGGGCGGTCTGTGCAGACATAGGCAACCTTCTTGATTTGTCGAGGAAATCTGATGAGCAGTCGAGTTCGTTCGGGGCCGCATGTCGATTCAAGAAACCACGCAACTCGGCGATATAGCGGGTATTGATTTGCAGACTGCTTTAATGGAGTAAGTTTTTATGGATCTCGCCACCCTGGTCGGGCTGCTGGGCGCCTTCGGTATCATTCTCGTTGCAATGACGCTCGGCGGCAGCGTTATTCTCTTCATCAATGTTCCCTCGCTGTTGATTGTTGTTGTCGGTACCATTTTTGCCGTGTTGATCAAATTTCCGATGGGGCATTTTCTGGGCGCCTTCAAGATTGCCATGAAGGCTTTCTTCAATAAAGCGGAAGATCCCTCGAAACTGATCGAGGAGGGCGTTGATCTGGCCAATATAGCCCGTAAGGAAGGCGTGCTGGGCCTGGAAGGTCAGGATATCCAGAATGAGTTCCTGAAGCGCGGTATCCAGCTGTGTGTGGATGGCCACGAGCCCGAGTTTGTGCGCTCCATGCTCGGCAAGGATATTAACCTCACCATTGAACGCCACGAGCGCGGCCAGGCGATCTTCAAGGCGATTGGCGATACCTCGCCGGCCATGGGCATGATCGGTACGCTGATCGGCCTGGTACAGATGTTATCGGCCATGGACGATCCCAAGGCAATCGGCCCGGCCATGGCCGTCGCCTTGTTGACGACGCTGTATGGGGCCATTATCGCGACCGCTTTTGCATTGCCGATCGCCGACAAACTGTCACACCGCAGCCGTGAGGAGCGCCTTAACAAGGCGTTGATCCTGGAAACGATCAGCTCGATTCAGGAAGGACTGAACCCGCGTGTCATGGAAGAACTGCTCAAGACCTATCTGCCCGGAAACAAGCGCGAAGACATCGGCAGTCAGAGGGATGCGGCCTGATGCCTGCCGGCACCGGGGTAGAGTTTGGTGTCTGATCAGCCCCCAGCCAAAGTCGTCGAAGAGGGCCTGCCCGGCTGGGTGATGACCTTTGCCGATCTGATGTCCCTTTTGATGTGTTTTTTCGTGTTGCTGCTGGCGTTCTCGGAGTTGGACGTATCAAAGTACAAGGAAATGGCGGGCTCGATGAAGAATGCCTTCGGCGTGCAGCGCAAAATCAAAGTCAGGGAACCGCCCAAGGGCGTCAATATCATTGCCAGGGAGTTCAGTCCGGGGCGTCCCGAACCCACCATCATGAATGTCGTCCGGCAGATGACTACCAGGGATTTACATGTCAATCTTGACCTCGGCAAGGAGCGCCGCCGACCAGTGCCGACGCCGAAGGCCGAGCACGAACCGGATCGGGACAAAACCTTAAAACCCCATGAGCAGGCCAAGAACAAGGCGGATCAACAGGCCGGTCAGAAGGCCGGCCTGACCGATGTCCAGAAAAAGGAACTCGAGCAGGCCAAGAAACTTGCCGTCGTGCGCCTGCAGCAGAAGCTGAAGGCCGAGCAGCAGATGGGCAATCTCCAGGCACAGCAGAAACAGGCCGGCGGCCTCGACCAGAAATCCCTCGAGGAATTGATCAAGGCCAGGGTGGCTGCGGAAAAACGCAGGAAGCTCGAACACAACGCCAAATTGATCAGCCAGGCGCTGGGGCGGGAAATCAAGGGCGGTTCTGTTGATGTCGAGACGGAAGGGCAGAAAATTATTATCCGGGTGCGTGAAAAAGCCTCATTCGGATCCGGACGGGCGCAGCTCAAGGGCGCTTTTCGGCCTATTCTGGAGCGGGTAGCCAGCATTCTTAAAGATTCCGAGGGCAAGATTATTGTCGCCGGGCACACCGATAATGTGCCGATCTATACCGAGCGTTTCCGTTCCAACTGGGAACTGTCTGCGGCGCGTGCTGTTTCTGTGGCGCATGAAATGATGCTGGCGACCAAGATTCCATCGGATCGTTTTCTGGTGCAGGGTTTTGCCGATACTAAACCCATGACGAAAAATGATACGCCCGCTAACCGCGCCCGCAACCGTCGTGTTGAAATCATCCTGCAGCAGGGCGACGACAAACCATCCGCTGATGATGGCATCAGCGGGAAAAAGCCGCTCACAGGCAAAGCCGGAGACTTGCCCGGCCGGAGCGGGCAACGGCAAATCAGGTCGAAGCCGGCAGTGGCAAAAGCCAGGCCGGCAGCTAAGCCGCGTATGGGCATTAAAGCCGGGGGGCACTAGTGCAGCAAGCTCGTTACACTATTAATCCGGCCATCAAGCAGACATCGCAGGAGCGGCTGTCTGGCCGCGATATCGCGCCGAAGGACGGCGCGCCGGCGACGGGTGTTTTATTGACGGTTACCAATAAGTTCAGGATTTGTTATGAGTGAAGAACGCAGGGAATATTTCCGTATCGACGATGAAGTTGCTCTCGATTATCGGCTGATTAGCCAGGACGAGGCCGAGCGGTTGCGGGAAAAAATCCAGTCGCGCATGGTTGACAGGTTTACAGCGGCTTCCAGTTTCACCGCGACCTCCAGACAAATGACCCACGTGATGCACAAGGTGCAGAATCAGTCCCCGGAACTCGCCCGTTGCCTGCAGGCGCTTGACCAGAAACTGAACATGATTGCCCAGTTGTTTGTGAGCGAGGAAATCAATCTTCATGAACAGCCGACTCTCGAGGTGAATCTGAGTGCCGGTGGTATTGCGTTCCGGGTCCAGCACGAAATCAAGATCGACAGCCTGCTGGAGTTGCGTATGGCGCTGTTGCCGTCACTGGTGGGTATTCTGACCATATGCCGGGTTATCCAGTGCGAACGCCCGGATGACGGGAATCTGAAGTTCCCCTGGCAGATTTCGGTGGTCTATGAACACCTGCGTGAATCGGATCGCGAACTTCTGGTTCGCCATATCATGTCCAAGGAAACCCAGCAGCTTCGTTCCCAGCGTTTGGAAAACAACTAGGGCTACACAGCCGCCTGGTTTTGCTCTTCCTGTTGTTGAAGTACCCAGAGATCGGCATAGAGACCCTCCTGCCCGAGCAGTTGCTGGTGGTTGCCGTGTTCGACGATACGCCCGTCTTTCATCACCATGATCTGATCGGCATCGATAATGGTGGACAAGCGATGGGCAATGACCAATGTGGTGTGGTTTTCAGCGGCGCTGCGCAGACTCTCAAGAATCACTTGCTCGGAATGACTGTCCAGGCTGGAGGTGGCTTCGTCAAACACAAGTATTTTCGGGTTTTTGAGGATGGCGCGTGCAATCGCAACACGTTGTTTTTCACCGCCTGACAGTTTCAGTCCGCGCTCACCAACAACCGTATCGTAAGCTTTGGGCAATCTGCTGATGAAGTCGTGAATATTGGCGGCTTTCGCGGCCTGTTCAATTGCTTCCTGACCGGAGCCTGGACGCGCGTAAGCGATGTTGTGGTAGAGAGTGTCATTAAACAGCACGGTATCCTGGGGGACTATGCCAATAGCGGCGCGCAGGCTTTGTTGGGTGACGGCGCGCACATCCTGCCCATTGATCAGAATACGGCCGGATTCGACGTCGTAGAAACGAAACAACAGGCGTGCCAGTGTGGATTTGCCGGCGCCACTCGGGCCCACCACCGCGACCTTGTGTCCGGCCGGGATCACGAAACTGATTTCGTGCAGGATGGGGCGCTCCGGTTCATAGGCAAAACTGACACGATCGAAACGAAGCTCGCCATTACCGATATCCAGCTGGATGGCGTCCGGCCGGTCTTCGATCTCCGGCGAACGTTCCAGCACATCGAACATCAACTGCATATCGGCGATGGAATGTTTCAGCTGACTGTAGACGATACCCAGGAAATTGAGCGGAATAAAAAGCTGTAACAGAAAAGCGTTGATCAGAACCAGGTCACCGAGGGTCAGCTCGCCTGCGACAACACCCCTGGTGGCCAGCATCATAAGCGAAGTGACACCCATAGCGATAACCGCAGCCTGGCCGATATTGAGCGCGGACAGTGAGGTCTGACTCTTGACCGCTGCATCCTCCCACTCTTCGAGTGTTTCGTTGTAGCGCCTCAGTTCGTAGTTTTCATTGCCGAAGTATTTCACGGTTTCATAATTGAGCAGGCTGTCGATAGCCTGGGTGTTGGCTTTGGAATCCGTGACATTCATTCGAACACGGTATTTCATACGCCATTCGGTAATTTTTAAGGTGATGTAGATATAGATGATCACCGAACCAAAGGTGATGACCGCAAACCACACGCTGTATCTCTCCAGCAGAATAGCGGCGATCAGTGTCACTTCGACAATAACCGGGAGGATACTGAATACCATGTAATTGAGTAGTGAACTGACGCTGCGGGTGCCCCGTTCGATGTCACGGGAGATGCCGCCGGTTTTACGCTCGAGGTGGTAGCGCAGCGACAGGCGATGCAGGTGATCGAGCACGCGGGTCGAAACCTTGCGCATCGCACCGTGCCGTACACGCGCGAACACCGAGTCGCGCAACTCGTTGAACAGCGAACTGGCCAGGCGTAACGCGCCATAGCCGAGCACCAATGCCAGCGGTAACACCAGCTGCGCCTTGTCTTTGTCCAATGCGTCGACAATATCTTTGAGCACCAGTGGGATACCCACATTGGCAATCTTGGCAAAGACCAGGAAAGCCAGCGCCAGCACGACTCTCCCGCGGTATTCCCAGAGGAAAGGCAGCAGGGATTTCAGGGTTTTAATGTCGGAGCCGCGTGACTCGGGCAGTTCGGTGTGGCGTACGTGCATTTGCCGGATTGTACCCGAAATGGCTTAAACGTCGGCAATTAAGGGTTATGGCTGCTATAATCGCGCGCTTTGCAAATCGGGGATCGGAGCATGCCGATTTATGAATACCGTTGTGCCGGATGCGGTTACGAATTGGACAGACTGCAGAAGATCAGCGATTCTCCGCTGACGGATTGTCCCGCCTGCGGAAGACCGGCCCTGCAGAAGCTGGTGTCTGCAGCCGGTTTCCGCCTCAAGGGTGGTGGCTGGTATGAAACCGACTTCAAGAGCGGAAAAAAGAAAAATGTCGTCAAGCCGGATTCCAGGTCTAAAACCGGGGATAGCAACGCCGGTAAAAAGACCGATGCCGGTAAAAAATCCTCCTCCGGGCAGACAAAAAAGACCGGTTAAGCCCCCGGTCCTCCCGACGGTGTCAGGGAGTGACCCAACACAGAGTTAAAGGTATCCATGCGTACTCATTATTGTGGAGAACTGAATACAAGCCACCTGGATCAGGAAATCACCCTGGTTGGCTGGGCGCACCGTCGTCGCGACCACGGTGGCGTTATTTTCATCGACCTGCGCGACCGCGAAGGCCGGGTGCAGGTGGTTATCGACCCGGACACCGCTGACACATTCGCCACCGCGGAACGCGTACGCAGTGAATTCGTGCTGCAAGTCAAAGGCCGTGTACGTCGCCGCCCGCAAGGCACCGTGAATCCGGAACTGTCCACCGGTGAAATCGAAGTGCTTGGCAAGCAACTGGAAATTCTCAACAGCGCGGAGACACCACCCTTTCATCTCGATGATGACACGGTTTCCGAGGAACACCGCCTGCGATACCGCTACATCGACCTGCGACGACCGGAAATGCTCAATCATCTCCGCTTGCGCGCACGGGTTACCCGTGAATTGCGTAATTTCCTGGACGAAAACGGCTTCCTCGATATCGAAACACCGATGCTGACGCGTGCCACACCCGAAGGTGCTAGAGATTACCTGGTACCCAGCCGTACACATCCCGGCGAATTTTTTGCATTGCCGCAGTCGCCGCAGTTGTTCAAACAGCTGTTGATGATGTCCGGTATGGATCGCTATTACCAGATTGTGCGCTGTTTTCGTGACGAAGATCTGCGTGCCGATCGTCAGCCCGAATTTACCCAGGTCGATATCGAGACCGCCTTCCTGAATGAGAACCAGATCATGGAATTGATGGAGGCCATGATCCGTGGGCTGTTCGACAAGGTGCTGGGTGTCGGGCTGGACGACCCATTCCCGCGCATAACTTACCAGGAGGCCGTCCAGCGCTTCGGTTCTGATCGGCCCGACCTGCGCGTCAAGCTGGAGCTGGTTGACGTCGGTGATCTGATGCAGGGCGTGGATTTCAAAGTGTTTGCCGGCCCGGCGCTGGACCCGCATGGGCGTGTGGCGGCTTTACGCCTGCCCGCGGGTGGTGCACTGACGCGCAAGGAAATCGACGACTACACCAAATTTGTTGCTATCTACGGCGCCAAGGGCCTGGCCTATATCAAGGTCAATGAAGTTGCCAAGGGCCGTGATGGCTTGCAGTCGCCGATTCTGAAGTTTTTACCCGACGACGTCGTCGCAGAAATTATGCGCCGCACCGCCGCTGAAGACGGTGACCTGGTGTTCTTTGGTGCCGACAAGGCGCACGTTGTTAACGAAGCCCTCGGTGCTTTGCGCGTCAAGTTGGGGGAAGACCGTGGTCTGCTGGAAGGCGAATGGAAGCCGCTGTGGGTGGTGGATTTTCCGATGTTCGAGTGGGACGAAGATGCGGACCGCTGGATCCCCCTGCACCATCCCTTCACTGCGCCGAAGGAGGAACACCTCGACTTGCTGGAATCCGATCCGGGCGCCTGCCATTCAAGAGCTTACGACATGGTGTTGAACGGTACCGAGCTGGGTGGCGGTTCAATGCGTATTTTTCGCAGTCAGGTGCAGATGCGGGTGTTCGAGTTGCTGGGTATCAGTGACGAAGAGGCCGAAGATAAATTCGGTTTCCTGGTCAACGCACTCAAATACGGCTGTCCTCCCCACGGCGGGCTGGCGTTCGGGCTTGACCGCCTGGTGATGCTGATGGCCGGCGCACAGTCGATTCGCGAAGTCATGGCATTCCCCAAGACCCAGACCGCGAGCTGCCCGCTGACCGATGCACCGTCCGCCGTGCCGGATACCCAGTTACGCGAGCTGAATATCCGTTTGCGCAAGGTGCCGGAGAAGCCGGTATCCTGAATGAATCCGGACGTCAGCCGACGGAGCCTTCCGGTACGCGCTGTATATACGTCCCTGTACGCTCGACGGCCGCATCCGTGCGGCCGACGGTACCGGAAGGCTCCGTCGGCTGACGTCCGGACGCTTTGGTATGTGAGCCGAGTGGAACATCTCCGGGCCACTGGTTGCTGGAAAAGCAGGTAGTGGATCGGGTCAGTTCCCATACCAACCAGACGGCTATCGAGCGCTACCTTAGCGCCTGAATCGCTTACACTATTAACAGGACAACGAAGGAGTATGCGACCATGCAGGCTACGGCCCTCGATGTAACGCCGTACACCATGCTGACCGATGAGGAATGCGAAGAACGCATCGTTGCGGCCAGGCGAGCGTTGGGTGATCGTCTGGTCATTCTCGGCCATCACTACCAGCGTGACGAGGTATTCCGGCACGCTGATTTTTCCGGTGATTCGCTGAAGTTGTCGCGTGAAGCAGCCAATTCGAAAGCCGACTACATTGTGTTCTGCGGGGTGCACTTTATGGCCGAAGTCGCCGACATCCTGTCACGCCCTGAACAGGTCTCCATTCTGCCGGATATGGCTGCCGGCTGTTCCATGGCCGACATGGCCAACCTGGCCAAGGTGGAACGCGCCTGGCAGGAGCTCAGCCAGGTTCTGGATCCCGATGAACGTGTAACACCGGTTACCTATATCAATTCTGCCGCCGATCTCAAGGCATTCTGTGGTGAACACGGCGGCATCGTCTGCACTTCGACCAATGCGCAGAATGTTCTGGATTGGTCGTTTAAACAGCGCGACAAGGTGCTGTTTTTCCCCGACCAGCATCTGGGTCGCAATACCGCTTACAAGATGGGCATTCCACTCGATGAAATGGTGGTGTGGGATTATGACCAGCCGATGGGCGGTTTGAGCGAAGACGCAATCCGCAAGGCAAAGATGATCCTTTGGAAGGGGTTTTGTTCCGTGCACCAGGTGTTCCAGCCGGAGCATATTGATCGTTTCAGGGAAAAATTCCCCGAAGCCAAGGTTATTTCCCACCCGGAGAGCAGTTTCGAGGTGTGTCAGAAATCCGATTACGTCGGCTCGACCGAATACATCATCAAGACCATACGCGATTCTGAAGCGGGCAGCCGTTGGCTGGTAGGCACTGAATTGAACCTGGTGAATCGTTTGCACCAGGAGTGCGAGTCGCAGGGTACGTCCGTTCATTTCATGTCGCCGACCGTGTGTATGTGTTCCACCATGTTTCGCATCGACCCCCAGCATCTGCTGTGGACGCTGGAAAATCTGCTCGACGACAAACCGGTCAACCAGGTCAAGGTGCCTGAAAAGGACGCACGGCTGGCCAGGACTGCACTGGAGCGCATGCTCGACGTTTCGCCCTGATCGGGCCCAGACCCTGTTTCGTGGAGCCGCCGCTGACGTGCCTGCCTGTCGATGCTAAAATCCGGCCAATTCGAACTGTTAGAGAGGCGACAATGGCGGGACACAGTAAATGGGCCAATATCCAGCATCGTAAAAAGGCCCAGGACGCCAAACGGGGTAAGATATTCACCAAACTGATTCGTGAGATCACCGTCGCAGCGCGTTCCGGTGACCCTGATCCTGCCGCCAATCCCCGGCTGCGCCTGGCGGTGGACAAGGCGCTTGCCGCCAACATGACCAAGGACACCATGGAGCGTGCCATCAAACGCGGCTCAGGCGCCCAGGATGGCGAGAATTTCGATGAAATCCGCTACGAAGGGTATGGGCCGGGTGGTGTCGCTGTCATGGTCGATTGCCTGACCGACAACCGCAATCGCACGGTATCCGAGGTGCGCCACGCCTTTACCAAGGCCGGCGGTAATCTGGGCACCAGCGGCTCGGTGGCATTTCAGTTCACCCAGACGGGCATACTCAGTTATCCGGCAGGGAGTGATGAAGACGCTATTATGGAAGCGGCGCTGGAAGCCGGCGCGCAGGATATTGTGAGCAACGACGACGGCTCTGTCGATGTGTTGACCGAGCCGGATGATTTCGTGAGCGTCAGGCAAGCCATGGCGGATGCGGGTTTTGCGACGGATGAAGCCGAGGTGACCATGCGTGCCGGGAATACCACCCCCCTCGATAGAAGTGACGCGGAAAAAATGATTCGGCTGCTCGACCGCCTGGAGGATCTGGACGACGTGCAGAGTGTTTATTCCAATGCGGATATTGCCGCGGAAATACTGGCAGAGCTCTGAGCGATCCGGGTTTCGTCGCTAATTTTGCCGATCACGCAGGATTCAAAGGTCACGGAGGAAATCTGAAAATGCTTTCTAGCCGAATTTCATCTGTGTCCCTCGTGTCTTATTATACGAAGGTGTGGGGAAGTTAGCCGGCATAAGCTTGCGGGACCGTCGAGCGTACAGGGATGTATTCACAGCGTGTCCCGTAAGCTTGTGCCGGTTAACTTCCATGCTTAGATAGTAACTTTTCTTGTCCAGCCGGGTTAGATGATGCGAATTCTTGGTATTGACCCTGGATCCCGCTTGACGGGCTATGGTTTGATCGACTGTGAAGGCAGTCGTTCGCGTTATGTCGCCAGCGGCTGTCTTCAAGTCACCGGTAACAGTCTTGCCGACAAGCTGGGCTTGATTTTCCGCGAACTGAGCGAGCTCATGGCTGAATACCGGCCGCAGCAGTTCGCCATCGAGACTGTCTTCATGCACCGTAACGCCGGTTCTGCGCTGAAACTCGGTCAGGCGCGGGGTGCCGCCATCTGCGCTGCGGTCATGGAGGAATTGCCGGTTGCAGAGTATGCGCCGCGTGAAATCAAGCAATCAGTGGTCGGTAAAGGTGGTGCAGATAAGCAGCAGGTACAACACATGGTGCGGGTCCTGCTGAATCTTAGCGATGCGCCGCAGGCCGATGCAGCTGATGCACTGGCGGTCGCCTTGTGCCACAGTTTCCAGCAAAAGGCCCTGAACAGGGTTTCAGAGGCACAACGATTACGTGGAGGCAGGCTTCGGTGATCGGGTTTTTACGGGGTGTCTTGCGTGAAAAACAGCCGCCAGGCCTGCTGGTCGAAGTGCAGGGTGTCGGTTATGAAGTTGAGGCGCCGATGACGACGTTCTATGACCTGCCCGCTGTTGGCGAGCCTGTCACCCTGTTTACCCACCTTGCTGTGCGCGAGGATGCGCACACCCTGTATGGATTCAGTAAACAGTCTGATCGCAGGCT
>Ga0209456_10000401_pt1 | contig 23616 bp, 22 predicted proteins | sample COG_11_FD_184755 | JGI IMG/M metagenome (GOLD analysis project Ga0209456, IMG submission 184755) | Pelagic marine sediment microbial communities from the LTER site Helgoland, North Sea, for post-phytoplankton bloom and carbon turnover... | ecosystem: Environmental > Aquatic > Marine > Neritic...
AGTCCCGAGCGTCGAACCGAAATTGACGCGAAGAATCGAAGTGAGCAGGAGAAGTCGCGCAGGCTCTTCGAGCACCGGCAGAATCGGGAGCTCGTTTCTCTCGAAATGGCGCGCGAAAACGACACGCCCATCGAATGGAAGAGCGACGAGGTGCCGACGCCGGAGTTCCAAGGGCGGCGTATCGTCGAAGACGTGAGCCTGCAGGAGATTGCCAAATACATCGACTGGACCTTTTTCTTCTCGGCCTGGGACCTCAAGGGTAAGTTCCCGAAGATTCTCGATAGCGAACGCTACGGCGCCGCCGCGCGAGAGCTCTACGAGCATGGCCAGGCGTTGTTAGACCGCATCGTGTCGGAGGAACTGCTGACGCCCCGTGCCGTCTACGGATTCTGGCCCGCGAACCGGGACGGCGATGACATCATCGTGTGGGACGACGAGGCGCGCAGCCAAGAAAGACTCCGCTTTCACATGTTGCGGCAGCAGGCCGTGAAGCCGAACGAGCAACCGTACTTCTCGCTCGCGGACTTCGTGGCCCCGGTCGGATCTGGCGTCGCGGATCACCTCGGTGCCTTTGCGGTCACGACGGGGATCGGCGCTGACGAAATTGCGCGTCAATTCGAGCAGGATCACGATGACTACAACGCCATCATGGTCAAGGCGCTTGCAGATCGTTTGGCCGAAGCGTTTGCCGAGCTCATGCATCAGCGCGCCCGCCGAGAATGGGGCCATGAGCCCGAAGAGGCCTTCAGCAACGAAGCGCTGATCGGCGAGAAGTACCGCGGCATTCGGCCGGCGTTCGGCTACCCCGCTTGCCCGGACCACACGGAGAAAAGCATTCTCTGGGAGCTGCTCGGGGCCGACGAGATCGGAATCTCTCTGACCGAGCACTTCGCGATGTATCCGGCCGCAAGCGTCAGCGGCATCTATTTGGGCCATCCCAAGTCCCGCTACTTCGCAGTCGGCCCGGTCGACCGCGTGCAGGTCGAAGACTACGCACGCCGAAAGAAGATGAGCGTTACCGAGATCGAGCGCTGGCTGCAACCCAACCTCGGTTATCAGCGAGGGAGCTGATGCAACGACCTCGTCTTCGAGACTTGCTGCCGGTCACCGTCCGAACGTTCGATCCAGAAGAGGTGACGACCAAGAGTCATCGGGAGATCGATCCCCGCGGAGTGGGGCTGAGCACTCAGGACGTCGAGGCGATCTGGAGCTCGGTCGTCACCTTTTACAAATCGGGCTTGCACCCTGCCATCGCACTCTGCATTCGGCGCAGAGGCGAGATCATTCTCGACCGCGCAATCGGGCATGCCCGAGGAAACAGCCCGCAGGATCCCGAAGGGACACCGCTCGTGAAGGCGACGCCGGACACGCTGTACAACTTCTTTTCCGGTTCGAAGTCCGTTACCGCCATGTTGATCCATCTCTTGCAGCAAGAGGAACAGCTGCACGTCGATGAGCCGGTGGCGACATTCATTCCGGAGTTTGCGAAGCGACGGAAGCACAGCATCACCATTCGCGACGTCCTCACCCATCGTGCGGGAATCCCCCCGACACCCGAAGAGGCCATCGACCTCGACCTGCTTTCGAAACCGGAGGAGATCGTACGAGCGTTTTGCGACCTCGAGCCGACGCACCGGCCGGGCAGCGTACAGGCGTACCAAGCCGTGACGAGCGGGTACATCTTGGGGGAGATCATTCGGCGGGTGACCGGGCAGGACATACGGGAGTTCTTGACGAAGAGGGTCCGCGAGCCCCTCAAAATGGAGCATTTCAACTACGGGGTTGCCCCGGAGCTCCTCGACCGCGTCGCGGTCGACGCGTTCACCGGCCCCACGCCGACTTGGCCGTACAAAAATCTCGTTCACGTCGCTTTTGGCGCCTCCATGCGCGAGCTCGTCGAGCTCGGCAATGATCCTCGTTTCCGAACCGCAGTTTCGCCGGCGGCCAATGTCATCGCTACCCCGGAAGAAATCTCCCGCTTTTTCGAGACACTTCTTTGCGGTGGTACGTATCAAGACGTCCGGATCTTCGAACAACGCACGGTCGCTCGCGCCGTGGAGCCTCAGGTGACAGGGCAGGTCGATCGCGTGTTGATGATGCCGATCCCTCTGTCGATGGGATTCATGCTTGGTTTGCGAAGCTTCGGGTTCTACGGACCGCGTACGGCTAACGCCTTCGGTCACCTCGGCTTCACGAACGTACTCGGATGGGCAGACCCGGATCGAGACATCAGCGTTGGGTTCATGAACACCGGAAAGCCGCTCCTTTCGGCTCGCATGCTGGCCTGGCTCAACGTGACGCGCGTGATCGGGACGCGAATTCCCCGAGACCGGGCGTAGGTCGTACGAGAACAGAACGTAGACGGCTGCATTCGCGGCTGATCGCGGCTTTGCCGGCGGCTCCCCTATGCTACGCTCCGTCGGATGAAATTCAGCGCTTCCATCGCCATGGCGCCGCCGGAGCACTACATTCCAGTCGCTCGGGAGGCGGAGAAACTCGGCTACCACGCCATCGTTCTGCCCGATTCGATTTTCTTTTCCGAAGAGGTCAGCAAGCCTTACCCCTACACCCAGGACGGCAGTCGCATGTGGGACGGCGAGACGCCGTGGATCGAGCCGATCGTAGGTGCGGCCGCGATGGCAGCCGCCACCGAATCGATCTTTTTCTACACGAGCGTCGTGAAGCTGCCGGTCCGCCATCCGGTCTTGGTTGCGAAACAAGTCGCTTCCCTTGCGGTGCTATCGAACAACCGATTTGGCTTCGGCTGCGGGCTCGGCTGGTTGCCCGAAGAGTTCAAGTGGTGCGGCACCGAGTTCGAAACCCGCGGAAAGCGCATGAACGAGTGCCTGGAAATCCTGCGCCTCATCTGGGGAGGAGGAATGGTCGAGTACCACGGCGAGCACTACGACTTCGGAAAGATTCAGATGAGCCCGGTGCCGAGCCAACCGATTCCGATCTACATTGGCGGTCACACCAAGCCCGGGCTTCGGCGCGCCGCGAAGTACGGCGACGGCTGGTCTTCCGCGATGCTGAAGTCGAAAGAGCTACTCGACCTCGTCGGCCAGATTGAAGCGTTTCGTAAGGAGTATGGACGCAGTCATCTGCCGATGGAGTACCAGGCGGTCGTCACGGACGTCTGGGATGCCGACGGTTTCAAGCGACTCGAAGACGCGGGCGTGACGGACATCATCACCGTTCCATGGCTCATGTACGGGACTCCAATGGTCGGCGGTGACCTGCAGGGGCGAATCGACGGTTTGAACCGCTTCGCGGACACCGTCATTGCCAAGATGCAATGACCTCGATGTCGACCATTCTGCAGCGCGCGTGTCTCGGGCCGGTCAGTGATCCCATTGCCTACCAACTGAGCGAGCTCGACACCGCCCAACTTTGTGAGGTGGCGTGTGCACGGCGCGATCGCGCTTGGGGCAAGACGCTCACGTACTCCCCCAAGGTGTTTCTGCCGATCACCAACCTCTGCCGCAACCAATGCGATTACTGTTCGTTTCGCCGCTCGCCAGGCGATCCCGGTGAGTGGACGATGAGCCCAGCCGAGGTTCGCGATTGGCTTCATCGCGCGCGCAACCAGGGTTGTATCGAGGCCCTGTTCTGCCTTGGGGACACGCCCGAAACGGGCTTTCGCGAATATCGTGCCTTGCTCCGTTCCTGGGGTCACGAGCGAACGGTCGACTATCTTCGCTGGGCTGCGGAAGAAGCGCTAGCCGCCGGATTGCTGCCCCATACCAACGCCGGCATTCTTTCACGTGAGGACATGATCGCGCTCAAGCCTGTGAACGTCAGCCTCGGCTTGATGCTCGAGAACGTGAGCGAGCGTTTGTGCGAAAAGGGGATGCCGCACCATCGGGCGCCTGACAAACGACCGGCCAAGCGCCTTCAAATGACGCGGGAGGCCGGCGAGCTCCAGATACCGTTCACCTCGGGGCTATTGATTGGGATCGGCGAGACCGTCGAAGAGCGCGTCGACACCATTTTGGCGATTCGGCGTCTGCACCGCGCGCACGGTCACATCGGCGAGGTCATCGTTCAGAACTTCCGATCGCATCCCGATACGCCGATGGGACTAGCCGGCGAACCCAGCTCCGCCGAGCTCGCTGCCACCGTCGCTTTGGCCCGACTGATCCTGGACGACGAGGTCAGTGTCCAAGCGCCACCGAATCTCAACCCCGCATCGACGGCGACTTTGATTCACGCTGGGATCAACGACTTTGGCGGCATTTCGCCGGTAAGCCCGGACTACATCAACCCCCAGCATCCCTGGCCGTACCTCGAACGCCTCAGCGAGGCTTGCGCGGCCGAGGGGTTTCGACTCGAACCGCGATTGCCGGTATATCCTGGGCACCTCGAAGCGCAGGGCTTCGTCGACCCGTCTCTGCGCCCCCGAATCGATCGGCTTCAGATGGAGCTTGCCACGCCATGACGACCGCTCTCGAAACCTGTCTCCGAGGGGTCACGCCCGCCATCCGCGCAATCCTAGAGCGATGCCTCGATGGCCATGAGCTCAGCATCGATGATGGCGCCGCCCTGAACGGGGCAGTAGGCCGGGACCTCCAAGCCCTGTGCATGGTTGCCGACGAGCTCCGCCGTGGGCAGGTGGGCGATTGCGTCACCTACGTGGTCAACCGTAACATCAACTTCACCAACGTCTGCATCAAGAACTGTAAGTTTTGTGCGTTCGCACGCAGCGTGCGCTCGGAGCAAGGTTACTTCCTTCCGCAGGAAGAGGTTGCACGGCGAGTGCGTCAGGCGTGGGACATGGGCGCTACCGAGGTGTGCCTGCAGGCCGGGCTCTCGCCCAATCTCACAGGGGACAGCTACATCGAGCTGTGCCGAGTCGTGAAGGAAGCCGCACCCGACATTCACATTCACGCCTTCTCGCCAGAAGAGGTGAAATTCGGCGCTTCGCTCAAGCGCGTTTCGTACTCCGAGTATTTGGCCGAGCTCGTGGATGCCGGCCTTGGGACGTTACCCGGCACCTCTGCGGAAATCCTCGACGATCGCCTTCGCAAGACGATCTCACCGACACGAATCACGACCCGCGAATGGCTAGACGTGATTACCGCCGCCCATCGGCTTGGAATTCGAACGACCTCGACCATGATGTTCGGGCATGTCGAGTCGGTAGAGGACCGGATGCGGCACATGGACCTTCTGCGGAGGCTCCAGCGAGAAACAGGCGGGTTCACCGAGTTCGTTCCGCTCTCGTTCGTGCACGAGGAAGCGCCGCTCTTTGCCGCGAGCGAGGTGCCGGGCGTTCGTCCAGGGCCCACGGGTGACGGGGTGTTGCGGCTCTATGCAACGGCCCGCCTCATGCTGGGCCGGGACATTCCGAACCTTCAGGCATCCTGGGTCAAAGAAGGCCTTCGAACCTCGCAGTTGTTGCTCAGTTGTGGGGTCAACGATCTCGGCGGGACTTTGATGAACGAGAGCATCTCCACGGCGGCGGGTGCGCGACATGGACAGCTGATGACGCCAGCGACATTGCGCCGGGTCATTAGGGACTCGGGGCGGGTGCCTGTCCAGCGTGACACCAGTTACGGCACGATTTGCGAGTTTGGGGATACATCCGATCAGGACCCGAGCGAGCCGCTCGATGCGGTTCAGGATCCGGATGCCTTGTTCGGCTCCTACGAGGCGCTGACCAGAGACTCGCGCTTTCACTACGAGCCGCGCGGCTTGCGAGTCGTGAGCTAGCGGCTGTCCGTGCCGGAGCTGCGTGGTACGCTGCGCGTCGATGAGCCAGCTTGCCGAGCGGTACGGACCTTGGGCCGTCATCACAGGAGCATCCGCGGGGATTGGTGCTGAGTTTGCGCGTCGCGTTGCCGAGAGCGGAATCAACGTGGTCTTGGTGGCGCGGCGTCGGAACCGTCTCGAGGCGCTGGCGTCGACGATCGAAGACATGTACCGGGTTGACGTACGCGTGGCGCCCGCGGATCTCACCGCGCGGAACATCGTCGATGTCTTGCGTCCGGCACTCGCGGAAATCGAGATCGGCTTATTGATCAACTGCGCGGGTTTCGGCTCGAGCGGTCCCTTTCTCGACATGGACCCGAGCGTTCAAGAGTCGATGCTCAACTTGAATTGCCGTGCTCCAATGCTCCTGACACACGAGATCGTCCAGGGTATGCGTGAGCGCGGCAGAGGTGGCGTGATCGTCGTGTCGTCTGTGAATGCATTCTCCGCGGCGCGCGGTATGGCAAACTACAACGCGACCAAGTCTTATGACCTTCTCTTTGCCGAAGGTCTCGCCGAAGAGCTGCGCCCATACGGGGTCGACGTGCAGGCGCTTTGTCCGGGAGGCACGACGACCGAGTTCCAGCAGGTCGCAGGCCTCGACCCTAGTAAGTTCGGGCCGCTCCGGCGATGGGTCTTTTCGAGCCCCGCCTCGGTCGTGGCGACGAGCCTGCATGCGCTCGGCCGTCGAGTGACGGTGGTCCCGGGCTTCCTCAACAAGCTGATGGTCTTCATGATCAGGCTGCTCCCGCGTCGAATCGCGACACGCTTCCTCGGCCTGCTCATGGACCGACTGTCGGCGGGGCACTAGCGCCGGCGCAACCGTTCGAGGTCGGACGGCCGGTCGACGTCGAACCCCATGCCGCTGCTGAGCTGGATGCTGACGGTGAGCCCGAGACGGCGGGCGCCTGCGTGGTGACGCCGGAGGCTATCATCGTGTCCGAGGCAGCTCGGAAGGACGGTTGCCGGTTTCACGGCGATGACATTGGTGCCCTGCTGCGCGAGATCGGGCACCAGTACGACGTCGCTCTCCTCGAGTTGGAGCGCCACGCTGGCGATATCTTGTGCACTGAGGTCGGGTAGGTCGCTCATGCAGATCAGCACGCTAGTCGCGCCGCGTTCCTCCAGTTTGTGGAGCGCGCCGTCGACCACTTCGGCCAAGCCCCTGCTCCCGTCCGCATCCGAGAGCGATAGCACCCCCAAGTGTTCGGCGAGCTCACGAGCTTGGGCCGAGTCGCTCACGGCAGCGATGGCGTCGATGTCCGGGGACGTCTGAAGGACCTGGACCACGTGCTCAAACAAGGAGCGCGCCAAGTCGGCGCGTTCAGACGGAGCCAGGACTTCGGAGAGCCTCGACTTGCCTCGGTCGAATCCCTTGATTGGAACTAGTGCCCAGCGACTCATTTCAGATTCCGCGCAAATTCGATCAGCTCACTGGCGAAGCGTATCCGATCCTCTCTAGTTTGAATGAGGATGTTCGTTTCGAGCGTCGGATAGAGGGCCCCGAAGGAGTCTCCGTGTTGAACGGCGAATCCATCCAGCAGACCTTTGTAGTGGATCGCGACGGCCTCGGCCGACGGCGGGCGGCCGCCGATTTCCGAGATCATGGTGGAGAGCGGACCCTTGACCGCTTTGCCGTTCAGAATCGGGCTCACGGCGACAGTCGGCGTGCGCCGAACCGCTTCGGACACGCCAGCCAACCTCAGGATCGGGTCGATTGAAACGTAAGGATTCGAAGGGCAGATCACGACGAGATCGGCGGCATTCAGCGCATCGAGAACGGATGGCGTCGTTTCACCATTCCCCCCGTGCCGAGCTCGGCTCACGGGAGGCGCAGCCCGCTCCTTGACCAGCCACTCCTGGAAGGCGAGCTCTTCGCCGCTCTTAGTGAGGATGCTCGTGGGACATGGAGCATCGCTCATCGGCAGGATTGGCCGCTCGACGCCAAGTGTTTTGCACATTTTTGCGGTCGCCTGCGTGAGGGACTCGCCGACGGCCAGTGCGCGCGTTCGAAAGAGGTGGGTGACCAGGTCACGGTCGCCGAGTTGGAACCAGTCGTCGACGCCGCGGCGCCTGGCTTCCCTCAGAACCTCGAATGTGTCGTCGTCGACTCCCCAGCCGCGATCCTCCGGAGAAAGACCTGCGAGCGTGTACATCACCGTGTCGAGGTCAGGGCTGATGTGGAGACCCCAGTGCTCGAAGTCATCGCCCGTGTTCACGACGGCCGTGAGCGACCCCCGAGGGAGCACGCAATCGAGTCCGTCGACGAGCCGCGCCCCGCCCACGCCTCCAGCCAGCGCGACGACGGACAGACCGTTCTCATCTGCAGGGGTCATGCGTACAAGTCGTCTTCGGGATCTCGGAGCAAGACGGCCGCGGAATCGTGCGACGCTTTGAAATGAAGCCCGCGAACCAAGGTCACCGGACGCCCTTCATTGGCTTGGCCGGCGACGAGATCGGCCGCCGCCGCTATTGAATCGGCGACGGCCGACTCGGTAGCCTGGAGGATGCGGCCATGGCGATCGATCGCACCACGGCGATCCCAGACCGCCGGCAGCCCTGCAACGCCAAGCGCAAAGCCTACCGTTCCTCGTCGAAACGGGCGCCCCCACGAATCGGTGACGAGAACCGCAACCTCTGACGAGTAGTGCCCGCAGAGCTTGCTTCGAAGCGACGCTGCGCTCGCATCCGGATCACGAGGCAAGGTTAGCACCCAGGGGCCGCTTCCTTTCGGGGCGTTCGAGGGCGCCGCATTGCTCGAGTCGATGCCAGCATTGGCCGAAATGAAACCCAGACGGTGACGGACGATCAGTGCGCCGCTCGTCTTTCGCGAGATGTCAACGCTCTCCCGCAAAATCAGCTCAACGAGGCGCGGGTCCTTCTGGAGCTCGACGCCGAGCTCGTGGGCTGCGTCGCTCGGCACGATGCTTCCCAAGTCGACGAAGCAGCCTTCCGCGCGAGAGACGATTTTGCTGGCGATGACGATCACGTCTCCGTCGGCAAGCTCAACCTCGGCGCGTTCGAGGCTCGAGACGATCACCGCGAAGAGGTCATCGCCGACCTCGATCGTTGGCACACCGGCGATGGTGCGAACCAAGAGCTCCGGCCCGACGCGAAGGTCGTCCGAACTCGGCTCGTCGCGGCTCATTCCGTCTCCGGAATGCCCGTGATGCGAATGCCAGAGCCAACGCTCTTGTAGCGGCGATTGATGTGCAAGAGAACCGGGGTGATCGACTCGAGAGCGATGGCGTTCTTCAAGACGCCGGCGTCGATGCCGCGAAGACCTAGGTCCGCGACCAACGAAATGACGGCGGCACGCGCCTCCTCGTCGTCACCGCAGACCAGCACGTCGCAATCGAACGTGTGCGCCGGGTCGCTGAGGTGCTCCGAGCTGATGTGGTGCAGCGCCGCGACGAGCCGCGCTCCTTCGTTGAGCAACGCACGGGCCTCCAAGGCAGCCGCTTGCCCTTCCGGTAAGTTCACGGAACGAACCTTGGGAGGCTGAAGAGGAACCGTGATGTCGACGATGATTTTGTCGCCGACGACATCTTTGATCGAGTCGAACGTGGGGCGATGCGCACCGTAAGGAACAGTGACGAGAATCAGCTCGGCGTGCTCGCACGCCGCAATGTTATCGGAACCCTGGATGCTCACTCCAAACTCTTTCGAAAACTCGGCAGCCTTTGCCGCTCCCTTTTCGGGGTCGCGAGAGCCGATGAACACATCGTGCCCCGCTTTCGCCCAACGGACAGCCAAGCCACGACCCTCGCGCCCGGTGCCACCTACGATTCCGATCTTCATTGCTGCCTCACGAGTTGAGCTCGGCCATGAAGCGGAGCGTGTCCATGTCCTGTGAACCGACCATCAGAGTCCCGACCGGCGAGTCCTTCCAACGCTGAAACCGATCGCGTATGCGATCTTTGGAGCCCACGAGATACAGCGCGTCGACCAATTCGTCGGGCACGGCGGCAACCGCTTCATTGCGTTTGCCATCGAGGAAAAGCGTTTGAACTTTCTCGCAGGCTTCTTCGAAACCGACGATGCTCAGGTAGTCCTTGTAGAAGTTCTTCGTCTTCGAGCCCATGCCCCCGATGTAGAGCGCGAGTTGCATCTTGCAAGGCGTCATCGCGTGCGGCGGGTCGCCGATGATGACCACCACCGTAGGGGCGATGTCGAAGTTGTCCACGCCCTTGCCGTTCCCGGCCTTTGCAAAGCCTTCGTCGAAGTTCTTCATCAGAACTTCGGGACGCTCCGGGTGCATGCAGGTGAGCAAGCAGCCGTCCGCGATTTCGGCGGACATCGCCTGCGACTTCGGAGCCATCGAGCCGGTGAAGACCGGAAGATCCGCCCGCGCGCGTATCATGCTTCGGAGCGGTTTGCCCTGGCCTGAAGAGCCCGGGCCGTGATACGGAATTTGGTACCGGACGCCGTCGAACTCGAGCGGCGCTTCGCGCGCAAAAATCTTCTTCACGATGGTGACGTACTCGCGAAGCCAGGTGAGTGATTTGTTGAAGGGTACGCCGTGCCATCCTTCGACGACCTGCGGACCCGAAGTCCCGAGCCCCATGATGAAGCGCCCGTTCGAAAGCGTGTCCATGGTCATCGCCGTCATCGCCGCGTTTGCTGGCGAGCGGCCCGGGAGCTGCATGATCGCCGTGCCCAACTTGATCGTCGAAGTCTGCGACCCGACCCAGGCGAGCGGGGTGACCGCGTCGTTGCCCCAGGACTCTGCAGTCCAGATCGAGTCGTACCCAAGCCGTTCGACCTCGGAGATCTTCTCGATGTCGACGAGACCCTGCACGGTCGTGTTCAACTGGGGGCCTGCGTATCCAAGGGTTAGGCCGAGTTTCATCCGCAACTCCCAACAAGAGGGGACAGTCCCCTTCTTGAAATCGCGGGGACCCTATCAGGAACGAGAACGCGTTTCAATTTGAAGCGGGCGCTGCCGCAGGTCAGCCTGCGCAGGTGCGCGTGCTGGTCACTGGGGCCTTTGGGCGGCTCGGTCTAGAGGGCATCGAGCGTCTCTTGAAAGAGGGGCATTCCGTGATTGCCTTCGATGTTTCGAACCGGCGAAACCGAAGGGCCGCACGGCGGGTCGCGGACGTGGTTCGAGTCCTGTGGGGCGACATTCGGTCTCCAGCTGACGTTGCCGCGGCAGTCTCGGACTGCGATGCGATCATTCACAATGCCGGCGTTCTGGCGCCAGCCTCCGAGCTTCATCCAGACCTCGCCTACGCGGTCAACGTGGGCGGGACCAAGAACATACTCGACGCGATGAGGCGCAAGGAAGAGCCGCCGGTCATCGTTTTTGCATCGTCATTGGCCGTCTGCGGCCCGCGCGTGCCCGGTGGCCCGCCACTCACCGCAGACCAACCGACCGTCGCAACGGACAACTACACGTCGAACAAAGCGGAGTGCGAGCAACTTCTTCGCGAGTCGGGACTTCGCTACGTGATCTTCCGAATTGGCGTGTCGGTCGGCGTCAGAGCAGCCGCCGGCGATCTCTCGCGGGACGTTTTTCGTCTGCTCTTCAGCATCAACCCGGACACGCGCCTCGAATGGGTACATCCAGAGGATGTCGCGCTCGCGCAGGTTCGCGCGATCGAACGTCCAGGGGCCGTCGGGAAGACCTTGATGATCGGTGGTGGTGAAAGCTGCCGGCTGACGTTCCGCGAATTCTATGGCGAGATGTTCGAGGCGACGGGGGTGGGGCGTTTCCCCCTCGAAGCGTATGGTAGCGGGCCGTACTATTGCGACTGGCTCGACACGGACGAGAGCCAATCGCTTCTGGGCTACCAGCGCATCAGCTTCGATGAATTCATCAGACAATTGCGGAAAGCGTCACGATTCACCCGGCCGCTGGCTCAGATGTTCGCGCCACTCATCCGCGGGTACATGTTGCGCTACTCCGATGCTTGGCAAAGCAGGAACGGCCGGAACTAGGTTCACGCGCGCTGGCTCGATACCGAGAGCGCCTCGCCGGTCATGTACGAGCTGTAGTCGCTGGCCAAGAAGACCATGACGTTTGAAATCTCCCATGGCTCGGCGCCGCGGCCGAACGCCTCGCGTTTTTGGAGCTCGTCGAGCAGGCCCGGTGGGGTGACCTTTTCGAGGAACGGGTGCATGGCGAGCGATGGGGAGACACAGTTGATGCGGACGTTCCGTTCGGCGGCTTCGATCGCCGCGCAACGGGTGAGGGCCATGACGCCAGCCTTTGCGGCTGCGTAGTGCGATTGCCCCTCTTGAGCTCGCCAACCGAGCACCGAAGCGTTGTTGACGATCGCGCCCTTGCCCCTGGGCAACATGTGCTTGAGCGCGGCGCGGGTGCAGCGAAAGCAACCGTTGAGCGTCACGTCGAGCACCAGATTCCACTGTTCGTCGGTCATGTCCACGACCTTGGCGTAACCGCCGAGCCCAGCGTTGTTCATGAGCACATCGACGTACCCCATCTTGTCGACCGCAAGCTCGAACATCGCCTGCACTTCGTCTTCTTTGGTGACATTGCAAAGGACGGCTTCCGGGCGCACTCCAGTCTCAGCCTCGATCTTGTCGACCGCTTCGCCGAGCCGTCGTTCGTGAATGTCGCTGATCACCAGCCCCGAGGCGCCTTCTTCGGCGCAGCGAATGGCCGTTGCAAAGCCAATGCCCGTGCCGGCGGCTGCTGTGACGAGAACGTTCTTACCTTCGAGCAGGCCGTGCCCGCCGACGTACGTGGGTTTAGTGTTGTTCATCGCGGCTCCTTCGGTAGCCCGAGTCCTCGTTCACCGATGATGTTTCGTTGGATCTGATTCGAGCCCGCATAGATCGTGTCGGCTCGCGAAAAGAGATACCACTTCTGCATGGCGGTGAGCTCATACGGCGCGCCATCGAGGAGCTCGGCCTCCGGGCCAAGCAGATCCATCGCAAGCTTGCCGAGGTCACGATGCCAATTCGACCAGTACAGCTTGCTGATCAGTGCTTCGCGGTTCAGGTCGGCGCCTTCGTGCTCCAGCATTCGAAGTGCGTTGACGCGCATGATTTTGAGGCCAATTGCAGCGTGTGCGATTCGTTGACGAAAGATGGGGTCCTTTGCGGCTCCCGACTCCTTTGCGACAGCGACGACCTGCTCGAACTCCTTCTGGAAGAGGTACTGCTGTCCGAGCGTCGATGCGCCCCGCTCGAAGGCAAGGGTGCCCATCGCCACTTTCCAGCCGTTGTTGATTCCACCGACGACATGGTCCTTCTGCGCCTTGGCGCCGTCGAAAAAGACCTCTGCAAACTCAGAGCTCCCGCCCATTTGTTTGATCGGGCGCACGTCGATGCCGTCTTGTTTCATCGGAACGAGAATACAGCTGATGCCCCGATGCTTGGGCGCGTCCGCATCGGTACGGCAAAGCACGAAGCACCAGTCCGAGTACTGGGCGCCCGAGGTCCATATCTTCTGGCCCTCGATGATCCACTCGTCGCCGACCAATGTGGCTTTGGTCTGCACGTTCGCGAGGTCGGAGCCCGCACCAGGCTCCGAGTAGCCCTGGCACCAAATTTCTTCGCCTGAGACGATGGGCGGGAGGAAGCGCTCCTGCTGCTCCGGTGAGCCGAAATGGATCAGGGTCGGTCCGAGCAGCGTTTCGCCGATGTGGCCTACGTTTCCCGGTCCGTTTGCGCGCACGTACTCCTCGTTGAAAACGGCCTCCTCCTTGATCGAGCACGCACGGCCGCCGAACTCTTTGGGCCAGCCAATGCAGTTCCAGCCGGCGGCGCCCATGGCCTTGCCCCAGGCCACGCGCTCTTCGACATAGGTGTCCTGGTCGCCGGAGGCGCCTCGGCCCTGAAGATCCTCGAACGGTCCATTGAGCTGCTCTTGCAGCCATGCGCGCGCCTCTTGGCGGAACGCTTCTTCTTCTTTGCTCAGCTGGATCTCCATCACAAACCCATCTGCTTTGCGACTCGCTCGCGGTGAAAGGCGGGGTCGCCGAAGAGATTCTCGGCCGCCTTGGCTCGCTTGAAGTAAAGATGCGCGGGGTGCTCCCAGGTGAAGCCGATTCCGCCGTGAATCTGGATCGTTTCGGCGGCGCAGTGAAAGAAAGTATCGGAGCAATAGGCCTTGGCGCTCGCCGCCGCTTCTTCCAGGCCGTCGCCATCTTGCGTTGCGAGGGCACTCGCGTAGAAAGCGGCGGAGCGTGCCGACTCGACCAACATCAGCATGTCCGCGCACATGTGCTTGATCGACTGGAAAGAACCGATCGGCCTATCGAACTGCTTGCGTACCTTTGCGTACTCGACCGACATCTCGAGGCACATTTCGGCCGCGCCCACTTGCTCGGCTGCAAGCGCGATTCTGGCCAGGTCCAAAGTCCTCTCGCAGAGCCCCCAGCCTCGACCTTCGTCGCCTAGTAGGGCCTCATCGGACACGATCACGTCCCTGAGCTCGACTGACGCCAGTCGGCGGGTTTGATCCATGCTTGGCAGCCAGGCGCGTTTCACGCCTTCCGCGTCTCCAGGCACGAGGAACAAGCTCACGCCTTCGGCGCCGGTGCTGCCCTCAGGGCGCGCCGCGACGATCAGCAGATCGGCGGTGTGCCCATCGAGAACATAGCTCTTGTCGCCGCGCAGCATGTAGCCCGACCCGTTTCGTGCATAGATCGCTTCGACACCGACGGCGTCCATTCGCTTGTTCTTCTCGGCGAATGCAAGAGTCGCCCGCGTCGCACCGGCGGCAATGCCCGGCAGGTGGCGTTCCTTCTGAGCTTCGCTCCCGCTGAGCAGGAGTGCATTGGCCCCTAGGCCAATCGTCGACAGAAACGGAGCGCAAAGAAGTGCGCGACCGATCTCTTCCATCAGTGGATGCAGGTCGAGGTAGCTCATGCCGAGGCCGCCGTACTCTTCGGGGATCGTGAGCGCGGTCCATGCAAGCTCCTCGGAGAGCTGCGCCCAGGTGGCCGGGTCGTAGCCTCGTTCGGTTTCCATCGCGCTCCGAACACGCTCCTCGGACGACGCCACCTCCAAAAACCTTCGAGCGGTTCGCCGGAGCTCGTTTTGATCTTCTGAGAATGAAAACTCCATTCTCTCAGTCGCCTTGGTTGACGCTAGCGGCCGAAATGAACGCCGGTGTTTCTCCGCCGCCGTGAAGAACGAGATTCGCACCGCTCACATACGCGGCGAGGGGAGAGGCGAAAAACAAGCAAGCCCCCGCGACGTCGCCGGGGGTGCCGAGACGCTGCAGAGGGACCGTTTGAGCGACACGGGCGATGCCATCTTCGTCGCCATAGTGGAGATGCGCTTGCTCGGTCCGAATCAGGCCTGCTGCGATGGAATTGACGCGCACCTTCGGCGCCCATTCGATCGCCAGTGTGCCGCTCAGGTTGATCAGTCCCGCCTTGGCTGCACCGTACGCCGCTGTTCCAGGGGAAGGCCGTACCCCGGAGACGCTGGCGATGTTGATGATGGAACCGCCGGATGCCTGGCCCTGCATGATGCGGTTGGCTTGCTGGGCGCAATGAAGCGCAGCGGTGAGGTTCAGCTGAATGACCTTCTCCGAGAACCTCGGAGATGCCGTCGCTGCCTCAGCAAAGGGCGCGCCGCCGGCGTTGTTGACGAGCACGTCGAGCCGCCCGAGGCGCTCGACGGCTTCGTTCACCATCTTCTCGACTTGGTCAGCATCCCGAATGTCGGCACTCACGAAGAGGGCGCTCTTGCCGCCGGCGCTAGGAAGCTCGCCGGGCTCCGTGCGCCCGCACACCGCGACGTCGGCGCCTGCTCCGAGAAACGCTTCAGCGATGCCTCTGCCGATCCCCCGGCTTCCGCCGGTGATCAGGACTGCTCGGCCGCTCAGGTCGAGGGGGTTGCTCATGTTCCGTACACCTTGACCAGTGGCTGTGCCTTGGACAGCAGCTCTTTGACAGCCGGTCCCAGCTCGGCCGCATCCCAACGCTTGCCGATGTCCATCGTCTGCTCTCGGCGGTAGCCGTCGAACGTGGTAACCGTCCCGCCGAAGACCTCCCAGACGCGGCCCGTGACCTCGCGCGACTGCGAGCTCGCAAGCCAAGCGACGAACGGTGAGACGTTCGCTGGGTCGTTCTCGTCGAACCCCTGATCCGGCGCCTTCATCGCGGCGCCGAACGCGCCTTCGGTCATGCGAGTGCGCGCGATGGGGCAAATCGCGTTGGCCGTGATGCCGTATCGGCCGAGCTCGGCGGCCTGCACGAGCGTCAGAGTTGCGATGCCTGCCTTCGCCGCGGAGTAGCTCGACTGACCGACGCTCCCGAGGACGCCCGCTCCCGAGCTCGTGTTGATGATGCGCGCATCGACCTGCTCCCCGGCCTTGACGAGCCCTCTCCAATACGCCGCCGCATGCCGGGCCACACAGAAGTGTCCCTTGAGATGAACGCGAATGACGGCATCCCATTCTTCTTCGCTGCAGCTCACGAACATACGGTCACGGACGAATCCCGCGTTGTTGACGACTGCATCGAGCCGCCCGAACTCGTCGATCGCTTGCTGCACGAGCGCTTTGGTCTGTTCCCAGTCCGCAACGTCTGCGCCGTTGGCCACCGCTTCGCCGCCTAGGTCGCGAATCGCTCGAACGACTTCGTCCGCCGGCCCTTGGCCGCCGCCCTCGCCGCTGTTGCTGACCCCGAGGTCGTTGACCACGACTTTCGCGCCTTGCCGTGCCAGCTCGAGCGCATGCTCGCGGCCGATGCCTCGCCCTGCGCCCGTCACGATCACCACCCGTCCATCACAAATGCCAGTCATTCTCAAACCTCTGCGTCGGCCAGCTTGACCAACAGTTTTCCTCGATGCTCACCGCTAAACAGTCGAAGCAGATGAGCCGGAGCCTCGGCGAGACCTTCGACGATGTCGTCGCGATAGTGAATCTGACCCTCGCGAATCCATCGCGCGAGATCTGCGCGGGCCTCGTCGTACCCGGACGCGAAATCCAAGGTCGTGAACCCTTCCATGCGGGCGCTCTTGGCGAGGAGTTGGAGATAGTTGCTCGGCCCGGGCGGGAGCTCGGCCTCGTTGATCTGCGAGATCGCGCCGCAAACCACCACCCGGCCGTGGCGGTTGAGACGGGTCAGCGCCGTGTTGAGGATCTCCCCGCCCACGCTGTCGAAGAACACGTCGATGCCCTCAGGGCAAGCTTCTTTGAGGGCAAGCCGTAGGTTTGTCGTCTTGTAGTTGATCGCAGCATCGTAGCCGAGCTCCTCGGTCAGCCAGGCGCATTTCTCGTCGCTGCCCGTCAGCCCTACGGCCCGACAGCCTTTTACCTTCGCGATCTGGCCGACGATCGAGCCGACCCCGCCGGCCGCAGCAGAGACCAGAACGGTTTCGCCTTCTTTGGGATTTCCAACTTCGAGCAATCCAAAGTACGCCGTCAGCCCCGTTCCACCGAGTACGCTCAACATCGTGGATAGAGGAATGCCCTCGATGGATTTCACCTTGCCGTGAAGCATCCGCGACGAAACGACGCTGTAGGACTCCCAAGCCGCCAAGGCCTGCACGACCTGCCCAGCCGGCCAGCCTTCCGCTTCGGATTCGACGATTTGCGAAAGCGTTCCGCTCCGAATTGGCTCGCCGATCCCGATCGGCGGCAGATACGATTTCGCCTCGCTCATCCAGCCGCGAATTGCAGGGTCGATCGACAAGTACAGATTCTTGAGCAGCACCTCTCCGGTCTCAGGCACGCCCACGGCTGCCTCAGCCGCTTCGAAATCCCCGACAGCCGGCACCCCAACAGGCCGCTTCCTCAACAAAATCTGCCGATTAACCTCCGCCACGGACCACTAGACTGAAACATGTTTCACTTTCTGCAAGGGGACACGCTCCCCCTCCAAAACCGTGGGCTTATTTTGGGTACAGCGTGTCCCCTAGTTCCATGTGATGCCGCGTTGGTAGAGGACGGCGAGGTCCATGGTGAGGGCGATGGACCAATGGAGTAGGGCGCCGAGGAAGAAGGAGCGGTGGCGGAGAGCGAGGTATCCGAGCGTGAAGCCAGCGACGATCGAGGCGTTCACCTCGAGGAAGGGTTTTCCGTAGTGGCCAATGCTGTACATCGTGACCATCCACGGAAGAGCGCTCACGTCGAGGTCGCGCCCGAGGCCAAAGGTCATGTAGCCGCGCCAAAGGCTCTCGCCCGAGAGGAACACCATGAAGTAGGCGGCTTGATAGAGGATGAAGAGCCGAATCGACGCCTCCGTGCCGCTGACTACGCCGCGGGTTTGTGGATAGCTCGCTTGGAAGTCGGGGAGGGCCGACGCCCACAGGACCAGGGGAACCATCACGACGAAAAGGCCGAGGTAGACCCAGCGCATCCGCGTCCCACCACGCACAACGTAGCCGTACTCGCCCGGCGGCTGCCGAAGCTTGAAGCGTAGGAGGAGGTACGGAATCACCAAGCGCAGGAGCACGCTGCAGCTCGCGAAATACGCAAAGCCGAGCAAAGGGGTGCGTGCGTTCTTCGGCAAGAATCGCTCGAAAAGCAGACGATAGGTGTCGGAACGACCAAAACCCAAGAACAAGATCAGCAGGACCATCGAGCTGATGACGACGAAACGCGCTTCGTACGAAACGTCCGAAAAGCGAACGCCCGTGAGCAAGCGAAGCAGCCCGAAGTACAGAAGACTGCCGGCAACGATGTAGAGCGGAATCGAGCCCCGCATCTGTTGACCCCAGAGGTGCCAACTCCAGTTCAAGGGTAGAAGCACCGCGACCGTAGCTGCCGCCAAGCTCCAAAATCGCCGGCCTTCAATCTCAATTTTCGCGTGGTTCAAGCGTTCCGCCTCGGGCCTCGCAGCTGCTGTCACGAATCGGCGTCCATTCAACGCGGCGCAGCGCCGAGCCTATCGCAACTCAGCCCTGCCGTTCGATCACCGCGGCCATGCCCTGGCCGCCGCCGACACACATCGTTTCGACTCCGTACCGGCCGTCCCGCGACTGTAGGTTGTGAATCAGTGTCGTCATGATGCGAGCGCCGGTTTGGCCGAAAGGGTGGCCGAGAGCGATGGCGCCGCCGTGTACGTTGAGCTTGTCGACAGGAATGCCGAGCTCACGGGCGGACGGAATGACCTGAGCGGCGAACGCCTCGTTGATTTCGAACAAGTCGATGTCTTTGATGCGAAGCCCTGCACGGTCGAGCGCCTGCTTGGTGGCGCTGATGGGGCCCAAGCCCATGATTTCCGGATTGAGCGCCGAGACCCCTGTCGAGACGACGCGGGCCAAGGGCGTGATCCCGAGCTCTCGGGCACGGGTGTCGCTCATGACGATGACCGCCGCGGCACCGTCGTTGAGCGGGCATGCATTGCCGGCAGTGACCGTAGCCTTCTCGCCCATCTGTCCGAGGAGCACTGGCTTGAGCCCTGCGAGCTTTTCGGCGGTCGTGCCGTGCCGAGGGCAGTCGTCGGCGTCGACCAGCGCGCCGCTCGGCGTGGTGACCGGCGTGATCTCCTCGGCGAAGAAACCGGACTTCTGCGCCGCTTCGGCTCGCTGTTGAGAAAGCGCTGCGAACTCGTCTTGCTCCTCCCGGGATACGGCCATGTACTGCGCAACGTTTTCCGCGGTCTGCAGCATGGTGATGTAGACGTCGGACAGGCCGCCGGCCGGCTCCCAGTAGCCCCCGTCGGGCGTCATGAGTTTGGCCATGCGCTCTTCAGACTCGGCGAACTTCGGGTTCTTGGTGTTCTCCATGCCGTCGGACTTGCCGAAGCCAAAGCGGCTGACGCACTCGACGCCTGCGGCGATGAACACGTCGCCTTCACCGGCCTTGATAGCATGAACCGCCATCCGAATCGTTTGCAGCGAAGAGGAGCAATAGCGATTGACGGTCGTGCCGGGTGAATCGAGGCCGGAGAGCAAGCTCACGACCCGACCCATGTTATAGCCGTGCTCACCCGCGGGCTGCGCGCAACCGATCATCAAGTCTTCGATGGTCGCTGGGTCGAGGTTCGGCACCTTCGCCAATGCCGCTTTCACTGCGATGGCAGCAAGGTCGTCCGGACGCATCTCGATGAGCGACCCTTTGAATGCGCGGCCAATCGGTGTTCGCGCGGTTGAAACGATCACGGCTTCAGGCATGACTTACTCCTCGATGAACATCGAATCCTGCGCACTGCGTAGAGCGTTCTTTAGCACCTTTCCGGTCGCGTTGCGGGGTAGCGGCGTGCTCCGGAGCTCCCATTGGCTCGGAACCTTGTAGTAAGCAAGAACCTCTGCGACCCAACGCTGCATTTCGTCGATGCCGAGCTCCTGGCCCACCTCGAGAACGACGATGGCCTTCGCTACTTCACCGAGCTCCTCGTGGGCGACGCCGATGACCGCTGCTTCCGCGATGGCCGGGTGTGCTTCAAGGCGGTGCTCGATTTCAAAGGGGTAAACGTTCTCTCCGCCGCGCAGAATCAGATCGCGCTTGCGCGCCGCGATGTAGAGCTTGCCATCCCGCAGCCGCCCGATGTCACCGGTATGGAGCCACCGTCCAGCACCGATGGCGAGACCGGTTGCTTCGGGGTCCTCCCAGTACTCGCGCATCACAAGCGGTCCACGCAGATGGATCTCGCCTTCTTCGCCCTCTTCGAGGCGCCGCCCTTGCTCGTCGCGAATCTCGACCTCGACGGTCGGTACCGGGCGACCCACCGAGGATGGATCGGCGCTCAGCTCTTCGCCGACATTCAAGGTTGCAAAGGCAGTGCCCTCTGTCAGACCATAGCCGACGCCCATCGTGTGACTACACTGTGGCCAGAGCGCGCGTGCCTTTTCGATCAACGGAGCCGGGATGGGCGAGCCGCCGCCACCGACGGAGCGAAATGAGCTCAGGTCGTAGTCGCCGACATTCGGATGGTTGAGCAGCCGGTGAAGTACGGTGGCGGTATAGCCCCAGCCCGTGATCTTTTCGCGCTCGATGAGGTCCAGCGTCGTTTCAGGATCGAAGCGCCCCATCGGCCAAACGGTTTTGGCGCCTCCCGCAAGCGCGGTGACCGCAGCGCAGTGCAATCCCGACACGTGAAAGAGTGGGCTCGTCACCAGAATGCTGTTGGCGAGCTTCGGGAGCTCGGCGGCCTTGGGGTTGGCCATCATCAGCCGCGCGCCGTGAAAGAAGCTGACCATGAGCATGTTGGTCACGTTGCCGTGCGTGTGAACGACGCCCTTGGCCCGGCCGGTGGTGCCGCTCGTGTACAGGATAATCGCAGGATCGCTTTCCGCGATTGGCTGCGTGGGCAGCTCCGCGTTCGGATACTTGGTGAGCAGCGCATCGAAATCGCCCTCGGCGATCAGCATTGGCACACCGGGGTCGCCCGTGATTCGGGCGGCTCGCTTCGTGTCGGCGATCAGCAGCTTCGGCTTGCTGTGCCCGAGAGCGTACCGAATTTCGTCTTCTGTCCACCATCCGTTCAGCCCCACGCAAATGGCGCCGAGGCTCACGGTTGCCCAAAACGAGATGACCCATTCCGGGCAGTTGGCCGCCAAGATGGCCACTCGGTCGCCGGGGCCGACGCCGAATCGATCTGCAAAGGCCGCCGCTGCGCTCGCCACGAGCTTCTCGTGATCTTCGAACGTAAATCGTCGCTCCCGTTCAGCTTCGCGAAAGACCATGTATTCCGCGCCAGCGAACTCTCGGCCGCGCAGCAAGACATCCCGAAGTGAGCGCGCGCGGTTGGCAAACACTCGAACACGCTCCCCGAGCATCTCTTCGTGGGCAAGCTCGAATGGTGCACCCGGCGCGAGGAGCTGCGCTTCGACCGCTGCAAGTGGGCTCGTCGTGGATATCGTAGGTTCGTTCACGGCCGGGCTCCGCCTCAGGGCGCCATCTTGGCTCGGAGTTGGTCACGCAACCAGGCCTCCGCCGAAGGGGTGTCTCGAAACATCCTCACGGGGATGGGGCTCGGCGCAACCCAGGAAATCGCCGTCCATAGGCCTTGTTGAATCGCGTTGCTGAAGATCATTGCACCGCCCGCACAATTGTTGGCGAGATGCCCCCTGTCACGGTCTATCCAGTCGATGATGCCCTTGCGCTGCGTCGCCGGCACCCGACCCACCTCACGGGCGTCGATGACCACTCCGTACACTTGCCCGCGCCGCGCCCATTGACTCATGACATCGAGGTGCCGTTGCCATTCCGCGTCGTCGCACAACCCCTTGTAGGTCATCCGCATCAGCGGCTTGTCTGTCTCATCAAAGATGACTTGGCCCATGGCTCTCGCGCTCAGTTTAGTCAGCCCTGCGGGGCGCTACAACGTGTATCCCCCGTCGACGAAAATGGTTTGCCCCGTGATGTAGCGGGCCCGAGAGGAGGCGAGGAACACCGCGGCGTCAGCAACCTCTTCGGGAGTCCCGAAGCGCCGAAGCGGCGTGTTCCGGGTCGCCGCGTCGATCCATTCCTGGCTGAGCTCGCCTCGTTCGACGAGCTTGGGAAACATCCCTGCGTCGACGACGCCCACCGCGACGATGTTTGCCCGGACGCCGTTCCGTCCCTCTTCGCGCGCAATTCCCCTCATGAGTGCCTCGATCGCGCCCTTGGGTGCAACGGAGAGCACGTCGCCCGGCGGAAATCGCTTTAAGCCCGCCGAGCTGATGAACACGATGGAGCCCTGGCTCTTGCGAAGGTGCGGAAGGGCGGCGTGCGCCACGTGAAAGAACCCGTTCACGTCCCAGTCCATGGTGTTCCGCCACTGCTCTGGCGTGAGTTGGCTGATGTAAGGCTGGTCGATGCGTGCGCCTGCCGCGTGCGCGATGGTATGCACGGCGCCGTGTTCTTCGACGAGCTCCTCGAGGCAGGCCTTGACGGAGTCGAGGTTACCGAGCTCGACCGGATGCACCGAGCACAGCCCACCTGCAGCGCGGATTTCTTCCGCGACCGCGACGGCTGCATCCTTATGATGGCGGTAGGTGATCGCGAGCGGCACCCCGGCTTCTGCAAAACCACGTGCGATCGCACTTCCGATACCTCCGCTCCCTCCGACGACCAGGGCTCCTCCCTGCGGGAAGTCAGGCATTCGCCCGCTCCCGAAGCTCGAACTTCACGACCTTGCCAGTCGCGTTGCGGGGGAGGGCTTCGACGACCTCGACGCGCCTCGGAACTTTGAAGTTCGCCATGTTCTTTCGGCTCCATGAAATCACCGCGTCGGCTGTGAGGGCCTGACCTGGCGCAGGGACGACGAAGGCCATCCCGACCTCGCCAAGCCGTTCGTCGGGCACCCCGATGACGGCAACCTCACCCATTCCGGGCATCTGTAACAGAGTGTTTTCGATTTCCGCTGGGTAAGCGTTGAAGCCGCCCACGATGAACATGTCTTTGAGGCGGTCGGTGATTTTGACGTAGCCCCGCTCGTCCATGGTTCCGATGTCACCGGTGTGGAGCCAGCCCTCTTCATCGATGGCCTTCTCCGTTTCCTCGTCGGCATCGAAGTAGCCCTTCATGACGTTGTATCCGCGAACGACGATTTCGCCGGGCTGATTGGCCGGAACAGAGCTGCCTTCGCTGTCGATGATCCGAACCTCGACGTCGGGGATCGCCCGTCCACTGGTCGTCGCGATGGTTTCGGGGTCGTCGTCGAGTCGGCACATCGTGACGACCCCGCAGCTCTCGGTGAGGCCATAGGCCGTGATGACCGTTTCGAATCCGAGCTCGTCTTTCATGCGATGAATCAGTTCGACAGGGATCGCAGCGGCGCCCGTGACCGCCAAGCGCAGACTCGAGATATCGAACTGCGCGCGATCCGGATGGAGCAGAATGGACTGATACAGCGAAGGAGGCCCCGGCAGCATCGTGATGGCATCTTCTTGAACGCGCCGAAGGACGACGTTGACGTCGAAGACCGGCTCCGGGAAAATCGTGGCGCCGCGCATCAGAGCGGAAAACCAACCCGCCTTGTATCCAAAACTATGGAAGAACGGCAG
>Ga0209456_10000402_pt1 | contig 23603 bp, 22 predicted proteins | sample COG_11_FD_184755 | JGI IMG/M metagenome (GOLD analysis project Ga0209456, IMG submission 184755) | Pelagic marine sediment microbial communities from the LTER site Helgoland, North Sea, for post-phytoplankton bloom and carbon turnover... | ecosystem: Environmental > Aquatic > Marine > Neritic...
AGAATCAAGAGGTATTGATGTAGTTCTTACTCAAAGGGCTAATGTGTGGGATGGATGGATGCTTAATTCAGTTTTAGCAGCTACTTTTTCTAAGACGCAGCAGGTAGGCCCGATAAATGCATCCCCGGTAATTGTGGACGCAGGTTTGGTAGATACCTATTTCCCTGAAGATAGTCGGATTTATCTGGAAGAAGCGGTACCAAGAACAAAAGTGAACTTGACGTTTAATCTGGCTTCGGAGAAATGGATATTCTTTTTAAGAGGTGTATATTTTGGAAAAGTGACAGAAGCAACTACAAATATTGACAGGCAACAGGTTTTTAGTTCCAAATTTGTAACAGATCTTGCGGTTAGTTACAAGGCTACACCCTCCCTTACATTTACAGTCGGGGCAAACAACTTATTTGACACTTATCCCGACAGGGCAGCCGAAGTTTTGGCTGACGGCGGGAATAATAGAAGTAGTGGTCGTTTTGATTGGTCTCGTAGATCACAACAGTTTGGTGTTGGAGGAAGATTCCTATTTGCGCGAGTAAATTTCACCTTAAAATAAGCATACGCCGATAACTATTGAAAAGCTGCCATATTTGGCAGCTTTTTTTTATAAGTTTAAATTCATAGGAAGGATACTTTTTGTTAAAAAATTTAGTTTATATATAAGTTTATTTAATAAATTCCATAAAGGATTTGAGATCATGAAATTGAATAATTATTGTTCTATTCTACTGTTTTTTATCTTCTTCACAAGCATAGGTCAAACTGTAGACTGTACTTTGGGTCTTGGTGGTAAGGATACAGAAACCATTATTAAAGTATTTCAGCTTAGTGAAGAGCAGTTAGTACAAATGGAAGGCTGGATTGAGGAATTGAATAAATCTAATGAATTAATTGAGGAACAAATGGACGTACTATTGGACAAGCATCCACAGAGTAATGAAGAAGAGTTGCACGCCCTGGCTGAAAAATTTAAACCACTTCGTGCACAGATTATCGCCAATTCTAAAATATGCGATCAAAAGTTAGTGGGAATACTTAATGAAAATCAATACCAGCGTTATATTAGTTTGTGTTTCGAGGCTCTGCGCAGACCACTACAAGGATTAACCTCTAAGGAGGATACACCTCCGGAGTGAATTTAACACTTCATAAAAGTCGAAATAGTTAGTAATGGAGCGCTAACCTAATTGAAGTTTGTATTTTTGAGCAAAGTTTTTATAGATTATGTACAAGCTCCTGATCAGACCTTTTCTTTTCCTTTTGGACCCGGAAAAAGTACACCATCTTTCATTTAAATTTATTAAATTACTATCTAAAATCGGATTTTCAGGTTTCTTCAGATTTCTATATCTTATAGATGACGAACGATTGGAGCGAGAGATTTTTGGAATAAAATTTAAAAATCCTGTAGGCCTTGCTGCCGGATTTGATAAAAATGCCAAATTATATAACGAACTCTCCAATTTTGGATTTGGTTTTATTGAAATTGGTACTGTAACACCTAAACCACAAGCTGGTAATCCAAAAAAAAGACTTTTCAGATTAAAAGCAGATCATGCAATAATAAACAGAATGGGCTTTAACAACCTGGGAGTTTTTGAAGCCGTTGAAAACTTAAAGAAAAAACACAATGTTATAATAGGCGGTAATATTGGTAAGAATAAAAACACCCCAAACAACCTTGCCATCAAAGATTACTTGATATGTTTTGATGCCCTTTTTGATCATGTAGACTATTTTGTGGTGAATGTGAGTTCACCAAATACTCCTGGCCTCCGGGAACTGCAGGATAAGGGACCTCTTACGGCGCTCTTGATGGCGTTAAAACGCGAAAACCTTAAATACGCACAAAGAAAAGCCGTAATCGAGAAGCCAATTCTTCTAAAAATAGCACCTGATCTTACGAATGATCAGTTATTAGATATAATTCAAATTGTTGAAGAAACCCGGATTGCTGGTATAATTGCTTCTAATACTACTATAGCAAGAGAGAACCTGAAATCGGATTTAATTTTCACAGAAGAAAAGGGAGGTTTAAGTGGAAAACCCCTTGCGAAAAGAAGTACAGAAATTATTAGATTCTTATCTGAAAACAGTAATAAAGCGTTTCCAATAATCGGGGTGGGAGGAATTCATTCTTCAGAGGATGCCCTGGAAAAGCTAGAAGCAGGAGCAGATTTAATTCAGCTATGGACAGGATTTATTTACGAGGGCCCAGCACTGGTAAAAAAAATAAATAAGGCAATTCTTGACCAAACCTAAACGCAGTCAATTAATTTCCCTTGAATTCGGCTAGTGATGCCTTACCTCAAAAATGGTAATCCAGACTATTAATTTGTCCAATAATCAAACACCATTACATCATCTACCGAAGGACCTATAAGACCGACAAACGCTTTATGATCTGGATGTGGCAAATATATTGCACGATCTTCTTCACTTTTAAAACTGACAAAAAAGCAATGTGTAAATCCTTTATCCAGACCTTCAGGGCTATTGTTTAAACCCCATTCGAAATCAGAGATTTGAGGTATTTTACCAGTTAAAGCCCCAAAAGCCTCTTCAAAAGAAACTAGCTGATCTTCAGACGTATCTTCCTTAAACTTAAAAAGGACCACATGTCTTAAAACACTGTCCTTCGTATTTTGGTATTCCGTTTTTGTCTGATTTAATTTTTTATCCATTTTTAAGGAAGTAAAGCTAAGTGACACCAGACCAAGGACTGCCATCATTAAAAGTATTTTAGTTTTCATAAATAAAATTTTTGTAAGATAAAGAAAAGCAGGAAACTTTTGTATTTTGAGCAATGATTCTCATAAATTCTTAACTTGAATTACGAAATACTTTCTGCCTTTATCTTGGCAACGGCTGCCCTGGCCATATCACCGGGACCCGATAATATTTATGTTTTAACACAAAGCATATCCAATGGTATAAAATATGGCATTTCAACTACAGCCGGCCTAATTACCGGATGTATAGTTCATACTACATTCCTGGCATTTGGCGTCTCAGCGCTAATTAAGGAAAACGATCAGATATTTTTGGTGGTTAAACTATTTGGAGCATTTTATTTGTTTTACCTGGCTTATAAGGTATACAATACCAAGGTGCATATTACACTGGATAATACAGAGATTCCGAAAAAATCTTTGAGTCAATTGTTTAGACAAGGTTTTATTATGAATGTACTCAATCCGAAGGTTACTATTTTCTTCCTTGCTTTTTTCCCCGGATTTCTTTTTAGCAAAGATTTGGATACAGTAATTCAATTTTATGTTCTTGGATTATTATTTATGATAGTTACATTCTTTATATTTTCTTCAATCGCTTTGCTTTCAGGGTCTATTGCCAAACAAATTAAAAAGCATTCCGGTATTGAAATATTTCTTAAGTGGTTACAAATAATCGTCTTTTCTGGCATAGGTATTTACCTATTATTTTCGGATAAATAATACTAATTTTGGTAAATATTAGATTCGCCATATGCACGAAAAAGTGAAGATTATTGAATGCCCGAGAGATGCTATGCAAGGCATTAAAAGTTTTATTCCAACCGAGAGGAAAATTGCATATATTCAATCTTTGCTGGGTTGTGGTTTCGATACCATAGATTTTGGCAGTTTTGTTTCACCCAGAGCCATACCACAGATGACCGATACTGCTGAAGTACTTGCAAATTTAGATCTGTCCAAATCAAAGAGTAAATTATTGGCTATTGTAGCCAATGTAAGAGGAGCAAATGATGCAAGTGTTCACCCTGAGATTGATTATTTGGGATATCCTTTTTCTATTTCTGAGAATTTTCAAATGCGTAACACGCACAAAACTATTGTACAATCCACAGATGTTCTGGGTGAGATTCTTGAAATAGCCAATGCAACTAACAAAGAGGTTGTTACATACATATCCATGGGATTCGGAAATCCATATGGTGATCCATGGAGTGTAGAAGTTGTCGGAGAATGGGCAGAAAAATTGGCTAAAATGGGAGCTCAGATATTGTCCTTGTCTGATACAGTAGGGACCTCTACTCCTGAAGATATTAACTATTTGTTTTCACATTTAATTCCTGCATATCCGAATGTTGAGTTTGGAGCTCATTTGCATACAACACCAAACCGATGGCACGAAAAAGTAGATGCAGCCTATAAAGCAGGCTGTCGAAGGTTTGATGGAGCTATACAAGGTTTTGGGGGCTGTCCAATGGCTAAGGATGAATTAACCGGAAATATGCCTACTGAAAAAATGTTGTCATATTTTACTGAAAACAAGATAGATACAGGAGTTCAGTGGTTGGTCTTCGAAGCTGCACATAATAAGGCTACAGAGCTCTTCGCGACCTATAATTAAGATAATTTGAACTTAATTAAATGTGTGCTAACCCGAAACTGTTAAAGTGGAAAAATTATTTAGATTAATTATAAATAAAGTTTTGAAATTAAAACTTTGATATTATATTTGCTCTTTATTTTTTATATTATTTAAAATCAGTCTAAATAAAAATAACTAACTATAATGAAACAAATAACCCTTGTCTTTTTATTATTTTATTGTGGGATAATTACGGCGCAAACTAAAACGGATTCCATTACTCTCGATCCACAAAAGCAAATAAATGCTGCGCAACGTTTACTATCAGGTAATTATGCCTCGGCAGTAACCGTGGGAGCATACGGTGAAGTATTATATAATCAACCCGAAGGAGCTAACGGGGAATTGGATGTACAACGATTGGTATTACTCTTTGGATATAATTTCAACGATAAAGTTCAATTTGTTACTGAAGTAGAAGTGGAACATGTTCAAGAGATTTTTGTAGAACAAGCTTTTATAAATTATAATGTGGCAAATAATGTAAATCTAAGGGGTGGTTTAATGCTAATTCCCATGGGGATTATCAATGAGTTTCACGAGCCTACCACATTTAACGGGACAGAACGCCCAGGTGTGGATAATGTAATTGTACCTACCACATGGAGGGAAATTGGAGTTGGGGTAACCGGAAGAATTAACTCGATCTCCCTTGGGTATCAGGCTTACATATTTAATGGCTTCAAGTCCGCAGAATCGGATGGAGAAGGAGGTGTTAATGGCCTTTTGAATGGATCTAACGGACTTAGGGGTGGGAGGCAAAAAGGTATTCAATCCATAATTAGTAGCCCTACCTTGTCAATAAAATTTGACTTTTATGGTATTCGAGGCTTGCGTTTAGGTCTGGCTACCTATCTCGGAAAGACCCAGGCAGACGATGACGTGAAGCAGTTGGAAGGAGCAATTATCGGTACCTCCATGCTTGGACTTGATGCGAGGTATGCTTACAAACGATTTATGGCCAGAGGTGAGTTTATAAATGGATGGTTGTCCGATACGGAGGCTTATAATAATTTAACTGGCCAGGATCTGGGAAGTGCTTTACAAGGCTGGTATTTAGAAGGTGCATTTAATCTTTTGCCACATGGCAGAAAACAAAAACTTTTTGCCTTTGCGCGCTATGAGTCCTATGATACTCACGCAAAAACAGATGGCACTTTAGTGAGAAATGATGCTTATAACAGATCGGATATTACAACGGGCTTAACCTATCATATAGTACCGGGAGTGGTAGTAAAAGGAGACTATCAATTCAAAGATAATGCTCTTGAAGGCAGTGATGTCCCTAATCAATTAAATTTTGGGATTGGAGTATGGTTCTGATAAATCCAGCAATTAAAATAATTTAGGATTTACTGATGAATAGCTTATTAAGATTAAATCTAAATTAATACATTTGCCTCATGTGGTTTCACAAACAATTTTGTTTTTCTTTTATTCTGGTGTCTTTCCTATTATTCGGATTTGGTCTACCAAAAAATATTCAAAAGAGAGTGAATAAGGAGATCGAAAAGACTTTTGAATCTTCGACCATAGAAATGATCCCAATCATTGTTCCGGAAGAAATCAATAGAAAACTTCTAACAAAAATTACCGGAGCTAATTTTTTTACTTTATCTGAAGGTTCTGAACTTTTGGGTTATGCATTTGTGGATAATGCACCAAGCAAAACAGCCAAGTTTGATTATCTGGTAATATTCGATCAGGACTTAAAGGTTATTCATTCCAAAGTACTGGTATACAGAGAAGATTACGGAGGTGAAATTGGAAGTAAACGATGGTTGAAGCAATTTTTAGGAAAAACAGGGAATGATAGAGTAAGCTATGATAACAATATCGATGCTATTGCAGGAGCCACTATCTCGGTGCGATCCATGACTTTATCAATGGATAAACTTTTTCGAACAATTGGACAACTTCAGGAAAACAAGATTTTGTAATGAACTACAATGGTCTTTTACAACGATTACCTGTGGAGATCAAATGGTTTGTAGGTTCCTTTGTTTTGGTATTATCTATTGGTTTTTATACAGGACTTTTATTTGTTAATCAAACCAGCACAGCAGCACCGAGTGGTATTGTGGAAAATTATTTAGGTAATGAAGCTGACGAAGAAGCCCGGGTTATGAAATTTAAGAAAAGTGAGTATGAAATGCTTACAATTATCCACACGCATATCTTGTCCATGTCCTTTATTTTTTTCTTCTTGGGAATTCTGGTTTGGCTCACCAGACTGCCTAAAAAGCTTAAGCTGTTTCTTACTATAGAACCTTTCCTTTCAGTCATCCTCACATTCGGTGGTATTTACGTCTTATGGTCTGGACTTGAATGGATGAAATATGTAGTGGTTTTTTCCGGCATATTGATGACCATCACTTTTATGATTTCTTCGTTCCTGATCCTATATCAACTGGTGATTCCAATCAATTCAGAACGCTAAGAAAATAGTAATCCTCAAGTTGTTTTAAATGTAGTATATTTGCACGCAATTAATCCTTAATTGCCATGGAAGCTCACCTTAATAAAATTCTTGGAGAAGGTCTCACGTATGACGATGTACTCCTTGTTCCGGCTTTTTCTGAAATACTACCCAGAGAAGTAGATATTCGCACAAAGTTCACCAAAAATATTACTATAAATGTTCCCATTGTTTCTGCGGCTATGGATACTGTAACCGAATCGCGAATGGCCATTGCGATGGCTCGTGAAGGCTGTATTGGTGTATTACATAAGAATATGACAATTGAGCAACAGGCAACGAAGGTTCGAAAAGTTAAAAGGGCTGAAAGCGGAATGATTTTGGACCCGGTAACACTGCATCTTGATGCTTTGGTAGGAGACGCTAAAGCCAGTATGCGTGAGCATAGTATAGGAGGTATTCCTGTTGTTGATGAAGATCAAAAACTTATCGGTATTGTAACCAACAGAGACCTTAGGTTTGAGAAGAACAACAGCCGGCCAATTGCCGAGGTAATGACAAAATCCAATCTGGTTACCGTCGCTGAGGGGACTTCGTTGGAACAGGCGGAGGGTATACTTCAGATCAATAAAATTGAAAAGCTTCCGGTTGTCGATAGTACGAATAAACTTGTTGGACTAATCACATTTCGCGATATTACGAAGCTAACTCAAAAACCAATTGCAAATAAAGACCAATATGGAAGACTAAGAGTAGCAGCGGCTATAGGCGTAACTCCAGATGCCTTGAAAAGGACAGAAGCACTTGTGACAGCCGGAGTTGATGCTGTAGTTATAGACACTGCCCACGGACATACAAAGGGCGTAGTTAATATACTTAATGAGGTAAAGACAGAGTTCCCGGAGCTAGATGTTATAGTTGGTAATATTGCCACAGCAGATGCTGCAAAGTACTTAGTAGAGGCTGGAGCAGATGCCGTCAAAGTAGGGATAGGGCCTGGTTCAATTTGCACAACAAGAGTAGTAGCAGGAGTTGGGTTTCCACAATTCTCAGCCGTATTGGAAGTTGCTGCAGCTATTAAAGGCAGTGGGGTTCCTGTTATTGCTGATGGAGGAATACGTTATACAGGAGATATTCCAAAAGCCATAGCGGCAGGCGCAGATTGTGTTATGCTGGGGTCTTTGTTGGCTGGAACCAAAGAATCTCCGGGAGAGACAATTATTTACGAAGGCCGGAAATTTAAGTCCTATAGAGGAATGGGATCTGTGGAGGCCATGAAGGAGGGCAGTAAGGACCGTTATTTCCAGGACGTGGAAGATGATATTAATAAATTGGTGCCCGAAGGCATTGTAGGCCGCGTTCCTTATAAAGGAGAGCTATATGAAAGTATACATCAATTTGTTGGTGGTCTCAGGGCCGGGATGGGTTATTGCGGTTCAAAAGATATTGACACTTTAAAAGAAACAGGAAGATTTGTAAAGATTACCGCGAGTGGTATTAACGAGGGCCATCCTCATGATGTGACAATTACAAAGGAATCTCCGAACTACAGCAGGTAATCTATTTCCCGTTACCACTATATGTTTTCCAGTCTTTTTCCAGGTAGATATTATCCCCAAAGTATCGGGCAATATTTAAAAAGGGATCTGGTTTTTGATATCCGGGTACAGGTGAAAGCATATTGTGTTGCTCATCCATGAAAACAACTGTCGGATAGCTCAAACGACCTTGTAACAATGCCGCAGCTAACTCATGGTAACCTCTTTTACCCGATGGAACATATTTATAGGTCTTACCTTTAAAATCAATAGGTTCTTTCCCTTCTCCATCCAGCTTAACCATATAAAAGTTGTTGGACATATATTCGGCCACTTCTGCATTTTGAAAAGTATCCTTATCCATTTTTTTACACCAGCCACACCAATCTGTATAGACGTCCACAAATATTTTCTTTGGATTCTTGTCTGTTGCCGCCAAGACTGCAGCTTCATTCCAGCTTAACCAATTAACCTCCTGGGCATTTGACGTAAAGGTTAATAAACCAATAAAGACTACAAGAATGGGCTTAGTAATTACCAGGGACTTAAATTTCATAAGATTTGATTTGAGTTATTAGTCCAAATACTGTACCAAAACTAACGAAAATTTAACTGCTTTATTTCACCGAGGCTTTTTGATTCTTTGCTGTAAACAAATCTTTAACATCAATTTGGTTTCTGATAAGATCATCAAAAGATTCTCTTTCCCGTATAAGTATAGATTTACCCTGGTACCACAGGACTTCAGCCGGTCTGTATCTGGAATTATAATTACTGGCCATGCTAAAGCAATAAGCCCCTGCATTTTTAAAACAAAGGACATCACCTTCAGAAATTTCATTGATCCTCCTGTTATTGGCGAAGGTATCAGTTTCACAGATATAGCCAACTACTGAATAATAGCGTTCCTTACCATCAGGGTTAGAGATGTTTATAATTTCATGAGTGGCACCATAAAGCATAGGACGAATTAGGTGATTAAATCCAGAATCTACACTGGCAAAAACGGTAGAAGTAGTCTGTTTTACTACATTTACTTTTGCTAGAAAGTATCCGGCTTCACTTACAAGAAACTTCCCAGGTTCAAAAGCCAAAGTCAGTTCTTTTCCATACTCTTCACAAAAGTCATTAAACCGACTGCTTAATTTTACGCCTAATTCCTCAATATTGGTCTCAATATCTCCATCTTTATATGGAACTTTAAATCCGCTTCCAAAATCTATAAAGTCCAGCTCTCTAAAATTTTTCGCTGTTTCAAAGAGAATTTCTGAGGCATATAAAAACACCTCAATATCCAAAATATCACTCCCAGTATGCATATGTATGCCATTGATTGTCATTTTGGTTAATTCAACAATTCTCAATAAATGAGGAATTTGATGGATGCTAACACCAAATTTGGAATCAATATGGCCCACCGAAATATTAGAATTGCCACCGGCCATTACATGTGGGTTTATTCTAATACATACAGGTATATCTGGGTATGTGTTACCAAATTGCTCGAGGATAGAAAGATTATCAATATTTATTCGTACACCTAATGTTGCGGCTTCTTCTATTTCCTCTAAGGAAACGCCGTTGGGAGTATAAATGATTGATTCAGGTTTAAAACCAGCTAGAAGACCTAGTTTTACCTCTTGTATTGATACGGTGTCTAAACCACTCCCAAGGTCATTCATTAACCTCAGAATTGTGAGATTAGAAAGTGCTTTTGCTGCGTAATTTAGTTTTAACTTTTTAACGGTTTTAAAGGCATTAGTTAGCCTGTTGAATTGAGATTTTATCTTTTCAGCATCGTAAACATATACAGGATTTCCGTATTCTTTTGTAATGTTTAATAGATCGGTATACTTCATCTTTAACCTTACTTTTAAGCAAAACTAAAATACTTGGGGATATTGAGCAAAATTAAACACAAAAAAATTATAAATAAAACAAATAGTTATAAATATAACAATGTTAATTAATGAGCTATTTGCGACTATGTAATTCACTTTGTATTTTTAGAAAAAACTTTTAATATGAAACTACCCTTTTTTCCTTTGCAGTCTGTTTTCTTTCCTGGTGAAAAGGTGCCTTTACACATTTTTGAGGAAAGGTATAAACAACTTATTAATGATTGTCGTAAAGAGGCTATTACTTTTGGCATACCTGTGTATTTTAATGATAATATAGCTTACGGAACAGAGGTTCAGTTAATGGAAGTTGTAAACACCTATGAAAGCGGGGCAATGGATGTAGTATGTGTAGCGAGACAGATATTTAAGGTGATTTCCTTTGATAATTCAATGAATAATAGACTATATGCTGGTGGCGAGGTACAATTTATAGATAATATTAAGGACAGTGAATTATCTGCAAAACAAGCAGTATTTGAAAAACTAAAGGAGTTATATCAGCTAATGGAAGTTCCTTTTGCGCCTATTGAAATTGAAATGTTTAATAGCTATACCCTTGCCCACAAAATGGGTCTATCATTTGAACAGGAATACCAACTATTGCAGTTAGCAGGTGAAAGAGAACGTTTGCAATTTATTATGAATCATTTATTGGCTACCATTCAGGTTCTAAATGAAGTTAATCGCACTAAAGTACTCATAGAATTGAATGGTCATTTCAGAAATTTTGATCCATTAGATTTTAAAGCTTTTAAAATTTAGATAAAAATATTAATTGTTTGTATTTATTATTCTTTCTAAAAACCACTATTCCAAAGTTTGTTGATTTTTAAAAAGATTAAGTCCTATTTATCGTTTTATTAGGGTAAATGCAGCCCGTTTCCTATTTTTGTTTCTTAACGAACACAAATTGTAATATGAATCTTCACGAATATCAGGGAAAAGAAATTTTGGCAAGTTTTGGAGTACGAATTCAACGGGGTCTCGTTGCCCATAACCCAAAGGAAGCCGTAAATGTAGCAAAACAACTTACGCGTGAGACCGGTACTAAATGGTTTGTGATTAAGGCACAAGTGCATGCCGGGGGCAGGGGTAAAGGAGGAGGCGTAAAGCTTGCAAAAAATTTAAAAGAAGTAGAGGAGATTTCAGGTAATATTATAGGAATGAATTTAGTTACTCCTCAAACATCAGCAGAGGGTAAAAAAGTGCATCAGGTACTGATTGCGGAAGATGTTTATTATCCGGGAGAAACTGAAACCAGTGAGTTTTACATGTCCGTTTTACTGAATAGGTCTACTGCAAGAAATATGATAATGTACTCAACAGAAGGGGGTATGGATATTGAAGAAGTAGCGGATAAAACTCCACACCTTATTTTTACAGAGGAAATTGATCCGGCTGTTGGATTATTGCCATTCCAGGCCAGGAAAATTGCCTTTAATCTGGGGTTATCCGGAATTGCTTTTAAAGAAATGACCAAATTTGTTTCAGCACTTTATAAAGCATATGAGCAAAGTGATTCTAATTTGTTTGAAATAAATCCGGTACTTAAGACATCGGATAATTTAATAATGGCTGTTGATGCCAAGGTTTCTATTGATGATAATTCACTATACAGGAGAAAGCAATATGCTGAAATGAGAGATTTACGAGAAGAGAGCCCTATTGAAGTCGAAGCACGTGCTGTAGGATTGAATTATGTAGATCTTGATGGAAATGTGGGATGCATGGTAAATGGTGCGGGATTAGCAATGTCTACAATGGATCTTATCAAAATGGCAGGCGGAGAGCCGGCTAACTTTCTGGATGTTGGCGGTACGGCTGATGCCAAAAGGGTGGAAGAAGCCTTTCGTATCATATTGAAAGATACTGCGGTGAAGGCTATCCTTATTAATATTTTTGGAGGTATCGTAAGATGCGACCGGGTTGCACAGGGGGTAGTAGATGCGTATAAAAATATGGGAGATGCTATTAAAATACCTATAATTGTTCGGTTACAAGGCACTAATGCCGAATTAGCCAAAGAGATAATTGATAATTCTGGTTTAGCTGTACATTCTGCAGTTCAATTCCAGGAAGCAGCAGATAAAGTAAAAGAGGTTTTAGCTGAAATATAAGTTTACTAAGATTCGATTAAAAAGGGCGGTGTTTTAAACATTGCCTTTTTTTTATTTCCATAAGTTACAATTGCGTTATTCATATGATTAAGTCAAAACAGATCCTGAAAAAAGTCTGTCGACCCAAATAGGGGAGCTTTTAAATGAAAACTGAATTACAAAATAGTTGTATTGAAAAAAGTAAAACAAAGAAAAATGTAAAGGTTGCCAGTACGTGTTACAACTTATTGAAACTGTGTGAGAGACAAAAATCCTGAAGAAGTTCAGGATTTTTTTTTGTTTTTGTATTTGACATAACTAAGATCTGGTTTTTGCTTTGGCTTTTCGTATTTCCTGGCAAGAGTGCTTTCCGGTTTTTTTGTTAGTTTTAAAACCTCTGATGGGATTTTTGGATTTTCTTTTGTACCTCTTAAATGAATAACCAGGCCATTGAGGAAATTACGCAATACCTGATCTCCGCATTCACGGTATTTAGGATGCCCTTCTTTTCGGCAAAAGGCACCGATTTCACTTTTTGAAATTCGAAAATCAACCAATTCAAGAATTTCTACAATTTCATCATCCCGAAGCATTAATGCCACCCGAAGTTTTTTTAATATATCATTATTGGTCATACCAAGCATTTTATGCAAGGTATTACAAATAACCAAGCCATTGCCTTTTTCAGGTCATTTGGGCTTATTTTTATACGAAATTGAGCATTTTGGTGTTATACTTATGACTAAATTAAGGGAGGTTTAAACAATTAAGGTAATGAGTACCTATAAAGAAAAACTTAGCATATTATCCGAAATGATTGCTTTTGCAAAGGCCGATCATGCTTTAAAAGATTCTGAATATAATTTTCTATTCGGTGTGGCCGATAGTTTGGGTATTGATAAGAAAATATTTGATTCACTTCTCGACAAACAGGTAAAAATAATCGTCCCTAAAACTCAGGCAGATCGTATTCTGCAATTTCACAGACTGGTACTTCTAATGAATGTTGACCAGGAACAACATCAAATAGAAATTGGTAAATTGCACAATATTGGATTGGGTATGGGTTTACCTCCATCTGCCATTGAACAGGTTCTTACTATTATGCATGATTATCCTGATAAAATAATTCCTCCAGAAGTGCTTATCAATATTTTTAAAGCACATTACAATTAAATTTAAGCGGGAATATCCCATTAAATTCATTCTTCTTAGTATATAGATCATGGTTTTGAAATAACCTTTTTACCAGCTAAAGGATGTTGGTTTGTGGTCAAAAAACACGACATAATGACACCAAAACAATCCATAAACAAGCCAAAAAGGCAGTTAATCAAGCTTGGTATATGATTTGACTATTATTAAACAAGTAAATAAGTTTAATATAAAAATATAGCACAATGAGTATAGTTAAAAGAAATAATTTGGTTTTTCCTACCCTAATGAATGAAATCCTTAAACCAGATTGGTTTGGGGGCTTAGAAAATTATAAGGACACATTTCCTCCAGTTAACATTCAGGATAATGAAATAAGTTTTGAATTGGAGTTATCGGTTCCTGGAAGAAAAAAAGAAGATTTTAATGTCGAAATTGATGAACAGGTTCTGACAATTACCAGTGAAACGAAAAAAGAGGAAGAAGTTAAAGACGGGAGTTATACTAGGAAGGAATTTTCTTATTCTTCATTTAAAAGATCCTTTACACTTCCAGAAACGGTGAATGAGGAGGGAATAAAAGCTTCTTACGAAAATGGTATTTTAAGGTTCACTCTGCCAAAGAAAGAAGAATCACTTCCTAAACCCAAAAGATTAATTGAGATTGGGAAATAGGTATTAGAAACACTATGAGGTGTTCTATAAAGAGCATTCATAATAGTTGGTTTGTTTAGTTGGTTAGGAAGAGCGTCTTGTTTATTCAGGGCGCTCTTTTTTTAGCCCTGGTGCTGCAGTATTTTTATTTCATCTCTGAGTTTTGCGGCGTGCATAAAATCCAAATCTTTTGCTGCTTTTTCCATTGCTTTTCTCTTGTCTCGGATCAGTTTTTCTCTTTGTTCTTTCGTAATATATTGTAAGTCAGGTTCTGCAGCTCTAATTTCTTCTTTTATGAAATGGTAGGTCGAAACAGAATTCTTGGCTAGTGCATTGTCCAAACTTTTGTTAAGTGCCTTGGGAATGATATTATTTGAAATATTATACGCTGTTTGTTTTTCCCTTCGATAACTGGTCTCATCAATCGTTTTTTGCATGCTTGCTGTAATTCTGTCGGCATACATAATTGCTTTGCCATTTAAATGACGAGCTGCTCTTCCTACAGTTTGTGTTAATGAGCGGTTACTTCTCAGAAACCCTTCTTTGTCTGCATCCAATATAGCTACAAGGGATACCTCAGGTAAGTCTAACCCTTCTCTTAATAAGTTAACTCCAATTAAGACATCAAATACCCCTTTTCGTAAATCCTGCATTATTTCAACCCTTTCCAATGTGTCCACATCACTATGTATATATCGACATCTCACATTAATCCTTGCAAGATATTTAGCGAGCTCCTCTGCCATTCTTTTAGTAAGTGTGGTTACAAGGGTACGTTCGTCTAATTCCACCCGTTGTTGTATTTCTTCTACCAGATCATCTATTTGATTTAAACTTGGACGGATATCTATTTCCGGATCTAAAAGACCTGTAGGACGAATTACCTGTTCAACAAAAACACCCTGACTGTTCTGCAATTCATAATCTGCGGGGGTAGCACTAACATAGATTACCTGATTCTGAATCACTTCAAATTCTTCAAATTTTAAAGGACGGTTGTCCATGGCTGCCGGCAAGCGAAATCCATACTCCACAAGATTTTCTTTTCGAGACCTGTCACCGCCATACATTGCATGTACCTGAGGTATAGTAACATGACTTTCGTCAACAACCATTAAGTAATCATCCGGGAAATAGTCCAGTAAACAGAATGGTCTGGTGCCAGGTTCACGACCATCCAGATACCTTGAATAATTTTCAATACCAGAGCAGTAACCTAATTCACGAATCATTTCAAGATCAAAATTGGTGCGCTCTTCCAGACGTTTGGCTTCAAGAGGTTTAGGAATGCTCTTAAAGTATTCAACCTGATTTACAAGATCTTCCTGTATCTGATGAATGGCACCCTGAAGGATATCGGGTGAGGTCACAAACATATTCGCAGGATATATGTTTAGGTTTTCATAACGCTCCAATGCCTTATTCTTATAAGGATCAAATGCTTCAATTTCTTCTATCTCATCCCCAAAGAAATGGATTCTGTAGGCGTGATCAGCATAACCTGGAAATACATCTACGACATCCCCTTTCACTCTAAAATTCCCATTTCGGAAATCTGCTGTAGTTCTTGAATAAAGACTCTGTACAAGTTGTTGAAGGAATTTGGTTCGAGAAATAACCTGATCTTTCTGAACTGAGATTACATTTTTTTGAAACTCCACAGGATTACCGATACCGTATAAACAGGAAACTGAAGCGACTACAATAACATCTCTTCTTCCGGATAATAGAGATGAGGTAGCACTTAGTCGCAGTTTCTCTATGTCCTCATTTATCGAAAGATCTTTTTCAATATATAATCCCGAGGTAGGAATATAAGCTTCGGGTTGATAGTAATCATAATAGGAGACAAAATATTCAACGGCATTTTCAGGAAAAAACTGTTTAAATTCAGAATATAGTTGGGCCGCTAATGTTTTATTGTGAGCCAAAACCAGTGTTGGCCGTTGTACTTCTTCAATTACATTGGCCACTGTAAACGTTTTACCGGAACCGGTAACTCCTAATAAAGTCTGATAACGTTCACCAGTTTCTATACCTTCTCTCAGTTGTTTAATTGCTTCAGGTTGGTCTCCTGTTGGTTCAAATTCTGATACTACCTTAAATTTCATTTAGCAAAGTTACAAAAGGGTGAATATTATTCTTAGAAGGATATTGGTTGTATACGTTTTACCTTTTTAAGGCAAAAAACCCTTGGATTTCGTTATTTAAGTTATCCCTTGCTTTAAACCAATAACTGGAGGCGGGTAGTGGCTGTCCGTTAAATGTGCCATCCCATCCCTTTGAAGTAGGCATAATCTGGGTCAATAACATCCCATACCTATCGAAAACCTGAATATAGGAAAGTTGAATTTCATTGCTTTCACGAGGGGAAATATATTGCCAAAAGTCGTTTATGCCATCCCCGTTGGGAGTGAAAAACTTTGGAAAATCTTCAGGGTTTAATTCCCTTTCAATGATCCGCTGTGCAATTCCGCATCCATTCTTATCATTAACATAAATAGTATGAGTGCCTTCAGTAAGCCCGTTAAAGATGGCGCTATCCTGATATGGACCCTCTATATTGTCCAGTGCGTACTCATAATCGCCAAGTCCGCTTACCTCAATCTGAATTTGTCTTCCATCTACTTCCTGAGAGCTACTAACTGAAGTAATCTGTGCTATTTCCGATAATACTACATTAAACTCTTTAGATATACCACACTCAAAAGTTTCCCCTCCCTGAAGAACGAAATTATATGCCTCATAGCGATAAGGCCCTACTTCAGAAAGTGAAACTTCCGAGGTTGTAGAAAGTAATGACTCAGTACTGTCTTCATTAACTTTAAACCATCTAAAACCCTCTGCTTCATCATCTGTGCTAATCAGGGTTGGGATGTCATTCCTACATAGCCCAATCTGACTTGGAAAATTGGTTTCTGGTTTTCTTGGAACAATTTCGCCACTTACTGAATCAAAATAGGCATTACAATCAACAACAGTATTGCCTGTCGTAAAACTTTCTTCCGGGCAAGATCCGGCATCCCCATTTTCATTATATGGGGTAATTGTTACAAAAACGGGACTATCCTGTGGAAAATCACCCAAAGGATTAAAGGTTAATACATTCCCTACATCCAAATTATTCAGTAAGTCGGTTGCTCCGGCCGAAGTGCCAATCGACAATCTGTAGCCTGTAGCAGTCGGGGCATAGGCCCATCGAATTTCACTCTTAACGGATACATTTCCTTCGTTATTTAATGGTTCTGCTAAAGAGGTGCAGGGTGGAGGAGTGGTTACCTCTTCTGTTGTAAATGATTCACTTGAACAAATTATAAGTGGTTCATTAAATAAAAACAAGCTTATGGTTACGTATATTGTTGTGCTTTCAGGGAGACCTACTTCGGGAGTATAGCTATTTGTAAGACCTGCTGAACGTCTGTTCAGAATGTCAACGCCCCCAGGTGTAGTTCCAAGCGATACCAAATATCCAACGATACCGGGAACAGGTGGCCATGTAATAGTTGTATTAACTGGTACTGCCAAAGAACCATTAGAAGGACTGGTAATAATGGGGCAGCCCTGACCCGTTGCCAATGCTACATGAAATATGAATACTATAAATAGGGTTAACTTTTTCATTTGATAAAAACCATCAATCGGAACATTTTTCATAGCAATTATCTTTTTAATGCAAAATGTCCTTGTATTTGACCGCTGCTCTCCGAAATTGCTCTAAACCAATAATCATTAGAGGGTTGGGGTCTCCCATTAAAACTTCCATCCCAGCCATTAGAAGCAGGCTCTATTTGTGCCAAAAGCTTTCCATATCTATCAAATATATGTATTACTTCTATGCTTATTTCACCTGTTAAAGCGGTTGGAATAAACTGCCAGAAGTCATTTACCCCATCGCCATTTGGAGTAAAGAATTTGGGAAACCCTTCAAGGGTTAAATCCTGTTCTATGCTTTCTTGCGCTATTCCGCAGCCGTTTTTATCCCTGACATATACGGTATATGAACCGGCAGGGATATTGTTAAAAACATTACTGTCCTGATAAGGGCCGTTTATGTCGTTCAATGCATATTCGTAGTCGCCAATACCACTTGCATCTACTGTAATTCTTATGTCCTCTCCTTGGTCCGATATATTTATAGAATTAATCGTTGCGATTTCCGAAGATACTACCTTAAAAAGCTGGGAAGTTGGACATTCTACAGTACCACTTGCTTGTACCACAGTATTATAAGCTTCATAACGGTAGTCACCGGTCTCCTCAAGCGCTACTTCTGATGTTTCAGAGATCAGGGTTTCATTTCCAAATTGATCAATCTGAAACCATCTGAATCCTTCAGCTGAATCTGTTGAGGTTACTATAAAAGGAAGTTCATCCTCACAAAACGAAATAGTGTCTGGAAAAGATATTTCGGGATTTATAATGACAAGTTCGCCTGTAATTGAATCAAAATAGGGTCCGCACCCAATTATGGTTGAGAAAGACTCCTGGGTACAACCTATGGCATCTCCAGCCGCATTAAAAGGAATAATGGTTATAAAAAAAGTCAGGTTAGGTTCAAATTCTATAACAAAGGTTGAATTCGTAATGAATATGACATCGTCTAATACTTCTGCCGTAAATGGAGAACTTCCAATAGTTACTTTATATCCCACAGCATCCGGGACGTCTGTCCATTCTATTAAAGGTGTAAGGGGAACATTTATGTCACCATTTAAAGGGTTAGTGAGGGTTGCACAACCCGGCGCTATGGCCATGGCACCGGTTGTAAAACTTTGTTCCGGACAAGGTGAAAGATCACCATTTTCATTGTAAGGAGTAATTTGAACAAAAATCTGAGTACTGGCTGGGAGGTCTAAAATTGGATTATATGATAGGATATTACCCAGATTCTGATCATTCACGATATTACCTCCTCCCGGTATTGTACTCAAGGAAATTCGGTAGCCAGTAGCCGTAGGAGAATAATTCCACCTAATGTTTGTAGCAATATTTACATTCGTGGCACCATCTACAGGGTTTGTAACCACAGTACAGGCAGGGGGATTAGTAACATCTTCTGTTTGAAATGCTACGGCTGGACAAACCACATCAGGGATATCAGCATCAAAAAAGAAAAGTGTTAGGCTTACATATATTTGTGTATTTTCAGGCAAACCGAAAGTGGGAGTGTAAGAAAGGGAATTTCCCACATTTTCTTGATTAACTATATCCACACCCCCTGGTATGGTCCCAATAGATATGACATACCCCGGGACACCAACTACAGCGTCCCAAGTTATGGTTGCGTTAACAGGCACGCCCACGGATCCATTTAATGGAAATGTCAACACAGGAGAATTACATGTCTGTGCCCATGAATAAAATGACAAGCATAGAAATATAAGAAAGACTATATTGCTTTTAATTACCTTCATTTAGATTTAACTTTACCCAATATCAAAATAATTTTATAATTACTTTTTTTTTACCTTTTTAAGGCAAAATGACCCTTAATTTCTCTGCCATCCTCCAGTTTTAGATTAAACCAATAATCAGAGGCGGGTAGTATGTTAGAACTTGATGTGCCGTTCCAACCTTTTTCTTTGGGATTGATTTGCGTAACAAATTTTCCATAACGATCAAAAATAACGATCAAGGCATCTGGTTGAAACTGTTCATTTATTCCCGCAATTTGCCAGTAATCATTAATTCCATCCCCGTTTGGAGTAAAAAATTTCGGATAACCCATAACAGATATATTTTTTGTCACTTTTCCACAACCATTTGTGTCCCTTACTTCCAGGGTTAAAAAACCTGATTGAATATTGTAAAAAATATTCTCTGTTTGATAATTAATCCCATCAAGTGAATATTCATAACTACCTTCTCCTGACACCTCAATCTCAACGGAATTATTATTTGAAAAATCAGTAATATTGATATTCTGAATTATTGGCTTACCCGAGGATATTACCGTGAATTTTGCACTATTTTCACATAGTATTTCGGCTCCGCCTATCTCATAAATAAAAGTTGTTTCAAGCATATAATCCCCTGCTTCTGTAATATTGACCTCTGACTTTTCAGATATAACTTCTTCCATACTATTTATTTGCTGTGACCATCGGTAAGAATTAAAACCTTCCGGGCCATTTATAGAAAGCTCGTTACCCTCACATATAGAATAATTATCTGCTAAGAAAAGTTTGGGAGATTCAGTAACCACTAATTCTATAGCATCCACGCCCAAACACTGTCCGGAACTTTCCCGTAGGCCATAAATGGTTGACGTTTCGGAAATGTAAAGATTCTCTACTTCATTTTCTTCCAAAGCCACGTCCTCGAGTGTTATATAAAATCTAATTTCTTCATTTGTATATTTTTCGGCAATAGATTCAAGGTCAAAGCTGCTTAATAGAATATCGTCTTCTGAAATTTCGTCGCAACTGTAAAACGGACCAAATGGACTTGCCTCAATGCTAACCGGGTATATTTCAAGAAGTAGTTCCCCTAAGTATGTGCATCCCAAAATATTTACAGCTTTGTAATACAACATTTGGTTAAATGCTGAAGTATTATAATACGCTGTGGTATTGGGAATGCTAATGTCATTATCCCTATTGGATATACTTTCATAGAAATAAAAATGTATATCCGCATCATTATTGATTTTTTCTAAATTAATAGCAGCTATACCATCGGTTGAATTGGAAACATCAAGATCACATTTGGTTAGAGTAAGTATGGGGTCTGGAACAGGAATTATTTTCACAAGGGCCTCTCCGAGAATAGGACATTCATCGGGATTAGAGGGAGTAATATCCAAACTGTAACGCCCGGAATCATCATTATCTGCATTTGTTATTTCCAAATAATAACCAGTAGGGACAACAATTGGCACTCCATTTTTTAACCAGGAATAAGTTGCACCTGGAATTTCTTTGGCTTCCAGTCTAAGTGTATCCCCTGAACATATTGTAAGGGTACTGCTTCTTGTTCCATCATTATTTATAACCAATTGTGTCTTACCAAAAAACGACTGAATAAACGGAGGTAATCCCTGTGTAACATTTCTTTCCAAAAACACAGCATTGTGCTCATAATTGGCTGTAGTTCCCTTTTCATTAGGATTATTTATTGCGCCTAAATAAGGTGTGCCCTGAAAATAGGTCTTCGCTATCGTGCGGTATATTTTTCCATTATTTGCTAATTGCAGTGCCCCGCGAAATATTGTTCTCGAATCTAATATTACCTCTGAAGCAGAAATATCAGGAGCATTCAAGTCATATTGCAGTAAGTTGGAATTATGACCTGAATCTTGAAGATTATCGTTTGAAGTATGTACATAAAGATAATCTCCTTCCGGGGAAAACTCTACCCCATAGGGAAATTGGTTCTGTTCAGATGTGGTTATTAGTTGTTGGTTAGAGAGTATTCCAGTGGATGTATCAAAATTATAAAGATACAGCCCATCTCTAACATTTGCACTTGCTATTTTTGTGCCGTCTGAAGAAAATTTCAAATAACCTCTGGGATCAGTAATCGCCAAATTATCAAAAGTTGTTTTGATAGGATTATTTAACACACCTGCAGTATTTATTTCGTAGGAATAAAATGTATTTAATGTGCCCGAACCACCTCTGGCAGACCCAAGTGTTAGTACCCAGACTGAATTATCTAAACAATCCTTTAGTACAGCAGTTATTTTTTCTGAACTGTCTTTTAGTAATTTAACATTTTTCTGTATTACGGCTCCATTGCCATTGTTCAGAGAAATATCTACTATGCTGTAATTAAATCCAAAATCGGGATCAACTTCAGCAATTGATGTATCTACCGTAAATATGTAGAATTGATTTGGGTCCTCAGGCTTGGGAACTATAAGTGCAGATTGGGTGCTGGTAGGGTCCCCAAGTAGGCCTTCGCCATTTTCCATTATTTCATTCCTCTGATCGTAAACGGTAATCCCATCAGTATAGAAAAGTAGATTACCGAAAGTATCAGAAATAGCCGCACAACCCTCATAGGTATTCAGTTTACCATTTTTAAGTGCTGTGACACTGCCGTCATTATTGAATCTTAACCCCGCTTCATTTCCAAAATACCAATTGGATGCTTCGCCCTGGCCTGAGACAAAAACGGGGCAAAGAATCAGAAAGAGCAATAATGTCCCAATCTTTTTCATAGTGTTCTTCCAAACACCACAAGATACTACAAATCCCTCTTTTTTAGTAATGCATACGATAAATAGACAAATATGGCAGTCCAACCAATGACTATAAGTATTTCATAGAATTGAACGTGGTAGTCCAGTGCAAGTTCTTCACCTATTTGATCGGCTACTGTTTGTACTGCACTCAATCTTGAAAAGGGTTCTTTAATCAGATTAAACATGGAATTTAATGGAAAAAAAGCCATGATGGCATCAGTAGTTTCACCATCAAAAAATTTCCATCGGATCATACCCCGAACAAACCCTTCGAAAACCTGCCATAAAATTAGAAAACCTAGTGCAAATGCGGAACGTTTTACAAGTATTCCGAGAAATAGACAAAATGAAAAGAATCCAACGAGTTTAATAAAAAATGCCAGCAGGAATTCCGTATCTGAAAAAACGATGGAAAATTCATTATAATCTGAATAGATAAGCCCAAGTATCATTGAAACCGCAAATACAAATACTGTCGAAATTAACGCAAATGAAATGACAGTAAGGAATTTTGAAAGAATGAATTCCTTTTTGGAAAGTCCGTCAATTAGATTCTGCTTTATTGTTTTATTACTGTATTCATTTGCCATCATTGAGACTATGACTATGGCTAAGAAGAGTTTAAAAAAAGCAGTTATAAAGGTGTTGAAATGCCAAATATAAGGGAAATTAAATATCCCCTGTTCCGCCAAATGAAATTTCACAGGACCAATATCAAATTTTATGGCTGCTATTAATGCGATTGAAGTAAGAAGTACAAAATAGGATAGGATAAGTACCCTGCTTGACTTATTGTTCCAAAGTTTTATAAATTCTATCTGCAATAACCTTTTCATTATTATTTGGTTTGGAGATTTTAAATCGATTGATTTTCAGTAAGTGTTAGAAATTGTTCTTCCAGGCTTTCTCTTCTTTTGACCAAATGCGAGAGGACAATACCTTTTTTAAACAGGATATTATTCAACTCGCTAGCATTCATCTCCTTATTTAGAAAGGCCGTAATAAGGCCGTTCTCTGTTTTGATTTCACCAAAATTTGGATGTTCCTCCAGAAATTTTTTCAACACCTCGCTATTATCCGTTTTAAGTTCAAAGAACCCAAAGCTCGCCAGCATACCGTCAACACTACCAGAATAAAGTTTTTTACCTTTTCTTAGAATGACCACATGACTACATACTTTTTCAACTTCATCTAATAAATGTGAAGCTAAAAGAATTGTCGTGCCTTTTGAGGCGATATTTTTTATGATTTCCCGAATCTGATGAATACCCTGCGGATCCAA
>Ga0209456_10000403_pt1 | contig 23598 bp, 22 predicted proteins | sample COG_11_FD_184755 | JGI IMG/M metagenome (GOLD analysis project Ga0209456, IMG submission 184755) | Pelagic marine sediment microbial communities from the LTER site Helgoland, North Sea, for post-phytoplankton bloom and carbon turnover... | ecosystem: Environmental > Aquatic > Marine > Neritic...
CTGGAATCGTTTAGATTCTTGCTCGCCCAGCTCGTAGCACAACAGAACGACTGCATTTTTTCTCAAAGCAGCCTGCCGCTAGTCTAGCAGCCGAGGGGCCGGAAACGGCCAGAACCAGCCGTTCAATATCACTCAACGATTGGCTTCCGATCCATGCTCCAGACGATCGATTGCATCAGGTGTTCTCGACTTCACGCCCGGCCACAATGACACCGTTAAATCTTGGATTTCTTCCAGAGTGCTCGGAATGCGGCCCTCGATGCTTTGCAAGAACCCGGAATGAATCATCAGCCTAGTGCTGTGTTTACGCCCGGCCAGGGCCTTGTACGATACTTGTGCAAGGCAAACCTCGTATTCGCGATTCTCCAATAATGGAAGGGGCTTACGATGAAACATGATCGTCATACGCCCCGGTTGCGGGCGCTGTACTAAGTTGATCTGCTCCATTTGCCGACGGATTGTCTGCGACTGCTCTGGCGGGAGTTCGTCCAGCACGTTCGACACGAGCGCCGACTCGACTTCGTTTAGCGCAGCTGTGCCACCGCGAAGCCACGCAACGATTTTCCTCAGAATTTGCACGTCCTATTGCGCCTCCGAGTCGCCAGTATCGACAGGCTGCTTCGGGTCACAAGCCGTCATCTTACCGCAGATTTTTCGAGCGGCTGCTATGCGAGGTGAAGCAGCCCCTCAGTTAGCTTCTTGGCGATCGTCTCAGAACGGCCACAAGGAGACATTCCCGGACTCAAAAAGAGCCCCGCACTGGGCGGGGCTCCTGGAGCATACCTGTGACTAACTGTCAGTCCGAGTCGCTATCCTCATCGTTACTTCGCGGCAGCGGGAAGACTGCAGCTTGGGCGTCGAAGCAGATATCGTCACCCTCATCGTTGATGCAATCGCCAAAGAACGTAGAAAGTTGCTCGGTGTCTCCGAACGGTCCGTTTGAGGGCCCATGACATCGAATGACTATGTGAATTTCCGCTCCTTTCAGGTTCTGCAGGCCTGGACCGAAGAGTTGTCGTCCATTGCCGCTGGAAGGGTTCGTGTGCATATATCCAACAGGCAGGAATGCGCTGAGCCGGGAGTTGCCGTCAGAGTCAGCAACTCGCCCCGTCGCATGCATTACTGAGGCCTCGACGTCTGCTGTCGGAAAGTCAGAGTCACTGCAGCCAGCAGGACTACAGGCGCCAGGATTATTAAAAATGACCCACCAGATTGTATAGGCGTTACCAGGATCCAGGTTAGTAGTATGAACTGTTAAGTTCACACCCTCCTTGGACCGTTTCAAAGTCGCCTTACCGACTACATCGCCCGCGGCCGGTGTACCGTCGGCGTTGAAGAAAGTGAATACATCTGCTTTGGATTTCGTCGCCTGTGACGGGACACTAATTGCCATTAACAGCACTGCCGAAAGTACGCCTAAGCTGAGCGAACGTGATTTTCTACGCATTAGAAACTCCCCTGACGTTAATAACCATCTTCTACATCATTGGCCTACCAAGTCGGCAGCCCGGCGGTCTTGGGTCCTTCGGGGAGTCATCCATGGCTTCTCAAAGGAAGCGAGGACCCGTGGCTTTGCGTCACTGGCTTTGGCCAGTTTTGCCTTTTTCGTCTGAGTCACTGTGCGCCTTTGTGTAGATTGAGTCGAGCGAAATGAGAATTATTTAGATTATCAATCAAGAATCAGGAAGTTATGGCGGATATCAGTCAATTCAATCTGTATTTGAAGGGAGAAACGCGCTTCTATGGTGTTGTCTGACCTAAGAAGCGATGTCCGCTTCGGGTCAACAGCGGAAAGTACAACGCGGATCGCCTGACAGGCGGCCATGCGAAGTAAAGCGATCGTTCATTTCTTTGCCTGGCGAACTTCTGTACTCGGCCAAGAACAGACCTCGAAGGGTGAGAATCGTCCTCCTGGGCAAAATCTGTACTAGCGCTCGGTTTTGCTTCCTGTTCTGTTTGGGGTCCCTTGTTCCTTGGGGGACGTATTGCGTGTTCTTGGCACTCGCCGTCGTTCTCGTGGTTTCCAGCCCAGCGACCGGAGCAACCTGGACCATATTGACATAATGAAGTCATCAACTTCATCGATGAATTGCACAATGGATTCCAGCGACGGTTTTCTGAAAATAGACGATTTCACTGTAACTAATCTTATGGTGCCTTGGGCAAACGAGGTCAATTCTGGGATGTACTTAAGAAAAAACCCCGCAACTAGTGCGGGGCTTATGATTGGTCCCCGGTTCTTTTTGTTGCTGCGCTGAGCCGGGGAAAGAAGCGCGTCACTGCGTATACACTTATGCAAATCCCAGTCCAAAAACGTAAGCCTCTGAAATCAATATGAATGGCGTATCAGGGCTGTCAATGCGGACCCCGAATCGGAAAGAATACCGACACTTCTTGTCTGAACGCGAGGCGACGAGCCCTCAGACGAGGATGTGCCTAGCACCAAAAGAAAACCCCGCCGCGGGGGTGGGGTTTTGCATTACGGCAGCCCAAAACTCCTCGACTATACTCAATCCAAACAATACAAGAAGGGGCGATCGATCGATGAAAACTGCGGTTTATATGATTGCATCACTGAGCATGCAGCTCGGATTGGTATCGTGCGGCAAAGTTGATCCTGAAGGCCCTGAGTTGCGCATGGATGAAAACTCTCTAAAGGCTCTTGAATGGATTAATAACAATGACGAGTATGCCACCATCGTCGCCGAGGGCGCTCGCAACGGCGTTTTCGCAGGCTTAGGTGAACAAAGAGCGTTCGAGACAACGATGGAGCACGACAGCCACAATCTGTACACGGCGTTTCTGAAAATTTACCCGGAGTCTCCGCACAGAGTACTGGTAGAAGACAAGATTTCTGAATTTCGAGTATTTTTTGCAGAAGAAACGCAGATCATAACGACTGACCTACACGCGGCAATGTGCTGGCCGACGAGCGGCAGAACCTACAAGTGGGGCCCCGGACCCGCGGGATTCAATACGGCGACGGGGTTTCGTTTCGGCCCTCTCATGATGGCATCAGAGATGGGAACCATCCAGCTCATACAGGGTGGTTACCGCGCGGTTGCCGAGGGAACTGAATTTCAGGCAAGCACGATGGTTCTCTACCAAACGAAGTGTCATTGAACAAATGGCGTCGCATCATCTGCGGACTGAAATCGCATCGGAGTTCCAGTTTCGGTCCTCGAACCCGGCACCCTAGCTCTCCTGGGCATTGGCCTTCTTGGAATGGGATTGGCAAGACGTAAGAAAGTCTGATTTAAGACCACATAGAGAAAGCCCCGCCAAATGGCGGGGCCATATTGTGCGTACCCCAAGGTATCGCCGTACATCGCAAGTCAGACAATGAGCCTCGGCGGTCGGATTGGTAGCGGAATAGGTCTATGCGGTTGTCACGGGCTCTTGTCAGCCGATACGGTGTAGGTAACGACGTACTCGCCTCTATTCGTATGCCTCGAAATGAAGTCATAGTTCAGATTCGTCTCGTCGATCACTTCCTCCTCAATGTAGGAGAACCCGACCGATCTACGCACTATTCTCGCTTCTCGAAGCGTGGAGTCCGCGAAGATCACTAAGATATTGTTTTTATTGGTGCCCAGGACGAGACTCGAACTCGTACTCCCTTTCGGAAAGCGGATTTTAAGTCCGCTGCGTCTACCAATTCCGCCACCCGGGCCTGACCGGACATCGTGCCCTGAAGTCTGGCCGCACCTTATCACAAGCAGGCAATATCAGACACAGACGGCGGAGGCGACGGGTTACTCCGTGACGCGTTGCTCGCGAAACAGGTCGAGGAAGTCGCGAAGATACATCGAGACCTTTCTTACCCTGAGCTTATTGCGATTTTGCATTTTCAAGCTGATCGCGGCGTCGAATACGCGGAGCGGATCCACGTCATACTGCTGGAAGCACTGAGCGATACCCGTCGTGAGCTTGTTGCACCAGGACTGTACCTCGTCCATGGACTCGTAGGCGCCGCAGAGCAACATGCATTTGAACGCGTACCGCGAAAAGACGCTGAACAAACCATCGTACATCCTGATCGTAGCCGGGTGATAAGCACGCTCAACCGCCAAGGTTCGGCACAAGAGGACGACTCCCGACGCCACGGCGAAGATATCGCCCATTTCCTTTCGGTCTTCGCTGCTGTAGTTCGTGATGCTGTCGCTGTTCTCGCCGAACGCTCGCGAAAGCCGCATCGCGTCATTGCAGCGCTCTGCCACGGCACCGCCCCATTCCGCTCTACTCAACATCGACAGAAGCTCCGTGACCGTGGATCTTGTCGCTCAACCAGTGTGCAGCGATTGAATAGAACTCCATGACGGCCCACGTCAGTGCGAGCATCCAGATAACGGTGAGCAGAATCAGCAGCGTGATCATGGTGAAGCCTGTACGTGGAAATGGTGGTAGGAGAGCATCTCGACAATGCCGGCCGCCTCTGATCTTCCTCTTTCATAGGCACGGTGCTTGGCGGACGGGATCGGCTGTTCCAGCATCAGCCGGGAGATTCCGAGTGCCTGACCACCCTCGTCGTCGAGCAGCGTGTAGACGTAAGCGACGAGCTCCCTGATCCTGGGGTCCAGTTCGAGGTATTCGCAAAGGCCGGCGACCAGTCCACCCGCGAGCGCGTGTCGCTCTGCCGCCTCTTCCATCTCGTTGAGGCAGATTGAGCGAATCCAGAGGTGAGCAGCCCGAGCGACCGCATCAGCGGTCTCGAGCGATCGACGGTTCGCCGCTATGTCGGGCGCGTTGGATTCGTTGTTTCTCATGCGCACAACTTAAGGGAGCGGCCGCGCGGTCTCTTGTCTAAGCCGGTCAACTTCTATTCAATAGACGCACATGCTGCTCGAATCAACCACATTGGCGTCTCTGACCGGTCTTCTGTCGACCTCCCTTCGCGAAGAGTACGGCGTCGATCCAGCGCCAATATTCGCGGAAGCCGGAGTTCCCCTGAGCACGTCGGGTTCACCGCGCTTGCGGCATCCGGTCGCCAGGATGCGGAGGCTCTGGGAACTGAGCAAGGAAGCAAGCGGCGACGAGACCATTGGCCTCAAGACCGGCCAGTACGCGACACCAGGATATTTCTATGCGTTTGGCCACTCCTGGCTTGCGAGCGCCACGCTGCTCGAGGCCATGCAGCGACTCACGCGCTATTCGCACCTGATCTCGACCGCGGTGGCGGAGGTCAGTCTCACCGAAACGGCCGACAGCTACGCTCTGTCCACCCGGTTCAACGAGGGCGGCAACGCGCCGCCAAAGGAAGGTATCGATTGTGCGATGACCGCGTTACTCGCACTCTGCGACATCGCTGCCGAAAAAGAAATCCGACCGTCGCGCGTGGAACTCACGTGTCCCGCCAACGTGCACCCGGATGCCTATCGTGAAGCGTTGCGCGCTCCCATCCGGTTTGGCGCCGAGGTCGGCGCGCTTCACTTCGACAAGGAGGTCCTGACCGCGGCGTTGCCGCACGGCACTCCGGAAATCGCAAGAGCGACAGACAAGATCGCCGAGGAGTACGTCGAGTCACTCGACCCGCACAAGGTTGCATCCCAGGTCCGGCGGCTGCTCATCTCGCTGCTGCCATCCGGCAATGTCAGCCAGGACCTGGTTTCGAGCCGGCTAAATCGCAGCAAGAGCACACTGCAACGACAATTAAAGGACGAAGGCCTGAGCTATCGCGATGTCCTCGAGAGCACCCAGCGCAGCCTTGCCGAAAATTACCTGCGCGAGAAAAAACACTCACATGCCCAGATCGCTTTCCTGCTGGGTTTTTCCGACCAGAGCAATTTCTCGCGCGCGTTCAAGCGCTGGACGACGTTGAGCCCAAGACAGTTCCAGGACGCACCGAACGCCAGTAGATGATCACTGCAACAGCGACGGTTGCGTCCGATCAGCCTTGCCTCAGGAGATTGCGTTCCCGGTGCACGGAAAAAAAGGAATCAGCGCTCTGATTGCGTCAGCCCCGCGCACAAACGCAGCTTCCATAGCGATATCATCGATGCCGTAGTTCGCCTGCGTATCCTCCATCGCGTAAAGCAAAGTCTCGACGATCGGTGCCGCCTCTGAATTCGTCGCATGCAAGGTCGCGAGCGCGGTCACGTCGTTCTCGATCTCTTGCGGCGTGTAAACACCCTCGCATTCGTAGGCGCGGGTTAGTCGGTGCGTCAATGTGAGCACGTCAAGACTCACGTCGCTCCCTCGTCTCCCGATTGCGGGCCTCATGACGACCCTCCCATTACGTAGTACAGAGCATAATCGGCGCCGGTCAGCGAAAAGGTAGCCAGCGTAGCGGTTTGTGCCGGCAACGCTTCCGGGTAATCACACTCCCACGACAGTTCGAGTGCGATTTCTGCCCCGCTGCGGAAGGCGTGCCAAAACGGGGCGGAGTCCCGCGATTCATCGTGCTTCTGCGCGGTCGCGTCATCACCTGAGATGCGTACATCATTGAAGGCAGGCGTGATGATCACATCGGTATAGTGATCCCAGATCACAACCTCAAACAGTTGCTTGTCGACCGCCACATCAATGCTGTCGACCTCGCAACCGTAGGGTTTGCTCATCCTGAGGACGGGCCGCGGCTCGCTCTCAGACCGGCCCTCCAGCGCTCGCGTGTCCAGGAAAAGACGCTCGTTCGAATAACCTGTCTCGGCGTGAACCCAGGCAATTCGGTCCTCGAAGGACGTGCCCTCCGCGTAGGCTTCGAAATCCCAGGCAGACGGGAATTTCTGCGGGACTTGCTGTTCTTGCGGCTTGCACGCGGCCAGGAACAACACGGACAGCAGTACGAACACGCTCATCGTGGCTTTGTCGCTGCACATTGCCGGATCTCCTCTGTGGCTCGGCTCTTGGTCAGGCTCGGTTTCGGTAGCCAATACCTTGCCGCTTCACGGCACGAGCCTCTTGCCAGTTCGCCTCAAGAGCTGGTCAATTGGGATCAACGGGTGTGCGCGAGCGCGTACGTTTCGATACGAAAAAGCCCCGCGGATGCAGGGCTAAGTTCTTGAATTAATGGAGGCTAGGGTCGGAATCGAACCGGCGTACACGGAGTTGCAGTCCGCTGCATAACCACTCTGCCACCTAGCCTCGGAGCTCAATCGGGCGGCGCTGAAGGCCACTCCGCTGAGCAGGCGTCGCAGTATACATCGCTCGGTCCGAGAATCAATTTGTACAAGCCGAATACTGAGCAAAAACATACCGTTCCGAGCATAATATCGGCATGCGACTGAGCGTTCCGATCACCACCCTCGTCACTGTTGCCCTGCTGTCGGCCTGCATCCAGGCCGAACCGCCGATACTCGGAGAGCCGAAACCGATGGCGCTGCGTGCCGGCAAGAGCGCTCTGGGCTCGCGGTTTTCGCAGGGTCCGGACGGCACAGTGCTCTTGAGCTGGATGGAGCGCGAAGAACAAGGGGCAAGCCTGCGCTTCTCGAAGCTTGAGCGCGACAAATGGCTGCCGCCGAAGGACGTGGTTACGGACGAGTACATGTTCGTCAACTGGGCCGACCTGCCATCCGTAACACCGTTGAACGCGGAGCACTGGGTCGCGCACTGGCTCAGCAAGAGCGCCCCGGACACTTACGCTTACGACGTGCTCGTAGCATTCTCCGAGGACAATGGGGAGAGCTGGGGCGACGCGGTTCGTCCACATACGGATGGCACGCCGACAGAGCACGGCTTCGTCTCGATACGCGATCACGATGGCTCGCCCGCCCTGCTCTGGCTCGACGGGCGCAAAACCGGCAGCGATCGAATCGTTGACGACCCCAGGGCCAGCAGCATGACCCTGCGCGCCGCCGCGATCTCGCCGGACGGCTCCTTGAGCGACGAACAGTTGGTCGACAACATCGTCTGTGATTGCTGCCAGACCGACGTCGCTGTCTCGACAACCGGCCCGATTGCCGTCTACCGCAACCGCACGGCCGATGAGATTCGCGATATCTATGTCACGCGTTTTGTCGATGGTGCGTGGGAACAGGGCGCCGCCATTCGCGATGACGGCTGGAAAATACCCGGATGCCCGGTCAACGGCCCGTCCATCGATGCGGACGGCGACTTCGTAGCGATCGCCTGGTTCTCGGCCGCAAATGACACGCCCGTCGCGCGTGTCGCACTCTCGACGAACGGCGGCAAGACCTTCAAGGAACCCGTGGAGATCGCCACCAGGCGCACATCGGGCCATGTCGGTATCGCTATCATCGACCGGCAGTCGGCTGCTGTCAGCTGGGTTGAGAAGGACAAACGCGGCACCAACGCGATCAATGTGCGCACCGTTACGACGGGCGGGTCGCTGGGTCCCGTGCATACGGTCGGACGCAGCAACCTGCTGCGCATCTATCCGCAGCTGATTCGCGCCGCCGACAAATTGCTGCTGGCCTGGACAGACGAGATCGGCGACACCTCGGAGGTCGTGTCGGTCATGGTACCGATTCCCGGCTTCTACGACCGCTGATCGTTTCTTCCTCACGAAAGAATCACAACACCCTAACGAACCCATCAGTTCTCTCCGGACGAATCCGTCCAAAGTCATGCTCACCGGAAATGTCTTCCGGTCATGAAACAAAAGGAGAGAACCATGAACGCGATGAAACGAATGCTGCTCATGACAATGGCAGCAAGCATAGTCCTGGTGTTGGCTATGCCAGACACCGCCCGCGCCGAATTCCGGCATTTTGGGCGGGACTTCTCGGCACTCTACGTATTCGGTGACAGCCTTTCTGATCCGGGCAACACTTATGCGTTGCGCGGCGAGATTACGACTGCACCTTATGAACCGATACCTGAATTTCCTTATGACAGCCGGCGCTTCAGCAACGGCAAGACCTGGGTAGAGATCCTCGCAAAGGAAACAGGAAACTTCCGCGGCGCACGGCCGGCCTACCGACGCCCCTGGTTCGGCAACTACGCTGTTGCAGGCGCTCGCACCCCCGGCACCAATGATCTGAAGCCGACTTTCGGCGACCAGGTAAGCGACTATCTCGCGAATGTCGGCGGCGCTGCCGATCCTGACGCGCTTTACGTTGTGCAGTTCGGTGGCAACGATATTCGCGATGCCCTGGAAGCCGGGCTTGCAGGTAAAGATCCGAACGCGGTACTTGGCGAGGCCCTGGGTGCGCTTGCTTACAACATCGGCGTACTCAGCCACGCTGGTGCCCGCAAATTCCTGATCGCCAATGCGCCTAATCTCGGACGTGTGCCGGTGATAACGGCTATAGGCGCGTCCGGCCCGGCTGAAGCACTGAGCATCGGCTACAACGCCGGGCTCGACGGCATACTGGCGCAACTCGCAGCCGGCGGTCTCGAGATCTACCGCCTGGATCTGTTCAACTTCGTCGACGCAGCTACGCAAATGCCGATGGGTTTCGGTTTCGCCGACGCCATGACGCCTTGCCTTCAGGTATTCACGCCGCCGGCTACCGGCGTTTGCGATGATCCAGACCAGCGCCTGTTCTGGGATGGACTCCATCCGACACGCGCTGGACACCGTATTGTGGGCAATATCGCCGTAAACGTGCTGTCGCTTGACTGAGCGTGTCACACCGTTCGGGGCGACGGACCGCCCCGAAATTTACTCGAAGAGCATGCCGTACGAACTCACGGCGTCCAGGCGTAACTAACCTTCATGAACCACGTGCGATCGGATGCCTCGAGCTCGTCCAGGTCGTCGTCGTCAACGTACAAGTCCGAGTATCCGAGAAAGAACACAGTGCGTGGATTCAGCTTGTAGGAATAAAGAAGCTCCCGGCCGACCTCCTTCTCTCGTGCATCCACTTCGTCTACGTAAACAGCCTGGTTCTTCTCGACGTCCTCGTACTGAACCGTGAGGCGCAAAAAGCTGCGCAGGTTGAACTGCCAGGTCAGGCGCATGTCCGCAACGCTCGCATCGAATATCTTCTCGCCGTCGGGAGTTTCGAGCCGGGAATAGACACCGCGGAAGCGCATGAGCAGGTTGCGGTTGATGTTCCAATTGATGAATGGCTGCAACTCCAGTTTGTCGGCAAGGCGATCGTTGGAGTAGTCGATCTCGTCGCCAAAGCGCGCGAGCAGGCCAACGATTAGCCCTCCGCGTGGCTGGAATTCACCGAATACGCCGTAGTGGTCGAGGTCATAGCGAACGCCCTCCCAGACCTCGTCCGCTCGCGTGATGCGCCCTTGCAGGAACGACTGCATTGGGCCATTCAGATTCAGTCGCAGCGAACTGTCTCGCTCCAGAAGGCCGCCGTCTTGGTCAGACACCTCTTCATACTCGGAATGCAACACAATGCGACTCCAGAAGTCGTCTTCCTCGCCGTGCCAGATTCTCCCTCCACTAATCTCCTGGACGCCGCCACCGACCCGCGTAACGAAGCCCAGGTCGGCGCGGAATTCTTCCGTCACGTCCGCGTATTCGACATTGGCAAACCAGTTTCTCGAGTCGTACTCGTACTCCACACTCAGCGCATCGCCATCGAAACTCTCAATAGACTGCTCGAACTCGAGCGCCACGTCGCCGGGATACTCGGTGTCGGATTCGAGATACTGGAACTGCAGGGAGTGCTGATCGCTGATCTTCCAGCGACCGTCCACGCCACCGACGTAGTTGTGGTAGTCGCCGCCATCACGCACGGTTACGAGTCCGCCGATGAAAGACGCCTCGCCGAATCCATAGCTGTAGCGCCCCACGAACGCCGTATTCTCCTCCTCGATGGTCGTGGTATCGGAGCCGAACACGCCGGGTATGAGAAGGTTCGTGACGGCGTCCTGCGCCGCGAAGATGCCGAACGTGTGGTCGTTACGTTTGCCGGTCAGCTTGCCACCAACATCGGGGTCCGCGATGTTGCGCGTGAAAACGGCATCGATCAACGTATTGTAGTAGTCCGCACCCTCGAGGAAGAACGGCCGTCGCTCCGGATAGAACAGCGCGAAGCGTTCGTTAACGTCGAGCTGTGCAACGTCAGCCTCGACTTGTGAGAAATCGGGATTGATAGTCAGGTTTGCCGTGATATCCGGTGTGATGCCCCAGCGCACGCTCACGCCAGCCTCGGTGTCGGTGCCGCCCGACTCGAGCGGTTCGAAGCCCGGATCGTCGGTGCTTTCCGTCTGCGTGGCGGTGACGGCCGGCACGATCTCGAGATCGCGGCCCGGCTCGGATCCCTCGAGCCCTTGCAACTTGCTAAGCTGGCAAAGATAGCAGTTGCGGTTTCGATCCTGCGGGTTGTTGGACAAGCGATAACGATGATCCCGGGGATAGAAACGCAACAGGTCATAACCCCAGGTCTGCTTGCCGTCGATATTCGGGAAACGCAGCTGGTTCAGCGGGATTTGCATCTCCACGACATAGCCTGTGTCGTGAATCTGGCCTGCCGAGGACCAGATTGCGTCCCAGGAATCGTCCTCTCGCCGGTTGACGTCGTCATTGGTGGTGTCCATCTGCACGCCGAGCGGATTGGCGAAGAACTGGAACGCGCGACGCTCGTCATTGAACGTGTCGATCGCGATGCCCACGAAATCGTCGCTCCACGCCGAGTCACGATCGCGCAGGTAAGCTCGGATCGCCCTGGGATCGGGATCCTCGGCGTCAAATGCCAGGTAGAGGTTTTCGCCATCCTCGACCAGGTAGACGGCGGTTTTGACAGGCGCATCGATGTTCTCGCCGGGCCGGGTTTCGTAGTTGAGATCGACGCGCGTGGCCTCCTGCCATGCTGCCTCATCGATTACGCCATCGATCGTGATCTCGGCCGAAGTCCGTGGCAGCTCGGCGACGGATCCCCACGCGGGCACGCCAATTCCCACTGCGAGCACGAGCAGGCCCATTTGTGAGTGAATCGGCACCAGCGGAAGAACCCCGACATAAAGCTGTGTGGCTTAGATGCTCAAACCCACGCTTTCGTTCAAACAAAAATTCGGTAGAATCGCCGCAAGCCCAGCACCGAGGCCACCGGCTATGGAAATCAGCGGTACGATTATCACTTATAACGAAGAAGACCACATTGAGGAGGTGATTCGTTCGCTGCAACAGGTCTGCGACGAGATCATTGTCGTCGACTCGCTGAGCACCGACAAGACCGTCGACATCGCCGAATCGCTGGGGGCCAAGGTCGTGCTGCAGAAGTACCTCGGCGAAGGCAAGCAGCGCAAGGTCACCGAAGATCATACGAACAATGACTGGATCCTGGCACTGGATGCCGACGAGCGGCTTGACGATGAGATGGTCGAGACGATCCGGTCTCTGGATTTCAGTAATCCGAAAATCGGCTTCGAATTCAACCGCAAGAGCTATCGCGGAAACCACTGGATGCGCGGCCCGGGGTTCTACCCCGACTACCTCGTGCGCCTCTACAACAAGACCGAGGGCGGCTACGTCCCGCGCTACGGCCACGCCGGAGTCAAGACGCCGACCAGGAAGCGCGTGCGCGGCCACATCATTCACTACACCTACGATGACATCAGCGACTGGCTGGCCCGCATGAACCAGGTCACCTCGCTGGACGCCCAGGGCATGTTCGAAAAAGGGCGTCCACCTTCGAATATCCGCCCTATCCTTGCCGCGTTCAATGCGGGTTTCAAGAAATTCATCCTGAAGGGCGGTATTTTCCGTGGCTTCGACAGCTGGACGATCACACTGACCAGCGTGTTCCGCACCTACATGAAGTACCTGAAGCTCAACGAGTTGCACGAACAGAAGGCGGCAGAGTCGCCGCCCGAAAAACGCTAGCCCACGAGTTCTTCGTACAGCGCCTTGTGCTGTGCGATCGAGTCCTGCACGTTGAAATGCGTGCGGATCCTCTCGCGAGCCCGCCTGCCGTAGTCGGCCCTGCGTTCAGCATCACTGGCCATCTCGATGATAGCGTCGGCCAACGCGTGGGGATCGGACGGTGGCACAACCAGGCCACATACCCTGTCCTCGACGAGTTCCGGGCTGCCGCCCGTTGCCGTGACAATCGGCGCAATGCCATAGACCATTGATTCGATGACCGTCTTGGGCAGGCCCTCACGTTTGGTCGCAGGCAGGACGCTGGCGCTGCACGCCGAAATCAAAGCCGGTATATCCTCGCGGTGGCCCAATACGTGGATCCTGTCGGCCATCGGGCTCGCTTCGATCAGTTTGGCGATCTCGGGGCTGTCCATCCCACCTCCGACGAGCAGTATATGGACCGGCAAGTCTGGTGGAAGGAATCGCGTTGACTCGATCAGCACCGGAACCCCTTTTCTGGGTCGGTTGTTGGCTACGCAGCCGAGCACGAAGGCATCCTCGGGAATGCCGAAGTCGCCGAGATCGGTCGGGTCCGTCTGCTCGTACCAGGCCAGGTCGTGCCCTTTGTAAATAGTAACGGGCTTGTTCTTGTCGAACATCTGCCTGCGCAGATCGTCGCGGACAGCGTTCGCAACGCACACGATCTTGTCAACGCGCGGATTCAGATGTGTCAGGTAGCAGGTCGGGTCGTACCAGTAGATATTGCCCGTCTGGCCGCGATACGTGACTACCTTGTTGGGCAGGCCGATACTCGCGAAGACGCCGGCCACAATCGCCTTGTTATTGAACAGATGCAGTACGTCGTGCCTGCCCTCTTTGAGCACGTGGCGGATCGTCCTGATCGCCTCGAGGCTGAACTTACGCGGCGGAGTGTAATCGTGAATCCTGATACCGAAGGATTCCATGCGCTTCGCGTACCAGCACTTGCCCTGCGTCATTACTTCGACGTCGAGCCCCAGCTGCTTGAGCCCGATAATCGCCTCGGCTTCCGGCCGGATGTTGTGAAGGGTAATGTCGTAGTTGCCGACGAACAGGACTTTGATGGCCATTCGATGGGTCGCAGAGCTCAGGAGGCCGTCGATTATGGCCAGTCACGCGCTACGCGACAAGCGATCAGGCGCTCGCGCAGATCCAGCGCGACCGAACCTCATTCGGCATAACCGGTCAGCTCGACGTAACCACGCCCTTTGATCGCCCGACCAGAAAGCTCGCCATCGACATCGACGGCCCCCTCCCAATAGCGCACGGTCGTGAACAACTCCTGGTCGTCGATGACCGGTGTAATCGTCAACCGCAGGTCTCTTCCCGGCAGGTGGAGCGACCATCGCGACGGATAGCTTCCGCCCGCGGGGCTGTCCCAGCGGTCCTCAACTACAATCTCGATGTCCTGAGGGTCGATATGCTCCACGGCACCGTTGCTGTCCACCCAGGTGCCCGAGCTGTGCCTGTCCTGGCTACCGTCGTTCTTACGGATGTTGTAGAACATCAGGTCGCTATCGTCGGACAGCTGCAGCGCGAACCAGTCCCAGCCTGCCTGATCGGCTGACAGCGCGCTGCTGCTCCACTCGCGGTCCAACCAGGAAAGGCCGGACACGGCTAAGCTTTCGTCACCGATGCGCAGGGTGCCTTCCGTTTCCAGGCGCGTGATCGAGTAGTAATACGAAGCGTTGCCCGGTTCGGCCGATTTTTGCGACAGCCCGTCGACGCCGTTCAACACTGGCGCTTTGAGCGGACTAAGCTCGACATCGATCGAGACTTCCTCATCGGCAGCGACCAGCCGCCAGGGACCACTCGCCTCGTCCGAGCCGATATGCCAGTCGTCGATCCAGACGCGAAACGGCTCGGCACGAGCACCCGCCAGGCCGAGCGCACCGCGGGAGAAGCGCTCGGCGACAAGAAAACGCTCATCCTCGGCATCGGTAACGGCCAGGTGCGCGATGTAGACCTGGTTCGAGCGCCAGCCGGATTCCTGCGCCTCAGGCGACAGGGCAAAACGAAAAATCGTGAGCTCGAAACCGAAGCGCCGGCCGTTGACATCGTCCAGGTTGCCCGTCACGTACCACCACTCGTTGCGATAGTCGGAGTGCGGACCGTGGTCGCGAGGAAACTCGAATTCGCGTGCCTCGAGCGCCTTGACGAACCCTTCTTCCTCTTCGCTGCCGAGCAGCGTCGATAGCCGCGAGCCACCAGTTTCGTCGGCCGCCAACGACACTGCGATCAGCAAAACAGCAAGCAGGGATGTGATCAGAAAAGCTCTCACGCTCTTATTCCTCACGCATCGCAACAGCCGGCTGGCTTTGTGAAGCACGATAAGCCGGGTAGATACCGGCGAGTATAGACGCGCCGACCGCGAACACCACGGCCGATATCAGCACATCCGGCGCTGTCTGCATGTCGATCTGCCAGCCGAAAGCGCGACGGTTGATGACCTTGATGAGAATCCACGCCATGACGACGCCGAGTGGCACGGCCGCAAGCCCACTCAGCAGTCCGATCACCGCTGTCTGCCCCGTGATCATGCTGCCGACCTGGCGTGGCGTCATGCCTAGTGCACGCAGCAGCGCGAATTCCCGTGCCCGCTCGAGTTGCAGCGCCAGCATCGCGCCCAGGATGCCGATGAACGCGACACCGATGGCGAGCCAGTAAAGTACGTCGGTGATGACGAAGGTCTGGTCGAAAATCTCGAGCGAAAGATCGCGGATCTGAATATTGGAAGTTACTCGAAGTTTCTGTTTTAACATACTGTTTTGTACAATTATATCGACGACCTCATCGGGAGCTACGCCGCCGGCGAGATAGAGCCCCAGCGAATCGACACGATCGTCCTCGAAGTAACGATCATAGTTGCTGCGACTGATCAGTACGGCGCTCGAGTTGATATCGTAGCTCTGGAAACTCGCAGCGATCTCGAACTCGCGCGGACCGCTGTCCGTCGGCAGCGTAATGCTGTCCCCGGCCGACACCTCGTTGTGATACGCATAAGGTTCCGAGACGAGCACGACGTCGCTGTTTTCCCACGCCGGCCACACCACGTCAGGATCGGCATCCAGTATCTCGGTTCCGGCGTAGCTGCCGGGTGCCATCTTTATCGCGACTATTTGCGTGCGGCCGCTCGCATCCTCGATCCAGGCACGGCGGCTGGTGCTTACGGCCTCGACGCCCGGCATGTCGCTGATATCCTCGATGAGCCCGGGGTCCATCGGACCCTGCCGTGGCCCCGTGTAGAGGTCCGCCTGCAGCGTCTGCTCGAGCCAATCGCCCACCGATGCGCGGAAACTGCCAACCATGACGCTGACACCAATCGTCGCCGACACGGCAACAGCCAGGGAAACGATCGCGACACCTGTGCGGCTCAGGCTCGCACCGATACCTGCCACGGCCATGCGCGCAGGCGTGCCACCGACCCGCTGAGCAGCCGGAGCCAGCAGCGCCGACGCGAAGCGCACGACCTGTGGCACACAGAGCGAAAAACCGAGGATCAGTAAGAAGACAGCAGCCAGGCCGGCAACGAGATCGCGTCCTGAGAATGCCAGAACCGCAGTGGCGATCAGCATCGTGACGAGCCCTGCAATGGTCACGTAAGGCAGGGAGCGCCCTGCCCGTTTCTCGAGCGCCGAACGCGTGAGCGCCAGCTTTGGCGCATAGGACGTGGCTTCGAGCGCGGGAGCCGCCGCCGCGACCAGCGACGCGCCGATACCGGCAACCAGGCCCTTGACGATCGAGACCGTGTCGACGCTGACATCCGTTACGTTGACGCGGAAATACAGATCATTGATCGAGCGCGACACGAGCACGAGCAACTGCTCGCCGAGCCAGATGCCTATGGCAAGTCCAAGAAGCGCAGCGACGGCTCCCAGCACCAATGCCTCCGCGAGGATCAGGCCGAACACCTGCCCGCGCGTGATTCCAAGCGCCCGCAGGATGCCTATCAGTTCACGCCGCTGCAGGACCGAGAAACTCACGCTGTTGAAGATCAGGAACAGGCCTACAAGCAGCGCGAGCAGGCTCATAGCTGTGAGGTTGGTCATAAATGCCGCGCTCATCTCTGCCGTCGCGCGCGTGCGACCCGCTGCCGTGAGCACGCGCGCACCCTCGGGCAATGCCGCCTCGAGGCGCTTCAATGCCTCACGGTCGCCGTCGGCGATGCGAACGTCTATCCGGGTGAGCAAGCCTTCTTGCGCGAGCCACGACTGTGCCGTCGCGATGTCTGCAATGAGGAGATTGTCGAGGCTGCCGGACTCGTCCTCGAAGGTCCCGAGCAGCATCGCGTCACGCGGTCGCCCTGCGGCAAGTACTGCGAAACTCTCTCCCGGTACGATGCCGAGCCGACCTGCCGTACCCTCCGACATCGTGATGGCGCCTGGTTGAGTCAGGAAGCCGCGAAAAATGTTCTCGCTGGAGGCCTCGCCTGTGAACGTGCGCATATCGCGTTCGGCGAAGATGTCGACGCCGAGCAGCTGCATGGAAGATTCGACGACCTCGACGTCGCCCTCGACAACCGGCGCGATGCTCCGTATGCCGGATTCGACGCGAAGCCGCACGTAGATTTCTTCGGGCACGCCACGCGGGCCGCCGATGACCTGGTGCGTGGTCTCGCCGGCGATCATATCCATCGACAGCAGGAATGCTTTGCGCGCACTCGCGTTGGCGAGATCTACCGCAACGATGACGGCGACGCCGATACCAATGCCGAGCAGCGCCAGCGCCAGCTGCCAAGGATGGCGCAGCAAGTAGCTGAAGCTCGCGCGATAGGTCACCGGGATCATTGCTACGCCGGGGTCTCCTCGAGCATGCCGTTGTGTAACTCGAACACGCGATCGCAGGAAGCTGCAACGCGTGCGCTGTGTGTGGCGATCAGCATGGTGCCGCCCGAGCCGCGCACCAGCTGCTCCAGCAAGGCGAGCACCGACTCGGCCGTGTTGTCATCGAGATTGCCGGTCGGCTCGTCCGCGAGTAACACGGACGGCCTGTGGCTCAGCGCGCGGGCGATTGCCACGCGCTGTTGCTCGCCACCCGAGAGCACGTCGGGAAAGCTCCCTGCACGATCGGCGAGTCCCACGGCGTCCAGCAACTCGGCGATGCGCGCGTCGGGACCCGGTTCCTTGTTGAGTTCGAGGACCAGGCGAATGTTGTCCGCGACATTGAGCGTCGGCACGAGGTTGAAGGCCTGGTAGACGAAACCGATGTGTCTTCTTCGAAACAAGGTCCGGTCACGCTCTGTGAGTCCGGTCAGGTCGACACCAGCGACGGACACGGTGCCCGAGTCCGGTGTATCGATGCCGCCGACCAGGTTCAGCAATGTCGACTTGCCGGAACCGCTGCGGCCTCGCAGCGCGACAGTCTCGCCGCGCACCAGGTCGGCATCCACGTTGTCGAGGACGATGTGTTCGCGCTCTCCCTCGCGGAAACTTCGGCTTAGCGCACGAAGCTGGATTTCGACGGGGTCCGATGTTTTCATAGGCCTGCAGCTTAACGCTTCTCGAAGATGAACGAACTAATCGAACACGACATTCGCTGTCCGTACTGCGATGAGAGCATCGTGGTGCTGATCGACGGCTCGGTGAGTGAGCAAACCTACGTCGAGGACTGCCACGTATGCTGTCGCCCAATCGTACTCGCGGCATCCGTGGGCCCCGATGGCGGTGCCCGGGTGATTGCGACTGCCGAGAACGAATAGAAGTTCCCGCTCAAAGCGATGAGGTGAGTCCGGCTCGCTATTTCTCGTGCCGCCAGACGTCGAGCTGCTTCGGCGCTTCGGCTTCTTCGATGATGATTTCGCCGATCTTGCAAGGCGCCACACCCTCTGAATCCTCGCACGCAGGCAGGCTAGCGAGCCGCTCCTGGTGCGCTTTGCGCATCGAGTCCGTCACGGGCGCCTGGGTAGCGGGTGCTATCCATACTTCGTCATCGGCAACCGCAGCGCTGACCTCAGCCAGGTTCGCGTAAACGGTGTGTTGCCGCGCGGAGGGTGCGCAGCGCGACTTCTTCTTGTCGACGATGATCGTCTCCGAGGCGTCCTTAACAGCGATGAGCTGTTCGAGTGCGGCCTCGCAATCCGCCTGTGTTAGGAATTGCAGCTCGAACTCGTGCTCCTGGCACACTGTTTTGCCCGCAGGCGCTACGCACTCGGCGAAGGAAAGGACGAAGATCGGTATCCATGCAGTATCCATCGTTTCGCTCCCGATTGATTGGTTGTTATTTTTGACTGCAAGATTAGCAAAGATATCCCCGGGATTTCTGAACGAAAGGTGTCGCCGGGGCTGCTGGCGGGAATGTGCTGAGTTTGCTGACGAGCGGCTGGCCGTCTAGGCGGCGCCGGCCTCCGCCGCGTCCGGCAGGTCCTGAACGTCCAGCCACGCCTGCACCGATTTGCAGAAGTTGTTGGTCGCGACATTGATTTCGAAGATCGGCGCGAACTGTTTGAGCTTCTCGACGACCGCAGCCATGAGCTTGAGGCAGTAATCCGGCGCCATCGGGACGCTCGACATGAACCGGGCCAGCAGGTCGACGATCGCATCTTCTATGTCGTCGCGATCGTGCTGATGGAAGAGCTCGCAGAGTTCGTTCGCAAACACGGCGATGTCGCGCAATTCCTCGTCGTCGGAAGAAGGCGCCATGATCTTGCCGGGCGGGACGCCGCGAATGGCCTCCAGAATCGAGGCCGGCAGGTTCCAGATCTTGGCGACGGCTCCGCCGATTTCGGCGAAACTGACACCGAGCACGCCACGAGCTGCCGCGGCCTTGTCGAGCCCTTCCTTCTCCTGCAGCGCGACAATGTCCTCGTACTCGTCACCGAAATAGAAGATGACGAGGTTCTCGCCGAGGTTTTGGCACATACCGCTGATGAACGCCTCTTCGGCGCCCGGCAGCTCGGCACGTTGCGCAAGGTGGCGTGCAATCAGGCCGCTAAGGAACGATCTTGTCATCGAATCCTTGAGTGCCGCCGAGTCGCTCTTCATGTGGCCGAAAAAGGCCAGGCTGTTGGCGGTCATGCGTACCTGTTCGACACCCAGGAACACGACGGCCTGCGAGATACTCGTGATCTCGGTGGCACGACTGCCATAGAAAGACGAGTTAACGAGCTTCAGGAGTTTGCCCGTCAGCGCGAAGTCACGAAGGATAACGTTGGCCAGCTTGTCGGCATTCGCCTGCTTGTCGTCGCCGGTCAGCCGGTTGATGTCGGACAGGGTCTTGGAAATGGCGGGGAAGTCGCCCGTGCGCTGCATCTTGCGCAACAGGAAGTCAATCGTGCTGTGACTGGATCCTTCGTTCGTCGCTTTTTCCTCGAGCCCCGTTTCTTCGAGGAACAATTGGAAGGCTTCGTTCATCGAAGAGCAGTCGGAATAACGGCCGTCACGTCCCTTCTCCAGGGCACCGGCTACAAAGCGTGCGAAGGCCTCGCCGTGTGGCATGTCCTTGAAGGGTTCGTAGTCGACGTCGCCCAGGATGATGCGGTATTGAATCTGTTCGAGGTTGTCGCCCTTCATGGCTCGCTGGCCGGTGACAACTTCGTAGAAGGTGCTGCCGAGGGCGAAGACGTCGGTCCAGGGACCTAGCGGATCGCCCGTGAAGTGTTCAGGCGCCATGTAGCGCAAAGTGCCGGACGCGGAGTCCCTGGGCTCGCGCGCCATGCTCACGTACTGCGACAGCCCGAAGTCCATGACACGCGGCGCACTGTCGCCATCAATGAGGATGTTCCTCGGACTCAGGTCGAGATGCACGATCTCCGCAGCGTGTGCCATCGACACAGCCTTGAGCGTGGACTTGATCATCGGCACCGCGTCTTCGATCGTCATCGGCCCCTTGGATTTCAACACATCGATAAGAGGCTGCCCTTCAACATACTCGAAGATCAGGTAGGGGCCGGCCTCGCACTCGCCGACATCGTAGATGGGAACAATATTGGGATGATTGAGCTTGCTCGACATGCGCGCTTCGAGCGGCGTGCCATCCTCGGCCACCTGGTTGAGTTCGGCGTCCGTGGCCGTAAGGACCTTGACCGCCACCAAACGATCCAGTTTGGGGTCGCGCCCAAGGTACACGGAGCCCTGCGAGCCCCGGCCTATCCGCCGAATAATTTCGTACCGCCCGATCTTCGATTCCATAGCCCAGCCAAGAAGAGTCACGTTTCCACTAGTGGTTAGCGGCAGGTTGCGGGGAAACCTGAGCCCGAATTCCCCTATCGGCCCAAAAAAAAGCAAGCTGCTGACGCGTCGAAAGCGTACATTTCAGAGTGGATGCGGAAACCGCGCCGTTCAGGTATTTTTGTTGGCTGTACCCGTCCCGAGAATCGCTTTCTCCACTCATGGCTGACGAGCTTTGGCAAGCATTTATCCAGATTACCGGGTCAGCTAACGCGTTCCTGCTCGGCGGGATCCTGATACTGAGCCCGCGGCTTCACAAAACGCGGTCGCGCCGCAAGCTGGGCGTGGCCCTGCTCGCCTACGGCTACCTGCTCCTGTCATTCACTGCCGTCGATAATCTCTGGATCCCGACCAGCTGGGGGATCGTGCTATCCGACTACGTCATCGTGCTCCTGGCTTCGGCCTTCTTCCTCGACTATGTCAGCGGGGCACTCGGGCGCGGCGAGGTCTCGCGATTGATTTACTTGCCGCCCTTCGCGTTTCTTGTCTTCGCGATGATTATGGGCACCGAGTTCATAATGGGACGAGCCATCAACGTCGTGGTCGTGACCCAGATCGCGTACACCTGCCTGACGACCTGGGTTTACCTGACTTCGGTGAAAGGCCTTGCCAGCCGCGTACATCACCTGCGCATGCTCATCATCGGTCTGTGGATCCTGCATGCGTTCCAGTTCAGCCGCATGCTGCTGCCCGGTGTTGGCTGGGTGTTCGACCTCGTACCGCTCGCCGGCGCCGCGCTGATTCTCACGTTCACGGTCCTGGTTCTGACCGACTCGCGCTCTCTCATGGCCTTGAGCCAGGTCGTTGGCGAGCGCCCTGCCCCCTCCCTGTCGTTGGAAGCGATCGATCTGTACATGAATACCGAGAAGCCGCATCTCGATTCGCGCCTCACGCTCGGGCAACTGGCGCGGGCTATCGATACACCTGAGCGCGAGCTGTCGCAGCTGTTCGGCAACTCGGACGACGGCAACTTCTACAATTTCATCAACCGCTACCGCGTGCAGGAGGCTAAAGAGCTCCTGAGAAGTGCTGCCGAGTCACGTACCTCCGTCGAGGCCGTCGGCCTGATGGCTGGATTCCGCTCTCGCTCGACGTTCTACGAGGCGTTTCGCAAGGGCGCTGGCAAAACGCCGGCACAATACCGAAAAGGGCCTGGGAAGGACGACGAATAGCCTATTGCAGGCTTTCTTGTCCGGCTACGCTTAGTCGGACAGGTATGCACTTGCCCGTCCTCGAGAATGCGCCGATGCTTGAATGGTGCGATATTCCAGAGGACGGAATCGATGAAATCAAAACTAATTCTTGCACTCTGCCTGTGGCTGGCGGGCTGTGCGTCGACGGAGCCGCCGAAAGCCCTGCTGGGTGCCTACCGCCTCGATGACGGTCGTACGGTCAGCATCCGGCGAAGTGTGGACGATACGCTCAGATACCGGATTTACGAAAGCGGAAAGAGCGGGCGCCTCTACCCCGAGTCCGAGGGAGTATTCGTATCCGGTCCGGGATTTTCGGAGCGTGAACCGGTCGAGATCGAGGTCCGTTTCGAAACCGCCGAACGCGGCAATGCCAACTCACTCGAGTGGCGACCCAGGGACGCCATCCCCCAAACGGCACAGCGAATCGGCACCGAGCGAGAGGTGTACTTCGAGAGCAACGGCACACGTCTTTTCTCGCGGCTGCACCTGCCCGATACACCACCACCCTACCCGGCCGTCATACTCGTGCACGGTTCCGGCGACTCAGCGGGCACGGAGTGGTTCTACAACAGCGATTTTTTCGTCGCCAACGGCTTCGCGGCGTTGACCTATGACAAACGTGGCTCGGGTCGCTCCGAGGGTCGGTTCACGTTCGACTTTGAACAACTCGCCGAAGACGTGGTCGCCGCCGCTGACTACCTGCGGACGGTGCCCGAGATCGACGAGCGTCGCATCGGTCTTGCGGGGTACAGCCAGGGTGCATGGGTAGCGCCGCTGGCAGCTTCGAAAACCGAGAAGATCAAGTTTGTCGTCGTGAACTACGGGATGATCGAATCGCCGGCCGACGAGGCGCGCCTCGAAATGCGCCAGCTACTGGTCGACGCCGGCGTCACCGATGTCGATCTGCAGGCTGGCGATAAACTCATCCGCGCCGCCGTGAGTCTTGTCGCTAACGAGTTCAAGGTCGGCTGGGGCGAGTTCCAGACGCAAAAGAAGATGCACCGCGATGCACCCTGGCTCGAGCACCTCGACGGCACACCGGTTGGCACGCTGGTCAAGTGGCCGAAGTTCCTGGTGCAGCTGATCGGCCCGTGGCAGCTCCCGAAAGGACTGGACTGGCACTACGATTCCACGGAGCTGCTCGAGCAGTCGGAGATGCCTATGGCATGGCTGCTCGCCGAAGACGACCGGAGTGCCCCCAATGAACAGACGATCGCCACGCTGCGATCCCTGATTGATGCAGGCAAACCCTATAGCCTGAGCGTCTTTCCGAATGCCGATCACGGCATGCTGACGTTTACTCAAAAGGACGGTGAGCGAGTCTACGAGGGGTACGCGCCGGGCTACTTCGAGTCGGAGGTGGCGGCGCTGGAAAGACTGTCTGCTCCAGGTTCCCAATAAACAAAGGGCCGTCCAGCGGACGGCCCTTTTCGAGTTTGGAGCGGGTGATGAGGATTGAACTCACGACCCTCACGTTGGCAACGTGATGCTCTACCGCTGAGCTACACCCGCTATGTCTTGCAGAGGAGCGAGA
>Ga0209456_10000404_pt1 | contig 23588 bp, 21 predicted proteins | sample COG_11_FD_184755 | JGI IMG/M metagenome (GOLD analysis project Ga0209456, IMG submission 184755) | Pelagic marine sediment microbial communities from the LTER site Helgoland, North Sea, for post-phytoplankton bloom and carbon turnover... | ecosystem: Environmental > Aquatic > Marine > Neritic...
CTCGTCACGAGTGCCCTGCCCTATGTCAGTGGCTCGCCTCATATGGGCCATCTCGTCGAGTACGTGCAGACCGATATCTGGGTACGCTTTCAGAAGCTACGAGGCCACGACTGCATCTATGTCTGCGCCTCGGACGCTCACGGCACGCCGATCATGCTCAAGGCGCGCGAACAGGGCATTACTCCCGAGGCTCTGACAGAGGGGTATTCGGCGGAATTTGCCAACGACTTCCGTGATTTTGGCGTCGAATTCGATAACTACCACACAACGCATTCGCCGGAGAACGAAGCGCTCGTCACCGAGATGTTCACAGCGTTGCGAGACAAAGGCGATATTTATACGCGGACCATCGAGCAGTCCTACGATGAAAAAGAGGGCATGTTTCTGCCCGACCGCTTCGTGCAGGGCACCTGCCCGTATTGTAATACGGAAGATCAGTATGGCGACGCCTGCGAAAATTGCAGCAAAACCCTGTCGCCCGCCGAACTGATTGATCCTGTCTCAGTCATATCGGGCACGACTCCGGTCAGACGCGAATCCGAGCATTACTTTTTCAGGTTGAGCGAATATGGCGACCGCTTGCGCCGCTGGATGAGCGATGCCGCACTGGATAAGAACGTTGTCGCAAAGCTCGAAGAATGGTTCGAGGCGGGCCTGCAGGACTGGGATATTTCCCGCGACGCTCCGTATTTCGGTTTTCGAATCCCGGGTACTGAGGACAAGTATTTTTACGTCTGGCTTGACGCTCCGGTGGGTTACATGGCGAGCTTCAGGAATCTGTGCGCACGTCGCGACGACCTGGAATTCGATGACTACTGGAGGCCGGACAGTGATGCCGAGGTCTACCACTTCATCGGCAAGGACATCATGTATTTTCACACCTTGTTCTGGCCGGCCGTGCTGGGCGGGTCGGGTTTCCGAACGCCGACGAGCGTCTTCGCCCACGGCTTCCTGACCATCAACGGCCAGAAGATGTCCAAGTCCCGCGGCACGTTTATCAAGGCGCGAACCTACCTCGACAACCTGAATCCGAGTTGTTTACGTTATTACTACGCAGCAAAGCTCGGACCCACGATCGAGGATATCGATCTGAATCTCGATGACTTCATTGCTCGCGTGAATTCGGATCTTGTCGGCAAGCTGATCAATATCGCCAGTCGCTGCGCCGGCTTCATCGGCAAGCGATTTGACGGGCAGCTGGCCGACAGCCTGCCCGACACGGCCCTGTTCGCCGAATTTGCGGCCGCGGCGGAGCCCATCGCTCAGCACTACGAGCATCGCGAGTATTCGAAGGCGATGCGCCTGATCATGGCGCTCGCGGACCAGGCAAACCGTTATATTGACGACAACAAACCGTGGGTGATGATCAAGGACGAGGAGCGCCTGAGTGACGTACAGCTCGTGTGCACTCAGGGCCTGAATATGTTCCGCAGCCTCATGATCTACCTGTCGCCGGTCATTCCTGCCGTCGCTGAAGATGCTCGCTTGTTTCTCAACGAAGACCGCTGGCAATGGCAGGACGCAACGTCGCCTCTGCTTGCGGCAACGGTGTCCAAATTCAGACCACTGCTGACGCGCGTCGAGCCCGGCCAGGTTCAGCGTATGGTCGAGCAATCCCGGGAGAGTACTCCAGTGCCTGAAGCCACACCGCAAGACGATACCATCAGCATCGACGACTTCATGAAAGTCGATTTGCGAATCGCGCGCATCGAGAAAGCCGATCCTGTCGACGGAGCCGACAAGCTGCTCGCATTGACGCTCGACCTCGGCGATTCAAGCCGCCAGGTCTTTGCGGGCATCAAGGCGGCTTACGATCCAGAGAGTCTTGTCGGCAAGCAGGTAATCGTGGTTGCGAACCTTGCGCCACGAAAGATGCGCTTTGGGGTTTCCGAGGGCATGGTGCTCGCCGCCGGTCCCGGCGGCGCAGATATTTTCCTGTTATCGCCCGACGAAGGCGCAAAACCCGGCATGCGGGTCAAGTAATCCTTACAATAGCCGAATGACAGAAATCGTCGTCATTCTCATCGGCACGGTCCTGGTCAACAACTTCGTGTTGGTCCGATTCCTGGGACTGTGCCCGTTTCTCGGCGTCTCACGAAATCTCGAAGCGGCGATGGGTATGTCACTTGCTACGGCGTTCGTACTGACGCTGTCGTCGGCAACCGCCTACCTTCTGCATCAATACGTTCTGGTCCCGCTCGAGCTCGAGTACCTGCGAACACTCGGTTTCATTCTCGTCATTGCGGCAAGCGTACAGTTCACGGAGATCATGGTGCGTCGCCTGAGTCCGCTGCTGGACCAGGTGCTCGGCATTTACATCCCGCTCATTGCAACAAACTGCGCTGTGCTTGGCGTCGCCTTGCTCAACGTCCAGCAGTCCAAGGGTTTCGTGCAATCGGTGTTTTACGGTTTCGGCGCCGCCGCGGGATTCGCCCTGGTGCTCGTCATGTTCGCCGCCATTCGCGAACGCCTCGAAGCCGCCGACGTTCCGGCACCCTTCCGCGGCACAGCTATTGCACTCATGACCGCCGGGATGATGTCGCTCGCGTTCATGGGTTTTTCCGGTATGGCACGACCTTGATCCCTGCGGATGTGGATCGCCATTCTCACAATCGCGCTTATCGCCCTTGGTGCCGGTCTGGCATTGAGCTTTGCTTCCCGACGATTACCGTCGGACACCGGCGATCTTGTCGAGCAGGTGAATGACCTTTTACCACAGACGCAGTGCGGACAGTGTGGGTATCCCGGGTGTCGCCCCTATGCGGCAGCCGTCGTCGACGGTGCCGCCACGATCAACCTCTGTCCGCCGGGTGGCGAGGCCACCGTTCAACGGATCGCGCATCTGCTGGGCAAGGAGATTATCCCGCTGGCCGAGCAGGCGGTGCCTTCGGTTGCCGTTATCGATGAGGCTCTGTGCATTGGCTGCGTGCATTGCCGCAATGCGTGTCCCGTCGATGCGATTGTTGGCGCCCAGCATTTCATGCACACGATTATCGAGAGTGAATGCACGGGTTGCGAGCTCTGCGTTGCGCCTTGTCCCGTTGACTGCATCAGCATGAGATCCTTAACGTGAGTGCGCCGACCTTTGATCTTGGAAAACTGCACGGCGGTTTGCGGCTACCCGGGCACAAGTCGGCATCGACGGCCGAGCCGATGCGCGATGTGCCGATTCCGTCTCAGCTGGTTCTGCCCATCACGCAACACGTTGGCGACCCGGCACAGCCGGTTGTCGGCATTGGAGAACGGGTACTAAAGGGACAACTGCTCGCGGAGCCTGACCGTACGTTAGGCGCGCCGGTTCATGCATCATCGTCCGGCAAGGTCATTGCGATCGAACCCTGGCCTGTGTCGCGGCGCCTCGGCGATACCGCCCCGTGCATCATTATCGAATGCGATGGTGAGGACCGGGCGATCGAGCACGTTGAGAACATGCGGAATTTTGTGGCCGCACAACCCGCGGATCTGTTATCGCAGATACTGAAAGGTGGCATCGTCGGACTCGGCGGCGCCGTCTTTCCGACAGCACAAAAACTCATGCAGGCGCGAACCTGCGAGGTCGAATTCCTGATTCTGAACGGTGTCGAATGCGAACCGTACATCAGTTGTGACGATATGCTCATGCGGGAACGCGCCGGGGAGATTCTGAGCGGCGCGCAAATTCTGATGCACGCGATGCGAATCGACGTCTGCTATGTCGTCGTGGAAAGCGATAAGCCGGAGGCCGTGCGGAGCCTCGAGACAGCATTGACCGAACTCGACGACGACAGGCTGGTGCTCAAGCAGGTTCCGACGATTTATCCTTCCGGCGGTGAAGACCAGCTTGTACAGCTCGTGACCAACCGCGAAGTGCCGAGCGGGGGGCTGCCTACCGATGTCGGGTGCCTGGTGCAAAACGTCGGGACGGCCGCTGCCATACATGACTGGATCGTCAATCTCGAACCACTAATCTCCCGGGTCACGACAGTGTCGGGCGATGGCATCGCAAATCCAATGAACGTGCGTGCGCGTATTGGTACGACGGTTGCGGATGTCGTCGCTTGCACGGGCGGCTACGCAGAACGTGCTGATCATCTGATCATAGGCGGCCCAATGACCGGCAAGTCGGTGACCACGGACCGCGTGCCATTGGTCAAGGCCACGAATTCCATCCTGGTCGTGCTCAAGACATCCTTCCAGGGCCGCGAGCTGCCTTGTATTCGCTGTGGCGATTGCGCCTCCGTCTGTCCGATTCAACTATTGCCGCAACAGTTGTTCTGGCATGCCTGTGCTGACAACGAAGTCAAGCTGCGCGAATTCGGACTGACAGACTGCATTGAGTGTGGCTGCTGCGATCTGGTCTGTCCCAGCCACATACCCCTTACGGCCAATTTCAAAATAGCCAAGGGGCGTATTCAGGAACTTGCGGATGAGAAAGCCCGCGCCGAACGAGCGCGTCGTCGATTCGAGGCACGCAACGAGCGTCTGCAACGAGAAAAGCAGGATCGCGATACCGAATTGGCACGGCAGAAGGAATCGGCGAAGCAGGCTGGTCCGGCTGCCATCGCCGAAATATTGAAACGCAAGAAACAGCAGAGCGAGGACGACTGAGCGTGGAGTTTGCGCGACGCGAATCACCCTACTGGTCGGCCAGGGTTGCCGTCCCATCGCTGATGCTGCAGGTGTTGGCTGCACTCGTGCCTGCAGCTGTCGCGCATGTCTGGTTCTTCGGTCCCGGCTTCATATTCAACCTGCTGGTTGCTTCGATTTTCGCTGTGGGCGGCGAATGGTCGATGATGTACATCCGCAAAAGGCCACCCGAAGTAGCGCTATCCGATTACACGGCCCTGGTTACCGCGGCGCTACTTGCGTTTGCGCTGCCATCACTGACCCCCTGGTGGGTTACGGCGACCGGCGCCCTGTTTGCTATCGTCGTGGCGAAGCACCTGTACGGCGGCATCGGCTTCAATATCTTCAATCCCGCAATGGCAGGTTACGTCGTCATTCTCGTCGCATTCCCGATGCACCTCAATTTATGGATTGCACCGCGCATCGGTGATATCGACTATCAGTATTTGTCGGTGCTTCAGACACTGGCATTCACGCTAACGGGCTCTCTGCCGGACGCCCTGGGCTTCGACGCTGTGAGCCGCGCCACACCCCTCGACGTCATGAAATCCGGGCTCACCGGAATGCGCACTGTGACCGAGATCCGGGCCAATCCGATTATGGGCGATTTCGGCGGCCGGGGCTGGGAATGGATCGGTAACTTCCTGGCAATCGGTGGCTTCTGGTTGCTGATAAAGAAGATTATTCGCTGGCACATTCCGGTCAGCGTCGGTGTTGGGTTGTTGCTACCCGCCACGGTCATGTACCTCGTCGACCCGGGTTCGCACCCAAGTCCGGGTTTCCATCTTTTTAGCGGTGCGACAATCCTGTGCGCGTTTTTTATTGCGACGGACCCGGTTACCGCCGCGACCAGCCCGAAAGGTCGACTGGTATTCGGCTTCGGTATCGGCCTGATTATTTACTGTATTCGCACCTGGGCCAGTTACGCCGACGGCGTCGCCTTCGCCGTGCTTATGATGAACATGGCTGTACCCGCCATCGACTACCTGACGCGACCGCACATCGTCGGTCATGGCAAGACGGGTGGCGCTTCGTGAACGATACTGCTGTATTCAAAAGCGGCATTACGCTCGCGGTGATCGCCGCGCTCTGCACAGCAATGGTCGCACTGACTTTCCGCCTGACCGAGGAGCGTATCATCGCCAACGAGCAAGCCTGGCTCGAGCGCAGCCTGCAACCTGCCCTGTCGGGCCTTTTCTTCGACAGCGGGGTTACTGAATCGAAGATCGTCGTTCCTCCACCGCATGAATTACCGGGCTCGCAGGCCGCACTCATCTATCGCGTCTACGCCAAAGGCGAGCCGGTCGCCGCTTTGTTCGTGGTCAGCGCCCGCGACGGTTACGCGGGCCCGATCCGAATCCTGGTAGGCGTCGACGTGACAGGTGTCGTGACGGGCGTTCATGTCCTCGAGCACCGTGAGACGCCCGGTCTCGGGGACCGCATCGAGTCGACGAAGTCGGACTGGGTCAGGCAATTTGACGATCATTCGTTGGTCGACCCGGAGCCTGCCGGCTGGGGCATTCGAAGCGATGGTGGACAATTCGATCAGTTGACCGGCGCATCGGTGACGCCGAGGGCTATCATCAAGGCGATAAAAGAGACATTGCTATACTTTGACGCTCACAGCGACGAGGTCTTTGCCGACGCAGCGACCGAGATTGATAGTGAAGAAGAGGAAAACCCGTGACGTCATCCGGCATTTCTGACCGTTTCAAGACCGGCCTCTGGCGCGAAAACCCCGGACTCGTGCAACTCCTGGGGCTCTGTCCGCTGCTCGCCGTCACATCGACCTTCGTCAACGGCTTGGGTCTCGGCATCGCGACACTCGCCGTGCTGGTTGCTTCGAACGGGCTGGTATCGGCAACGCGACGCTGGATTCGCAGCGAAATTCGAATCCCGATCTACGTCCTCATCATTGCGAGCCTCGTCACTTGCATCGAGTTGATATTCAAGGCCTGGTTCCCTTCACTGGACCGTTCATTGGGTATTTTCATACCTCTGATCGTTACCAACTGCGCCATCGTCGCACGCGCCGAAGTCTTTGCGTCTCGGAACCCGGTCGGCTCGAGCATCGTCGATGGCCTGGTCATGGGGTCGGGCTTTGCTTTGCTGCTCATGGTTATCGGTGTGTTCCGGGAACTCCTGGGACAGGGTTCGCTATTCTCCCGACTGGACATGCTATTCGGCGGCGAACCCATGCGTGGCCTGGTGTTCACCGATGGCGGCTGGCTGCTTGCAATACTGCCGCCGGGCGCATTCTTCAGCCTCGCACTCGCCATCGCGGCGAAGAATGCAATCGATCGGCGACACCATAAGAAACGCCACAGCGCGATGTCACGACGCGCCCGCAGCCCGTCGAAATAAAGACACCGTTGTGAACAGGGAAAAACGCACGGCCATCTACAGGACATTACAGGCGCGCATGCCGGCCCCGGACACCGAACTCGAGTACCACAACCCGTTCGAACTTCTCCTCGCTGTCATCCTGTCCGCGCAAGCGACCGACGTCAGTGTCAACAAGGCAACCGCCAAACTGTATCCGGTCGCGCGCACGCCTGCAGCAGTTCTTGCCCTGGGCGTCGACGGCCTGAAGCCATATATCCGCACTATCGGGCTTTTCAACAGCAAAGCGGAAAACATCATCAAGACCTGCCGCTTGCTCATCGAGCGACACGATGGCGAGGTACCACGTTCGCGCAATGAACTCGAAGCATTGCCAGGCGTGGGGCGCAAGACCGCGAATGTGATCCTCAATACGGCGTTCGGCGAGCCAACAATTGCTGTAGACACCCATATTTTCCGGGTTGCCAATCGCACGGGCATTGCGAAAGGCAAGACACCTCTCGAAGTCGAGAAACGCCTTGTGCGTTTGACGCCCGATGAATTCAAGAAGAATGCGCATCACTGGCTTATCTTGCACGGCCGGTATGTCTGCAAAGCCAGGAAACCAATGTGTGGCGCTTGCCCCATCATCGAATGGTGCGAGTATCGAAAAAAGGAGCTGCCTTGATTTTCGGTCAGGACCGACGCGAGCTGCGCAAGATGTACGCCGATGCCTGGCAAAAGCATTGCGAGGGACTACCAACTTCCCCGCTGGAGGCACAGATTGCAGCCGTGATCCGGTGGCATCCTGAATACCACGATGACGTCACGAGCGGCGACCTCGATCGAGATTTCACGCCCGGCGGCGGCAAGACCAACCCGTTCCTGCACATGGGACTGCATCTTGGTATTCGCGAACAAATTGCCACCGATCGTCCACCAGGCGTCGCCGAGGTTCATGGAACGCTTCTCGCGAGAACCGGCGACGCGCACGCCGCAGAACATCAGATGATCGAAGCGCTTGCCGAGACCTTGTGGGAGTCCCAGAGCGCAAGCGCCCCGCCGGATGAGCAGAGGTACCTGGAACGCCTGAGAGACCTGGCACGATAGTTCGATGAAATAAAAACGGGCCATGGCAGGTCTGATGAAATAACGCTGAATTGAGGTGCTCATGAGCAAGCAGCAGTCGCAATACCCGGTTCACGGCGCAGGGCTTGGCCTGCGCCGCGCTATCACGGACAAGCTGATGGCGGATCCACCGACGGATGTGGATTTCATGGAAGTCGCGCCTGAGAACTGGATCCACGTCGGCGGTGCGCTGGGCAAGAAGTTGCGGTTTTTCACGGAACGATACCCGTTTCTCATACATGGCCTGTCATTGTCCATAGGCGCACCTTCGCCATTGAACGAGCAACTGGTCAGGGACATCAAGGAGTTCATGGCGGAACACAACATCCGACTTTACTCGGAGCACTTGAGTTCCTGTGGTGACGACGGCCAGCTTTACGACCTGATGCCGATACCGTTTTCAGAAGAAGCCGTGAAGCACGTCGCCCGACGCGTGCGACGGGTACAGGACATTCTCGAACAGCGTATAGCGCTCGAGAATGTGTCTTTTTATGCGCCAATCGACTCGTCCATGAGCGAGCGGGAGTTCCTGCTCGCCGTACTCGAAGAATCCGACTGTGACCTGATGCTCGACATAAACAACATCGTCGTCAACAGCATCAACCATCGTTACGATGCGAGCGAGTTTCTACACGCAATGCCAGCCGAGCGCATCAGGTACTTTCACCTCGCCGGGCACTACGTCGAGGCAGAGGACCTGCGTATCGATACTCACGGTACGCCTGTCGACGACCAGGCCTGGCGGCTTCTCGAAGAGGCTTACTCGCTGTTCGGCCCGGTACCGACATTGCTTGAGCGCGATTTCAACTTCCCGCCGATGCACGAATTGCTGGACGAAGTTCGCCGTATCAAGCAGCTGCAGCTGGAAACCGAGAAACGGAAGGTGGCCCATGCCTGAGCGACCCGATTTCCAGGAAAAACAATATGCTTTTGCGGCTCACCTCCGGGACCCTGAAAATGTCGCGGCGCCGGAAGGTATCGAGGATCGTCGCCTGGCGATCTACAGGCGCCTGTTCTTCAATAATCTCAATAACCTGCTCGGCACGATGTTCCCCGTACTGCGCAAGATCCATTCTGATGCCCGGTGGCACCGGATGATTCGACGCTTTATGCAACAGCACAAGGCAGAAACGCCGTACTTCCTGCAGTTACCCGAGGAATTTCTCGGATTTCTCGAAAAGGAATTCGAGCCCGAACCCGACGATTATCCATTCCTGCTGGAGCTCGCGCATTACGAATACGCGGAACTCGCCGTCTCCGTTTCGACCGAAGAAAACGATCTTGGCGGTGTAGATCCGGATGGCGATCTTCTCGCGGAGATACCGGTTATGTCCGCGTTGGCCTGGGCGTACGCCTACCAATACCCGGTGCACCGCATATCGCCCGATTTCTTGCCCGAAGAACCGGCGGAGCAACCCGTGTACCTGGCGATATACCGTCGCAGTGACGACAAGGTCCGTTTCCTGGAGCTCAATGCAGTCACCGCAGGCCTCCTGAACATGGTTGAAAACAATCCTGATGACAAGAGCGGTGAGGCGTTATTGCGAGAGCTCGCGGAGAAGATTCACTACTCCGATGTCGACGCGTTGATAGCGCACGGGGCAACAGCACTGGCGGAAATGCGGCAACTGGAAATCCTGACCGGCACACGCAGCACCCAACGAAGGAATTGAATAATGGACTCACTGATCAAACTGAAAACCCAGGTTGTCGGCATGCTCGATAGTGCCGGTGACTGGTTTGCGTTACTGCCCATTCGCCTGCTCATGGCATACGAATTTGGCCGCGCTGGCATGATGAAACTCAACGGCAACAACTGGTTCGCCAACGTTCAGGACAACTTCCCATTCCCTTTCAACGTCATTCCGGTCGAGATCAGCTGGTTCATGGCAACCTGGATGGAAATCCTGGGCGCCGCTGGCCTCGTACTCGGGCTGTTTACGCGGTTCTGGGCACTGGGACTTATCGTTGTGACGATCGTCGCTATTTCAGGCGTGCACTGGCCCGACGAGTGGAGCAGTCTCGCCGAGCTCTGGAGGGGATATGCTGTCTCAGATAAAGGATTCGGTAATTTCCGTATCCCATTGTTATTCTTGGTAATGTTGCTGCCCCTGGTGCTTCAGGGCGCGGGTAAACTCAGCCTCGACAATATTTTCACCAGGAAATTCTCCTAGTCGTGCAGGCCGCCGTCGGCCGGGGCCAAAGGCTTTCTTCGCGCAGCACCGTGAAGAGATGCCGTTCAACGAATTTTGCCCGGATGCAGACGTGTACACTCGAGCTGCGCGTGCGTGTCGCTTTGAATCGACAGCGGAAAATGCCGCGCGCCGCGCAGCAGCTTGAGTTAGTCTTTGCGGATTGCGATTCGAGACGCGGGACGCGATGCCGGCCAGCCAGCCAAACAGTCTTCGCCGTGACATAGGTTTTTTCGGCGCCTCATTCCTGGTCCTGAATGCAATGATCGGCGCCGGCATTTTTGCGCTGCCCGGAAAAGTCGCCGCCAACGCCGGCCTGCTCAGTCCCTGGCTGTTTCTCGTCGTTGGCGTACTGTTCTTGTCCATCGTTCTTACCTTCGCCGAGCTCGCAAGCTATTACGAAAACACAGGTGGCCCGGTTATCTATGCCACCGAAGCCTTCGGCCCTTTGGCAGGTTTCAGTACAGGCTGGGTCCTTTACCTTTCTCGCATGACCGCGTTCGCAGCCAATGCCAACGTCATGGCGACTTACATCGCATCGATGTCCGATTTCTTTGCCGGGGATCTCGCGCGTGGCGCCATCATTACTCTCGTGACGGTCGGTCTTACCTGGGCAAATGTGCTTGGTGTGCGCGATGGCGTACGCACGATGGGCGTATTCACCGTTCTTAAAGTGACGCCGTTAATACTGATGATACTGCTCGGTTTTCAGTACGTGACAGGAAGCACGCTGATTCCGGGCGAACCGTTCGTCATCGATGAACTCGGTGGCACGACGCTGTTACTGATATACGCGTACGTCGGTTTTGAAACGGTCGCCGTAACCGCGGGGGAAACCTCGCAGCCGCGCAGTACGATACCTCTCGCCCTGGTCGGTACGGTAATCGGCACAGGCTTGCTCTATTTCATCATCGTATTGGTCTTCGTATCGATTATTTCGCCTGGGCAGTATGCAGACGCTACGCTGGTCGATGTCGGCCGGCTGCTGGCCGGACCTGCCGGAGCTCTCGCAATCACGCTGGCGGCGGTATTTTCGATCGGCGGTAACCTGGCGTGCTCAATGATCGCGGCCCCGCGCCTCATCTTTTCTCTCGCCGAGAATCGTTTGCTGCCCAAGTGGTTTGGACATGTGCACGCCAGGTACGCCACTCCGGACCGTTGTATCCTGATCATGTGTGGTATGGCGCTGGTCCTGGCCCTCACTGGTTCGTTCGTAAAACTGGCAATCGCAAGCTCGGTTACACGCTTGCTGGCCTACGTCATCTGTATTGCGTCTTTACCCGCCGTACGCCGAAACGCGAGCGACGAGACACGCCAGAACGCCTACCGGCTCAAGGGCGGCTATTCGATCCCGTTTGTCGGCCTTATGATCTGTATCTGGCTGCTCATGCAGTCGAAAGCCGAGTCATGGATTGCTGTGTCGATCCTGATCGCGATCGGTATGTTTTTTTTCTGGATCGAAACCCGAACCGGATTGCGAACACCCGAGAAGAGCTAGCGTTTCTTCGGAATATAAAGGTCCGTCAACGTTCCTTCGAACGCCTCCGCCGCAAACGCTACCGTTTCCGACAATGTCGGATGTGGGTGAACGGTCAGGCTGATGTCCGCCGCATCCGCGCCCATCTCGATTGCCAGACCAATTTCCGCTATCAGGTCACCTGCACCAGGGCCGACGATTGCGCCACCGATAACACGCTCGGTCTTTGTGTCAAATAACAACTTCGTGAAGCCTTCTGCACGCCCAAGCGATAGCGCGCGGCCGCTGGCTGCCCACGGAAACTGTGCTTTCTCGTAATCGATGCCCTGTTCCCTGGCCTCCAACTCCGTGACGCCGACCCATGCGATCTCCGGGTCCGTGTACGCAACGGAAGGAATCGTGCGCGCGTCGAAGTGGCTTTTCTCGCCGGCGGCCACTTCGGCCGCTACTTTCGCCTCGTGCGTCGCCTTGTGCGCCAGCATGGGCCCACCGGCCAGGTCTCCGATCGCGAAGATATGCGGCACATTGGTGCGCATCTGCTTGTCCACCGCAATAATGCCGCGCTGATCAACGTTGACGCCCGCTTTCTCGGCGTCGAGCTTGCCGCCGTTCGCTTTGCGTCCGACGGCGACCAGCACGCGATCGTATACGTCAACCGACGGCGCCTTCGCGCCTTCAAAGCTGACTTCAATACCGTCCACCGTGGGGCGCATGCCGGTCACTTTTGTCGCCACCATGATGGCCTCGTAGCGCTTCTTCACGATCTTGAGGAAAGGCCGCAGCAAGTCGGTATCTGTGCCCGGCATCAATGAATCGGTCAACTCCACGACGCTGACATCCGTGCCCAGGGCGCTATAGACGCACGCCATTTCGAGACCGATGATGCCCCCACCGACAACCAGCATCCGCTTGGGAAGAGGCACGAGCTCGAGTGCGCCGGTTGAGTCGACGATGCGCGGATCATCCGGCAGACCCGGCAACATCATCGGTTCTGAGCCCGCGGCGATGATGCACTTCTCGAATTCGATCGATTCGTCGTTTTCCAGTTGAAGACGATTGGCGCCGACGAACCTCGCGGTTCCCTGAATGACCCGGACTTTGCGTTGCTTTGCCATCGTCGAAAGCCCGCCGGTCAACTTGCCAACGACCTGGTTCTTCCAGTCACGCAGTTTTTCGGCGTCAATCATGAGCGTGCCAAACTTCACGCCATGCTCAGCCATCGCTTCGGCTTCATCAATGACTTTGGCGGCATGCAGCAGCGCTTTCGACGGGATACAACCGACGTTCAGACAAACGCCGCCGAGCACGGGCGAGCGCTCGACCAGGATAACGTCCAGCCCCAGGTCTGCTGCACGGAATGCCGCGGTATAACCGCCGGGTCCTGCGCCGATAACCACGAGTTGCGCCGAATGCGTGGCGTCACCTTCGGGCGGTCGTGTCGCGGCGACTTCGGGTGCCGGCATCTTGCGAGTTGCTTCGATATTCTCAACCGGCACCTCGGGCTCGCTGTCAGAGGCTTCAATCGTAACGACCGCCGAGCCGGTTGAGACCCTGTCACTAACGCTGACATCGACCGAGACAATTTTCCCTGCCTGGCTGGCGGGAATATCCATCGAGGCTTTATCCGTTTCCAACGTGATCAGAGAATCTTCGACCGACACGACGTCACCCGGCGCGACCAGTACTTCGATGACCTCAACGTCTTCAAAGTCGCCCAGGTCGGGAACCGTCAGCTGCACGGTCATTAAGGAATCGCCTGCAACAGAGAATCGACGTCGGCCAGCTGTTGGCCGAGGAAGGTGGTAAAGCGAACCGCTTGAGCCCCATCGACAACCCGATGGTCGTACGAAAGCGACAGAGGCAGCATCAATCGCGGTTCGAACTCCGAGCCGTTCCATACCGGCTGCATCGACGAACGCGAAACGCCCAGAATTGCGACCTCGGGCGCATTGACTATTGGCGTGAATGCCGTTCCGCCGATGCCACCCAGGCTCGAAATCGTAAACGTTGCACCCTGCAAATGATCCGCTTTCAATTTCCCATCACGCGCCAATGCCGAGAGCTCGCCGAGTTCCTTGGCAATCTCGTAGACATCTTTCTGGTCCGCATCGCGGATAACCGGCACGACCAAACCCTGGTCGGTATCAGCGGCAAAACCCAGGTGACAGTATTTCTTGTAAACCAGGCTGAGGCCGTCCTCGGACAGCGATGAATTGACCCTCGGGTATTCTTCGAGCGCGGCGACGCAGGCTTTCATTACGAATGCCAGCGGCGTCAGCCCGATGCCGCGTTGTTTCGCAGGTCCTTTGAGCTTCTGGCGCCTGGCCTCCAGTTCGGTGATGTCGGCGAGATCGTGTTGCGTGACGTGTGGCAGGTTGATCCAGCTCGCCTGCAGGCGCGGACCCGAGATTTTCTGGATTCGGGTCAACGGCTGGATGTCGACCTCACCGAACTTCTCGAAATCCACACTGTGAGTCCTGGGCAATCCACCGCCGGTGGGCGCCGCCGTCTGCCCCGTCAGGATGGCTTTGACGAACGCTTTGACGTCATCATGCCGAATGCGGTTCTTTGCACCACTGCCCTTGACCTGCACGAGATTGACACCGAGCTCTCGGGCCAGCTTCCTGACTGACGGGCTCGCATGGGCTTTTGAAAACCCTGCTTCTTCAATTTTCGGCAACGCGGTCGAAGCCCGTGTTGCCGCCGGCCTGTCAGGCGCAGGACTCGGTGCCGTCGCTTGTGCCGGCGCCTCGGGCCTCGCTGCTTCGGCCGCTTTCGTCGGCACATCAGCGGCGACCGCGTCGATAATCGCCAGCGCTGCTCCGGCAGAGACTTTCTCGCCGACTTTGATCATTACCGACTCGATGGTCCCTGCAACGACGGCAGGCACGTCCATGGCAGCCTTGTCCGTTTCAAGTGTAATCAGGGGGTCTTCAACCTCGACCTTATCCCCGGCGGCTATATGAACCTCGATGATCTCGACCTCATCGAAGTCTCCCAGGTCTGGCACGACCAGCGTCTGTTTACCGCCTGATTTTTCTTGCGCGCCTTCGGGCGTCGCCGGCGTTGTCGTGTCGCCCCTCGGCGTTTCGGCTATGGCTGACTCGACGGCGGCCGTATCGCTGGCCATCACGGTAAGCTTGCCGATGACATCGCCTGTCGATACCGAATCACCCGGTCCAACCGTCAGGCTTTCGACCACTCCGCTCTCTGGCGCCGGCACATCGAACGAGGCCTTATCGGTCTCAAGCGTAATCAGCCCGTCCTCGCGAGCGACGCTATCGCCCGGCGCGACGAGCACCTCGATAATCTCGACGTTCTCGAAGTCGCCGAGATCGGGTACAACTATGTCGATCGTATTCGCCATACTCGCGCTCCGGGCTCGTCTACAACGTCACAGGATCAGGGCGATCCGGATCGATGCCGTACTTCTCAATGGCCTGCGCGACGGTCTTCCGATCGAGCACTCCGTCATCGACCAGCGCCGTGAGCGCCGTAACCGCGATGAATCTCCGATCGACCTCGAAGTGCTCGCGAAGCGCTTTCCGCGCATCGCTGCGCCCGTAGCCATCCGTGCCAAGAGAGATGAACCGCCCCGGGACCCAGCGTTGCACCTGGTCCGCGACGATCTTCATATAGTCGGTTGCCGCGATATAGGGGCCCGGAATGCCCTCGAACTTCTCCTCGATGTAGCATTTGCGCGGCTCTTCCGAGGGATGCAGATGATTCCAGCGCTCAACCTCCAGCGCATCACGGCGCAGCTCGGTGAAGCTCGTTACAGACCAGACATCCGTGGGTATATCGAAATCCGACTGCAACAGTTCGGCAGCGGCAATCACCTCCCGCAGGATAGTGCCGGAGCCCATGAGCTGTGCCCGAATCTTGCCCTTTCCCCCCACCTGCAACAGGTACATGCCGCGTAATATGCCGTCCTCGACACCGGCGGGCATCGGCGGATGCACGTAATTTTCGTTCATGCAGGTAATGTAATAAAAGACATCTTCCTGCTCGCCCATCATGCGACGCATGCCGTCCTGAATAATCACAGCCAGTTCATACGCATACGTAGGATCGTAAGAAACACAATTCGGTATCGTCGATGCGCTGATCAGGCTGTGCCCATCCTGGTGCTGCAGTCCTTCGCCAGCCAGGGTCGTGCGCCCCGCGGTGCCGCCAATCAGGAAGCCGCGCGACTGCAGATCACCACCGGCCCAGATAAAATCGCCGATACGCTGAAAACCGAACATCGAGTAGTAGATATAGAATGGCACCATCGGTACGTCGTGGTTCGAATAAGACGTGCCGGCCGCCAGCCACGAGCAGAACGCGCCACCCTCGTTGATACCCTCCTCGAGAATCTGCCCTTTCTTGTCCTCCCGGTAGTACATGAGCTCACCCGCGTCCTGAGGCTCGTACAGCTGGCCTTTCGAGGCGTAGATACCGACCTGACGAAACAGGCCTTCCATGCCAAAGGTACGCGCTTCGTCGGGCACGATCGGAACGACATGCTTGCCGATCTGTTTGTCACGCAACAGCGCGGTGAGAATGCGAACGAAGGCCATCGTTGTCGATGCTTCGCGTTCCCCCGTGCCCTCAATTTGCGTACGGAACGCCTCGAGCGGTGGTACCGGCAATGCCTCGGACTTCGCGCGTCGCCGCGGCAGAAATCCGCCCATTGCATGGCGACGCTCGAGCATGTACTCGAGTTCCGCACTGTCGGCAGCCGGTTTGCAGTACGGCACCTCGTCAATTTCCTTGTCCGAGATCGGGATATTGAAACGATCGCGAAATTTCTTGAGTTCTTCGATGTCGAGCTTCTTCTGCTGGTGCGCTATGTTTTGACCTTCGCCGGCGGATCCCAAGCCGAAACCCTTGACGGTTTTCGCGAGAATAATCGTCGGTCCGCCTTTGTGCCTGGTAGCCGCGTCGTAAGCCGCGTAAACCTTGAGGGGATCATGCCCCCCCCGGTTCAGACGCCAGATCTCATCGTCAGACATGTTCGCAACCATCTCGGCCGTTTCCGGATGCTTGGCGAAGAACGTGTCGCGCACATATTTGCCGTCCATTGACTTGATCTTCTGGTACTCGCCATCGACGGTCTCTTCCATGATCTGGCGGAGCTTGCCCGATTGGTCTTTCGCGAGCAGTGGGTCCCACCTGGAGCCCCAGACGACTTTGACGACGTTCCAGCCGGCGCCGCCAAACGCCGCCTCGAGTTCCTGGATGATCTTGCCGTTGCCGCGAACCGGACCATCAAGTCGCTGCAGGTTGCAATTGACGACGAATACGAGGTTGTCGAGGCCTTCGCGCACAGGCATCGTGATCGCACCCATTGACTCTGGCTCGTCCATTTCGCCGTCGCCAAGAAAGCACCAGACTCTGCGGTCACTCGGCGCAGTCAGGCCGCGATTTTCCATGTAGCGCATGAATCGCGCCTGGTAAATGGCCATCATCGGACCCAGCCCCATCGAGACCGTCGGAAACTGCCAGAAGTCGGGCATCAACCAGGGATGGGGGTATGACGACAAGCCGCCGCCGCCGACTTCCTGCCTGAATCGGTTCAGTTTACCTTCGTCGAGGCGTCCTTCGAGATAGGCGCGCGCATACATGCCGGGCGCCGAGTGCCCCTGCATGAATACGAGGTCCCCGCCATGATTCTCATTGGCCGCACGCCAGAAGTGGTTAAATCCCACCTCGTACAAAGTGGCACACGAAGCGTAACTGGAGATATGACCGCCATACTCGGTGCTCTTTCGATTCGCCTGCACGACCATGGCCATTGCATTCCAGCGTATGTAGGCCTCGATGCGGCGCTCCAGTGAACGGTCGCCCGGATACTCGGGCTGGCGCGCCGTGGAGATCGTGTTGAGATATGCCGTATTCGGCGTGTACGGGAGGTACGCCCCCGAGCGCCGTGCAAAATCGATCATCTGGTTCAGCAGGAAATGCGCCCGTTCGGGACCGTGGGCCGCAAGCACTGAGTCGATCGACTCCAGCCATTCGGTGGTTTCAATGGGGTCAATGTCATCGAAAGGATTGAAACTGCTCATACAATTATCCACCGGGCGCCTGCCAGGACACCGCCCGCTTTGTCGCGTGAATTACACGAAGCGTCCTGCTAGGATCACTGCTTCGTTGCACCGGACCGTGCGAATCATTACTGCGGCCGACATCTTCGGGGTTTGTGCGGTGAGCGTCAAGCTCACGGCGGAGAATTGAATCGTATGAATACTGTTACCCCTGACCTTCATGATATCCGTATCTATCAAAAGGTTGGCCGTGTCTACACCAAGGCCCTGGACACGGTCGATCAGTTACTTTTGATACTACCTGCAAGACCGACGATGGCGGATTTCGGCAAGATCCCCCAGGGTGGCAAGCTGCAGGCTGTGCTCCGAAAGCACGCGGCCGGATCGACACCGGCGTTCACCACTCGGCTCAATAACAAGAAACAGACATTGGTCGTCGGCGGCATTACGACTGCCGATGCCGATGCGTTCGATCAGCTCACGCTGGGCCGAAAGCTCGTGGCGGCGGCAACGCAGCAAAAACCAGGCAGCCTTGGCATCTGTGCGGTTGGCTTCAGCGCCGATGCGCAGGCACGAGTTGTCAACAACGTGCTCGCGGCCGCACTGGCGGCGGGCTTCAAACTGCCCGCTTTCAAGAGCAAGGCCGCACCCGCCAAAATCAAGAGCATTCGGCTGTTGGGGCTCGACAGGCCTCTCGATACGAGCCGGACCGAGGCTGAAGCAAAGGGCAATAATCTCGCACGTTGGCTCGCGGTACTGCCACCGAACATACTCAATGCCGTCAGCTACACGGACCTCGTCCGGGGTTTGGCCAAAGCCCGTGGCTGGCAATTCAAACGCTATGCCACCAAAGAACTGGAATCACTCGGTGCAGGCGCGTTCCTTGCGGTGGCACAGGGCAACGAAGATGATAGCGCCGGGATCCTGCGTCTGCGCTACCGGCCGACGACCAAAGCAGCCGATGCCGACCTTAGCCTGGTTGGCAAAGGCATCATATTCGACACGGGCGGCACCAATCTGAAGCCGTTCCAGTCGATGCTCGATATGCACGGCGATATGCAGGGCAGCGCCGTTGCGCTCGGCACCTTCCTGGCCATATCCGAGTTAAAGCTGCCGATCGCCGTCGATTGCTGGCTGGCACTCACCGAGAACCGGACCGGCCCGAAAGCCTACAAGTCGCAGGACGTCGTCACGGCCGCGAATGGCAAGACGATACAAACGATTCATACGGATGCCGAAGGTCGCATGGCGCTGGCGGATACGCTGGTGTTTGCGAGTCGCGAGAAACCGCGCATGATCTTCGACTTCGCAACGCTGACAGGAAGCTGTATCAACGCGATCACCAGCCGATATTCGGGCGTCTTCACGAACCGGCCCGACCTGCATCCGCAACTGAAGCGAACCGGCCGACAGTGCGGCGAGCGCGTCTGGCCATTCCCGATCGGCAAAGAGTTTCTCGAAGATCTCAAGAGCGAAACGGCCGACTTTATGCAGTGCTCGCCGAAGGGCTCCGGAGATCATATTCTAGCCGCCAGCTTTCTCGCCGAGTTTATAGAGAACGACACTCCGTGGGTGCATATGGACCTCAGCGCGAGCGACAACGAGCGCGGTCTTGGCCACATCGGATCGAAGTTCACCGGATTCGGCGTGCGTTATGCGATGAGCGTTATCCTCGACGAGAATCTGTTCAAGGCAAACGATTAAGTGAGCGACGGCATCAGAATGGCAGACCGCTTTCGCGGTTTTCTGCCCGTTGTTGTCGACGTCGAAACCGGCGGTTTCGAGGCCAGGACCGACGCCTTACTCGAAATTGCAGCCGTATTACTCGACCTCGATTCCGAGGGATTGCTGCAACGTCGCGAGACGATTCGCTACCACGTAAAACCCTTTGAGGGTGCCAACATGGAAGCGGAGTCGCTGGCCGTCAACGGTATCGACCCGCATCACCCGCTAAGGCCCGCCATCGATGAGCGCGACGCGTTACAACGCACTTTTCGCGAAGTTCGTCGCGCCGTGCGTGAAAACCGCTGCGGTCGCGCCGTGCTGGTCGGCCATAACGCCCATTTCGATCTTGGCTTCCTCAACGCGGCGGTGGCGCGCTCGGCAATCAAGCGCAACCCGTTTCATTCTTTCAGTTGCTTCGACACTGCGACCTTGTGCGGCGTAGCTTTCGGTCAGACGGTCCTTGCTCGGGCGGCGATCGCGGCGGGAATGGGATGGGATGAGACGCAGGCGCACTCCGCGTCCTACGATGCCGAAGTGACCGCGGATCTCTTCTGTGAAGCCGTAAATCGCTACCGCGATATTTTCGAGACGACGTTCCGGAACGCGCCGCCACAGCCGTAGGAGCAGACTGCCCAAACGGCCTCCTCCTACGTCGTGCTTTCCGCCAGGAGCTTCTGCAATTCACCCGACTGGTACATCTCCATGACGATATCGCAACCGCCGATCAGCTCACCCTTGACGTAAAGCTGCGGAAAGGTCGGCCAGTTCGAGTACTCTTTCAATCCCTCCCGGATCTCGGGGTCTTCAAAAATATTCACGTAGGAATAGGGTTTGCCGACCGCGTTCAGTGCGGCAACTGTCTGCCCGGAAAATCCACACTGTGGAAAGTCGGGCGTGCCCTTCATGTAGAGAAGAACGTCGTGCGATCCTAGCTGATCCTCGATTCTGGTTTTTACATCCACGTCTGGTACCTGTATGCGTTGCGACAGCGTCTATTACTTGGGCCGCTATCGACGGTTTCAATAGTATTTCAGTTTTTGAGCCTACGAATTACCCGGCACTTCGATCCTCGACAACGATAAGGTTATTGACCGCTTTCACGCCGCCCGTGGCTTTCGCGATCGATTCTGCCTGATCTCGCGCAATATAGCTGCCGACGGTTCCCGTGAGTGTTACCGTGCCCTCCCAGGTCCGAACACCGATGTTAAACACGCTAACCACCGAATCCGTCGCATATTTACCTTTGATTTTCGTCGTGATCGCCGAGTCCGAAGCGACGACACCAGGCTCGCGTTCATCTTTTCCCAGATGATATCCACCGACAGCCGCACCACCGACCACCACGGCCGCACAGCCACCAAGCATCAACGAGGCAAGAAGAACAATCAGAATTCGTCTCATAGGTTTCCAACTCATTGACGCAGTAACCCCATCAACTCTCGGTATCACGAGCCGCCAGTTCATCGACAACGGCCCACTGTTCATCCCCGCTCATTAGTGCCCAGCGAGAGATTTGCTCCAGATTGCGACCGCAACCAAGGCAAACCTGATTCTCGTCGAGCGTACAGATCAAAATGCAGGGCGACAAAGGTCTTTGCTCACGGTTCGCAGAGCTCTCGTTAGCTCTACTTCTCATTATGTATAAAAATCAATGCATTATACCATTTATCTAGAATATTTATTACAAACAGGAAGCGGATCGAACAGGCACAAATAATTCTCTTTTTGCAACAGCAATCTCTATAATACCGACAGCGCAGGAGCGCGATCATTCCCGATACGTATCCGGAAGAATCAAATAATCAATAATTCTCGGAGAAGCGAACGATGAACCCCTTGAAGAGCATTGGCGGCACAATTATTGGTGGCGTCGTCCTCGCAGTCATTATTGTACTCGCGACCAAGGGCAATCACATGGTTGCCGGTATGAGTGCACAATCGTTGATCATATGGCTGCACGTATTGTCCGGCATTACCTGGATAGGCCTGCTCTACTACTTCAATTTCGTACAGGTGCCCGCTCTCGGCGAAGCCGCCAGCGACGAGGGTGGCCCAGGTGGCGCGGGTATTGCCAAGTACGTTGCTCCCCGAGCATTGGCCTGGTTTCGCTGGGGCGCGCTTGCCACCTGGCTTACGGGTGCGGCTTTCCTGTTTCATAAGGGCCAGTTACTCAACGCTTTCGCGCTCGGCCTGAACTCGGCGCCCGTGAACCAGTACGCCATGACGATTGGCGTCGGTGCGTGGCTCGGTACGTTTATGCTGTTTAATGTGTGGGTATTGATTTGGCCCAATCAGAAGAAGGTGCTCGGCATGGTCGAAGCCAGTGCCGATGAAGTGGCCAAAGCGAAGAACACGGCGTTCCTGGCGTCACGATCAAATACCCTGATGTCCATTCCGATGGTCATGAGCATGGTCGGCGCCGGTCATGGCTGGATCATGTAGGCCCGAGTACGATTTCACGTCTCGAAGCCCGACATTCGTGCCGGGCTTCTTTCGTTTGCGAAGCCCTATGCAACTCTCAGACAAACTCAGGCAATCCATTGGCAGTACGGTGGCGACCGCGCTAGCAGAAGATATTGGCGACGGCGATTTGACGGCATCGCTTATCGACGCTGACGCCGTCGTCGGCGCGACGGTTATCGCAAGGGAGTCATTGCGTCTGGCCGGTCAGCCCTGGGTCGACGAAGTATTTTCCCAGCTCGATGAGAACATCGTGATCGACTGGTACATAAGCGACGGTGAAGAAGCTGAAGCTGATGACGTCATCTGCAAACTTGTCGGACCCGCACGAGCGTTACTGACGGGCGAGCGGACAGCACTGAATTTCCTGCAGACGCTGTCGTCGACGGCGACCACCACGGCTCGTTACGTCAAGGCCGTCGAGGGCACCGGCGCAATAATCCTCGACACCCGCAAGACCTTACCAGGGCTGCGCCTGGCACAAAAATACGCGGTGACGTGCGGCGGCGGGCAGAACCACCGGACAGGCCTGTTCGACGCAATCCTGATCAAGGAAAACCACATCAGGAGTGCCGGCGGTATTGGCCCCGCCCTCGAACGCGCGGGAGATCTCGACGCGGGGGTGCTCGTCGAAGTCGAAGTCGAGAACCTGGATGAATTGCTCGAAGCACTTGATGCCGGCGCCACCCGCGTGCTCCTGGACAACTTCTCCGTCGATGATCTCAAACAGGCGGTCGAGACCAACCAGGGCTATGGCTATGTTGCGGCGGAACTGGAGGCGTCCGGGAATATCACGCTGGAATCGATTCGGGCTATCGCTGAGACCGGGGTCGACTATATTTCGACAGGCGCCCTGACCAAAAACGTCGATGCGATCGACTTCTCGATGCTGTTCAGCATCGACCGGATCTGATCGTACAAATTCGACCGCAGGGAAATCTCGGAGTCTGTTTTCTGCAGAACGCAGACTTACGCTTGAAGGCGTTCAGTCGAGTGACATCGGATGTCAGTTGCCGGCAGTGAGTTGAAGGCCTTCAACTTCCGCCTTGATCATGGCCATCCAGACGCTTCTTGGCTCAGATTTTCGTGCGAAACTGAGCGCGACGCCGACACGAAATTTCTTGTCTGACGGCCAGTGATCGACAAGTGGCGGTCTTTGCTCCAACTCCACCCACAATTGGTATTCACCATTTGTCAACGTGTTGCGCCTGCGTTTCCAATTGCTGTAGGCATTCTCTAGAGACTGCGTATAGCGATCCGCAAATGCCTTCGCAGCCCGTTCGCTCGAGAAATACCAGCCGCCAAAGATGCTGCCTATGATCGAGCTCTTCGGTGACACGTAGACGCTCAGTGAGCCCATATGCTGATGCCGGTGATGGGCATCCACCGCATAACTCAGCGCACCGGTTATATGGTCCATACCAACGGCTCCTTCGGGCGCTGAATATTTCTCACCCAGCTTGAAGCCGAGATACTCGCCATCGTTTGCATCTGCCAACGTCGATGCGCTTAGCAAGAGCAGGCTGAAAAAAATCAAGATTCGAGTCGTGTCCATTGTTGTTTTTTTTTGTTGAACCGGGGTCGAACCGAGGTTTTGGAAAACTGCGGTTCGACCCCGGTTAATTCTTCTTAGTGGCCGATCGTCTTTTT
>Ga0209456_10000405_pt1 | contig 23510 bp, 25 predicted proteins | sample COG_11_FD_184755 | JGI IMG/M metagenome (GOLD analysis project Ga0209456, IMG submission 184755) | Pelagic marine sediment microbial communities from the LTER site Helgoland, North Sea, for post-phytoplankton bloom and carbon turnover... | ecosystem: Environmental > Aquatic > Marine > Neritic...
GTCCGGGCGAAGGCCTATATCGAAGCAGGCGATGTTTACCAGGCCAATCTGTCCCGCGAGTGGCATGCCGAGGTTACGGCTGGACTCGACGCAAGTGACATCTACGAAGCCTTGTGTGCATCAAACCCGGGACCGTTTGCCGGCATGGCCCGTTGGGAGGACATCGAAGTAATTTCGTCGTCGCCGGAGCGCCTGATCAGCGTACGTGACGGGGTCGCTTCAACCCGGCCGATCGCAGGCACGCGACCACGCTCCGCCGACAGCGGCGCTGACGACAATCTGTCGGCAGAGCTGTTTGCCCACCCGAAAGAACGCGCAGAGCACATCATGCTGATCGATCTCGAGCGCAACGATCTTGGGAGAGTGTGTGAAGCCGGCACCGTCGAGGTCAACGAGATGATGGTTCTCGAAAGCTATGCACACGTTCATCACATCGTCTCCAATGTGCGGGGCAAGCTGTCCGAGAATGTCACGCCCGGGCAGGCGATAGCGGCCGTGTTTCCGGGAGGCACAATTACGGGCTGCCCCAAGGTACGCTGCATGGAGATCATCAGTGAACTGGAGGAGGGCCCGCGCGGCGCGTATACAGGCTCTTTCGGTTACCTGAACCGGGACGGGAGCCTCGACCTCAATATCCTGATCCGCACGATCGTGAGACAGGGTCGACGGGTGACGTTTCGCGCAGGATCAGGCATTGTCGCAGACTCGGATCCCGGCGCAGAACTCGAGGAGACGCGCGCCAAAGCGAAAGGCATGTTGCGCGCAATCGGCAGATGACAGACTGGTACAGACTTGGCGAGAGTCAGCATGTCATCGATTCCGGTGAACGTGCTTTTCACTACGGCGATGGGCTTTTCGAGACCATCGCCATACGTGGCGGCCAGCCGCGTCTTTGGGGACATCACATTGATCGGCTCACGGCCGGCTGCAAAATTCTTGGACTCACCATTCCGCGAACCCCGGTGCTGCGACGTCGGCTCGAAGTCGCCCTCAGGGAGAGCGATCACAACACCGATTTCTGCACGGCAAAAATCATTGTCACTGCAGGCCCGTCGCAACGCGGCTATGGCCGCAGAATGCCGACCGAGGCGGCGATGTATGTCGGTGTGTATCCGGGTGTACCGCTGAACACGCAGGCCTATGACAAGGGAGTCGCGGCGATAATGTGCGAAACGCGCCTCGCTATTGGCTCCCCGGTTGCGGGGGCCAAGACTCTGAACAGAATCGAACAGGTCCTCGCGCGTTCCGAATGCCTGGTCACGGGCGCATTCGAAGGCTTTACTCGCGACGCTGGCGACCGCTTGATCTGCGGTACCATGAGCAACGTGTTCATCGTCAACGATCAGGAAATCCGGACCCCGTCTCTCGAGCGCTGTGGCGTTGCGGGAACTATGCGGCGTCACGTGATCGAGACGCTCGGCAGGGACGGCACCGCTGTTGACGTGACCGATCTGCAAGAGGACGACCTTGCGGATGCGGATGAGGTATTCATCACTAACAGCCAGGTAGGCGTTGTCCCGGTGCATCGCTGCGGTGGCCATAAATGGTCGATTGGCAAGGTGACGAGGAACGTCATGGCACTGCTCGCGAAGAACGGCATTGACGAGTGCCGCCTGTGAAGCGAATCGTACTGATTGGCGCTATTGCCGTGCTGGTCGTGGCCGCCGCCGCGGGCGCCGGCGTGTGGCAGGCCAATCGCTTCATGGCAAAACCCGTTAGCCTGCCTGACGACGGCGTGTTGTTCGAAATTTCGCCGGGCAGTTCATTTGCTGCCGTTACCGGGAAGCTCGTCGATGCCGGGATGATCGAAGACGATTTCTGGTTGCGTCTGCATGCGCGACTGACCGGGGACGCCGGGGGCATCCAGGCCGGTGAGTATTTTATCGAAGCTGGCGCAACCCCACGCATGCTGCTCGAGCAGTTCACGCAGGGCGGCGTACACCTTCATTCCTTTACCATTGTTGAAGGCTGGAACCAGAGAGATTTGCTGCAGGGATTGCAGGCGAACGAGGCGATCGTTGCGTCGATGACTGACGAGGACTGGCCCGCGTTGCTGGAAGAACTCGGTGCACCTGTCACGCATCCGGAAGGTCTGTTCCTGCCAGAAACATACCGTTTCCCTCGTAACACCACGGACAGGAAGTTGCTGAGCCAGGCCTACGCACTGATGCAAAAGGTACTGGACGAAGAATGGCAGAAGCGCGGCGAAGACGCCCCGGTCAAGACGGCCTACGAGGCCCTGATACTGGCGTCAATCGTCGAAAAAGAAACTGCTCGGGCAGATGAGCGACCGCGCATTGCCGGTGTCTTCGCGCGTCGCCTGGCCAAAGGCATGCGCCTGCAGACCGATCCGACGGTAATCTATGGGATTGGGCCTGCGTTCGACGGCAACCTGACACGCAAACATCTGCAGACAGACACACCGTACAATACGTACCGGCGTGCCGGCCTGCCGCCGACCCCGATCGCGATGCCAGGCCGGGCGGCAATTAACGCTGTACTTCATCCAGCGGAAGGCGAGGAATTGTATTTTGTGGCCACCGGCCTCGACGATGGCAGTCACAAGTTCTCGGCCACCAAGGCCGAACACGACGCAGCAGTTGCCGAGTATTTGCGGCGACTGAGAAAGAAACGAAGGGAAGGCGGCTGACATGGAAAGCGGCAAGTTCATCTCGGTGGAAGGCATCGAGGGCGTGGGCAAGTCCACTAACATCGACGTCCTCGTGCACTGTATTGAACAAGCGGGGCACAAGGTTCTCACGACCAGGGAACCGGGCGGTACGCCATTCGCCGAGGACATCCGGGAAATTCTCATGAACCGCGGCGACGAGCCGGTTCCCGAGATTGCCGAGCTACTCCTGATGTTTGCAGCGAGATCGTTCAACGTAAACAACGTCATCCTGCCGGCGCTCGAGGCCGGCACCTGGGTCGTCACCGACCGGTTTACGGACTCCAGCCGGGCCTACCAGGGCGGCGGCCGGGGTATCCCGATGGAAACGATTGATTACGTCGCCGACTGGGTGCACGGGGACACGTGGCCCGACCTGACGATCCTGCTCGATGCCCCGGTGGAAATTGGCATGGAGCGCGCAGGAAGACGCAGTGAGCCTGACCGATTCGAACAGGAACGCCACGATTTCTTCCAGCGTGTGAGAGAGTGCTATCTCCAGATCGCCGCAAACGAACCCGAGCGGGTTGTTGTCATCGACACAACTCGCAGCATCGAAGAAGTAAGGGCAGATATCACACTGATCGCAACGCAGCTCCTTAGTAACTAATTACCTTAACTTTAATTGGTAACTATTTGTTTTAATGGAAATCTCTTGGCTAGAAGGCTTGGCACAATCCTGGCACGACCGGGTTGCACACGGGCGCGTGCCACATGCCGTGCTCCTGGCGGGGCCAACGGGCGTCGGCAAGCGGGCTGCAGCGCGCTGGATTGCGGCATCGACGCTCGGGATTGAAACAGCCGAGTTTCCGGCACACCCGGGCGAAATCCCGAAACATGCCGACCTGCGCTGGATAGCGCCGCCCGAAGACAAGGAATCAATCGGCATCGAGCAGATTCGGGATCTTGTCCACGACATCAGCCTTACCAGTTATGAAGGCGGCAGCAAGGTGGCGGTGATCGAGCCCGCCAATGCCATGACGGTCAATGCGGCCAATAGTCTTCTGAAGACACTCGAGGAGCCGCCAGGCGATGCGCTCCTGATCCTGATCGCAGACAGGGTGGGCAAGCTTCCGGCTACGATATTCAGTCGGTGTCAGCGCATCGACGTGGCACCGCCAAGCGAAGACATCGGGCTCGCCTGGCTCAACCAGGTACAGCCGGGCGGCGCCTGGGGAGACGCATTGCGAGTCGCCGGTGGGGCGCCGATCGCGGCGCTCGCCGCGCTGGAGGACCTCGAGACGAGTTCGCTAATGGCGCGGGACCTGAACGCGCTGGGTCGCGGTACCGGGTCCCCGATCGAGATCGCCGCGCGTTGGCACAAAATCGGGGCGCATTTCGTACTTAACTGGCTCTCGCAACAGGTAAGACTGGCCCTTATTGCCGCTTCTGCCGGGCGCGACAGGGCCGCCGGCCTGCTGATTGATGAATCTGTGCTGCTGCCCATGGACAGGCGAAATCTCTTCTGCTATCTAGACATAATCAATGGGCTGCGTGGGCAGCCGGGCGGCTCCTACAATGTCCAGTTGACACTCGAGGGGCTGCTGATCGACTGGGCGAGCGGATTACAGGACTGCGGCCAGAACTCGCCACTGGATGGGATGAATCTGATGCTGGCTCAAGGCCAGGGTCGTTAAGGGTAAATAAGACAATGAGCAAACCAGGACTGCTGACACTGACGATCAAGGACAAGAGCGCCTTGTACCTCGCGTACATGCCCTACGTCATTAATGGCGGTCTTTTTATCCCGACCAACAGTTCCTACCGGCTGGGCGATGAGGTCTTCATGCTCCTGAACCTGATGGGCGAGGAAGAGAAGATTCCGGTGGCCGGGACCGTCATCTGGATGACGCCGAAAGGCGCGCAGGGCAAACGCACTGCGGGCATTGGCGTTCAGTTTTCGGATCAGGACCAGGGCAATACGCAGAAGAAGATTGAAACCTACCTGGCCGGCGCGCTGGGTGGTGACAAACCGACCCACACGATGTAGTACGAGCGGCGATCCGCCGCGACCAGCGTTTGGGGTCAGTTACCTAACTGCCCGAATCCGCCCAACGACGCCATTTTCGGCGGTTAGGTAACTGACCCCAATTTCGAGGGTCGCTCCTACTAGGCTTTAGCTGAGTTAATCCCGCCCTGCAGGACGTAGGCGTGGTAGCCGCGTTCGCTCAGGATGTATGCACCTGCCGAGCTGCGGCGTCCGGTATCGCAGCAGACGATGTATTTTTTGCTGTGGTCGAGCGTCGATATCTTCAGGCGAATAAAATACAGCGGAATATTGATCGCGCCGTCTAGATGCTGGTTTTCGAACTCACTGGGCAGCCGTACATCTAGCCACTGACCGCCTGTACGGAGGATCTCTTCCGCCTGCGGCACCGATACCCAGTCAAGCATCGGCTCATTGAGCAACGTCTTGAAATCGTCCTTGCCGAGGCGCATCACAGCGCCGTCGCTCTGCATCGTGACAGTCGCATTACGCTTGGCTTCAGAGATCAGCGCCTCCTCGCCAAATGTATCGCCGACATTGAGCTCGGCGAGTTTGATGCCTTCCTTGCTTAACGGCGTCTCGCGCGTAACCAGCGCGGAGCCGCGAATCAGAACATAGAAGTAGTCGCCTTCAGCACCTTGCTTCAGGATCACGTCCCCGGTCCGGTAATTGATCTGCTGCATACGCATGAAGATCGCCTGGATATTCGCCGGCGGAATCTTGTGGAAGGCCTTGGTCTGCAACAGCATCGTCATCCAGTCTTCATTGCCCTGGTCCGATTTCCCCTGCAATTCCGAGACTTCATACGTACCGGTCTGGTCCCAGGTCAGCATGACGTCGAGCAGGTCGCTGTCGATAGAAATGAACTGCACGCGATCGCGCGCTTTTGCCGTTACCCGGCGGGGAAAGACGGGCGCGATAGGGTTGCGGGAATTGTCCGTGCCGCCCTCGATCTTGCCGACGACCTTGGACTGATCGATCAGCTCGAGAATGCCCGAGACAACATAGATCGTGCGCTTCTCGGTATCGCCTTCCTTGAACAGCAACTGGCCCGGCGATAACTCACGAATTTGCACCTTGCGAGCAAGCGCTGCAAGGTTGTCTCGTTTGAGGCCGTCTAGTGGTGAGAAACCCCTGAGCAGCTCTGTGCTTACCTGCTCAATTGCCATTCGTTATCCTGTTCACGCTTCCTGCTTTGAATTTCTTCGATTTAGTATTACGTCAAGCTGGTATTCTACCTTCAATTCAACAACTTCCGGTACCTTCTCTGACCTGCATCGTGAAGCACCGCACAGTTTCCATCGGAGCCCCCACGCTTGTGTGACGGGCGTCACATGTTGGACCAACCACTGTGTGGCACAAATCGTTCGCCGTAGCGGTCGGCCAACGATCGCAGACTGGCCACGACCTCATCAACTCCGCGCTCTCTCGCGTAATTGAGTGGCCCACCGCGGAACGGCGCAAACCCGGTTCCGAAAATTACGCCTGCATCGAGCAGCTCTGCGCTGGCGACGACACCCTCGCTCAGGCAAGCCACGGCTTCGTTGACCATCGGGAGAATCAAGCGGTCCTGCATATCATCCGGAATAGCTCCGCCTGTCGCAGGTGGTTTGACCGCCTTGCCGTCCTCCCACTTGTAGTAACCCTGACCGGATTTGCGGCCGAGCAGGCCGTCCTCGACCATCTTGGCCAGTGCGTCGGGAACCGGCCGATTCATTGCGGCACCGAGGACTTTCGATACGTGCAGACCGACATCCAGGCCGACGCTGTCAGCCAGCTCGACAGGTCCCATAGGCATGCCGAAGTCTTCCGCCGCCTTGTCGATCGCAGTGAGCGGCACACCTTCCTGCGCGAGTTCCATTGCCTCGCCCATATAGGGGGCCAGGATGCGATTAACGACAAAGCCCGGGGAACTCGAACACTCGAGCGGTAACTTGCCGATACCCTTGGTAAACGCGAAGCCGATATCCATGGCTCCCTGATCCGTGTCTTCGCAGCGAATAACCTCGACCAGCGGCAGCATGGCAACCGGGTTGAAGAAATGCAGACCGATGAAACGAGTCGGCTCAGTAAGCACAGTGCGCAGCTCTTCGAGTCGAATGCTCGAGGTGTTGGTCGCAAGCAGGGCGCCGGGCTTCATTTTGGCTTGCAGGTCTTGATAAAGCGCCTGCTTGGCCTCGAGATTCTCATAGATAGCCTCGATGATCAGATCCGCATCGGCAGCGCCCTGACCATCGACATCGGACCGCAAGCGATCGCTCGTCGCCGCACGCTTGGCATCGTCGCGGACTTTCTTGGCAAAGAGCTTCTGCGCCCGTTCCATTGCCGGGTCAATGTATTTCTGCTCCCTGTCCTGGAGGGTCACGGTGTGTCCGCGCAATGCGCACCACGCCGCTATGTCACCACCCATTACACCCGCACCCACAACGTGGACGTGCTTGATCTTCACGTCGGTCGGGTTGCCTTGCTTCTTGAGTTTGCCTTGCAGGAAGAAGACGCGGATGAGATTGCGCGCCGTATCGGTGCACATCATGCGCCCGAAGCTCTCAGCCTCGGCATCGTAGCCTGTCTTCGAGGAAGCGCCATGCTTCGCCCACAGGTCGATCATCGCGTAAGGCGAAGGGTAGTGGTCCTGCCGCGCTTTGCCCGAGACCTGCTTGATCAGCATGTTGCGGACCAGCGGTCGTAACAGACCGAGATTCATCAGGCGATCGACGAACGGTGCCTTTGCCGTGGGCGGCTTGCTCGCGATCAGTTTCGTGGCGGCATCTCGCCACTCGTCATCGCCGGCAATGCGATCGATTAGCCCAATCCTGCGTGCCTTGCTGGAATTAACGGGGTTACCGGTCAGCATTAACGGCATGCCCGCGCGGACGCCGCAGATCTGTACTGCCCGCACCGTTCCGCCAAAGCCCGGGTGCAGTCCGAGCTTCACCTCGGGCAGACCGAAGATCCGGCTGTCGCCCGGCGGGCCAATGCGGTAATCGAACATCATGGAGATTTCGAGTCCGCCGCCCAGGCAGACGCCATTGATCGCGACGACCGTTGGACAGGGCAACGCCTTGATCCTCAGGAAGACGGACTGGCCCAGCTTGCCCAGGCGCGCCACCTCGTCGGCCGATCCGAAATCGCCAAACTCGCTGATATCGGCGCCCATAATGAACGATCCGGGCTTGCCCGAATACATCACCAGGCCTTTCGGTCCCTCCGACTCAATGGTGTTGAGCAGTTCATCGAGTTCCCTGATTATTTCGGATGACAGGACATTCGCCTTGGCATCCGCTTTGTCCAGACATAGCCAGGCGATGCCCGACTCATCGGTTTCAAGTTTCCAGTGTTGGGTCATTGTCGTTCTCTTTAAGTTGCGAGCTCGAAATCACAGACGAGCGGCAGATGGTCTGAATGGCGTACCTCGGGGACGTGGAAGTCCGTAACGACGATGCCATCCTGGTACAGCACGAAGTCGAGCTCCTTGCGGGGAGCTCGGCTCGGATAAGTAGGGGTGCTCTCCGTGTTCGCAGACGTCAAGCCGGCCGCCTTCATGAACAGGTAAATCTCGTTTTCACCCCAATAGGTGTTGAAGTCACCGGCTACCACAACGGGTTTCTCCGTCTCCTGGATCAAGTCATACAGGCGGCGCAATTGCAGATGGCGGTGGCGGTATTTCAAAGAAAGATGCACGAGAAAAATGGCGAAGTCTTCCATCTCGAGCTCGATTATCAGGCGCTTGATGCCGGTATCGAAATAGTGGAAACGCTCGCCATGCACGCGGGGGGCCGCCATGAAGGCATTTCCCTGTTTGCGCACAATCGGCAGTATCTGGTTGAACGACTTGTCGCCGTACTTGGTTTCGTACGACGTGTTCATGCCGAGGTCCGACGCAATCTTCTCGGCCTGGTTGACTTTGCGGCTGCGAATAGACCCGGTATCGACCTCGATCAGGCCGACGACATCGGGGTCGACCGATTTTATGAAGCGGGTAATCTCCGGAAGAACCGTCTGGTTACCCAGCACATAGCCCGCGCCCGGAATCGGCATATGCATACTTGCACCGCCGCCGACCGCGTACCGGATATTGTATAAAAGTAGCCGCATGCGCCGCTACGATACCGAAACCCCCATACTATGGGAACAGGTGCGCGCGGGCTTCCCGCGAATTGGCTAAACTAGTGCCAGTAATTGCAGGAGAAGGAGACCCCGGTGTCCGAAAACAACCCGATCCGCGTCTTTGCGACGCATTGCTTCGACGAAAGCGACGACTATCTGCGCGTGTTTGAGTTTCTGGAGAGCGTCGACGGTTTCTACTACCTCAATGTCAGCAAGCCGGAGAATGCGCCAACGACCGGCGGCGTGCAGGAAGTCAAAGACGAGCTGATTGCCCAGATCAAGTTGGCAGAAGCCCTCATTGTGTTGACATTGGCCTATGAGAAAAGCCCGGATCTCGTCAATTTTATGGTGGACGTGGCGGAAGCCAACAAGATTGGCATGATTGGAATACGGCCTTTCGGCGCGACCATGGAGACTCCCGCCGAATTGGCTCGGCGCTGCAGCGAGATCGTCGAGTGGAACAACCGGGAAATCGCCGATGCCATCCGGCGCCAGGCACGCGGTGAAGATACGTCTCGTTGGGAGGTGATCGACTTTCCAGGCTTCGATGAGAACGGCCCGATCGAAGATTAATCAATAGCTTACTGAAACTACTTAAAGTGAAATAGCTTATGCGACCGGTTGTAATAGCGCACCGCGGCGCGTCAGGGTACTTGCCTGAGCACACGATACCGGCCAAGGCACTGGCCTATGCGATGGGCGCCGATTATCTCGAGCAGGATATTGTTGCGACCCGCGACGACGCCTTGATCGTCGTGCACGACATTCATCTTGACCTGGTATCCGACGTTGCCGAACGATTTCCGGACCGTGCCCGCGAGGATGGCCGCTACTACGCTCGCGATTTTGACCTCGCGGAAATCGAAACTCTGAAAGTCCACGAACGCACTAATGCCAGGGGCGAACCGGCGTTTCCGGGGCGCTTTCAGTCCAATGGTGAACCCTTTCGAGTGCACACCCTGGAGCGCGAGCTGGAACTCGTAGTCACGTTGCGCGAGAACGGCACCCGGCCGATCGGCATCTACCCGGAGATCAAAGATCCGCAATGGCACCGGGAAGAGGGCGTCGACATCACCCGATTGGTGTTGGAGACGCTGGCGCGCTTCGGCTACCGCGGACACCATGACCCGGTGTATCTGCAGTGTTTCGATGAGCAGGAGGTTCGCCGCATCCGTCACGAGCTCGGTTCAAGACTCAAACTGGTGCAGTTGATAGGCGAGGACAGCTGGACCAGCGAGCCGACTGACTTCGCGTGCATGCAAACAGCGGCCGGGCTTGAAAAGCTGGCAAGCACGGTTGATGGCATCGGGCCTTGGCTCCAACAGCTCTACGCGGTCGGCAACGACGGCTCCATAACAGATCAAGGCCTCGTGTCCCGCGCCCACGAGCACGGACTCGTCGTCCATCCGTACACGTTCCGCAGCGATGCGTTGCCAACAGGATTCACCGATTTCGACAATCTACTCGAGTTCATGGTGGACGAACTCGCGATCGATGGCCTGTTCACCGACTTTCCGGACGCGGTTGTGCGCTTCCTGCAGCAGCGCCATAGCGAGGCAGGGGCAAAATAATGACATCCTTACTTCGCGCTGCGCTGGTCGCCGGCGCCATCGCTTTCCTGCTATCACCGACTGCGCTGGCAGGCGAGCAATTGGCACTGGACGAATACCGCGGCAAGGTCGTAGTTGTCGATTTCTGGGCCTCCTGGTGCGTCCCGTGCCGTCGTTCATTTCCGTGGTTGAACAAGATGCAGGCGAAGTACGCTGACGATGGCCTTGTGATCATCGGGATTAACCTCGACGCCAGCAAACAAGACGCCACTGCTTTTCTTGGGGAGTATCCGGCAGTCTTCAGGATTTACTACGACACCGACGCGACATATGCAAAGGACTTCGACGTCCAGGCGATGCCCAGTTCATTTGTGCTGGGACGCGATGGGGAAATTACGGCCAGTCACCTTGGTTTCAAAGTGAAGCGTCAACAGGAATATGAGGCGATCCTCGTCGAGGCGCTGGGAGCGGGGCAGTGAAGACAAGAATGAGCGTAATCGGATTAGTGCTCGCCTTGAGTGCCGGGTGTTCATCGATGGGTGTCGAACCCTGGGAGCGCGATGTCCTGGCTCGGGAGGATATGCAGCTGACCCCCGACCCGATCGAGGCAGCCACTGACGATCATATTTACTTCAGCAAGGAAGCATCGAGCGGCGGGCGTGCCTTCGGCGGCGGCGGATGCGGCTGCAACTGACATGACAACACTCAACAGGAAACTCGCCGCGGCAACCTGTGCGCTGCTCGGCTCCGCTTTAGTAACACCGGTCGACGCGCGGGAAGAACCCGACTGGGACTTCAATACGTCGCTGCTCTACTACGGTGAAGACGGCGACCGCGTCCAGGATTTGAGTTTCAAGTCCCTGTCGCGCCGCCTGTTCACGGATGACCGGACCCTGTCGATCGGGCTCACGGTCGATACGCTGACGGGCGCCACACCGAGCGGAGCCATACGGCAGGATATTCCACAGACGTTTACGCGCCCATCCGGTAATGGCTCCTACGAGGTGCCGGCGGATGAGCTGCCCCTCGACGACACGTTCAAGGATACCCGCCTGGCCTTGACCCTTGGCTGGCGGCAGCCCGTTTTTGAAAAAGGTCTTTTCGACGTTGGTGTCAGCGCGTCGAAGGAGTACGACTACTTGCACACTGGCCTGAACGCCAGCTACGCACACGACTTCAATAATCGAAATACCACGGTTTCGGCGGGATTCGCATTCGCCAAAGACAGCATTGAGGCAGTCGGTGGTGCGCCTATTCCGTTCACGGCGATGCGTGATGTCGGGGACCTCGGAAATCGCCAGGGGGACCAGGACAAGGATGTACTCGACTTTGTTCTTGGGGTCACCCAGGTTGTCTCACGAGACCTCCTGTTCCAGGTGAACTACTCCTACAGTCGCTCCGAGGGTTACCTGAACAATCCCTACAAGGTCCTTAGCCTGGTAGACGGCGTCACGGGCGACACCGTCCAGCGGACACCGGGGCCCGAGGGCGGACCAAGCGGCGTCTTCCTGTTTGAAGGCCGTCCCGAGGAGCGTACGCAGCACAGCCTTTACGCCCAGGCCAAGTACAACATGAGTGGCAAGGTGCTGGACGTGTCGTATCGCTACATGACGGATGACTGGGAGATCGATTCGCACACGATTGACCTGCGCTATCGCTGGCCGATCGGCGACAGAAGTTACCTGGAGCCGCACCTGCGTTTCTACACACAAACGGAAGCTGACTTCTACCGGCTAAGCCTGGACGACTCGGTTGCCTTGCCTGCATTCGCGTCGTCAGATTACCGCATGGGGAATTTCGACGGGACAACGGTAGGTTTGAAATACGGGTGGAAGACGCGTAACGACAACGAAATGAGTGTGCGAGTTGAGTGGTACATGCAGTCCGGAACTGTGCCAGCGGACCAGGTCATCGGTAACCAGGCGGGTCGCGACAACTACCCAGACCTCAACGCCCTGATTGCGCAGTTCAGCTATCGCTTTTCGAACTAGGCATGGCCAAGGTTTCCGTCGAGCGGCGGGTTGAGATTGCGCCGGCCGATAACGGCTGGGCGGGTCGTTTCACGGCGATGGGCAGTCCCTGCGAAGTGCTGCTTGATGAGGCCGGCCAGGATTTAACGTGTAACGTCAGCACCGATGTGGCCGCGGAGGCGTGGCGCATCGAAGACAAGTTCAGCCGTTACCTCGACGGCAATATCATCAAGCGGATAAACAAAGCGGCCGGAACACCCGTTGAAGTCGATGAGGAAACCGCCAAGCTCCTGGATTTCGCCGCCACCCTGCATGAACTTAGCGAGGGTCGCTTCGACATTACTTCCGGCGTGTTGCGGGAAGTCTGGCAATTCGACGGGAGTGACCGCATACCGGACGTTGCAGTGGTAGCGGCAGTCCTTGAGCGAGTAGGTTGGGGCAGGGTCGCCTGGCAGCGCCCCGTATTGACGCTCGAACCCGGCATGGAAATTGACTTCGGAGGTATCGGCAAGGAGTACGCCGTCGACCGATGTGCCGGAATTATCAGGGACGCCCGGTGCGGAGCAGGACTGGTGAATTTCGGGGGCGACCTGGCAGCAACAGGAGCTCCCCAGCAGCGCCCGGCCTGGAAGGTCGGCATAGAAGGCGAGGCGGCGGACTCCACCGACAAGCTTATCGACTTGCGTGCCGGGGCCCTGGCAACCAGTGGCGATGCGCGCCGTTTCCTGCTTTGCGATGGCGTACGCTATGGCCATATTCTCGATCCGAGAACCGGTTGGCCGGTCCAGGACGCGCCTGGATCGGTGACTGTCGCGGCAGATTCATGCACCCAGGCAGGCATGCTCAGTACCCTGGCAATGCTGCAAGGCGGCAAGGCCGAAGCGTTCCTCGAAGAACAGGGAGTAACGTATTGGGTCCGGCAATAATGTCGATATTAGATTAAGAAAAGACGATAATATATTGTTTATAAACAGGTTTTCGATTTTCTTGCCATTTTCGTGTCGCATCTATATGGTCGTTATCGAACGGGGCGGGGGCTCCATAGTGAGAACTCTGTCCTTCTCAGGAAGGCGTTTCCCAATGATCATGAGCCAATGTTTGTCGACCTACCAGATCAACTGATTCTGTACTCAGCCGGGGCATTCCTGCTCGGTTGGTTATTGTCGTCGATCAGCTCCGGCATTAACGCCCGTTATCGCGCCCCGAAACGAGATCCGCGCGACGACCGGATCAGGGAGCTCGAGGCAGAATTGCGCATCGCCAGCTCCGACTCCGGCAAATCCATAAGCGAACTCGAGCGTCTCGAGGACGAGCTCAAGGAAACGACGGTTGGTATCGAACGGCGGGACTCGGTCATCACCGACCAGCAGTCGAAAATCGAGCGTATGCAGTCCGATCTTAAGGATTCTGTGCTCAAGACCCGCGAGCTGCGCGGCGAACTCGCGGAAAGGGCAACCGAGAATGTTCATGCAGAAGCCAAGATTCGCGAAGTTGAGACCGAACTCTCAGTGGCGCAGGCGTCGACCGACTTGATCGCTACCGGCGTACTCGATTACTCACTCTCACCCGACAAGGAAGAAGGTGGCGACTCGGCCAACGAGGACGTTCAGGCCGAGGTCAGCAAAACAGCGAACTAGCCTTGTCCGCACATCGCATTGCCTTACTGACCCTGGCCTTCCTGGGCACCTCCTGTAGTCAATCAGACCTGGGATTCAGCATTCCCTTCGCGGCGACGTGGGATGGGGTTCCGATCGATTGCGGCAGCAGCTCGCCAGCACTGACCGATCTGCGCTTTTACGTCAGCGACGTACAGCTCATCGACAGCGCCGGGAAGGCCCGGGATATTCGATTCGCGACCGAGATGCCCTGGCAGAACGATGCTGTGGCGCTAATCGACCTCGAGGATGGCACAGGCGCCTGCATGAACGGGACGCCCGAGGTAACGGCTGAGATTATCGCGGTCGCACCACCGAGGGACTACCGCGGACTTCGATTCACCGTTGGCGTGCCTTTCCGCTTGAATCACCTGAACCCGTTGACGGCAAAGCCGCCGCTGGATGATTCGGATATGCACTGGCACTGGCGCTCAGGCTACAAGTTCCTGCGGGCAGGCATCCGCACGGAAAACGACGGTTTCTGGATTCACACGGGCAGTGCAGGGTGTGAAGGGACGGTCGGCAATATCACGGGTTGCCGCTTTCCCCATCGTGTCCAGGTGGACCTACCGGATTTCGAACCCGGCCATAGTTCGGTGACGATTGACCTTGCGGCGTTGCTCTCGGGAACGAATCTCGACGACAACGTCGCCAGCGATTGCTCCTCCGGGCCACCAGAGACTTCCTGTGTCGCGCCATTCGCGACCCTGGGCATCGAGTTCGAAACCGGTCAACAAACGGGTAGCCAGCGCGTATTCTCTACGCAATGAAGAGGCTTTCTTACCTGTTGGCTGCTGCGGCACTCGTCGTATGCGTGATCCTGTGGATGCAAAGAGACGCGCCCTGGGAGTGGCAGCTACCCGGCGATATTCCGCCCCCGTCCGTGCCTGCCGACAACCCGATGAGCAAGGCGAAGGTGGAACTTGGTCGCTGGCTGTTCTACGACACACGCCTGTCGGGCAACCAGACGATGTCGTGCGCGACTTGCCACATCCAGGCGCTCGCCTTTACGGACGGCAAGGCGCGCTCAGTCGGGTCGACCGGCGTCATTCACCCGCGCAGCTCCATGAGCCTGGTCAATGTTGCTTACTCGAGCAGGCTCACGTGGGCGAACCCGCTACTGGATCGTCTCGAGGACCAGGCACTGACGCCGCTCCTCGGTGATAACCCGGTCGAGATGGGACTTGGCGGACAAGAACACCGCTTCGGCGAACTCCTGCGTAGCGACGCGAATTACAGTCGCCTTGTACGCGAGGCTTTTCCTCGCGACGAGGACCCGCATTCGCTCCTGAACGGGCTGCGGTCGATCAGCGCGTTTGTACGCACGATCCTCGGCTATGACTCGCCCTACGATCGCTACCTGCGCGGCGAGGCCGGGGCGCTATCTGAGTCCGCGGAGCGTGGCATGGCGCTGTTCTTCTCCGAGCGCCTCGAGTGTTTTCACTGTCACGGGGGATTCAACTTCACCGACAGCACGACGCATGCAAACTCTCGCGTGGACCGTGTCGGCTTCCACAATACCGGCTTGTATAACCTGGACGGTGAGGGCGCCTATCCGGTCGACAACACGGGACTGTTCGATATGACCGGTGAGCCCCGCGACATGGGGCGCTTCCGGGCCCCGTCGCTGCGAAATATCGCTGTCACAGCCCCCTACATGCACGATGGCAGTGTTCTGACCCTCGAGGGAGTCGTAGCCCATTACGAACGAGGGGGGCGCCTGCTCGAAGACGGGCCGTTTCCCGGCGACGGACGTCTGAGCCCATTCAAATCGGAGTTTGTCACGGGTTTCGAGCTAAGCGATTCGGAACGGGAGGATCTCATCGCATTCCTGCAGTCCCTGACCGACGAATCGCTCCTCACCGACGAGCGCTTCTCGGATCCGTTCCAGAATTAACCGGTCCGAACCCGGATGTTGAAACGGGTTTTTCGCCAGGCGATCCACAACAGAAAAAACCACACCTGCATCAACAACGAAGCAATCCACTCGATGCGGTTTTCGTTACTGTTCAGAATGCCCAGCACTTCCTTCTGGACGAGGTTGACGATGCCCAGGGCGAAGGGCGTCACGACGATCCAGACCATGGCTCGCTGTAGCGGGGACCGATCCAGGGCCAGTGACAGCAAGAGCTGCGCCAGGGCCGTGCCTGCGAAGTAAAAATAGATGCCATAGCGGCGCATGATCTCGTAGAACGGATCGTTGCTGGCAAGGTAGGAGACGTACAGGATCAGTGCGAGTGCACCGGTGACGCCGGACACCAGCACGGCTGTCCCGGCCTTACTGGCCGGCTTGACCGATTTGAGCCACAGAGCTGCGAAATACCACGTGAAGGCCAGAACGGCCGCCTGGGGCAACATCACGGCCCTGAACAGGCGATCGCCCGGCGGATAACGCCCGGCCGAACTGATCGACGTACAGCCATCAAGGTAAGGGATACACGAGGGCAGGACGTTGTTGTCCGCGCCTATCCAGTAGGCGAGGTTGATCCCGATCAACGGGGCCAGGCAGGCGATGATTGGCAGGCCGCGGATGAACACCCCGTCAGCATAACCGATGCGAATCTGCTATACCCTAGGTAACAACAAGAAGGGGGTTAATATGACAATCATGACACTGTGGCAGCCAATCCTCGCGTCGGCTGTCGTCGTATTCGCAGCCGGCGCCGTAATCTGGATGGTGATGCCGTGGCACAAAACGGACTGGAGCAAGACGACCGACGAAGAAGCCGTTCGTGCTGCGCTCAAATCGACGCCGCCGGGCATGTACACGGTTCCGAATGTCCCGGACCCGGCACAGTTCAAAGATCCGGATATGCAGCAAAAAATGATCGACGGGCCCCAGGCATTTATCACCGTCATACCCTCCGGACTCCCGGCGATGGGCGGCAAACTGGCCATGATGTTTGCCTACAACCTGCTCGTCGCGATTATCTGTGCCTATTTTGTCAGTCGGACCGCAGGGCCAGGCTCGGACTACCTTTCGATTTTCCGTGTCGCTGGTGCGGTCGCATTTGTCGCCTACGGCGTTGCTTATGTTCAGGAGAGCATCTGGTTCGGTCGCCGCTGGTCCGCGACCATCAAGACCTTCCTGGATGCCCTGATCTATGGCGTCCTGACGGGCGGCGTATTCGGCTGGCTGACCTAGACATTGGTTTGCTACGATTTCCAAATCTGTGTACTTTGACAATCAAAAAAAATCTTGGGGGAAATAAGATGAAGCGAATTCTCGTACTGGTCGCGATCCTGGGCCTGGCAGGTTGCGCAGGCAACTACCAAACCACGTTCGACCACGACGCGGCTCCTGAACCGATCACCGTGCACGTCGTCCCGGTTGTCACGAAAGAGGAAATGGACGTGCAGATTCAGGTAGCCGACTCCTCGGCCACCTCGACGCAGTTCGGCCTGATTGGCGGGCTCGTCGGCGCCATAATCGATTCGGCCGTCAACAAGCGCCGTGCAATCGAAGCCGAACGTCGGGCTGAGGTACTGCGCGAAATCTCTGGCGAGTACGACATCGTCAATGCGGCGCATCAGTCGACATTGCGTGTCGGCAACCATGAGCGTTGGGAGATACTGACGATCGATGAACCAACCTCGACGGCAGGCTTTGATGACCTGGCCAATGATGCGTTCGAGGCAGGTACTGCGCGCGCGATCGTTATACTCGATTTCGACTACGCTCTGACGCCAGCCATTAACCAGGTTCGCGTAAACGTCACTCAGCGCGTCTATGATCGCGAAATGGAAAAGAAGGGCGACAAGAATCGGAAACCTCGATCGACGCGCATGTTCACGTACTATTCGCCCGCCCAGGAACTGGCCAGTCGTCCGTACGAGGCCGGTGAAAAGGAAAAGCTCATCGAGTTACTGAAAGCGGGCTATGCCGAGAGAATCGCCGCACATCCGGAAGAGAGCGAGGACCTCGAGAAGTCAATGGAAGCCGAACTCAAGGATCTTGAGGAGTCGACGACAATTCCAGAGCCGATCGCGATCCGGGAAACCTGGACCGCCGAGTTGCTGCAGACGTACCTCGACCAGTCTGTCGACCACATGGCTTTCATGATCCGGCACGATTGGGAGGCTGCGACTGTTCCTGAAGAAGCCGAACGGACCGAGGATGTGATCACGGTCGTGAACGCCAACGGCATGACTTTTCAGGATAAGGGCAAGGACATCGGTCGCCTCGATGCGAATGAGGTCTATCGTTCCCAGTACGGCAATATCTACTCGATACCTATTATCGAACCTGTTGACGAATGAGAACAGGGTTTTGCATCTGTTTGCTGGTAGCAGCCGCTGTTGTCAGCGGCGGCTGCGCCAGTGCGCCTGCGGAACCGCAAGCGATCGACGATTTTAGTTACCAGGGAACGCAGGGGCCAGAGGACTTGCCACCTGATGCGCCGTGTATCTGGGTAAAAGACGAGCGCAGCCGGGAGACTTTCTACGGCATGAAGGTCACGAGCGAAATGGCGACGAACTGGATGAGCCAGGGAATCGCCAATACCCTGAATGCCAGGACCCGTCCGACGGACGAAGTCCCCGAACGCGGACTGCTGATTTCCCTGTCCAAGGCCTACGTCAATCCGATCCAGACGACCTTGTCGGCTGTCGTCGTCATAAAAGTGACCTGGGGCGAACGAAACTCGGTCTACCGCGGACAGATCGTGCAGACCAACTGGTGGGGTGCCGACAAAGAGATCGGCAGAACGATGAGCGCCGCGCTGGACAAGGCGCTCCTGCAGATCAACTTCCCGATGACGACCAGCACCTGCAATGATCCGGCACCCGGGGAACCTTTGGAGCCCGTCGAACCAACGGAACCCGAAGAGGACACAGAGGCCTCTGACGACGCCGTAGCGTGAACCTGGTGGCTCTCGCCACTCAATAATCCCGCGTCGGAGTGAGTCCATTGCATCCAATCGTCGCTGGGCGGCATCTAAAGTGTATTCAACGTGGTTGGGCACATGTGCGGGAGAACAATACAGTGAGAAACACTATAAATATCAAGATATTACTGCTATGCGGCGCGCTGCTTGCCGGGCTTTGGGCGAGCTCGGCGCAGGCGGGAGCCAAGGGTTCATTCGAGCGGACACTGTCCGTGGACGAGGCGATTCTCCTGGACGTTTCAACGGGCAGCGGTTCGGTCACGATCAATACCGGTGACGCCGGGACTGTGACAGTCGTTGGGCATATCAAGGTCGGCTCTGCCTGGTCGAGTAGAAGCGGTGCAGAAGCCAGGGACCTCGTGGAGAAGTTCGAAGCCAACCCTCCAGTCGAGCTCGAAGACGGGCGCCTGCAGGTTGGGCATATCAAGGACAGGGCCTATCGAAAGAACGTCTCGATCAGCTACGAAATCGTCGTACCGGCGAACACCGAGGTGATTTCCGACACCGGGTCCGGTTCGCAGAAGGTCTCCGGTATCGCGGCACCGGTAAATGCCGACACGGGCTCAGGAACGATCACGCTAACCGATATCGGAGGGCCGGTGACGGCAAATACGGGAAGTGGCCGTATCAAGGCCGAACGCGTTGCCGGTGCATTTGAAGCACACACGGGAAGCGGGTCCATCACCATGAGCCAGGTTGCGCCGGGCGACGTTGAAGCTACAACCGGGTCCGGATCAATCGATCTGCAGGGCATCACAGGATCGCTGCGCGCCAAAGCGGGCAGCGGTCGAATCACCATTCAAGGTGCCCAGACAGGCGACTGGAGAATCAACACCGGGTCCGGTTCTGTCAGCATCGACCTGCCGGATGACGCGGCGTTCCAGCTAAATGCAGAAAGCAGCTCGGGCGGCATCACCGTGGACCATCCCGTTACGGTCCAGGGGAAGATGTCGAAAAGGCACCTGCGCGGTGAAGTTCGCGGCGGTGGAAATGAGCTGTACATCGACACTGGCTCGGGCAGTATCAAAGTCCTCTAACGGCTGTTACGAGGACTCTCGGTAACTGGAGACGAGGGCGTCCTGCACGCCCTCGTGATACCGAACCGACTCCATGCACCCGTCTACACCAAAAATGGCAATCGCCGTAAAGGCATTCGTGTCGAGCGCGTAATCCAGGAAGTCCTCGGCCGAGAAAGTCTTGCGGCCAGCGCGTTCGCAAAGTGGGAATGCCAGGTCTTCCAGGCCGTCGAAGGCCCGGTAGATTACTTCCGTGCAGACAATCCGGTCTGAATTGAAAAAGTCGAAGTCGAAGTTGTACAGCTTGCCTTCGTGCTGCACAGCTCTCTCGACGGCACGCTTGATATTCGCGGGCTCGAGGTTCGGACGCAGGATCACGAACGTGTCCACGGCCAGCGTTTCACTGAGTGGTCGCAGCCGTACGCCATCCTTTAGTGCCTCCAACACGCACTTGTCATCTGTCCAGAGCTGCTCCTTCTCGGGCTGGACTTCTATCTTGCACGCGTCCCGTTGCGTTGGCGTACCGACATAAAGCGCAGCGTGCGGCCAGAACCCCGGGAAGAACAGGTTCGTCAGAGCCTTTGCGTGCCTCGTGACGATGACGTCGCCCGGCTGCATGAAAGCCTCGATTGATTCACGCACATCTGGAGTAACCCGTTTGTTCTCACGCTCTACCAGTTCGGATGCCGCCCGCCCGAATCCTTCCAATACGGCTGCAAACAGCCTCTCCGCGCTGACAACGCCCTTGCGACGCCACTTGTGACTAACGTAGCTCCACGCGCGCTTCAGATATCTCCGCTTGCTCGGGTTTAGCGATGCCTCGAGGGCCTCGAGTTGATTTGCGATGAAGCCGACAACCGGGTCTTTTCGTAGCCGCAGGAGCTTGCGCCGATTCTTGCGGGCAAACTGCATGGCATCACGAATCGCGAGAACGTTCTCCTGGTCGACGAATGCAGAGAAGATGATCGTGAACTGCTTGCGGGGGATTCGGTACTCGGGAAATGCCTCGTTTAGCTTGCGCTGCACGAGGCTGTGTTCGCCGACCTGGAACAACAGCACGCGATCAATCCGGATCAGGAGGCAAACCGCTGCGTAGCCAACGAGGAAGAATCGAAGTTTCTCTTCGTTCTTAACTGAGAACGCTGGCCTTTCCAATTCTGTTTGGACTTCATTGATGACCAACCGCAGGTTTTCTCTCGCTGTCAGGAATCTCGCGAACCAGAAACCAATTTCCTCGTCCTCGGATGGCCGAAAGTCGCCGCGCGCAATGATCTCCGCAAGTCGCGATTCCGTAGGCGCATCGTCCTGCAGCTGCGTCGTGGCAGAGATCAGGCCTTCAATTGAACTGGCAAGGGATTCGAGCATCAGGGCGAGGAGGGCAGTTCCAGGCCTGCTGGGTCTACGAACAGCGACCAGCGATCGGGATCGACGTCACCGAATACGGCTGTGAAGCGATCGTTGTCGGCCTCTTCAGCGGTGACGTTGCGAATGTAAATCTTCTTGATCTGTTCGGGAAACTCACGAATCAGCGCCGCGTACACTTCCGGGTCCTGTTCGCCACTGTCGCCGACCAGCACGAAATCACGGTCCGGGTAGGCCGCAAGAACCTTCTTGATAGCTGCGGGCTTGGTCTCGGTCCCTTTCTTGAAGAGATCGAGGAGCGTCTCATCACGAAAACGCACCGCTTTCAGACTCAAGGTGGCCCACGGAAAACCCTCATCGTCGAGAAACTCGGTCAGCGGCGAATACAATTGCCACGGGCTCGAAGAAACGAAGTGATAGCTGACATCACCGCTCGACCAGTCGCGGTACGTATCAGCCATACCTGGCGCCGCCATGAAATCGAGCAGGAACGTGTGTTCGAGCAGGCTGGTCTTGTCGGTCACGTCTGAGATCTTCACCGTGTCATCGATGTCACTGATAACAGAGAGGCCCACCGGCTCAACCAGGCGCACCTCGCCGGCCACCGGGCCAACACGATATTCGACGTGTCCGTCGACTACCCACTCGGCAAGGTCGGCGGCCGGAACGGTAATTGTCTTCGCAAACTGTCCATTTTCGGCGGACGGGGGCAGGGTGTAGTCGCGCCCTGCCAGGTTCGCGACCAGGGTCTTGCCACGCTCATTGTCGGCAATCAGCAGGTTGAGTCGCCGCTCGAGATTAGACTCAGTCTTATCGTCCGGGACGAGATCGAATTGCTCTTCGAGGACCGTCTCGAACAAGGCCTTCCTGGCTGAGCTGTCCTGTGGCTCATAGACCCAGCCGTGAATTGGCAGGTGCCATTCCTGGCTATCCTGGTCCAGCCAGCCGGCGGTGCGGAACAGCACCAGGTTTTCGTCCTCATTGAGCCCCGAAACTGCGGGTTGGTCGCGATCTGGCGGCGTTTCGCCATCACCGCAACCGGTCAGCACAAGCGCTAGAGCGAGGAGGATCATTCTTGGCATGTTGGTGGCCCGTCCAAAAGCTGTGTAAACGTATAACATATCGGCTTTCAGCGGAAACGTAAGCCGATGAGGTCCAGTTTTCACATTAAGCGGCGCACCTGGCTACTGCTGGTCATTGTGGCCTTGCTCCTGCTGTACACGTTCAAGTCCTTCACGTTCCCGATCCTCGCAAGCGGCTCGGTTGCTGAGCTGACGAGCATCGAGGTCAATGGCGACGAGCAATACTTGCTTATGCGTGGCCGAGATCGAGAGAACCCGGTCTTACTCTTTGTGCATGGCGGCCCAGGGATGCCAGCGATGTACCTTGCGCACAGCTTTCAGAGGGAGCTGGAACGTGACTTTGTGGTGGTGCATTGGGACCAACGGGCTGCTGGGAAGTCATTTGTTGCCAATACGGACCCGGATACGATTTCCACCAGCCAGTACCTGGATGATCTCTTTGTCGTCGTGGAGAGGCTCCTGAATGAATTTGGCCGGGACCAGGTCTACCTTTTGGGGCACTCTCATGGCAGCTACCTGGGAATTCTTGCGGTTTCCCAGCGCCCGGAGCTGTTTCGTGCGTATATCGGCGTCGGACAGGTCGTGGATGAAGAGCGGGCATTTGCCTATCAAAAGGCCAAATTGAGCCAGATTGGGGCCGAAATCGGTGTTGACCCAGAAACAGAGCTCACCAGGGCCAATATCGAGGGATTCGTGTTCAAGGCCGGAGGAGGCCTGTTTTGCTGCGAATCGTTCGCTCCTTTGCTGCTGACGGGCCTTATGGCGCCCGAATACAGCCTTATCGAGGCCTACAACGTCAAACGAGGCTCTTCATTTTCATCCAGGCACATGCGATTTGACGTCATTCCGGGCGCTGTCGATAAATCTGTGACGGAACTGAAAGTCCCGGTTTTCATGATCAGTGGTCGTTATGACCTGACAACTCCGACTGACATGAGTCGTGCTTACCTGGAGCGGTTGGCTGCGCCGCAGAAGAAGTTCTTCGAGATAGACGAGGCCGCCCACTTTCCGTTCTTCGAGCAAGCGGGGCCATTTGCCGCTGTTATGGCCCAAATCAAAGAAGAGACGTCAGGGTCCAAATAAGAGGCGTTTCCGCGGCAGGGGCCACGCTGCTATCCAGGCATATCCGCTATTTAACATAATATACATTATGCGCATATATAGATATCGGGTACAGCATCGCATGTGCCCGGCAGCGATCTAGCGATCCCTTCTTTGGTCGCCACC
>Ga0209456_10000406_pt1 | contig 23502 bp, 23 predicted proteins | sample COG_11_FD_184755 | JGI IMG/M metagenome (GOLD analysis project Ga0209456, IMG submission 184755) | Pelagic marine sediment microbial communities from the LTER site Helgoland, North Sea, for post-phytoplankton bloom and carbon turnover... | ecosystem: Environmental > Aquatic > Marine > Neritic...
GGCGTCGCCGCCGCCGACACACTGCGCAAGCTTGATCCTGACTGTCAGATCACGCTCATTGGTGATGAACCCGAGCCGCCCTATTCCCGCATGGCGATCCCCTATTATCTGGTTGACCAGATTGATGAGCACGGCACCTATTTACGTAAAACACCTGACCACTTCGAAAGCCGTGCCGTCGACCAGCTTCAGGACCGGGTTACTCAGGTTCATGCCGACAAGAAGTCTGTTTCACTGAGCAGTGGCGCAGAGCTGGCCTATGACAAGTTACTGATCGCGACGGGCTCGAATCCGGTTGTGCCACCGATACCGGGTATAGAGTCCGAGGGCGTTCACGCCTGCTGGACCCTTGAAGATGCAAGAAACATTATCAGACTTGCCAGCCCCGGCGCGCGAGTGGTACTGATCGGTGCCGGCTTCATCGGCAGCATTATCCTGGAAGCACTGGCCAGGCGCGGTACAGACCTCAGCGTGGTCGAGGTGGAGGACCGCATGGTACCGAGAATGATGAACCAGGTATCAGGTAATCTCATCCGTCACTGGTGCGAAGAAAAAGGCCTGCAGATTCTCACCTCGACCCGCGTCGCAGCCATCGAGTCCGGCACGGGCAATCGAACCCTGTCGGTGCTGCTGGATAACGGCAGAACGCTGGAGGCGGAACTGGTCATCTCGGCGACGGGCGTACGCCCGAATATCGATTTTCTTGACAGCTCGGGTGTCGAAGTGGATATGGGCGTGCTGGTCAACAATCAACTGCAGAGCAGCAACGCGGATATCTATGCCGCGGGGGATGTTGCCCGGGGCCTGGATTTTTCGACAGGGGGCTATTCCGTCCAGGCCATCCAACCGACGGCGGTTGAGCACGGCCGTCTTGCGGCCGCTAACATGACCGGCCATACACAGTCGCACCGCGGCAGTATCAACATGAACGTGCTCGACACCATGGGCCTGATCTCCAGCTCGTTTGGCTTATGGATGGGGGTAGACGGCGGCGAGTCGGCGGAATTGCACGACGCCGAACGTTTTCGTTACCTGAATCTGCAGTTCCAGGACGACCGGCTGATCGGTGCCAGCAGCCTCGGGCTCACCGAACACATCGGCATTATCCGCGGCCTGATACAGACCCGGCTGCCTCTGCAAGACTGGAAGCCCAGGCTGATGAACGACCCCACCCGACTCATGGAAGCCTACCTCGCGAACACCCAGGCGATTGGCTACAACGCACAGGTACTATGAAAATCGTTGTGAAGTTATTTGCAAACCTCGGTGATTTACTGCCCGCAGACAGCCGTGCCAACAGCATGGAGGTTGAGGTGGCCGATAACGCTACCGCCAATCAGATTATTGATTTGTTACAGCTGCCGCGAAAAAAAGTGCATCTGGTCTTACAAAATGGCCTGTTTATTGAACCGCAGGATCGCGACCTGCCCGTGATCAAGGAAGGTGATGCCATTGCGTTCTGGCCACCCATTGCGGGTGGCTGAACCAACTGACGACATCCAGTTCCGCAAGCAAATGGGGATCACACGCAAGGAGTTCTTGCGTAACCTTGCCGTTGCGCTCAGCGGACGGCCCTACCGTGTTGAGCACAACGAGATCATCGTCTCGGAAGACGGGCGCCGCATTGCCATTACGCTATGCGAACAACAGGAACAGCGTATTGGTTCACTGCAGCTGCCCAGAATGCTCGTTGAATTTATCTTTTCCGGCTACAGTAATAGCGAAGCAGAAACGCTAATGACACACATCAATATCCACTTTCAGCGTGGCGGCGGCTAGCCCAGGGAACGTACCCCTCACTGACAAGACCGCCTAAGTTACTTTTTTTATTGCTATTTTAATCATTTGCCGCACAGAGGAATCCGGACGCCGGACGGGCGCTTCTGCACATGGCTGCCATGCATGCCCCCGAACCCGCCTGCCGGGCTTTAGCGAACCCGGCTTAAAGTTTTTTGCCGCGCTTACCGAAGAACACAATGATGAATTTCGTATTAGTCGGGACGCACGCTATGGAAATGCCGCACGTTTTTGGTTCAACCCACACTACCCCTGAGGAACTGATCAGCCAGACCACCGAGCTGGTTTCCCTGCCTGATATCTATGTCCGTATAAAGACAGTGATTTATGATCCCAACTCAACAATGAAAGACGTTGCCGACGTCTTGTCTCATGACCCGGCGATCTGTGCCAGGATGCTGAAAGTCGCAAACAGTGCATTTTTCAGCGTTCCCTCGAAAGTTGAAACAGTCAAGGCAGCCATCCGGCTGCTCGGCACACAACAGGTTCATGACCTGGTATTGGCTGCGACTATAACGAAAACCTTTCCCGATATTCCCGGAAACCTTGTCAGTATGGAGGATTACTGGGTTAACAGTCTCCGCTGCGGTCTGCTGGCGAGGCTGCTGGCAGGACGGTGCAGTTCAACGGATGGGGAGCGGTTCTTCCTGGGAAGCCTGTTACATGACATGGGACATTTGATCATGTATCAGACCGTACCGGAAGAATGCCAGGAAGCACTCATTGTTGCCCGCCAGGATAACAGGCCACTGTACAGGGTCGAGCGCGACATCATAGGATGCGACTATGGGCAAGTGGGCTCACAACTCATGCAGAGCTGGAACTTTCCGGAGAACTGGATTCAGGCCGTGCGTTACCAGAATGAACCCGCCGACGCCGAGGACTTTTCCTTTGAGGCGTCGATCATGCATCTTGCAGTGAGAATGAAAGAAATGGATAGCACCACCGAGGCGCCGGACAGGGATCTGAGCCTGATCGACCCGATCGCCTGGGAGATCACCGGCTTATCCGAGGACATGGTCGAGCCGCTTTTGATCGAAGCCGACGAACAACTCGGTTCTGCAGTAGAAACCTTCTTCCCGGAGTACCGCCAATACGCCTAGTGCTCTGTTTCTCCCACCGTAAACCCAATCATTGCATAAATCTTCCCGTAGGAGCGGCCGCCTGGCCGCGATTCGCGCCGGGGGACGACGGTGCGCCTACAGGTAATGCAGGACTTACACCTACCAGGTGAATACAAGTGGGCCGGGGAGATCAGAAAACGACGGCGGCCAAAATCACCGTCAAGACCGGCCGAACCGCCGAATGCGGGTGCGATGACGCCTCACGCCTCCGACACCTTTAAGCCATTGGCAAATTTTTGCCGCCGGCCGCTTTTCATTGATGTGAAATTACTCTAGAATACCTGGGCAAAGGCATGAGTCAAAACGCTATTTCGTCAGGATACGAATCATGTGTCGAGCAATTATCAAACCCGTGCTTTATCTGCTCGTCGCCCTGCCGGGTCTGACTGCCGTACCGACAGCCACCAATGCCGCGGATCATTACGACGTTTCCTATCTCTGGCACCGCGACGTCACCAACGTCCGGGATTACCGTGAACGTGTCGCCCGGATTCTGGGACCGGCCGTTTCAAAGGATCTGAAAGTAGTTGCCAACGCCGACCTCTTCGGTGTTGTCTACACACGTCGCGGTAACAGCGCCGGGGCAGCCAAGGTTGCCCGGAGCCACACCCGACTGTTGAAGTCCCGGGGCCTCGAGGCGGCGGCCCCGGTACGCTCGCGGGACTGGGCGTTGCCCGGCCAGCGGAGTGCGTCTTCCGTATCACTCACCACACCGAGCGTTCCGCGCAGCAAGATGACAGCCAGCGAACGCGACCGGGAGATCCGTGACGTCGGGGCTGCTGTCGAGGACTACATCAAGCGCCTTCGCCGGGAAGGTAAACTCGCGTCCGACGAGCGCACCGGCTGGTCAGTTTATGATTTCACCACCGGCGAAAAGCTCGTCACAATCAACGAGGATGTGCAGTTTCAGGCAGCCAGCCTCGTGAAACCGTTTATTGCAGCGGCCTTTTTTTACAAGGTCGAACAGGGTGAGCTGGTTTACGGAAGCAAGAGCCGCCGGCACATGGAGCGTATGATCCAGCGCTCGGACAATAACTCCACGAATTGGGTCACCCGACAGGTGGGTGGACCTCAGGCGGTTGAACGGATACTGAAGCGGCAATATCCCGGAGTATTTCAGGAGACCCACCTCGTTGAGTACATACCGGCCAATGGACGAACTTACCGCAACAAGGCATCCATACACGATTACAGCCGTTTCCTGCATGCCGTCTGGACAGAGGACATTGCTGGAGCTGGTGAGATCAAACGCCTGATGTCACTGCCCGGATCCGATCGGATCTATACCGGTACGCGGGAAATCCCGAAAGGCACCGAGGTTTACAACAAGACCGGCAGCACCGCGCGCGTGTGCGGTGACATGGGTATCCTCAACGTCCAGGGCCGCGATGGCAAACGGTATCCCTATACGCTGATCGGCATCATCGAGAAGCAGCAGAGCGCCCGTAACTACAGGACCTGGATCCGCTCACGCAGCAATGTCATTCGCAACGTATCCAGCATCGTCTATCAGGGCATTGCGCAGCACCACGATTTCGACGGCGTACTCTAGTTAGTGTGCCCCTGTTGGGCATGCCACGGTGCACCCGCGCAAGAACCGCCCGTTTTGGTCACCCACCCCCCGTGTCGACAATAATTAGTTGCTTACATTCAATGCCTTGTGAATTTTAATCGCGCTGGCATATATCCTGCTTCAATGTCATTAAGGAAGGTTTTCCGGTAGCCGCTCAACGCCCAAGCACCGGATTGCTGACATGACAAAGGAGTAACTATGACTGAATCCCTCCGGGAAACCGTTCATAAGCAACATAATGCACTGTGCGTGCTGTTCCATGCGCCGCTTCGCTCGATTGCACGACGCGCTGTCAGGGTCTGGTTCAACCGCGGGCGGCTTGACGGTGTTCTATCAGAGGTGATCCGCGAGTGTTTCCAGTGTGATCTCCTCTATGCCATCGATACCGACGGCCGCCAGGTCAGTTCAAATATCCACGAACGCTCAATCGACCCCGGCAGTTACGGGCAGGACCTGTCTCTGCGGCCCTATCTCATTAGCATGCCGTTAGTGGGTAATGCGGCGTTTCAGGGGCCATTCCTGTGCGATGTGTACACCAGCCAGGTAACCCGGCGTCCGTGCGTGACCGTGATGTGCGGGGTCACATCGGGACCGACAACGCTGGGCTTTATCGCAGCAGATCTGGATCCCCACCAACTTCTACCCCTTAAAACTGCACGCCCAACAACACAGCTGACGGCGGATTTGCGCTAACTCGCGTTATTCCAGCTCGTTACACCGGGCAGCACCTGGGTTGATTTGTTTCAGGCTGCCGCTCCGCCGCTGACAATGTGTATATCACGCTGTGGGAAGGGAATGCCGATACCTTCTTCATCAAAGCGATTTTTGATGGTTTCAGTGATATCGAACTTGACACCCCAGTAGTCAGCCGTGTCTGTCCACACACGCACAACAAAATTAACACTACTGTCCGCCAGTTCCGCCACCGCCACCTGCGCCGCCGGGTCGGCGTGGATACGCGACTCTTTACTGATAATGTCGGTCAACACATTCTTGACCTTTGACAGGTCCGCGTCATAGGCAACACCGACTGTCATGTCCACACGCCGCGTTTCCTTAGCCGAGTAATTGGTAATGTTATCGCCCGCCAGCTTGGCATTAGGGATGATAATCGTCTTGTTGTCGCCCGTCTTGAGTGTGGTGGTAAATATCTGGATAGCCTCCACGACACCCGCCACACCAGCGCCTTCGATGAAATCACCGACCTTGAAGGGCCGGAAAATAATCATCAGGAAACCGGCCGCGAAATTTGCCAGCGAGCCCTGCAATGCCAAACCAACCGCCAGGCCGGCAGCACCGAGAATGGCTATAAAAGACGTTGTTTGTATACCCAGTTGGCCAAGCGCGGCAATGACAACGAAGGCCAGCAGGGCAATGTAGGCAATACTGGCCACAAAACCGATGATGATCGGATCCGCAGCGGACTTCTCCATCATACTCCGCACGCCCCTGCGCACCATGATCGCAATCCAGCGGCCGATAATAAATATTGCCAGTGCGGCAATGACTTTCAGCCCCCAAACCGCAACCACATCCTGGACTTGCGTCCACAGCTGGCTGACCTGATCGACGCTGGTGGGTATCACTTCCGTAACATCTACTACACCATTTTCTTCCATTTTACAGTTACCTCGAATCAGTTGTTAAAAGCAGATACGACCTGTGTCAGTCCGGGAACCGCCCAGGAAATCAAACCCGGCGCTGATAAGCGGCGCGGTCAAAATAGGCGGCAAGTTTAAGTGATCCCGAATCAAAATCAACATACAAATGCCGCTATCCGGCATTTACAGAAGGCGTCCATGGCGAATTGAAGATAGCCACCTGAAAAGGCAGTAAGCGCCTTCGGGAAGCTCACAGGAAACAGCCCAGAAAGGCCTTGCAATCTCGTGGAATGTTGCCAATCATTCGTCCCACAAGATCCATTCTGCCAGAGCCCTGGCGGTACTGTGAGCATCTTTTCGCTGCCCACGCAGACGGGGCATCATTGCAGGTCGATAAACTACCGGGAGAAGAATGATGAAACTCGAATACGATGTAATCGAGGACGCTTTTGACGACACCACCCACATCAGAACCATGACGGAACAGGCTCTGATCCCGGGTGGCGGGTGGATGATCAGAACCACACTCTATACGCCTCATCATATAACAGTGGATGTCACTTTGGTCCCCACGACGAAAAAGAGGAAGAAATCGCTTTTTGATTCCCTGGCCTGATAGACATTCAAACTCCGGCTTGAAATAGCGCGGTATCGCGCGCACGCGAACGATATCGGGCGAGAAAATTGTGAACTTGTGTTTCACGCCATTGCCTTCAGCGGGTTTTGTGAATACTGTGTTTTCCATCGGTTCCCCCAATCGTGTGCGTCACACAGGAGGCACGGCAATGGATATCATTCAAAGCTTCATGGACAAGGAAGGTGGCAGCATCATCAGTGAACTGACCAGTCAGGGCTTAAGTGCCGAGCAGGTAAACGGTTTTTTACCCGAAGCGCTGGCAACACTGGTGCATAGTCTGAAAAGCGCAAACTTCGCAGACCTGTTCGGCTCAGCAAGCTCGGGCGGCCTGGCCAAGCTGCTGGACTCGGTGGATATCACCGCGCTGGCGGCGCGCACCGGTGTTGACAGCAGCAACGCCAAAACCGGGCTGAATGCCCTGCTACCGCCCTTGCTGGCTTTCGTAAAGGACAAGCAGGGCCTGTCAGGTCTGTTGGACGAAAAGACCAGCGGCCTGACGAGCGCATTCAAGAGCTTGCATCACTGATTGGCTTTTCCGCGCTCAAGCCGTTTTCAGACCTTCGGACCACAGTAAAATGCGCCCTGGATTAAATCCAAGCTCCTAGTCGTGTCGTCCTCCTCGCCTGACAAGCCGGTACTCGATCCAGCCGGTTTCGAAGCCATGTTCCATTCGATTCCGGATGCCTTGGTGTTCGCCGATCCGCAGCGCCGCATTCAGATGGTTAACCCGGCGTTGGAAAAACTTTTCGGTTACACGGCGGACGAACTGCTCGGTCAAAGCACGGATATTCTTTACCATCCGCACAACGACTACCCGAAGCCGGGCGGAAGCTGCGAAATGCTCTACCGGCACAGGTCCGGTGAGTCATTTGTAGGCGAAACCACCAGTGTGCCGGTGAAGGATGCCGCGGGCAACACAATCGGCATGGTGGGTATCATCCGCAACGTCACCGAGCGCACGCGGGCCGACGATATATCGGAATTGCATTTCGCAGCCACACTGCTCAAGAGAGAACAGAACCTTTCCTTCGCGGTCCTCGACACGATTGGTTCAGTGGTCGTGGTGCTGAATCAAAGCGGTACAATCGTCAGCTTCAACCAGGCGGCACAAAACATATCGGGGTATCCCGGAGAAGAGGCAGTCGGCCGGCGTGTTTGGGATTTTCTGCTTGCGGACGACGAGCGCGAAGGTGTGGAAGATGTGTTCGCGCGCCTTACCGCGGGCGATTTCCCCAGCAAGTACGAAAGTGACTGGGTGACACGTAACGGCGAATCGCGCCGCATAGCCTGGAGTAACTCGGCGTTACTGGATGACGAAGGCAGGGTTGAATACGTCATTGCCACCGGTATTGATATCACCGAACAACGGCGCGCCGAACGCGACCTGGTGCGCGTGGAAACCGAGTGGAACGAGGCCATAGAATTTTTCGCCGATCCCATCTTCCTGGTGGGACTCGATGACCGGGTAATTCGCGCCAATCACGCCTTCTTCTCAATGATAGAAAAAACCCCCGCGCAGGTTATCGGGCATGATATTTCCGCAATTATGTATCCCGACGGCGAAGCGGTGCCGTGCCATGTATGTGCAGCGCGCCGTGAGCGCAAGGATGTTGATATCATTCTCGAGGAGGACCACCCGGATAACCCGATCGGCCGACCGATCGAGGTGACGCTGCGGGTTATACGCGATGCGCGCAGCGAGCCGGTGGGTATTCTAATGGGTATCCGCGACCTGACCCGACAGCGCCAGATCGAAGCAGAGCTGCGCCAGCACCGCGATCACCTTGAGGAACTGGTGCAGCGGCGCACCGCGGCACTGGAATCCGTCAATCGTGAACTCGAGTCGTTCAGTTACTCGGTATCGCACGATCTGCGTGCGCCGCTGCGTAGTATCGATGGCTTCAGTCATGCCTTGCTGGAAGATTACAACAGGGTACTGGACGAAACCGGGCTGGGTTACCTGCACCGGGTGCGCAGGGCCAGCCAGCGCATGGGGCAGTTGATCGATGATCTGTTGCAGTTGTCGCGGGTTGGTCGTGATGCCATGGAATGCCAACAAGTCGACCTCAGCAAGATAGCCAACTCGGTGGTTCGCCTGCTACGCGAGGGCGACTCCGAACGGGAGATGGACGTGTACATCCAGGACGGCATGGAAGCCTTTGGTGACCCGCGTCTGATGCGCCTGCTTCTGGAAAACCTGCTTGGCAACGCCTGGAAGTTTACCTCGCCACGGACGATTGGCGAAATAAGCTTCGGTATGACGGAGCGGGACGGAAGGCAGGAATTTTTTGTGCGCGACAACGGTGTCGGATTCGATATGAAATATGCCGGCAAACTGTTCGGGGCGTTTCAGCGCCTGCACAGTGACGCCGACTTTGCCGGCACCGGTATCGGTCTGGCAACAGTGTACAGGATTGTCAGACGCCACGAGGGTGATATACGCGCGGCATCAGAACCGGACAAGGGCGCCACCTTCTACCTCAGTTTCGGTCTCGGCGCGTGCGAACCAGCAAGCGGAGCGTAGGCATATCAAACCAGACACCCACAGCACAGGCAGATCCAGGACGTCAGCCCCCGGTTGCCGACCGGCCTGTCACTCGAGAGACGCTGGTTGAACGCCGCAAATTGCGCGCCTGCTGCTTCATCAATTCCACAATGGCATAGACACCGATGTGCCGATTGGGGGAGAGGTGTTCGTCCAGGTTCAAGCGAGTGAAGAGTTCGTCGACATCCAGCTGTTCAATTTCTTCGAACGTTTTACCGGCGCTGAGCTGAATCAATACTGCCAACACCCCTTTGATGATGCTGGTATCGCAATCGCCGTAAAAGCTGACAAGGCCAGTGTCATCCTCGTCAAGACAGGCGCACACCCAGACCTGGCTCATGCAGCCCTTGACCTTGTTGTCTTCACTCCTGAATTCCTCGGGCATCGTGGGCAGTTTTTCACCCAGTTCGGTCAGGTACTGATAACGCTGATCCCAGTCACCGAGCAGTTCGAAGATGTCTACGATGTCATCCAGACTGGCCATAATGATTCCTGTATCCCTTTACACACTGAACGATTCGTCACAACCACACGCATCTTTGACATTGGGGTTGCGGAATTCAAACCCCTGGTTAATCGCGTAGTCCTCATAGCGTTCAAAACAGACCCAGCGACAATCTCGCTTCATCACTCATGCAGTCCTGGCTCCAGGGCGGATCCCATACCAGTTCCACGCGGGCATCACTGACGCCCTCCACGGCCCTGATGGCACACTCCACCTGACCGGGCAGAATGCCGGCCACCGGACAACCCGGGGCGGTGAGCGTCATTGCGACGAATACTTCAGCCAGTTCGCTGATCTGTATGTCATAGATCAAGCCGAGATCGTAGATGTTCACTGATATTTCCGGGTCATACACCGTACGCATCGCGGCGATGACGCGTTGTTCCAGTGGCGCATCCTCCGCTAACTCGACAGGCTTGCCGATTGCGTCGGTGTGCCCGCGAAACCAGACCGGTTTTACTTCCATTACGTTTTATCCCTCCGCTCTTCGACAGCGGCATTGAGGATGTCACTCAGTATCCGGGTTGCAGCGTCGCGCAGCGCTGGCACGTCGATGCTGTCGAGTACTTCACCGGCGAATCCGAGACACAGCATTTTTCGTGCAGTGGTTTCATCAATACCGCGCGAACGCAGATAAAATACCTGTTGCGGGTCCAGTTGCCCGACCGTGGTACCGTGACTGCATTTGACATCATCGGCGTAGATTTCCAGCTGGGGTTTGGTATCGACTTCGGCATTACGGGTGAGCATCAGATTGTCATTTGTCAACTGCGCATCGCTGTGCTGCGCCTGCTTATCGACCAGTATGCGGCCATCGAACACAGCACGACCTTTGCCGTACAGCACACCCTTGAACCGCTCACGGCTGACACAGCCGGGGACATTGTGCTGCACATTCAGATGAAAGTCAGCCAACTGCCGATCACCCACGGTGTACAGACCATTCAATTCACATGCCGCAGCTTGCTGTTTGAAGGTGGTATTGTAATCAGTTCTGGCCCAGGCACCGCCAAATGCCAGGGTCGTACCGCGATATCGGCTCTGCGCCTGCTGTGACAGATACAAACTGCTCAAGTGATAAGCACTGTGGCTTTCATCCTGTACACGATAGTGGTTCAGCGCGGCACACTTGCCCACTGAAATCTCGGTCAGGTTATTGTGAAAATACAGTGACTGCCCGACGCCGACAAAGCGTTCGACCAGTGTGGCTTTGGCACCGGCATCCAGTACGATGAGATTGCGCGGCTGCATCAATAACGGGGCATCGTCGACCTGGCTGAGATAAATCACTTCAACGGGCCGATCCAGTTCAACCTGACTTCCCACATGTACAAACACACCGTCATTGACCAGCGCGGTGTTCATTGCGGTGAATACGTGCTCGGTATGATTGGCGGTTTGACCGAACCAGGTCGCCAGCCGTTCGGGATCGGTGCTCAGCCCTGCACGCAAGCTACCCAGGCTCACGCCGTCGGGCAGATCCTCGATACTGGACAGCTGCGCATTGAATCGCCCGTTAGCGAACACCAGCCGGTGGCTGTCGAACTTCGGCAACAGACAGGCGTCGATATCCAGTGCCGGCAAGTCAGCTGCATCGGAGGCTGGCCGGAAGCGGTGCTTGAGCAAAGCTTCGATACTGGTATAACGCCAGGCTTCCTGTTTGCGATCAAGTACCGGCAGCTCCGCCACAGCCTGTCTGGCCGCTTCGCGTGCATGGGTAAGCCAGCCCGGGCTGGTCCCGTGCAGGCCTGCATCCGCCTGCGTCATCAGCTGTTGAGCCCAGCTGCGCTGTTGCCCGGCCGTGATCATGCCGCAGCCTCCTGTTCTATCCAGCCATAACCTTTTTCTTCCAGTTCCAGCGCCAGTTGCTTATCACCCGAGCGTACAATGCGGCCCTCCACCAGCACGTGCACGCTGTCGGGCTGGATATAGTCCAGCAGACGCTGGTAATGGGTAATCAGGATGATGGAACGCTCCGGACTGCGCAACGCATTGACACCGCCGGCGATAATGCGCAGTGCATCGATGTCCAGCCCGGAATCGGTTTCATCGAGGATGGCGAGCCGGGGTTCCAGCATGGCCATTTGCAGAATTTCATTGCGTTTTTTCTCACCACCGGAGAAACCGGCATTGACGTTGCGCTTGAGCAGTTGCTCATCGAGCTCGACCAGCCGGGCTTTTTCACGCACCCGCTGCATGAATGCAACCGCATCCAGCTCGGCTTCGCCGCGCGCCCGGTGTATGGCGTTCAGCGACTCGCGCATGAACATCATGTTGTTCACGCCCGGCAGTTCCACCGGGTATTGCATACCCAGGAAGAGGCCTTGGTGAGCGCGCTGTTCCGGTTCCAGCGCCAGCAGGTCCTGGCCGTCAAACAGAACCTCACCCGCCGTAACCTGATAGCCGTCCCGGCCGGCCAGTACATGCGACAGCGTGCTTTTACCGGAACCGTTCGGTCCCATGATGGCGTGTACTTCGCCGCTGCCAACCTCCAGATTCAGCCCGCGCAGGATTGTTTTATCTTCGATGGCAACTTGTAAATTTTTGATGGAAAGCATAGGTGTATCTCCACTTCTATGAATTTAACCGACCGCGCCTTCCAGCGTGATGTTCAACAGTTTCTGTGCTTCTACCGCAAACTCCATCGGCAACTCTTGAAACACCTCCTTACAAAACCCGTTCACCAGCATCGATACGGCATTTTCTTCGCTGAGTCCGCGTTGCCGGCAATAGAACAACTGGTCCTCGCTCAGCTTGGATGTGGTGGCCTCGTGTTCCACTTTGGCGGTGGGATTGCGCACTTCCAGGTAAGGAAAGGTGTGCGCGCCACACTGGTCACCGATCAGCAGTGAATCACACTGACTGTGATTGCGCGCGTTTTCTGCACGCTGCGTCATACGCACCAGTCCGCGGTAGGTATTCTGACCCTGACCCGCAGAGATACCCTTGGAAACAATCGTGCTCCTGGTGTTGCGGCCCATGTGGATCATCTTGGTGCCGGTATCGGCCTGCTGCCTGCCGCGCGTGACCGCGACCGAATAGAACTCACCCACGGCATCGTCACCGCGCAGAATGCAACTGGGGTATTTCCAGGTGATAGCGGAACCGGTTTCCACCTGGGTCCAGGAAATGTGTGAGCGGTGTCCGCGGCAATCACCGCGTTTGGTGACAAAGTTGTAGATGCCGCCGCGGCCCTGGTCATCGCCGGGATACCAGTTCTGCACCGTGGAATACTTGATACGCGCATCTTCCATGGCGATCAGCTCCACCACCGCGGCATGCAGCTGGTTTTCATCGCGCATGGGTGCCGTACAGCCTTCCAGATAACTGACATAACTGCCGGCTTCAGCGACAATCAGCGTACGTTCGAACTGGCCGGTTCTGGCTTCGTTGATACGGAAATAGGTCGACAGTTCCATCGGGCAACGCACACCTTCCGGGATATAAACAAAGGTGCCGTCAGTAAAGACAGCGGCATTGAGACAAGCAAAATAATTGTCGGTACGGGGCACCACCGAGCCGAGATATTGTTTTACCAGTTCGGGATACTCGCGAACCGCTTCTGACATGGCGCAGAAGATGACACCGGCGTCGGCCAGGTTTTTACGGAAGGTGGTGGCCACCGACACACTGTCGAAGACGGCATCCACCGCCACACCCGCCAGGGCTTTCTGTTCTTCCAGGGGAATACCCAGCTTGTTGTAGGCATCCAGCAGTTGTGGATCAACTTCTTCGAGGCTCTTCGGGCCCTCGCCCTTTTTCTTCGGCGCGGAATAATAGGAAATGGCCTGAAAATCGATCGGTGGATGCTGCACATGCGCCCATTCCGGATCAACCATTGTCAACCAGTGGCGATAGGCTTTCAGCCGGGATTCCAGCATCCATTCCGGCTCGTCTTTCCTGGCTGAAATCAGACGGATAGTGTCTTCATCCAGGCCGGGTGGCACGGTATCCGACTCGATGTCGGTCACAAAACCGTGTTCGTACCCGGAGCCGATCAAATCCTTGACTGTTTTTTGTGTTGAACTCATGCGCTTTAAAATCCCCGAACGAATAACTGAGTATTTTACTAAGGTATTCGTCAGTGTGCGCCTGTTTGTTTTTAATTACAATACATTACAAGTAGGGTCTTTACTAAGCCTTTGCAAACAAGTCGTTGGACCGGATAGTCCGAAAACCGTCCGAACAGCATAAATCACCCAACCTCACCCCGAAGCTGACATAAATCACCCTGTGCTGTGATCCGATCCCGGCAAAGCCCCTCGGTACAGCCGAAGTAGTAACGCGCAATCGCGACCATAAGGCCTTTTTTACTGGCGTCGGCAATCCGCCTTGCAGGGCACCCGCAATACCATCGGCCAAAAACGCCGCAGGTCTTTGCACGTCTGCCAATCCATTACTCTTGGTGTGTTAAAGAGCCTCATTGTCTTCCTATATGATGGGAGACTTGCCTGAAACTTGCATATTCTCCTATGAAAATATTACAGAAGATAAAATCATGAACGCGCTGAACCATGTAGTTGACGGCACGCGGAATAATTTCCGGCAACTGGTCCTGGAAAATTCACAAAAAGGCGCTGTACTGGTTAACTACTGGGCGCCCAGTGCAGGCCCCTGTTTCAAGTTATGGCAGGTGCTTGAGCGACTGAGCGAGGAGTACCAGGGGCGTTTTCTGCTGGTGAATGTCAATACCGAGACGCAAACGCCGCTGGTGCGGGAAAACGGTATCACCAGTGTACCTACGCTGAAAATCTATCATCAGGGCAAAATAGTCGAATCCATCTATGGTGCCCAATCGGAAAGCGCACTACGTAGCGTCATCAATAAGTATGTCCCGCCCGCACAGGATACAACGATGGCCCAGGCGATTCGGATGTATCAGTCCGGGCAGGTGGATGATGCACTACAACTGCTGGTCCAGGCAGGTACCCGGGAACCGGACAATGCGCAGCTGCATGCCATGGCGCTGAAACTGTTACTGCGCGAAAAACGCTACGCAGACATCGAGTCTTATGTCGCCGTACTGCCGGACGGGGTAAAGGCACAGCCAGACATCAGTACCATACAGGTTCATGCGAAAATGCTGCATTTTGCACAACAGGCACCAGCCGCTGCCCTCCTGGACAATCGTCTCAAAACAACGCCGGGTGACCTGGACGCCGCTTTGAGCCGCGCGGCTGTGGCGATGGTGCAGGATGATTATGAAACGGCGCTGACACAACTGCTGCATGTATTCCGAAAGGACCGTCACTACGATGATGAACTTCCGCACAAGGCCATGCTGGTAATCTTTGCGCTCCTGGGAGAGAAGCATGAATTGACCAGAACCTTCCGGACGTCTATGCGTGAAGTGCTGCACTAAGGGCTTTCCGCAGTCGCTTGAGCATATACCCGCCATGCGCAGGATCGCATCAAATGCCCGGGCTGAATTGAAATCTGTAGTGATTAGCGGGCGGCGCCCAAATAAATTGTTGCTTTCAACTAATTGGCCCGCCTATACTTTTTCTGGAATTATGGATCCCCTTACGGTTTTGAGACTTTACCGGTTCTGCTCTCTAAAGACCAAGAAATGATTTCACAGATGTCACCCCAGTCGCGTTTCAAGCAAGGCCATCAACTCCTGCCAGCTCATACATGCATTGTATTTATATTACTTGTTGCCTGGCTTTTCCCTGCAATGCCGACCGTGGCAGCCCAAGCGGAATCCGCTGCACCATTGCAGCTGGACGACAGTGAACGCCTGTGGTTGACTAACCACCCCACGGTAAGCTTTACCGGGGATCCAAACTGGTTGCCTTATGAAGCTTTTGACAGCGTCGGAAAATATATCGGTATTGTTTCAGAGCACCTTGACCTGATCGCGAAATCAACGGGGCTCCGGTTCAGGATAAGCCCGAGTAAAACATGGACTGAGTCAACTGAAAAAGCTAAAAACGCAGTCGTCGACATTCTTTCTGAAACCGATGATTCCGATCTCAGATCCCATCTGGTGTTTACCGATCCCTACCTGTCTAATCCCATCGTTATTGCCATGCATAGCCGCGAACACTATGTAGAAGGCATAAGTAATATCAAGAATCGCAATATAGCTGTAATAAAGGATTATGGTTATGTCTCCAAAATCCGAAGAAAATACCCGAATATAAACTTTGCTATTGTACAAGACATTCAGCACGGATTGATTTCAGTGTCCACAGGAGAAGTTGATGCGCTTTTGTGCACGCTGGCACTTTGCAGCTATACCATCGCCGAGCTTGGATTGAACAATGTAAAAATCACCGGCAAAACCGAATTCGATACCAAACTGGCTCTTGGCGTACAAAAAAACCTGCCTGAACTTGTCTCTATCCTGAACAAAGCCATTAAAAATATCAGCTATGCGCAACAACAGGCGATACTTGACCGCTGGGTAAAACAAAAATACGTAGAAAAGACCGATTACACACTCGCCTATCAGGTGACGGCTGTTGCTTTTATCCTGTTAGGTATCTTTGCCTATTGGAACCGCAGATTATCCCGGGAAATCAACCTGAGAGTTTCTACAGAAGAGGAACTGAATTCTGCTCAGGAAGTACTGCGCCTCTCGCAACAACGTTTGTTACTGCACCGCGAACATAATCCTATGGCGGTCATCGAGTGGAATACGGATTTCGAGGTATTGAGCTGGAATCCCGCTGCACAACGCATATTTGGATTTACTAAGGAAGAAGTACTAGGTCAACATATCACTGAGAACATATTCCCGGAGAGTGCTCAGGATGCGGTGGATAGAGTATGTAAAGATCTGCTGGCTAATCGCGGCGGTGAACACAGCACCAACGAAAATGTTACCAGGGACGGACGCACCATACTGTGTGAATGGTACAACACCGCATTAGTAAATCCGGATGGAACAGTTATCGGTGTGGCTTCGCTGGTCGAAGACATCACCGAGCGCACGCAGGCCGAACAGGAATTGGAACAACACCGTCATCATTTGGAGGCGATGGTTGCCGAACGTACCGCGGCGCTTGAGGAGACCAACAAAGAGCTGGAGTCCTTCTCCTATTCGGTGTCTCATGATTTACGTGCACCGCTGCGTTCCATTGATGGTTTCAGCCATGCGCTACTGGAAGATTACGCTGTGCAGCTGGACGATGTCGGCAGGAATTACCTGAACAGGGTCCGTAGCAGTGCCCAACGCATGGGCATGCTGATAGATGATATGTTGTCTCTCTCCAGGGTGATGCGCCATGAACTCAACCGAAAAAACATTAATCTGGGCGAGATGGCGCAAGCGGCCATCAATAAATTACAGGATTATGAACCACAACGGGGGGTCGACGTTGACATTGTAGCGGATATACACGGTTGGGGAGACGCACACCTGATCGATATTGCGCTGGATAATCTGCTTGGCAATGCGTGGAAGTACACGGGCAAGACAGACCAGGCGCATATAGAATTCGGTCTGACGAAAAAGAACGGCAAGAAGATTTACCATGTGCGTGACAACGGTGTCGGGTTTGACATGAAATACGCTGATAAACTGTTCGGGTCGTTTCAACGCCTGCATAAAGCCGACGAATTTGAGGGTACCGGTATTGGCCTGGCCACGGTGGCACGCATTATCCGCCGCCACGGCGGGGAGCTATGGGCGGAAGGCGTAGTCGGGCACGGAGCAACGTTTTATTTTACCCTGGGCGAGGAAAAATCTACTTAACGGACTTATTGCCGCCTGCAGTACGACCGTTTTTTTCGTTGCCACATTCCACAGCACGTAAACTCTACAACGCTGCAACACAGTGTGATTGTGAGCACGCCACGCACAGGGCTTCATTGACACACTGTGTTAGCGGCCCCCTCCCCCATTTGAACAACACGGCACGCGAATTGCTTTATTGAAACGAAACTGGCGGTTTGCCGCCCTGGCAACCTTTATCGGGCTAGGCGAAAACCATACCCAAGTGGATTTATGCAAAGTATTACCTTTATATTCAGTGAGATAACATGAATTTTATGGGTGGCAATTATTTGACGCGGATATCGCTTGGCGACGACCAACAACCGTTCGTCCAGCCCACGGAAAAACCTGTACACCGGAGCTCCGGGCTCCGTGTGGTGTACCGCGATGCCAACAGGGACTGACCATCATGCACCAGACCGTCTCGCGATGCTGCAATGCGTTTACGAGGATAATATTCGCCTCGGGGAGCGACGGCGGCGTCCGCGGCTACGCCTGCTACCACACCCGCGGCGTCGGTCAGCCTGGGCTTTGCTGGGGATAACGCTGGTGTTCGGACCCGCGCTTGGCTACCTGGGCTCATCCGTTTTTATGGATGGACAAGCGACAAGGCAAAGCAGCGCCCTTCAACCGCCCCCATCTCATGCGCAACCATTGCAAGTGGAGCAGACTGCGCACAGTCTGGCGTATTTGCCATTCATGCCGGCCGAGCTCGACTTCGCTCTACTGGACGGACCGGGACAGTTCCCGGAGACCGCATCCGGAAGCTGGTCTGATCTCGATATGCTGCTGCGTGACAATGACTCTTCATTGACCGCGGTGTTCGGCCTCGACGTCAAAACCATTGTTATCGATCCGGGGCACGGGGGAACAGATCCGGGAGCGATCGGCGCCCAGGGCACGATGGAAAAGGATATCGCGCTTGATATCGCCTTACGGCTGCGCGACCGCTTGCGCAGCTCCGGCCACTACAGAATTCTCATGACCCGCGACGCGGATTCAACCCTGCGCCTGAACCAGCGCGTGGAATTCGCCAATGAAAACCAGGCCGACCTGTTCGTCTCTATCCATGTCAACGCTTTCCCCGATGTGCGGGTAAAGACTATCGAAACCTATTATTTCGGTGCACCACCGGACACAGCGGCTATCGAACTGGCAAAGCTGGAAAATTCCGGCTCACAGTATGGCATGGGCGATTTCAAGAGCATGATCAGGAAAATCGCCCATACCATGAAACATCAGGAGTCCGCTGCGCTGGCCACCTCGATTCAACACAGTCTGTTTCACAATATTCACAAGCTTGAACATCGAATGCGCAACTTCGGTGTAAAAACCGCACCCTTTGTCGTACTGCTGGGCGTTGATGCGCCCAGCGTGCTGGCGGAAATCTCATGCATCACCAATGTGGATGAAGAGATGAAACTGAATACCCCGGCTTACCGGGCAAAAATCGCGTCCTTTCTCGAAAAGGGCGTACAGGAATACTTGAGACACAAGCAGTCGCAAACAGCAGGAGATAACAGTTATGAACGGCAAGAAAATGGATGATTCCACACTGAAGATCGGCATCGACCTGGGAACCTCCAGAAGTGCCATTGCGTCAAGCGACGAGCACCGTGAATGGGTGGAAAGCTATGTTGGCTGGCCGAAGGACTTTATCGCCCAGAAAGTGCTCGGTAAACCGGTTCTGTTAGGCGAGCAGGCACTTTCCAACCGCTTGTCGCTGGATATATGCCGGCCACTGGAACGTGGGGTCATCAAGGAAGGTACCACGCGCGACGAAGAAGCCGTCAAAGAGCTGATTCGCTATCTTGTAGATTTGGTGGAAAAGAGCGAGGACCGCAAAGTGCACGCGGTAGTTGGGGTGCCTGCTGAATCCTTCACGGCTAACAAGCTGGCTATAAAACGCGCCGTATCTGACTATGTCGACTCCCTGATGGTGACCTCCGAACCGTTTGCTGTCGCCTATGGTCAAAACCTGCTGAACAACGCCATGATCATTGACATCGGCGCCGGTACCGTAGACTTCTGCATCATGCACGGAACGATACCGTCCGAGGACGATCAACGAACCGTGTTGACTGCCGGCGATTACATCGACCAGCAATTGTTTAACACCTTATCCGAACGCTACCCGAATGCCGATTTCAATCTAAACATGGTACGCCGTTTCAAGGAAGAGCATAGCTTTGTCGGCACGGCGAAGGGCAAGGTGGAGGTCGATTTTCCCGTCAATGGCAAGATGACGCCCCACGATATCACCGAAGAAATGCGCAGCGCATGCGAAAGCGTCGTACAGCCCATTGTGGAAACCACACTGGAACTGGTATCGCGTTTTGACCCGGAGTATCAGGACCAGATCATGTCCAACATCGTCCTGTCAGGTGGCGGCAGCCAGATTCGTGGTCTGGCCGATCGGCTGCAACAATCCTTGCGGGAGAACGGAACCTGTCACATGCGCTGTGTCGAGGACACGCTGTTCGCGGGTGCCGACGGCGCCCTTGCCCTGGCCAGGGATATGCCAGAGGAGTTCTGGGAAACCGTCTAGCAGATCGGTCACCCGGCTACACCAGGCGACCCACCCCGGGGCCACAATATTGTCCCGGCTGACACAGGACAAACCCTGCGCGGGAACCGCCAGCGGGCTCGTGCGCTGTCCCTGGGATTATCCATCGGCGAACCCCGCACTGAAAAGTGCGGGCGATTGACCGAATACCGCTCGACTTTTACATAAGTTCCGCCTTGCCCCCCCGGAGGAGGGGGCAAGTTCGAGCCGGCCCGCCACAGATTAATAGTCCAGTTTCCCGACGTATCCGCCCAAATACGGCTTTCTTCCGGTACTTCGGCATGAAATTCGAGTTTTTACACCGTCCGGGCCATAATTAACCGTTCGTCACAACAAAAACGGCGGCCCAGGGAGGCCGCTGCGTGGCAGCTGTTTGCGAATCAGTCCCAATCAATCAGGTCACGCCCAATTATTTTGACTTTTATATGATCTCCATCAATTTCAACCACAAAGCATGAAGTTAAAATCCTCCCACTTCTACTAAGACAGAACGAACCATACTGCCAGGAAAGGCGGTAACCAAAAGGAGGCAATACGACTATGGGCGATGACACGGGCGGCTCGCTTTGGTCCAGGATACACCATTGGGCATTCTGGAATATCCTAGTTGTAGGCATGGTGGTGGGCATTATATTCTGGGGCGGTTTTAATACCGCTATGGAAGCCACCAATACCATGACTTTTTGTATCTCCTGCCATGAAATGCGTGACACTGTCTATCAGGAATACAAGGAAACGATCCATTACAAGAACCCTTCGGGTGTTCAGGCAACCTGCTCGGACTGCCATGTGCCAAGACCATGGATCTATAAGGTGGTACGCAAGATAAAGGCGACCAATGAGCTGTATCACAAGGCGCTAGGAACAATTAACACGCCCGAGAAATTCGAAGCACGCCGATTGCACCTGGCGGAGCGTGTATGGGAATCCATGCGGGCAACTGATTCCCGGGAATGCAGGAACTGCCATGAGTTCAAGTCCATGGATCTCAGTGAGCAGGACTCTTACGCGCGCAAACGTCATGAACGCGCCCTGGAAAAAGGTGAAACCTGTATCGACTGCCACGATGGCATTGCCCACGAGCTGCCCGAGCGCCCGGTCGAGAAGGACGACGGCTAATTATCCCTGAGTGGTCAGGAGCTTGGCTGGATTCATTCAGATATCTGTATTTCCGGGCCGGTTTTGATACTGCTGCCAGGGGGGGTGGTCAAAAATTCATGCAGCCTTAGCTAGCAGGCAATATTCATGGTGCAATCGACGGAGAACAGGGTGAACCACAACCATCCAGTGTAACTGTGCGGTCGGGAAATACTTGCAGAGGACAGCCTATTCTGTAGCCCTGAGATCCTCAGCAATTTCAAGTGCAACCCTGGGCAACCGTTTCTTTAATATTTCTTCCGTAAATTGTCGGACACCAAAGCCGCTGAGATCCCGTTTTCTACCACTAAACCCACAACACACTGTTAATACTCTGGAATTCACATCCCATTCCCATTCGCAGATCTTACCGTCGTAATCGCCATTCCAGTATCCGCCTTCAGAGTAATCGGCATTATTTTTGAATCTGTGCGTTATCGCCATCTTATTTTTCCGTTAATACAGTGCAATCAATGACCGCGTAATAATCGGCGTAAACCCCATTTTCTTTAAACAGCTCAACGCCGGCAGAACGCGAAACGCCCGCACCTTTCCCATGCCGCTTTCCCGGGCCGGCTGCGGACTGCCGACGGATGCCTGCGGGGATTTATAGGCCCCTTGCGCCTCCCAGGCCTAAAGAAAGCACCTGATTGACCGATAACAGAGGCAGCACAGTGCATGGATGCACCAAATTGTGTGTTGCTGGGAATGCTCCTCCGCATCAGCAACGAGCCGGCGTCTTGTGCAACCACAGACGCCGGCTTTTTTATGCAACTTTGTAGACCTTCAGGAAAGCAGGAAAGGGGTCGGTGACAAACGATAATGCAAACGATTCCCAATTGTCACCGCCCCCTTTAAGTTTGCCCTTGATACGTTGGGTTGAATGCACCGCCACTTGTTCAACAATGGAGAATGACATGAATAAAGGCCCATTTGCGAAGTTAGATGAACTTCTCATAGACCTGCGTTGGACCCGTGACGAAAGTTTTGGAGACATCAGGATTGGTGTCGGTGTGGAAGTCGATAACGAGCAGGTTTTCGCAAAAGTCGCCGAAGCGGTATCTGCTTATCTTATCCCTATTATCAAAGAACACATTGACCCTATGGCGGAAATGACAGAAGCGATGGTGTCACCCCATACCAGTCACTGTGCGGCGGCTCCAACAGTTAGTGTATACAGACTGGAAGAAGAGCTGGAAGATGTGGAGTAAGGCTAACCTCGGCATTCAGAGTCGGGTCCGGTGTACGTACTTGTTTTAAATGGTGGGCCGTGTAGGTCTCGAACCTACGACCAAGAGATTAAGAGTCTCCTGCTCTACCAACTGAGCTAACGGCCCGTTATTTATAGCCTTTCTCCCACTTTTTTCGGTCTTATCAAAGTGTCAAACTTCGACTTGTTTGCTACTTTTGGCGCGGAAGCCGTGGAAAGACGCAGTTTACCGTGGTGCTGCCCGGGTGAAAAGGGCTGCTGCGTTTGTGGGTATCGTCAACTTAACGATATCCAATCCGCACAATCGATCGACGGTTTCATCCCGCTACTATCAGGCTGCGTATTCTGGTGATTCCGATCATCCGAGACGGGGGTTTCTTGGACCGCACTCGGTACTTCTCTACGGTAGATTTAGCGACATCGATGCCGAGTTTTTGCAACTCCCCCACAATCCGTGGCGAACCCCAGCCGACGTTGGCTTCCGACATCTTGCGTATCAATGTTCTTATTTCTTTGGATACCAGCGGTCTGCCGGGCCTGCCCTGCTTACTCAATTTAGCCCAATGATCGCGAAAGCGCTTACGCTGCCTAGTAATCACGGTTCTCGTCTGTACAAAGACAAGAGCACCCCGCCAACTGGACCAGCGGCGCGAGAACCAAGACCAGAAAATACGATCGCCTGGGTTAATCCGGGGACGCGGGGTTGTTCGCTGATAGACAGAGAGCTGATGTCGTAATGCCACGATCTCGAGTTGCAGTGTGAGCCGCGACCGAAACAGGATGGAAACAAATGCTAATAGCGCACCAATAATAGTTTTCATGCTTCTGGATTTTCTTCGGCAGCAACGATGAGCGAGGATTCCAGATTGACGACCTTCCCGAAAATGGTCAAGAATATCTAAATGTATGAATTATCGGGGAGGACAACAGCTGCTAAAATGTTGGTAGACCAATATGGATGAGTTTCTTGGCCAGATGGGGACGGCGTCACACTTTCAGAGTTGATCGAGAAGAAGCTGGGGAAGGCGTGGATGAAGTTGTGAGGGTGTAGTCCGCAAAACTTCATGTGGCCTTCGGTTCAAAG
>Ga0209456_10000407_pt1 | contig 23497 bp, 18 predicted proteins | sample COG_11_FD_184755 | JGI IMG/M metagenome (GOLD analysis project Ga0209456, IMG submission 184755) | Pelagic marine sediment microbial communities from the LTER site Helgoland, North Sea, for post-phytoplankton bloom and carbon turnover... | ecosystem: Environmental > Aquatic > Marine > Neritic...
AACAGTCGTGCGAGCTCAACTTTTGCCGATGCCGACAAAGGTGCGTCGCCAATCGACTCGCCAAAACCGTACTCACCACTCGCGAGGTAATCTGCGCCGAAGGTTTCCTTGTCGAAAAAACTGACGCGACCGACGCCGTGCGACGCGAACAGGCCTTCATGGTAGAAGTCGCCATGGCGATCGGTGTCGATACCGAGCTCCCGGACCACCTGTTTGGCGGTGGCGGGATACGTTTTTGGCGCCTCCATGAACATCGTGCCGCCATAGCCGATAAATGTCCGGCCATCGAGCGTGAACTCGTTACGTTTTGCATGACCGCCAAAGTCATCGTGATTGTCGAGAACCAGGATGCGTGCGTTCGGGTCGACGTCGCGGCGATAAACGTACGCCGCCGACAAGCCACTGAGGCCCGCACCGACAACGACAAGATCGTAGTGCTCGTCGGTTTTCTCGGCCGACCAGTGCTGGCCCCGAACCGTGGCATGGGCTACCTCGAACGAGCCCGGGTGGGAACCGCGCATCCCTGTCTCGGCTGGAGGGTAATACGACGTTGGCACATCCGCGATGGGGTCACCACGTTTTCCGCACGCGGGTAACAGCGATGCGCCGATCGCGACGCCGACTCCGTTCAGGAAGTCGCGCCTGGAAATTGCACGGTCCAACCCCAAGCGCCGATCGCGCGAATCCATCACTGAATCAAGCCAATGATCAGGAAGCCAGCGGCGGCAATGCCGGCCGCCACCAAAGCATAGGGTAGTTGGGTCCGAACATGATCGATGTGATCCGTGGCCGATGCCATGGAGGCCAGCACCGTGGTGTCACTGATCGGGGAGGCGTGATCGCCGAAAATCGCACCGGAAATAGCCGCACCCAGCATCAATGGCACGGGAACGCCGAGCGTCGCCGCTATCGGTATCGCGATCGGGATCATGATGGCGAACGTGCCCCAGCTCGAGCCGACCGAGAATGCGATGAAGGCCGAGACCAGGAACACCAGCGGCGCCAGGAGCACTGGCGGTATGTTCCCGCTGACCGCATTCGCCACGTAGATCCCCGTACCGAGTGCCTGGGCGACATCGCCGAGAGCAAGGGCAAGCAACAATATCATCGCGATGGGCAACAGATCGCCCGCGCCTTTCATGAATACCTGCATCAGCTCGCCGACCGAGCTGTCAGTTTTGATCAATGTCATCACCCAGGCGACGACGATCGCGAAACATACGGACCAGAGGACCGACACCGAGCCGGCGCCATTGATGATATTGCCGTCTCCGGTGATGTACAGCGACACCGGCATCATGAGCACCATCGCCAATATGGGCAGCCCCATCAGCCACGCCGATGGGATATGCCCTGCATCGTTGACCTCCTGCTCGGCCGAAACGTCGACGAGCGGCACTGCGCCCGGCCAGAGGATGTCCCCGCCCTGGGTCCTCGCCTCGGCCTTTTTCATCGGGCCGATATTGATGTTCTTCCAGATGACGACGCCCGCAAGCAGGACCGCGGTGATGGCATACAGATTTAGCGGGACGGCGGCGATGAAGGTCTGCAATGGATTCTCGACGCCTGTCGAGGCGACGAGGCTGATGATAAATGCGCCCCAGGCATTCAGCGGAATCATGACGCAGACGGGTGCCGACGTGGCATCGATCAAATAGGCGAGCTTCTCTCTGGAGACCTTATAACGGTCGAATAAGGGGCGGCTGACCGAGCCGGCAACGAGCAACGTGATGCTGGACTCGACGAAAATGACCAGGCCGGTTGCCCATGCCAGGATCTGGGCACGAAATCCGTTGTGCACCCAATGCCGGGTCTCGAGGTAATGCACGAAGCCCCTGACGCCGCCAGAACGCTCTATCGTGGCGATCAGGGGCCCGATCAGGAGCGTGAAGACCAGCACACGGGCGTCACCGGGATCCGTAAAGACATTGATCGTGCCGTCAAGGCTCCTGACGACGCCTGTCAGCGGATTGAACTGATTCAACAGCGTATGGCCCATCCAGATGCCTGCGAAAAGCGACAGGATGACCTGTTTGCTCCAGATCGCGAGGACGATGGCCAGCACGGGCGGCAGGACCGAGTACCAGGCAGGATCGCTCATCGATCATTCCGAGCGCTATTAGCGCGATTCGTCGTCTTGTCGAGAAGCATTCGCATTTAGGACGTTGTTATTCTGTGCGGATCTCCATTAGACCACAGGCCGGGGGACGCCGAAGAAAGCAATACGGACCGGGGCATCACCGCCCCGGAACGAATGGCGATCGAGCCGTTTCTATTTAACCCATTGATTTTTAAGCATAACTCGGGCCGGAGCTTCCAATTCGTGTGACGGAGTTCACAGTTTCGGCATTACACATGGCACCTGGTTGCGGCGCGGCTGACCGAAATATCATTTAACTTGTTGTTTTTTCTTGTTTTTTACGGTAACAAGCGCGGCCCGAATCATCGTTCCATCGACACCTGCTGGCTAAAGAAAAGGTGTCTCTTGGCCGATCTACAAGACGTATTACGTTCAATTCGGCTGAAATTGCGTTGGACGCAGGACCGCCGTGGACAAGGAGCAGGACTTTGTATAAGCGATTACTAATGTTCATTATTTTGGGGCCTCTGGCGTGGGGATCCGCCTCAGTCCAGGGATCCGGCGTCCTCTCCGACCCCGTTTCGGCCAATAATCCGGAAAAATCCGACTCTCGACCTGCAACGAGTTTCCAGCTCAAGGGTGTCCTGATCTCTGATTTCGAGCGTACGGCCCTCGTCAACGGCAAATTGTTCCAGGAGGGTGATCGAGTCGGTGGGGTAGAGATCCTTGCTATCGATCAGGGCGGGGTTCGCGTACTTGCGGGGGCGCAGGAGCTCACTGTCGATGTGGGAGGCACCTTTGTCGGCGATCAATCGTTCAACGATGTCACCAGGGTCTCGCGCATCGATGCGAAGCCGCGGCACGCGGTGAAACCCGGTGAGACGCTCTCCGGAATCGCATCAAAGTACCTGGAAGATGGCGTGACGATGAACCAGATGATGATCGCGCTGTTCCAGGCCAATACGCAGGCCTTCGACGACAACATTAACGTCCTGTATGAGGGCGCTGTCTTGCGAATCCCGGATCAGAATGAGCTGCACCACCAGGCGCCCGAGACGGCCACAGCCGAAGTCACGCACCACAGGGAGATGTGGCAGGCTGCGTATCACCAGAAAACCAGGATCGCACACTCATCCGATAGCAAGCCATACGGCCCCGTCGAGAGCGGCGAGACGCTGTCCGCTATCGCTGCGAGTGTATTGCACGATGGAGCCACCGTGAACCAGATGATGATTGCGTTGTTTCAGGCCAATCCGCAGGCCTTCAGCAACAACATCAACCTGCTTCGTAAGGGCGCCATCTTGCGCATCCCGGATGAGAATGAGCTGCGTCGCCAAACGCCCGAAATGGCCACCACCGAAGTTATACGTCAGACGAAAGCATGGCAGACAGGCGACGAACAGTACGCACTATTCACTTTGGCACATAACGACGTATTGGCATCAGGCAATGAGCTAATAAATTAGCCGAGTCACGACGATAATCTGCTAGAGGCAGTCTCTCCGCTCGCCGTGACTTGCGTATTTGCGCTTCAGGGCTAACACTATTCCTCCAATAACAAAAACATTGGAGTGAAGGTGTGTCCGGGAAAGGTCCAATTTTTATTCTGAGCATCGATGGCGGTGGATCTCGAGGCGTTATCCCGGCCAACGTACTGAACTTCATTGAACGCGAAGAGCAAGTCTCCGTGAGGAAGGAATTCGATTTCTTTGCCGGCGTCAGTACCGGCGCGCTGGTGGCAGCCTATCTGGCCCGTAACGTGGGCAGCATGGAACGACTGGTAACCGAGGGTTATACATCTGAGTCGATGACAAGAATCTTCGATAAATCTGTCTGGGACAAGATGCTTGGGCGCCTGCAGAATCAGCCGAAGTACGATGGCGTCAACAAGCGAGCCTATATTGACGAGCATGCCGATGGAGCACTTATCAATGACGTAGTCGATAAGCACCTTCTAATTCTTGCCTATGATTTTATGAACCGGGAATTGGTAACTTTCAAGAACAACCGCGGCCATGATTCCGTATACAACCCACCGCTTGCGGAAATATGTGACGCCGCTACGGCTGCGCCCACCATGTACCCGCCGATTGCCACGACTGCGCCGAAGCGACGCTGGCTGATAGACGGTGCGCTGGCGACCAATGATCCCAGCCAGTGCGCTATCAGCGAGGCGCTGGCGATCGGACATTCGCTTGATGAAATCTGGATGCTATCGCTGGGAACCGGCAAGCCCACGCATGACCTCAGCCAGGAAGCCCGCGACAAAATCGGCGAGGAATCCCGCGGCTGGGGCATACTCGATTGGCTGAAGAACGGTCTTCTCGATCACATGATGAGTGCCAGCTCTTCAGTCAGCACACACCAATGCGAGCAACTGCTGGGCAAACGTTACCTGCGAATCAACGGTGAATTACCCCGGTCGTTGATGCAGATTGACAATACCACCGAGGTCAGGGTGGAGGATCTGAAATCCTACGCATTCCTCTGGTTCGAAGAATTTGTAGTGGAAGTTCGCGAGCTACTGGATGGTGTTAACGCGGCCCGGGCCCAGTTTGCCCAAACCGGGCAGGGCACGGTAGCTTAGACTAAGATTAAGCAATGGGCCTGCAGACCTGTGGCCGGGTCCGCAACTGCGCCGTTGGTATACGCCAAAAAAATAATGACAAGATGTAAGGGGAAGCAATCATGCGGCCATGCCTGAGACTGATACCTTTATTCGCCCTTGTTGTCTCGCTCTGCGCCGTTGCCGAAGAGCGCGTGGTTTCAAGCCTGGGAAGGCTGGAGCCCGAGAATGGCGTGGTGCAGCTTGCCGGACCTTCCGGCGGCGGATTAACCGGCGCCGTCATGAAATCGGTGGAGGTTGCCGAGGGAGACTGGGTAGAGAGCGGCCAGGTTGTCGCTCGCCTGGACAGTTACAACTTGCGAAAAGCCGAAGTCGCCAGGCTCGAGGCTATTCTCGCCAATGCCCGCAACGAATTGACGCGGCAGGAAGACCTCGGGACAAGGTCGTTGACCAGCAAAGCCAATCTCGAAACCGCACAAATGGATCTTGATATTGCGCTGGCCGATCTCGCCGCGGCCCAGGCAAGCCTCGAGCTGGCAGTAGTCCGTTCTCCCCTGCGTGCCCAGGTGCTCGAAATACATGCCTTTCCCGGTGAGCGGGTTGGGCCGGAGGGCATCATGGAGCTCGGCCGTACCGATCGCATGTACGCGGTTGCGGAAGTCTACGAAACCGACATTACGGCGGTAAAGGTCGGCCAGCTTGCGAAAATCCAGACGCCTGCAATGGACACGGAGTTGACCGGCAAGGTGGAGCGCATCTCACTGAAAGTGGGGAGGCTCGACGTGGTCGGCACCGACCCCATCGCCAAGACCGACGCGCGGGTGGTTGAAGTGTTCATCCTGCTGGATGACAGTGAAGCGGTATCCCGCTTTACGAATATGCAGGTCAAGGTAGAGATCCAGCCCTGATGTTTGGTTCGATACCGCTGGGCTGGCTGCAACTCAAGGCGCAGAAACTGCGTCTCGTCGCCGCGATAACGGGCATTACATTTGCGGTGATTCTGATTTTTGTGCAGCTCGAATTCCGCGAGGCGCTATTTGTCAGCGCGGTGCGCTATCACACGGCCATGGACTACGACCTGGCCATGCTGAGCCCGAAGACCGATTTCATGGTCTCCTCCAAGCAGTTTCCCCGCACCCGACTTTACCAGGCGCTTGGCTTTGATGGGGTCGAGTCGGCTACCGCGGTCTATATGCGACTGGTAAGTTGGCGCAATCCGGTTGACCCATCGAATGCGCGCAACATTCTGGCCATCGGTTTCGATCCCGCGGAACCCGGATTCGAACGCCTGCTCAGCGCGGAGCAATTTGAGGCAATAAAAATTCCGGACCAGGTTATCTTCGACCGGCGCGGCCGTGACGAATACGGCCCGGTTCGGGAGTTACTGGATTCCGGCCAGGCGGTGAGCGCCGAGATCAATGATCGTCGCGTCGCCATCGCCGGCATGTACGAGGTGGGTACTTCGTTTGGTCTCGATGGGGGAGTTATCACTTCCGACCTGAATTTCCTGAGGCTATTGCCTACCCGCAAGAAATCGGCCATCGATTTCGGGCTTATCAAGCTGGAACCGGGCCAGGACCCGGTGGAAGTACAGACACGCATTCGGGAGGCGATTCCGAAAGACGTTCGTTTGCTTACCCGGCGGGAATTCATGGACCTGGAAATCCAGTACTGGAACAAGACCACGCCCATCGGCTATATCTTCGCCTTTGGCGCCGCGATGGGCCTGATCGTCGGGCTGATCATTGTCTACCAGATACTGTTTTCCGATGTGCAGGATCATTTGAAGGAGTACGCCACGCTCAAAGCCATGGGATATGCGCATGGCTACCTGCGGAACGTGGTGCTGCAGCAGGCCATCATACTGGCCGTGCTCGGATTTCTCCCCGGGATGGGAATCGCTCACCTTGTGTTTACGAAGGGCGCCGACGCGACGCGCCTGCCACTGGAAATGAGCGTGCAAAGTGCGCTCACGGTATTCGTGTTAACGGTGGCGATGTGTGCCGGCTCGGGAATGATGGCCCTGCGCAAGCTGCGAGCCGCGGATCCTGCGGAGGTGTTCTGATGGGCTCCGACGTACGAATCGCCCTCGAAGACGTGTCCTATGCCTTCGGCCAGGGCGCCCTGGAGAAGCAGATTCTGTTTGACATCGGCACCCGGATCGAGGCAGGTCAAATTGTCATTCTGACCGGGCCTTCGGGTTCGGGCAAAACAACCTTGCTGACCCTGATCGGCGCCCTGCGATCGGCGCAGAAAGGCAGCGTCAAAGTACTGGGCCACGAACTCCTCAACGCCAGCGAGAAGGCCCTGATCAAAGCCCGGCGGCAAATCGGTTACATATTCCAGTCCCACAACCTGCTCGACAGCCTCACTATTCACCAGAACGTGCAGATGGCGCTGCAACTCTGCGGCATCAAGGGTCGAGAAGCGAAGGATCGCATTGCCGAGGTGTTGGAGAGGGTCGGCCTGGACGAACACGAGCACAAGGTCCCGCGTGAATTGTCGGGCGGTCAGAAGCAACGTGCCGGTATCGCCCGCGCATTGGTGAGTCGCCCGCAGATTGTACTGGCCGATGAGCCCACGGCATCGTTGGACAAACGATCGGGCCGTGACGTCGTGGAGCTGATTCAGGACCTGGCGCGCGAGGACGGCTCGGCCGTGATCCTGGTGACCCATGACAGTCGTATTCTTGACGTCGCGGACCGCATCCTGCATCTCGAAGATGGTCACATGAAGTCATTGAGTGAGGTGGTTTCCGAAGGCACCAGCCGGATGCTGAATCTGCTGGAAAAACACGATCCGCACTCGGCAAACTACCTGGCCACATTTGCCTTTGCCCTGGCCCGAATCGCCTACGCTGATGGCGAAATCAGCGACAGCGAGCGAGACGAAATGCGTCGCATACTGCACGAGGTGGCGAAGCTGGAGGCTGCCGAGGTGGAATTCATCATGGAAATGTCGATGATGCAGAAACGCGCCCAAGCCGGAATGGATAATCGGATCTTAGATCCGGCTTTCGATGATAATCGCGCTGAGCATTTCCTGAACTCGCTGCATGCCATTGCACAGGCCGACGGAATTGCATCCAGCGAAGAGCTCGTTGAAATTGAGGCGATCGCGGCGGAATTCGGCCTGACGGAGTACGTAAGTCCGGTGCCTGACTGAACCTCCTGAAATTCACAGAGTCTGCGGTGTCGCCCCCGCTCGTGGTTTTTTCTTCGCCGGTCATGTGCAAAACTGTGACTGCAATATCTTCGAGGCTGCATAACGTGAATGATAATTTTCCAGGTCCCAAAACACGCGCCGCTCTCGAACGCGGCATTCCGCTTTTCAAAAACGGGTTGAGGTTCGATGCCGAGATGGAGCGAGCCGGACAGCGCGGCTTTCGTCCCGTGCGGCAGATCGTGATCGACAAAGCCGAGGGTGACTTCGTCTGGGACCTGGACGGCAAACGCTACATCGATTTCCAGAACGGCTGGGCGACGAATCCACTTGGTAATTGTCATCCCGAGATCCTCGAAGCCGTAGAGGCGGCCAACCGGCGGTTCGGCTTCCACTATGACCACCCGCTGCGCTACGACCTGGCCGAAATGCTCGCCGACATCATGCCGGACAAAGCATTGCCACGAACCAATTACGAGGTGTCCGGTACCGAGGCGGCCGAGGCTGCCGTGCACCTGGCCCTCACCCACACGAAGCGACGCTACATCATTACATTCGATTCATCCTTCCACGGCATGGGGCTCGGCACAAAGGTCCTGAGTGGGATCAACGGCAGCTACGGCAAGTATCTCGAAGGCTGGGGGGGCGGCGTTATCAAGGCGCCCTACCCCTACAGCGAACGAATTCCGGCCGGCATGAGCGAGGATCAGTACACCGAGTTCTGTCTTTGGTACCTCGACAACCACATTCCTTCGTGCATCGCGGGACGCGACAACATTGCGGGCATCCTCGTCGAGCCGGGTCTCGCCGAAGGCGGCAACTGGATTCCGTCAACCCGCTTCCTTAGCGGCATTCGCGACATCTGTGACAAGAACGACTGGCTGATGATCTCTGACGAGGTTCTGACGGGGCTGGGTAGGACCGGTCGGATGTGGGGCATTGAACACTACGACGTAGTGCCCGATATCCTCGTGTACGGAAAGAACCTGTCCGGTGGCATTGCGCCACTGTGCGGAATCTCCGCGCGCGACGACATCATGGGCGACAACGTCGAATTCGCGTCCGGCTCCACATTCGCCGGAACGCCAGCGGGCTGTGCGGCAGCAATTCGCACTCTCGAAATCTTCGAACGGGAACATATCGTGGCACATGCGGAACGCCTCGGTAGTATCGCGGCAGAAGTCATGCGCGAATGGGAAACGTGCAGCATCGTGCGCCAGGCACGAGGTAACGGCTTGCTGCTCGGTGTGAGTTTCGGCAGGCCCGATTCTGCAGATGTCGATGAAAAAGACTGGTGGACGGCGCGGGCCGTTCGCGGACGGATGCTCGAGAATGGCGTGTGGGCGATCTCCGATCGCGAAGATACGATTCGAATGTATCCGGCGCTCAATATGGAAGAATCCGTGCTTCGCGAAGGATTGCAGGTCATGCAAGATGCGATCCGTCACGTCGAGAAACACGGGCACACGGAAGGCGATGCTGTAGCGTACCCGAGCGGCGTGGCGGGCTTTTAGTCAAGGTCTAAGAACGTCTGCACTCCACGACATTCAAACTAACCGCCGGCCAGGCCGGCAATCATTGCGTTCAATCCGAAATTGAATTTCGCATCGACGCCGAGCAGCAAGATTAATCCAACAGCGATTGGCACCAAATAGCGACACAAAAAATGCCAGGAACGGAAAAGCATGCTGTTAGTGTTACGCAGTTCGTTGCGCATGATCTTGCGCGGCGCCACCCAACCTACAAAAATCGCGACGAGCAGCCCGCCCATTGGTAGCAGGACGCTGCCACTTAAGAAATCGACCCAGCTACCCAGCCCGGAGATCATTACGACTGCGGCGCCAATGACCCAGACCAGGGTTCCGGCGATAGCCGCCGAGCGTCTCCTGTCGAGGCCGAACTGCTCTACGCCAACCGCCGACACGGTAATGAGAATTGATATCGACGAGGTGAGCGCCGCGATGAAAGCAAGCAGGAAGAACAGCCCACCAACAAATACGCCTCCCGGCATATCCGAAAAGATCGCCGGCAGCGCGTCGAATATAAGCCCCGTGCCCGCAGCGGGATCGAGGCCATAGGCAAAGATGATCGGAAAGATCATCAGACCGGCGACCATGGCAACGAGCGTATCGGAGCCGGCAATGATCCCCGCGCTATTACCGATATTTTCATCCTCCGACAGGAACGAACCGTAGGTAATCATCATTGCGGAGCCGACACCGACGGAGAAAAACGCCTGGCCCAGCGCGGCGAGAACAACCGTCGGTGTGAGCTGTGAGAAATCGGGCGCGAAAAGGTAGGCGAAGGCCTCGCCCGCAGCGCCGGTCGCCATCGCGTAAATGGATAACCCCACAAGCATGACGAAGAACATTGGCATCAGGATAGTGACGACCCGCTCGATGCCACCATGAAGACCGGCCGAGACGACCAGCACGGTGACGGCCATGAACAGCGTATGCCACGACAACGCATGAGTCGCACTCGCGTAAAGCGAAGTGGCCGGGGCGGCGTCACTCGCAGCGCGCCCGGCGAATTCGCCCATAAAAGACATCACGGAATAAGCGAGCACCTGACCGGCGATAATGCTGTAGGTCGTGAGTATGGCGAATCCCGCCAGGACGCCGACCCAGCCGACGATTGACCAGTTTCCCGACTTGCCGGCATCCAGAGCCAGCTGACGCGTTGATCCAACCGCGGACAATCCCTTGTGACGTCCGACGGAGAGTTCGCCCATCAGTACGGGGTAGGCCACCAGGACTACGCACACAAGATAGACGATGACGAAAGCTGCGCCCCCATTCTGGCCCGTATGAAACGGGAAGCGCCAGAGGTTGCCGAGGCCGACCGCCGAACCGATCGCGGCCATCAAGAAGGCAAAACGTGACGTCCATTGTGGTGTAGCAACAGCCATTGTTCATTCCCCTTGTTATCGGTTCCCCTGTAATGATGGTCTCTTTGCATCCGAAATGCATGCCGGCGCCAGAAATTCCTGTCCTTCAGATTGTTTCCGAATGTTTCAATGCCCACGTATTCTGCGTTTGCAACGCCAGCACACTGTATTATTGCGCCATGACAAAAGTCCTTCTCATCGATGACGACCGCAAGCACTCGGAACTCATGCAAGCGTATTTCAAACGCTACGGCATCAATCTCTTGTGCGCTCATGACTCGGTTGAAGGCTTTAAGAAGTTGGCGCGGGAAGAACCGGACCTGCTGCTGCTGGATGTCATGTTGCCGGGGAAAGACGGCTTCGAGATATGCCGCGAGGTCCGCAAGACCAGCAACATACCGATCATCATGCTTACGGCTCGCGGCGATGTCATCGACCGCGTTTCCGGCCTCGAGCTGGGCGCGGACGACTATATAGGCAAGCCTTTCGAGCCGCGCGAACTCGTCGCGCGGGTACAGGCGACTTTGCGTCGATCGGAACTTACAGGGTCCGCTGTCGGGAAGCTGAGCTTCGAGGGCCTGACGATCGAGCCCGAGACGCGGTCGGTACACGTTGATGGTAATTCGGTCGAATTGACGTCGATGGAGTACGAGCTTCTCCTTATTCTCGCCCGACGGCATGGGCGCAAACTGTCACGCGACGCGATTCTTAGCGAACTACGAGGCATCGACGCGGCGATTCTGACGCGATCTGTAGATATCATGATCAGCCGCCTGCGCCAAAAACTCGGCGACACGGTCAAGCCCGCGCGGTTTATCCAGACCATCTGGGGTCGCGGCTACTCATTTATTGGCATACCGCTAACAGATGCTTAGAAGCCTCTCGAGATCATTATCGTTTCGCCTGTTCGTAATATTCCTCGTACTCGGGAGCGCTTTCGTCTTCGGCACTTTCAAGGCCGTACAGCGCTTTTACAACAGCGATCAGATTCGTGGGCTCATAAGCGGCCATTTATCGTTGCATGTCAGTTATGTCCGCGAAGACATCGGTGTACCGCCAAGTATCGACCGGGCAATAGCGATTACCGAAAAGGTCCCTGTCGACATCCGAATTCTCGGCCCGGAAATCGACTGGGCGTCCGATCCCGCCTTTCCGCGGCTCGAGCGGCTCGAATTTGCGCCCAGCCCTCGGTTTAGCGATGACTCGGGTGCGTGGGCCGACGAGCTCCAGGGTGTCGATTTCGCGAACCTGGATCGACATGATTTCCTGCGCATGCGGCAAGGTGGCTACGACATCGTGGTATCGACGCCGAGGATATCCGACATGTCGAGCGGGCCGGCACTGGTCCCACTCGTGTTGGGGCTGGGCCTGTTTTTCCTGATCCTCGCCTATGCGGCGATTACCTGGCTGTTCCAGCCAATTCGGGCTATTCGTAAAGGCGCCGAGCACATAGGCCGAGGCAACTTCGATTTTCGTATTTCTCACGCACGTCGCGATCAACTGGGCGATCTCGCCCAGGACATCAACCGCATGGCAGGCGATGTCGAGAAAATGCTGGACGCGAAGCGGGCGCTGCTCCTTGGAATCAGTCATGAGTTGCGGACGCCGCTTTCAAGAATGCGGCTGGCACTCGAGTTTTTTGACGACGAGGAAAATGTCGAAAGCCTGAAAGCAGAGATCGCCGAGATGGAGAAGATCGTGGTCTCGCTACTCGAGGCCGAACGCCTGAACAGCCGTCATGCGCAGCTGTCGCGAACGAAGGTCGATTTTGGAAGCCTGATCGAAGAGTTGCTTGACGATTTCTTCTCCAGGGACCGGGACAGAATCGATGTCGTGTTGCCGACCAGGCCGGTCACCGCGTCGGTTGACGAGGCACGAATCACTCTGATGCTGAAGAACCTGCTTGCCAATGCCTTGCGCTACTCGAAACCGGAGGACGGACAGATAGAACTGCGGCTCGAGTCCACCGGCAGCGAACTTGTGATGACGGTGGCGGATAACGGCCCCGGGTTGTCGAAGGACCAGGCTGAACACATTGGCGAGCCCTTCTACCGTAGTGACCCGTCTCGTGCACGCGAGTCCGGCGGAACAGGGCTTGGTTTGTACCTGGCCACCCTGATAGCGAATGCCCATGGCGGTACGTTGAAGCTCTGCAATTCTGACGGCAGGGGCGCGTGTTTTGAGGTTCGCATTCCCCTGATCGATTGATACGATTCGAGCGACGGCCGACATCGTCCTCGAGAAGAGAAATCAGGTCATGGCGAAAAGAATCCTGGGCACGCCCGATCGTCGAGTACGACACGTAGATTTTTAGATCGCAATCCCGGCGCGGCGAAACGGTAACTCGCGTATCCGCGTGCCCGTTGCCGCAAAAATCGCATTGGCAATAGCGGGCGTCGCTGCTGCAAACGGCGGTTCACCCAATCCGGATGGCGGATTGTCGCTTTGGATGAAGTGGCACTCGACCTCTGGCGCCTGGTCAATTCGCAACAGCCCGTAGTCATTGAAATTGCTCTGCCGGGCGGCACCGTTGGCAAACGAAATTTCCAGTTGCGCCGTGCTCAGCGCATCGATGACCGCGCCTTCAACCTGGTTCCTGGCACCACTCATATTGATGATCGGACCTACGTCCGCGGCCGAGAAGACCTTCTCGACTTTCACGTGCGACCCATCGGCAACGACTTTTGCCACGTGAGACACGAATCCGCCGTGGTCGTAATGAAACGCCATACCCATGCCGTGGTTGGCGCCTGGATCCCGTTGTCCCCAGCCGGCTTTTTCGGCGGCAAGTCTGAGCGTGCCGCTGGTTCGTTCGAGGTCGAGCGGCGGGTCGCCAAAGGACCTGGACAGCAGATCGAGTCGGAACTCGAGTTGGTCGCGGCCGACGGCCAGCGCCACTTCGTCGAAGAAGCTCTGGTACGCCCAGCAATAAGCCGAGTGACCGGGTGAACGCCAGGGGCCGGTTGGAACGTTGGTTTCGATGATTGACTGCCGCAAACGGAAATTCGGCACGAGACCGGCGGGGTAGTGATTGGGTGACAGCCCCGCACCGGAAACCGGTTCGCCGTCGCGCCCGAAGGTCACGAAATGATGATCGAAAGCCATCATTCGACCATCCGCATCGCTGCCTGCCTTGAAATGATGCCAGGCAGCGGGGCGGTAAAAGTCATGACTCATGTCGTCTTCGCGACTCCACTGCAGCTGCACCGGCCGACCAATCTCTCTTGCTATCCAGGCCGCCTCTACCATGAAGTCGTTTCTGAGGCGTCGTCCGAAGCCGCCGCCAATGCGCGTCAGGTTGATGTGGATATCGTTTTCAGAGATGCCCAGGGTGCTGGATACGAGCTGCCGGCCGGACTTCGGGTTCTGAGTCGGCGCCCAGAATTCGAGCCTGCCATCGTCGTGGTACCAGGCGGTGCAGTTCTGCGGCTCCATGTTCGCGTGCGACACAAACGGGTAGTAATAACTCGCTTCGATAATCTTGTTGGCGGAATCCAGCGCTGCGCCGACGTTTCCGTCATGCCTCAAGGTACTGCCATCGCCCTTGCTCAGTGCTTCGGCCTGTCGGTCGAAGTCGACTGTTGAGTCCGCATGCTGCGTGCCCCAATCGACGCGCAGTTTCTTCCTTGCCGACTGTGCTTCCCACCACGATTCCGCGACGATCGCCACGCCCGGAAGGAGTCCGTTCAGGTTGTCGGTGCCCTCGACCACAAAAGTATGAGTAACCCCCGGCATACTGCGGACCTGGTCCACATTGGCGCTACGCACCTTGCCGCCAAACGTCGGGCACTTGTCATAGACGGCATACAGCATGCCATCGATGCGGGTGTCACATCCGAACATTGGTTGTCCGGTCGCGATCTTCGGGTTGTCCACGCCGGGAACAAACGTCCCGAGCAGCTTGAAATCCTCGGGTCGACTCTTGAGCTGCAGGTCCGATACATCCGGTGCCGGCATGTCCGCGGCCAACTCCAGCAGCGTTTCATAACGGCGGGTGCGACCGGAATCGGCGTGGAGAACCTCACCGTCCTTCGTCGTGCATTCATCCACTGGAACAGCCCACTCTTTCGCTGCTGCTGCAATGAGAACATGGCGTGCAGCGCTACCGGCAATACGCAGATCGTCCCAGCCGTCGGGTGTGCCGCGACTGCCGCCGATGACCTGGCGGCCGTAGCGATCGTCGAGCGGTGCTTGCTCGACCGTGACTTTGGACCATTCGACGTCGAGGCATTCGGCAACGACCATCGGAAACGCCGTTTTCACACCCTGGCCGGCTTCAGGGTTCTTACTGACGATTGTGACGCTTCCATCCGGATTTATCCGGACGTACAGGTTGGGCATCCAATGGTCGGCCGGGCTGTGATCCGCCATTGTTTTCTTGTCGCAGCTGACGCCGACGACAAGTGCGCCGGATGCAAGAAGAGCGATTTGCAGGAATGAACGGCGCTTCATTGGGCACCTCCTGCCTTTGCTGCTCGTTTGATGGCTTTGCGAATTCTCGGGTAGGTGCCGCAACGGCACAACACACTGGACATCGCGACGTCGATGTCTTCGTCGCTGGGTTCCGGATTGCGTTCGAGCAGGGCACTCGCCGTCAGAATCTGGCCGCCCTGGCAGTAACCGCACTGGGAGACGTCTTCGTCGTTCCAGGCCTTTTGCACCCGGTGATTGCCGCTCGGATCCAGGCCTTCGATAGTCGTGATCTCGGCCCCGGCCATCGTTGCGGCTGGCATGACGCAAGAACGCGTGGGTATACCGTTAACCAGCACCGTGCAGGTGCCGCAAACACCGATGCCGCAACTGTACTTGGTGCCTGTAAGATTTAGCTTGTCTCGCAACGCCCAGAGAAGCGGCATGTCGAGGGCGACGTCAACGGTGTGAGATTGCCCGTTGATCTTCAGGGTTACGGTACTCATAAAGACCCCTCCGGCAGGGATCGATCCTGCAACGATACGTTACGACGCTGCGGGACGAGACGGAATAGCGGATAACCGAGAATGTTCGGATCGTGCTTTACAATTCGACCCTCCCGGCAGTCTGAACACCGATTAGGTAGCGTCACGTATAGGTTTGCCGGCGTATCTTTGCTAGCGTCAGGTCAAGGAATTCGGTTCGCAACACAGCCCCGAAGAGGGGGGTGGTCGTTTGCATATAAGAACTGGTGACGCACTGATTGTCGTTGACGTGCAACGGGACTTCCTGCCGGGCGGCAGTCTCGCCGTACCCGATGGCGATGCCGTAGTGCCCGTGCTGAACGGATACCTGCGGCAATTCGAGGCGGCCGGCTTGCCGACGATCGCGACCCGTGACTGGCATCCCGCCGATCATTGCTCTTTTGTCGCCGAGGGTGGAACCTGGCCGGCGCATTGTGTCCAGGACAGCCCCGGCGCCGAATTTGCCGAAGCTTTACGGTTGCCCGCCGGCACGATGCTGATTTCGAAGGGCACGAAGAGCGATGCGGAAGCCTATTCCGGCTTTGATGGCACTGACCTGACCCGCCGCCTGAACGATGCAAACGTCACACGGGTATTCATCGGCGGACTGGCCACCGACTACTGCGTACTCGCCACCACACTGGATGCGATCTCGGCCGGGTTCGAAGTCTTCGTGCTCCGCGACGCAGTTCGCGCAGTGAATGTCGAGGCCGGCGACGGCGACAGGGCTGTCGACGAAATGTGTGGGCTCGGCGCATCGCTCATCGAGTTGCATGCGCTCGACGCCGTCGCGTGACGACATGGATACCGGAGAACGGCTTCACTGGGTCGACGAACTGCAAAGTCCGCTGCTGACCGATTTGTATCAGCTAACGATGCTGCAAGCCTACGTCGCGAATGACATGCACGGCGAGGCTGTGTTCGAGCTCTTTGCGCGGCGCTTGCCCGAACGACGCAATTTCCTCGTGGCTGCGGGGCTCGAACAGCTACTGGACTTTCTCGAAACCGTACGGTTCTCCGAGAACGAATTGCACTGGCTACGAGAACACGGGCACGCAAACGAAAGACTGCTCGAGTACCTGCGCGACTTCCATTTCAGCGGTGATGTGTACGCCGTGCCCGAAGGTACCGTCGTGTTTGCCAACGAACCACTGGTGCGCGTCGTTGCACCGTTGCCGCAGGCGCAGCTCGTCGAGAGCCGGCTCGTCAATCTGATTAACTTCCAGACGGTCATCGCGAGCAAGGCGGCCCGTTCGGTGCAAGCCGCGCCGGGTCGGCTGCTCGTCGACTTCGGCATGCGGCGCTCGCACGGCAGTGAGGCCGCGCTGCTCGCCGCCCGGGCCGCTTACATGTCCGGCTTCTCAGGGAGCGCGACGGTTCTCGCGGAACGGCTGTTCGGGATTCCCGTGTACGGCACCATGGCGCACTCGTTCGTCCAGGCGCACGACAGCGAAGAGGCGGCATTCGAGGCCTTTGCGCGGTCACAGCCCGACAATGTCGTGTTGCTGATTGACACCTATGACACAGTGCGCGGCGCGCACAAGGTTGTCGAACTGATTCCACGGCTGCGTGAATCGGGAATCACGGTTGCTGCCGTGCGGCTCGATAGTGGCGACCTGCTCGCTTTGTCAAAAGAGGTGCGCGCGGTACTCGATGCGAACGGCGCGAACGACGTACACATCTTCGCGAGCGGTGGTTTGAATGAGTACGAACTCGAACGGCTGATCGGCGCCGGAGCGCCGATCGACGGATTCGGCATCGGCACCGACCTCGACGTCTCCAGCGATGCGCCTTACCTGGACTGTGCCTACAAGCTGCAGGAATACAACGGGCAAGCGCGCCGCAAACGCTCGACGGGCAAGGCTACCTGGCCCGGTCGCAAGCAGATCTTCCGGCGCTACGGGAGCGACGGTGTTTTTGCCGGAGACATCATCGGGATCGAAACAGAGAGCCGCGAAGGTGGGCCGCTCATGACGCCCGTTATGCGCTATGGTCGGAGACTGCAAACACAGGAATCACTCGAGACGCTGCGCGAACGGGCGCAAGTGTCCCTGGCTGCATTGCCGTTGCCGTTGCGATCGTTGCAGCAGTCTGCTGAATATCCGGTCGAAATATCGTTGGGGGTGCGTAATCTGGCCGCCGAACTCGATCGTATGACAGGTTAAACGGCTGATGCCAGACACGACCTTCAATACTAAGACCGCGAGCGTGTTTCGCGACTGCGCAGAAATACTTCGTGGCCAGAAAGCGAACCCGTTTCGTGTCAATGCCTATGTTCACGCCGCCCAAACCCTGGAATCGTTAAAGGTCGACGTACGCGACATTCTGCGCAAAGACGGCATCGAGGGCCTGATCCGGCTGCCGGCGATCGGCCAGGGCCTGGCGGCGGCTATCGATGAGATCGCACGGACCGGGCGTCTCGCTCAGTTCGACCGCTTGCGTGGCGACGCGCAGCCCGAATCGTTGTTCCAGATGGTGCCCGGGATCGGACCGAAGCTCGCGGCAATGATTCACGATGCCCTGCACATCGATACGCTCGAGGCGCTCGAAATTGCGGCGCACGACGGTCGCCTCGATGCAATTCCCGGCATTGGCGCACGGCGAGCCGCGGCCATTCGGGCAGGGTTGGCGGCGGTGCTCACGAGCGGACGTCAACGTCCGCCATTGCCGAAGACATCGCCGTCGGTGGAGGTCCTGCTCGATGTCGATGACGAATATCGACGACGTGCCGCGGCCGGCAAACTACCGAAGATTGCGCCGAAACGATTCAATCCCGAAGGTGTTGCGTGGCTTCCCATTCTTCACACCACGAAAGATGGCTGGCATTTCACGGCGCTGTTTTCGAATACGGCGCGTGCGCATGAGCTTGGCACGACTGACGATTGGGTGGTTCTTTATTATTACGACGACAACCACGAGGAAGGCCAGAATACGATCGTCACCGAAACGCATGGCCCGCTAAGAGGTCGACGCGTCGTCCGCGGCCGCGAAGCCGAATGTCGGGCGCTGCGCAAGCTGGCCTGATCACAAGGGCGCCCCGATAATCGCGGCTCGATCTCCACACATTCGAAATACGTAGTGCGTAGACTTGCCTGTCCCGGTTAGTTCTTGCGTCGTAATGCCCTATGTTGTCACTTCATCGTAGTTTCAACCAGAAAACCATGGTCGAGCTGCTGCGGCTTGCCCTGCCCATGGTGGTATCTCAGGGTACCTTTGCGGTGATGATCTTTACCGATCGCTACTTCATGTCGCAGATCGACCCCGCTCACATGGCGGCAGCGCTGGGTGGCGGCGTTGCGTCGTTCTTCTCGTTTTGTTTCTTCGTTGGACTGTTCTCCTACGCAAACGCGCTGGCCGCGCAATACCTGGGCGCGGGCGAGCCGGAGAAATGCCCGAAGGTCGTCACCCAGGGCATGATCATGACGGTGATGAGCACGCCGTTCCTGACGCTGATTACGTTCCTGGTCGCCGGTATTTTCGAGGGCATGGGCCACGAGCCGGCGCAGGTCGATCTGGAGCGCACCTACTACCTGATCCTGATGTCCGGTGTGCTCGTGACCGTGGCCAAGACCTGCATCTCGTCGTACTTCGCCGGCATCGGCCGGACTCATGTCGTCATGATCTGCGACGTGTTCGGGCTGCTTATCAACGTACCGCTCTGCTACGTGATGGTGTTCGGAAAACTGGGGTTTCCGGCGCTCGGGATCGTCGGTGCTGGCGTGTCTACCGTGGTCGCCACGGTCCTTGCGTTCGCGCTTTTTGTCGCGTTCTACTTTCGCAAGGAGCATCGGGAGACGTTCGATGTACAACGCTCGTTCTCGCTCGACCTGAAGATCCTGCGACGCTTCTGGCGGCTTGGTTTTCCATCCGGACTGGAGCTGTTCCTTAACGTGGCGGCATTCAACCTGTTCCTGCTCATGTTCCAGTCCTATGGCGTTGCCGAGGGCGCCGCGGCCGCCATCGTGTTCAACTGGGACATTCTTTCCTTCGTTCCGATGATCGGGCTGAACGTGGGTGTCATCAGTCTAATCGGCCGGTTTGTTGGCGCACGAGACATGACGCGTGCCAACGAGGTCATGACCGCCGCGTTCGCTGTTGCCCTGGCCTATTCCGCGGTGCTCGCAGCCATCTACATCACGCTTCGATACCCACTCGTCGAGGTGTTCGCACCACCGAGCGGTGACTTTACGGCCATCCGGCAACTGTCCGCGTTCATGATGATAGGCCTGTCCAGTTACGTGATGGCCGACGCGGTGATACTCGTGTCCGGCGGCGTCCTTCGGGGCGCGGGGGACACGCGCTGGTTAATGGTCGCCTCGGTGTCGCTGCACTGGGCGATGCTCGTCGCTCAGTTCTTCATCATTCGGGTGTTCGGATTCAGCCCCAGGGTGTCATGGCTCGCTTTTGTCGCGATGATTCTCGTTATCGCCCTGGTTTATGCGCTGCGACTAAAGAGTGGACGCTGGCGTGACCCGGAAGTGCTGGAAAGGGTAATGGCCGAATCGTAGTCGACCGTCAAGCTTGGTCCGTGAACGCCGGCATTGCTTCTTTTCTTCGTCGCTCATGTGTCAAACTGTGACTGCATTATCTTCGAGGCTATATAACGTGAATGATCGTTGTCACGGTCCCAAAACACGAGCGGCGTTGCGCGCTTATAGTCGATAGATGTGACCAATGAAAACCTGATACGGCCACTACCCAGCAGATTTGTGCTTGCCGTTATCATTGGCGGCGTCATCGGTCTCGGCATCCTGCGCGGCCCTGGTGAAATTGCCAGGGTCACAACCGAACCGTCTTTGTATCTTGCACTTTGGTTGTTTGGCGGCCTGTTCGTTTTATTGAGCACTGCTGTCACCGCGGAGTTGCTTGGTATGACGCCACGGTCCGGGGGCGCCTACTCACTTATTCGTCGGGCATATGGTCCGTATGCCGGATTCGTTATTGGCTGGGTTGACTGGCTGAGCTTCGCGGCGGATCTCGCCTTGAAGGCGGTAGTCATCATGGAGTTCGTTGCGATTCTCTTTCCTGAATCGGCGGCATGGAGTACGCCACTCGCTATCATCGTGACTACGGTTTTCGCTGCCATACAGTTGCGCGGGATCAGCCTGGGCGCCCTGATTCAGGAATTTGCGTCATCGTTAATCGGACTCGTCATTGTTGGACTGTCGCTGGTGCTGTTTTTTGTCGAAGCACCGCTGATCAGTGCGACGGATTTGATGCCAGCGAACAACACACTCAGCGACTGGAGCCTGGTGGTTGCGACGATCATATTCACGTACGACGGCTGGCTTTATGCGTCCTACTTTAGCGGTGAAATCGAAGGTGGCGCCGGAGCGACGGCGCGTTCCTGCATCAAGGGCGTAATCATCGTGATCGCATTGTATATGCTGATGAACGTCGCGCTGGTGGAAAGCACAGGACTGGCTGCACTGGCAGGGAGCGATTTGGCCCTGGCACGCGCACTTGAACTTGCAACATTCCCGGCGGCTGGCAACATAATCGTCATTGCCGCCATCCTGATCCTGCTGAGTCATCAGAACCTGGAATACATGGGTGGGCCGCGAATTCTTCAGGCTCTTGCGGTCGATGGCCTTGCAACGCGGCGAGCTCAAAAGGTCGGCAAGGGCGGCAATCCGGTCTTCGCCATAGTGATCACCTGGTTGCTGGCCGTTTGCCTTATCCTGGTCGGCGGTTTTGAATTCCTGTTGCTGCTATCCGTGTTCTTCTTTGTACCCATTTACCTGGCAATGATCGTCGGCGTTCTTATTCTGCGCAGGCGCGAGCCTGATGGCGAGCGGCCATACCGTGCGTGGGGTCACCCCTACAGCACGATCGTGTGCCTGATCGGATGGACCGTTATTACCTTGTTTCAGGCATACGCCGAGAGGGAGACCGCGTTGTATGCGGTGGCAATGGTGGCCGTGTCCTGGCCCGTGTATCGGTATCTCGTCCGTAAGTGAGGGTGGAGAGCGGAAAGTCCGGAACGAGATACGGACTGTGTAACGCAAGGATTCACGAACCAATCCCGACCCCAATTATCTCCACCTGGGCACCGACGAGCAGCGGCGGCTCCTGCCCGGATTGCAATATGGCTGGAAAGCCCCACCTTATGCTGCAATAGCAGCGCAGCATTGCGAGACAGGGAGTGAACATGTCCGATTCGCCTTTCATCATCGATGTCACCCGGGAGAACTACCAGCAGGTCATGGAGGCCTCGTTCAAGGTGCCGGTGCTGCTGGACTTCTGGGCCAGCTGGTGCCAACCGTGCCAAATCCTGACGCCGATCCTCACCAGGCTCGCCGAGGAATACCAGGGCAAGTTCCTGCTGGCCAAATTGAACACCGAGGAGGAACAGGAGATCGCCGCCCGATTCGGCATCCGCAGCATTCCGACAGTCAAGCTGTTCCGTGACGGCCAGCCCGTGGACGAGTTCATGGGTGCGTTGCCGGAGCGGGCGCTCCGGGAATTCCTCGACCGGCACGTGGCGCGCGCGTCGGATGCGACGGTAGAACGAGCGCGTGAACGCCTGGCCGCGGGGGATGCCGAAGCCGCGATTGCCCTGCTAAACGAAGCCCGTCAGGCCGACCCGGACAACCCGCGGGTAAACCTGACCCTGGCCGAGGCGCAGTTGGCTGCGGGCGACATCGCCGCCGCCGAGGCGACCCTGGATAGCTTGCCGGCGGACGAGCGGGACTCGCCGGAAGTCGCCGCACTGCGCAGCCGGCTCTTCTTCGAGGGACAGCTGGCCGAGGCCCCCGCCGCGCCTGAACTCGAGGCCAGGCTCGCGGCCGATCCCGACGACAGTGAGGCCCTGTTCCAGCTGGCGCTGCGCAAAGTGGTTGTGAAGGACTACGAGACGGCCATGGAGCTGCTGCTCAAGCTGATGCAGAAAGATCGCGGTTTCGGGGACGACGCCGGCCGCCACGGGCTGTTGAAAGTGTTCGAACTGCTCGGGGATGACCCACGCGTGAACCGGTATCGCCGCCGCATGACGAGCCTGTTGTACTGACTGCGTAAACAGGGGTCGAACCGAGGTTTCAAACAGGTTTCCCGGTATACTGGGCGCTTCTGGGGGTGCGTAAAGATAACAAATGTCATTGTTCGCAGAGCTCAAACGAAGGAACGTCGTGCGCGTCGGCGCCGCCTACGTGGTTTTGGGTTGGGTCGCGGTGCAGATCGCTCAGCTTCTGTTCGAAGCATTCGGTACGCCGGACTGGGTGATCAAGACCGTTATCGTCCTTGTGGCCATCGGCTTTCCGTTTGCATTGCTGTTTGCGTGGGCCTTTGAACTAACGCCTGATGGCCTCAAGAAGACGCGTGACGTTGATACATCGGCATCGATAACGCCAAGAACGGGGCGGCGACTGAACTACGTCATTATAGCGGCGCTCGTCGTCGCACTCGGCTATTTCGTATGGGAGCGCCAGACCTATGACCGGGACCCAGTTCCAAGCGCCGATGCCGTTTCGCCGCAAGCTGAAGACGGCTCGATAGCTGCCGACGAACCAGCGTCCGCGGACGCAGACGGTGCGAAAATTGCGGGCACAAAAAAGCGCTCGATTGCAGTGCTACCGTTTATCAATATGTCATCGGATCAGGAACAGGAGTGGTTTGCCGATGGCCTGACCGAAGAAATATTGAATTCCCTGGCGAGAACGCCTGACCTCCTCGTTACAGCCAGGACCACGTCGTTCGGTTATAAAGGGTCGACCGAACCCGTACCCAAAATCGCCGCCGCGCTGGGCGTGGATCATGTTCTGGAAGGCTCTGTTCGGCGTGGCGGTGAAAAATTTCGTATCACCGCTCAGCTGATCCGCGCGACAGACGGTTTTCACCTATGGTCTGAAACCTACGATCGCCCCATG